>Ga0209188_1000065_pt1 | contig 124399 bp, 124 predicted proteins | sample C_130625_EF_Meta_FD_187307 | JGI IMG/M metagenome (GOLD analysis project Ga0209188, IMG submission 187307) | Freshwater microbial communities from Lake Croche, Canada to study carbon cycling - C_130625_EF_MetaG (SPAdes) (version 2) | ecosystem: Environmental > Aquatic > Freshwater > Lake... | reverse complement strand
AGAACCAAACTTACCAGTTCTTCTAGAGTGTTTCTTTGACGCTTTCTTATTGATGTTTCTGGTTTTTTTATGAGACATTTTATATATTTAAATGAGAAAATATATAATTATTTATAAAAAAAGCACTAATGTTTATTACGCAAAACTTGAATCAACAAAAACAAAATGCCTAAAATCAAAAGAAATATCAAAACAAACAATCCTAAAAAAAGATATAGATATGGTTTTAAATGAAAAAATATGAATTCTACAACAGGTGAAAATAAAGCGCGTAATTCATATTTAATATCGTCACGTTTTAATATTTCTAAACATTGTGAAATAATTGGTTCAGATGACATGTATTAGTAGGTGTGATTATTTTCTATTTGTTTTTACGATATTGAGACTAATTATACCTTTTTGTATTCTTCGTTATACAAAGGAACTCTTTTTCTTTTTTTTTTATAGAACAGAACAATGGATAATATTATTGAACCAAACAATGAATTTAATTTTTCATCACTCTCTTTAGCACACCCAACCGGAATACAGGGTGGTGCTTATTTTACAAAAATTCAAAACAACGGAAAACCATTGTATATTCAAACACCCAAGGGAACATCGAAGCAAGGTTTTATGAAAAACGGTAAAAAAATAACTATTGATTTAATGTTTGATAATCATAATTCGGATTCTTCTTTCATTCAATGGTTGGAAAATTTGGAAACAAAATGTCACGAAATGATTTTTGAAAAGGGTAATCAATGGTTTCAAAATAATTTGGAAAAATCCGATATTGAAACCGCCTTTGTAAGTCCAGTGAAATTATACAAATCAGGTAATTTTTTTTTATTACGTGTCAATGTCAAGATAAACAGTGTAACAAATATACCTATTATTAAAATATACAATGAAAATGAAAACACAATTCCGATGGATGAAATCTATCCAGAAACCAATATAGTCTCTATTCTAGAAATACAAGGTATTAAATTTACCTCGCGCAACTTTCAAATCGAAATAGAAGTAAAACAAATGATGACATTGAATACCGACATTATATTTGATAATTGTGTTATAAAAACAGACTCTTTATCAAAGAAACCATCGACCTCAAAACAAGTATTTCTAGAATCATTAAGTGAAGAAATCATTAAAGAGGAATTTGAAAATAAGCCTGAATTACAAGACAATAAGAAAGATAAAGAATACAAAGAAGACAAAGAAGACAAAGAAGATAAAGAAGATAAAGAAGATAAAGAAGATAAAGAAGATAAAGAAGATAAAGAGGATGAAGAGGATGAGGAGGAGGATTATAAAAAACCACAGATTCATTTAGGTGAATGGGTGGAACAATCATCTCTTGATATAAATATTAATGATGATTTAGAAGAAATTGCTCTCTCATTGCCTGAAAAGAAGGACGATAATTTACAAGAATTTGATATTACTACTTCTCTCAAGGAAGATGAATCTATTAGATTAAAAAAGCCGAATCAAGTATATTATGAAATATACAAACAAGCAAAACGAAAAGCAAAACAGGCAAAAAAGGAAGCCATTATGGCATTTTTGGAAGCAAGGAATATTAAGAAAACATATTTGTTGGATGATTTAGATGAAAGTGACGATGACGAAGAAAAATCGGATGTTTCCTCTGAATTTTCCGAAATAGAAAAAGAAGAATTCGGTTTATAGAAAATCAAATGTGAAAAATTTTTATCATTTCTTTTATATAATGAGTACTTCTTCTACTTCTCTGAAAAAGGTATGGAACGATTATGGTATAGGTGCACTTGTCATTTTATTGATTGCGGCATATGGTGTTCATCTGTTTGCCAACTATCTAACATCCAAAGGACGTTTTGGTTATGAACGTATGTCACAGAATAATAACCCCGCTTATAGCAACGGTAATAAAAAAGTCGCACAACCTCCTGTTGCAAATACCAATAATAGTGGAGTACGACCTGCCAATCCTTTAGGTCAAATCGAAGTATATTCTTCCGTCAGTGGTTCACCCAATGTTCCTACGACCAATCACAATGCGAAAAATAACATCTCCAATCCCAATGAGTTGTTACCAAAGGATACAAATTCCCAATGGGCACAATTAAATCCACAAGGTAAGGGTGATTTGGCAAATATTAATTTGCTAAAAGCCGGTTACCATATTGGTATTGATACAATTGGACAGTCGTTGAGAAATGCAAATTTACAAATTCGTAGTGAACCACCTAATCCTCAATTGTATGTTGGTCCTTGGCAAAACTCAACAATAACTCCCGATCTAATGCGTGTTCCTTTTGAAATAAATGCTTCTGGACCACAATAAATCATATAGTTTCATTTTTATATTCGTCATTTTGAATATAAAAATAGGGTTCTTTGTTTTACATCTTTATAACTTCATTTTCTAATTATAATACAACAATGAATATAATTTTATTCACTATATCCTCATTTATTCTGCTGTTGTTTTGTTTTTATGATTCTCTCTTTTTTACAGATATATATTTATTTATTGCCATTGCAATCATTTTAAGTATATTAAATCACGGTTCAAGTTATCCCATTTTTAAATGGGCTGATCGTATCTATTTAGTGGTTTTTATTCTATATATTTTATTCATATACAAAACAACTCAATTAATAAAAAGTTTCATTTTTATTACAAGTTGTCTGGTTTTATATAGTATATTCAATAAGAATACATTTTTACATGCAATTTCGTTATTCATATGTATTTTCATTATTTTTTCATTGATTCATCAAGCAAAAACATCACGAACAATAATCAAAGAGAGAAAGGGACATACAAAAGGAAAAATAGAATTTAATCCTTGGTAAAATATGCAGATACACAAAACAATGTAGCTAAAGCAAAACTGACGATACCAGATGTATATTTGATAGCCTTATTGCTCCATGCATTTTTTCCTCCTACAGCTAATAAAGAACCAAGCCAGTTACCTAAACCTACTGTAAACAAGAGAAGAAATCCGAGAATATAATCAATTTCACCGGCTTCATAGAATTCCCAAACAGACCCAAGAGTCATTGGCCACAAATTCAAAAACAAGAGAGTTCCAATGATTGTCTTGTAGGGCATAAATTTACAATAATCTAATATAATGATAACGAATCCAGTAACAGCAACTCCTGTTAATCCAAAAACAATACCAGATAGAAGTCCTAAAATACCACCAGTAAGAAGTTTCTTCCACATTATTTATATTAATATAATGATATATATTTCCTAAATAAATTATATGAGAATGAAGGATAAAGAAAAAAAAACAGGACTCTTTATTTTTCGGCGTGATTTTAGGATTGTCGACAACAAAGGCTTGAATCATCTCGCTTCTCTTTGTGAAAATATAGTCCCTATTTTTATTTTTACGCCTGAACAAGTAGGTTCTAATAATCCATACAAGTCTGTAAATGCTGTGCAATGTATGATTGAGAGTTTATACGATCTACAAGAAGCAATTTCTAAACAAAAAGGAAAATTACATTGTTTTTATGGTGCCAATCCAACAATCGTAAAAGGTTGTATACAACATTTTGGAATCGATATTGTTTGTTGCAACCGAGATATTACCCCCTATGCTCTAGAGAGAGATGAAGAATTAGCCATATTATGTAAAAAAATGAATGTCGAATTTTGTCAGACAGGTGATTATTATTTACACGAACCTGGAACTATTTTATCGAGTTCTCATTCTGTATACCAGAAATTCACGCCTTTTTATAACGCGTGTCTTTCTGTATCGGTAGATAAACCATTACCTGTTCGTTCTTATCGATGGATAAGCGTAGCGACAAGCGTAGCGACAGGCGTAGCGACAGGCGTAGCGACAGGCGTAGTATCTAATACTCTTTCTCTAACAGAAGCATTTAAACGATTTGTCAAGAAAGATAATCCTTCCATTTTGATTCACGGATCGAGAGAAAATGCGTTGAAATTGTTACAAATCAATGCAAAACAACAAAAAGGATATTCTAAAACACACAATATACTTGCGCTTCCTACATCACGTCTTTCTGCTTATATAAAATTCGGATGTATTTCTATAAGAGAAGTATATTGGTCATTGCGTTCTATCAAAGATTTTATTAGACAATTGATTTGGCGTGATTTTTATGCGTCAATATTGTTTGCTTTTCCCCATGTTTTGGGTAAAACAATGAAACCTAGTTATAACAAGATACGATGGAAACGAAATGCACGATGGTTGGAATTATGGAAACGAGGAGAAACTGGATTTCCAGTAGTGGATGCTGCAATGCGAGAAATGAATGCAACGGGTTATATGCATAATCGAGGACGTTTGATTGTATCTTCATTCTTGATCAAGACATTGTTACAGGATTGGAGAGAAGGAGAGAAATATTTTGCAACCAAATTGACGGATTATGATCCTGCAAGTAACAATGGTAATTGGCAATGGGTAGCAGGGACCGGTGCGGATTCGCAACCTTATTTTCGTATTTTCAATCCTTGGTTGCAATCAAAGAATTTTGATCCAGATGTCATTTATATCAAACATTGGATCCCTGCATTGAAAAATGTTCCATCAAAAGATATACATAGTTGGAATACAGCATATACTTTGTATAAATCGATTGGATATCCCAAACCTATTGTTGAATTCGAAAAACAAAAGGAAGCAGCATTGGAACTCTATCGTTCTATATTTCATTGAATAATATTTATATATTTAGTAAATATATAAATGTCAGAAAAACCGTGGTATGAGCTGATGCCTTGGGATCCGGCATATGATGACAATCAAAAAATTCGAGCTGATTTAAGTAATGTTAAAAAAGATGATGAATTAATTTTTGGGAAAAGTGGGATAAATCTTCAAAAAGTTACTATTGAAAATGTTATTAAAACTATTACGTTTAATTATAAAAATAGTCATAATGAGCCGCTAACTGCTGAAATAAATATAACAAATGATAATCCATATAATGATTACTTATAGTATGTAATTCCTCCAGTTACACCATCTGATGAATCCACCAATAAACCACAAGATGGTGGAAGAAAAAGACGCAATAAAAAATCAACTATTAAAAAATATAGAAAAAAAACGTCAAAAAAAAGAAATAAAAAATAATCAAACATTATATTTCATTAAACACTATATTTCATTAAACACCGTATTTCATTAAACGCTGTATTTTAAAAATATTTACAATTCAATATCAATATAAGCACAATTGCTGCATTTATGCTTACATTCCTGTTTTTATTTAGTATATATATATATGTCTTATACGTTAAGTTACAGTTTAGATATGAATAACAACGCGACTGTAACAGGATTTGCATCAAATCCTAGTAATGTAAAAGATATTGATATTCCGTGTAGAATTGGACCTAATTATATGGCGGTTAGTATAGGTATGCGCGCGTTTGAAAATGCAGCCTTAACATCGGTTATGTTGTCTAATTGTATTTACGATATTGAAGAATATAGTTTTAATAATTGTAAATTATCATCAATAATGCTTCCTGCAGGAGTCAAGACAGTAGGAAAATTTTCATTTGCTAACAATAATATGATGACAAAATTTACTTTATTAGGAGATGCGCCTATTATATATGGAAATGGGTCTGCTGGCACTGAATCTGTTTTTTTAAACAATAATTTGGTAAAAGTTATGGCAAACCAAATGGCAAGTGGTTACGGAGAATACAATGAACAAACCGGAATATTTTATACGGATAAAACATTTACTACCCCACAATTATGGGCTGGAAAAATAGTATATGGTATTCCTCCTCCTAGTATCTGTTTTATAGGAAGTACACCGATTGTAACAGATCAAGGTATTCTTCCTGTAGATAAAATAGATCCTGATTTGTATACCATAGAAGGAAAGCCTATAGTAGCTATTACACGCACTATAGTAAAGAAAAAAGATGGTATGTATTTAGTGCACATTGAAAAAAATGCACTAGGTCCTAATCTACCTATAGATGCAATGACACTTACATACAATCATATTATACAACATCTTGGTAAGAGATTGTATGCATCAGACTTGATAGGAAAGTATAAAAAGGTGAGAAGACTTCCTTACAAAGGAGAGATGTTATATAATATAGCCTTGCACAAACATAGTTTTATTAAGGTGAATGGTCTGTATATAGAAACGTTACATCCCAAGAATCCGATTATACAACACTTTATTACACCCAAAAAACAGGAAAAAAAACAAGAAAAGAAACGTATAAATATGTGTATTGCATAAAAAATATATCTCTACCTTTTCTCTTTAGATAATATAAAACATTGTTATAATGAAAAAAGAAGATATAATTATATATGCTTTTTTTGCGATTGTATGTATCATAGGGCTCCGCGTTTTTTATCAATCTTCGGATATTGATTTACGTTGTGTTATCTCTCGTGTTGATGGTGAAACATACTGTGTTCGAGACCGTGCAATGGTAAATGATGCAGCGGATTTATTGGCCAATGTAGTTAAACGAATGAATGAATTGGTTGCTTTTGTCAAAGAGAAATATCCAACAAGCCCTGATGTAAAACGGCTTGTTGAAGGATTCAATCCAAAAAAAATAACAGAGACATTACCTACTAGTGAACTAACAGCATATAGTGAAAACAAAGGAGAGAAGATTGCTTTTTGTTTGAATAAAACAAAAAATACGGCGACGTTGATAGATATTAATACACTCACTTTTGTTGCTATTCACGAAATGGCGCATATCATGTCGAAATCAATTGGTCATAAGCAAGAATTCTGGGAACATTTTAAATTCCTCTTGGAAAATGCTGTAGAAGCTGGTATATATATTCCCGTCGATTATAAAAAGAAAAAACAAAGTTATTGTGGAATGAATATAACTGACAATCCATTATATGACTTGTAATAGACGGAAATAAAAACCAAATAATATATATGGGTGGTGGATTGTTTGGAACTCCTTTATATTTGAATTTAAAATGTATTGTATTTTCTGTAATCATATTGATTGTGTACTGGCTACCTCATCCAGGAAATGTAGCGCATAATATTGTGATGGGATTTCTTATTGCTACTTCTGCGTATATATCGCTTGCGTGGTATGACGTTTTGTACAATTGTAACGATCGTTTGGGTCCTACATTTTTCAGTTGGTTATCAAAGAGTTTTAAGCCAGCTGAATACAGAGAGAAATACAATGCGCTTCCATTGAAATACAAGAAAACAATACGTAATGTTGATATATTTGTTCTCATTATCGTATTCATTACTTTTTTATACCCGTTTTTTTCAAAAAATATTGGAACCGGTTCTAAAAGTATATAAAGATAATAATTGTTAACAAGATAATGTCCCCTTATCTTGTTATCACATCGTTTCATTTTTTAATACCAGCTTTTTTTGCATTTTATAAAAATTTATATTTTCCTTCACAAATTCTTTTTTTAGTATCATTTGCTTCTGCCAATTATTGGAGAAATCCGTCTCCTGGATTACGTTATAAAATGGATATTATTATAGCGCGCACTAGTTTTGTCTATTTTTTAATACAAGGTCTGACAAAGGTTAAAAATCCTACATTGCAACTTATTGGATATCCTATCATTATATTCTCTCTCTATTGTTATAAAAAGTCACGTGATTTGAATAATGAAGGTAATTCATATTATATACTCTATCATATGATATTTCATTTGACAACTATTATAGTACAAACTATTATTATATTTGGAATATGTCAAAATCAGACTAAAATCAACGACCAATAAAATTTAAAACGCAGACCATTTAAAATATTATATATATATATATATATATATATATGTCTTATTCCCAACTCGGTCAAGATTTAGAAGTTATTAAATTCTATAATAACAAAGAAAATGGATTTTTTATTGAAATTGGTGCTAGTGATGGAATTAATTTGTCAAATACATATTTACTTGAAACACAATATAAATGGAAAGGAATTTGTTGTGAACCTATTCCTAACAATTTTAAAAATTTAGTGAAAAACAGATCAAATTCTATATGTTATGATAAAGCGGTTTATAACAGTAGTGGATTAACAGTTAATTTTGATATAGCAAATAATTGTGATTTATTATCTGGTATATCTAACCATATTGATCGTCATAAATCTTCTGTGGATGCAAATAAAGAAACTATTCAAGTTCAAACAATTTCTTTATTAGATGTATTAAACATTGCGAATGCTCCATTATTTATTGAATATATGTCATTGGATACAGAAGGTACTGAATTTGAAATACTTAAAAATTTTGATTTTGAAAAATATACATTTGGATTGATTGATGTTGAACATAATTATTGTGAACCAAGAAGAACTGAAATTAAAAATCTATTATTATCAAAAGGATATATTTATAAGGGTGAAAATAATTTTGATGATATGTATAAACATAATTCTGTTTGAGTCGGTGTTTTAAATGTCTAAAGGTATAAACAAGTAGAAAATTCCAATTTTTACAATCAATCATTTTGAGTTGTTTGTCTTAGGTAGGAGTCCTTGCAAGACATAGCGATCCTTTTTTGTTTCCTCTGCGGTATGTTCTTTATTTTTAACGTATTTGATGTGTTCGTATAAAGATATCAAGCAAATATCTTTTTCAGATACCCAATTCAGATGAAACGGTGCATACAAATCATCTTTGGATGGTTTCATTCCCCAGAGAGGGCGTTTGGTCGGGATAAAGGTTTGAAGTAACAGACGTTTTGAAGAATCATCATTATCCATATAATTTCGCGCAGGTGTGCTTGAATGCATCCATCTCCGATTATTAAACACAGCCAAATCGCCTTGTTGCCATTGAACACTAACACGAAAAGGTAATACATTCTTATTCATAAACTCACGAATCCATTTTCTAGATTCGACGGCGCTCCATCCTGCAACGCATTCAAAAAAGGAAGGCAATAACAAAATACGTGGTGAACAATATGGTATACCCTCTTCCCTTGCATCTGGTGCAAATACCAGTGGCACCACTGTTTTACCATCTATCGAATCATTAAAATGTTCTAATCTATTTACGCCAGCGTAATCCGTTTTTGCAGTTTTTGTCAAAAATTTTTTGCGATTGATTTCTAGTAAAATATTACGTGCTGCCAATTGTTCATAAGGGGATAAATTCTCATATACAGTTTCTCCTGAAATAAAATCGGTATCTCCACCAATAAGTGGTTGTTTGATAATATAAAAACCGGTGACTACATTCGGTAGTTTGGTCTCGTGTCCTAAAATATCTGTATGCCAAACATATTTATCTACAAAGGCTTCTCCGGGTGTTATTTTTATTTTGGAAATGTCAAAAAAATCGACCAATTCTACATTACCGCGTGGTGCGACATGTGCGCATTCAGGAATTTGGTCAAAGGGTTGCAACATTTGTTGTGGATGTTTATTGGGTTCAACCAATGCATCTGCATCATTATCCGGATCAAATTCTTTTACGAAATGAATAAAATTGCGTGGTGATACAGATGGAACATTTTTAAAAATGAGAAGGGGGTGTTTTTGAAAAGCGGTGTGCAATTCATTCCATACAGAAGTATCTATATTGTTTACGTCGTATATACCGTATATATACGCAATGCGTGATTCCAATGGATGTGTTTGTAAACGAAATGCCTCTGACCATCCACAAAGCGCAAATAAAAAAAGAATATACATAATCTATATATAGTGGCGGTTCTTTATATTTGTTTCCAAAATGTTTTTTAAAATGATTTAAAGAAAACGACGCATTTATATATAGATTATTAGTATGCAATATAAATTGTTTGTTTTATTTATATTAAATGTGATTGTGAGTGCATATATTAGACCCTCTGCGTGGGCAAAAGTGCGTATGATATTAAAACATCCTAGAGCTACGAATGTAATGAAACGAGAAATTCAAATGCATATATTTGAAGCTTATAAAGAGTGGTCAAAATATTATGGTGTTAATAAATATAAAAAGAGGATATACGCGGGTCAAATACAAAAGGGGGATATAGAAATATATGCTCTTATCGGATTATGGAAAGCGATAGATCATTACGATCCATCATATCCATTTTATACATATGCGAAACAATGTATTCATTGGTCTTTGTACAAAGGAATTCGACAAATGGCGCCTATTTCAAATATATCGTTTCATAAAAGGTTGAGAATGCCTTATGCGCCTTCCACGACTCTTTTGTTTGATGAATACAAGGAAGTTGCGCAAATTCATAATACAATGGAACCCTTTGACGAAGAGGCAACTTTAGAGTCTTCTACGAATGCTTCTACAAAGCGTATGTTTCATTATAAATACAACAATAAAATGCAAAAGATACGATCCAACAAAGAGATAGCACAGTTAATGTGCTGTAGCGAGGAAACGGTAAGGAAAAGATTGACAATGAAACCATTGCAAAAAAAATAGATACAAGGAAAAAAGAACGAATTAAAAAATCATTGTTATATATATGTCTCTCTCCATTCCTATATATAAAATAAATTACATGGAAAATGAAAATACTATACAAAAAATTATTGTGTTTTATGGTTTTCATACTGATTTTGCCAATGATGATTTGGACACTCTTTTTTTACGGGATCCAAAGGATCCAGTATTTAAAGTGAATGGTGCTTATATTTTTTCAAAAAAGGAATTGGAAATAATACAAAAAAACAAAACATCGGTGCATTTTTCGGATGTAAGTATTCACCCTGATGATACTATTGCCATTGTGAAAATAAAAATAATGAATGTCCTCTTTTCTGAATTTGGTAATCAATTTTCAAATACTTTGTCTTCCTTGAATGAAATGTATTTATTTTGTTTGCAGACGGAAAAAATAAATCCTATGTATGTATATCAAATTTTAACGCAAAAGGGACGTCTCCCCTTGACACGAACACGTTTGGACCAATTTTTGTTAAATATTATTTATACTAATGATTACCAAGAAGTTGTTTTTGATGTCCCAGATAAGGAACAATATACTTATGATGACATTGTTTCTTTAAATATGGAAGGGATAGAATATATTGCATCCAAAGTAGTTGGACAAAGTATGTTTCTTGTCACTGATGAATATCCTTTTGTTGTAAATCCTTTTGATATTATTGAATATGACGACTTTATTGAACGTATCTCTCGCAAATCGTTGTCCACTGTAAATTCACAATTATTGTTGAATGTAGGTGATTTGGTAGAAAATAATTTGTATTTATGTTTGGCCTCGGATGTATTGCGAGATCATAAGGCAGCAGGTATTTCAGAAAAAACGACAATTGATTTGTATTTTCCTCTTTTGAATAAATCCAATGTTCATTCTCTCTCTGATTTGGAAACAAATCGAATTTTATTGCGACAACAAAATGAACCATATATACAAGAATCCTTTGTTTCATCTTTTCAGACGGTTGACCTTTTTTATGATGTTTATAAAGAGAGAAAGAATGAATTAAATTACAAACAAAATGGAATAAAACGTATTTCAATTACAATGGTTCCTGAATTCACTATGAAAATTCCTTTGGATATTGTTTTCAAATATATTCACGCAACAGACGTCAATCCACTAATTAAATATAATCCCGCCACGCGTCAAGAAAATATATATCGTTTGTTTACAAAGGGAATATCCAAAGATGGGCGTAAAATTCCGCATATGGATAAATCAGACATTTTTAAATGGAGTAAAAACATTGGTAAATTCAAATCTGTTTCTATTCTTATCTATTTTACTGCCAAAAATGGCAAAGAATATTCCATCGTATGCGATTTGGAAGAAAATGGAAACACAGGTATTATGTGTGAATTTGATACTGTTGTTGCAATCGGAGATATAGATAGTATTTTTGAAAAGGCAGTAAATCCTGTGATGGAAGAAATACGTGATTATTTGCAACAGAATGGATATACATTACCTGTATTTCACAGTGTTCTTGATAAAAATGTTTTGATAGACTATATGGATTATCAAACTGAAATAATGTTACAGAAAGAAATGCAATTACATAAAATAGCAGGGTGTGTTTCAAGTATTTTTGTTACAAATTTTTCCAATAAAAAAAAGGACAAGGAAAACATTGAAATGAGATTTAAACGTGTTGCTAATTACAATGAAGTTACCAGCCAAGAAGCCTTTATTATAGAACAAACAAAGGATAAAAACGGTTTGCGAGGTGAAGAATTGGAATTGGAATTACAGAATACATTTAAAATTTCATTAAAAGAAGCACAATCTTTATTGGTTTCAATGGCAAACAATTTGCAAGTGGAACGAGGTGTAAAGCGAAGAGATATTGAAATTAAAATAAATCCCGGTTTTAAAACAACTATTGCATTTCAATCTCTCAAGAGTTCTATTGTTATTACGGTAGAAAAAATAAACGATATTCATTATTTACAAACCATACCTATTTATTTGGATTCATTGGTACGTTTGTCACAAGAATTTTCCTTGGCAAAAGATAAATTATCCACTTCGGTTCATTTAAATCGAATACAGACATTATGTAATCCAATACATAAAATAATTGCACCTATTGTCACCGATATTGTTCCAATCGACAATGACGAAGAAACTGATGCATTTATCAATGAAGAAAAAGAAGGAATGGTAATACAAGAATTAGAATATGGTGAAGTAAAAAGACAAACTGCTATGGATCTATTTTATGGTGAAGAGGAAGAAGAAGAGCAAGGAGAGCAAGAAGAGCAAGAAGAGCAAGGAGAGCAAGAAGAAGATGAATCCAGTGGTTTGTTCGGAGGTGCAGAACCGGAAGAAAAAAAGGAAGAAGAGAAAGAAGTAGTAGAAGAAGAAGAAAAAGAAGGAGTAGAAGAAGTAGAAGAAGGAGAGAAAGAAGGAGTAGAAGAAGAAGTAGAAGAAGAAGTAAAAGAAGGAGTAGAAGAAGGAGAGAAAGAAGAAGAAAAAGAAGGAGAGAAAGAAATAGTAGAAGAAAATAAAATGGATTCTGTACAAGATATTGCATCAGAAATAGTAAGTGATGCTGTAATAGAACCATTGGAAATAATAAAAACGGATGAAGTTATAAATGATGCATTGGAAATAACAAAAATGGATGAAGTTAAAAATGATGCATTGGACCAGATAAGTGATGAAGAACCTATAAAAAACATCGATGGACAAAAACTATCCTACCCCAATCCTTTTCAGTTACGATTGGAGGAATTAGAACCCATCTTGTTCAGTCATCCAAAACATGGAGATAAACATGGGGATAAATTCAAGATATATTCACGTAGTTGTCAACAGAATATGAGAAAACAACCTGTTATATTGACAGAGGATGAAATGGCACGGATAGAGAAACAACAACCTGGATTTATAGAAGCTGGTAAAAAAAATGGAACTATTCTTCATTATGGTTCTAATCCGGATGAAAAATACTATTATTTATGCCCACGCTATTGGTGTATGAAAACAAAAATGCCGATATCAGAAGAGGATGTAAAATCAGGAAAATGTGGAAAATTAATAGGACAAAAAGATACGGTTATCAAACCAGGACATTATGTATATGAATTTTTCAATCCTGCAGAGCACGGTTCACAAGAAAAATACATACAACATTATCCAGGATTTATGGGAAAAGATAAACATTCGGATGGATTATGTATGCCTTGTTGTTTTCGAGATTGGACTAATGAAACACAAGTAAAAAGGAGACAAGAATGTTCACAAGAAGAAACGGAAGTTCCGGCAGCATCCACAAAAAAAAGGACATCTGACAAAGATGAATATATCATTGGTCCAGAAAAATTCCCTATACCACAAGGAAGATGGGGGTATCTTCCATTAACCATACAAACCTTTTTTCAAGAAATAAATGCGGATTGTCAAATCAGTCAAACAAACACAAACATTCGACCCTTTTATACATGTCTATTGCGTCACGGTGTAGAAAATAGCAACAAACAATCTTTCTTAGCTTGTATTGCGGATGCGAAATTCTATGGGACTTCAGAAGTGCCTTCTATTCAGAAAATAAAAGCAGTTATTATAGAAACTCTTCATTTAGATTTGTTCTTGACGCTTCAAAATGGTAATCTCGTGAATCAGTTTTCAGAAGTTATAGCAGCAAAAGAATCAAAAGAATCAAAAGAACCAGATATTAGTAAATATATGAATACAACCATATACAAACGAGTGAATCCGGAAAACAAAAAAGATGTCCTCTTTTTCCAACATATTGTCCGCGCTTATGAACATTTTATTCACTTTTTACAAACTACAGATATTGATATTGACTATACCTACCTATGGGATATTATTTGTCGCCCCCATCCAAAATTGTTTGATGGAGGTTTGAATCTAGTAATTTTAGAAATATCCAATTCAGATGCAACAAACAACATTGAATTGGTTTGTCCTGTCAATCAATATTCCTCAGAAATATATGACCCACGTAAAAAAACCTTGATCTTATTGCATATGGAAAAAAAAGACGGTGATTATTTTGAACCCATTTATGCTTACAGGGATGAAGAAAAGACAAAAATAATAACAAGAACATTTAGTGAATATGATACAAATTTGCCGAGACAAATGAAAAATGTATTCAAGAAGTTGATAAAGCCATTGTTACGAAATACGTGTGTTCCATTGGCAAGTAAACCTAATGAGTATACATTCAAACATGCATTAGTCCTTGAAAAAATGGTGGATATATTGCAAAAAATGCAATATTCTGTAGAAACACAAATTGTAAATTATCAAGGAAAGGTCATTTCTCTCGTAATAAAGAATGCGGCAGAAGAAAAGGGAGTGGTCCCTTGTTATCCTTCGGCACTTATTTCAACCCTCTCTTACGTTTTAATGAGTGACGAAACAATGTATCATTCATATGATGAAACGACCTCTTTTTTGGAAAAGGTTTGGACAGATAGTAATAAGGTGATACCTTGTCGTCCTGAATTCAAAGTGACAGAGGATGAGATGGTGGTAGGTGTATTAACAGAGACCAATCAATTTATCCAAATAGATCCTCCTGAACCTATATCTGAAATCACGGACAATATTAAAACACTGGATAGTGAAAATTATTTGGTAGCGGATACCAATACTACCTTGTCTACAGATTATGATACAGAACGTGTGGAATATATTCGTAAAATTAAACTGGAAACCAATTTTTACAATGTATTTCGAAATACAGTGCGTATATTTATAAATAATTACGACAATATAAAGTGGAGAGAACAATTGGAAACTGAAATCAAAAATACGTCAATTTTATACAATGTAAAAGTGATACATTTGATTGATATTCTTAAAAGAATGATGCATGATTCTATCTTATTCTCAGAGGATATTGATTTTCATTTGCTGCGTGCAGAAGATTTGGCTACGTGTATAACATATGATGAAAATAAATGTAGTAAAAAAAAACCATTGTGTGCCTTTACAACAGGCAATACGTGTCAGATAATATTACCCAAAAATAATTTAGTGACAAATACAGACAATGAAATATACTATTATGCGAAAATGGCGGATGAGTTATTACGTTTCAAACGAATCAATGCTTTTTTATTTCAGCCACAAACATTTCTCTCATTTGGAACAAAACAATACCAAGTGAGAGACGATGAAGTTATTTTATTACAAAGTGTTTTAACACAATCATATTTCGACACATTCATTCCCGAACAAGCAAACGAATATGTAAAATACAATACTTTTGATACAGCGCAACCGAAAATAACACAAACATATGAAAACAAAGTAAATGCAAAGGATATATTGAAACTAGAGGGAAAGAGAGAATACGAACCAAAAAGAGAGAAACGTATTACTTCTATGCAATGGAAAAAATGTTTTCCTACCTCTATGACAGAAATGGTGTATGAAAAGATGGAAATAAGTGGATTTTATTTGGTATTGGATATATTGAGAGAACCGAACAAAACGGTGGAAGATGTCAGAAGAGATTTATTAGAAGAATATGTAAAATTTTTGGTAAATTATGAAGACAATGTGCATATGATTTTAATAGAGCAGGGTAAAAAAATGTTTCTAGACAAAATGAAATCGGAAAATGCGTCTTTGGAATCTGTTTTTTTATCGGAAAAATATTATTTGACTAATCTTGATTTATGGTTATTGATGACACGATACAAAAAACCTACCATTTTTCTCTCAAGTCAGACTTTTGTAGAAACTAAATATGAAAAAACGGAAATGGTTGCATATGGTAATGAAACAGACAGCTTTATTTTCATAATATGTTCACGTTTGATATCCAATCATATTCCTGCTTTGAAATGGATACAATCGGACAAACAAGAATCTGTATTTCCTTTATCTATTCTCTCAATGGGAGAATGTAGAGAATCAATTACGAATTCCTTTCAAGAAAAAAAATCTGTATCGGAATATATAATGCGTTATACACCAGATAAGAAAAAATCCAAGAAACGTTTAAAATTGGAAGATGATGAGATAAAATAAAAAATGGTAACTTGTCGAGAATTTAATTCATCCTATTTTTTTGGACAAAATATATTTCCAATGTTGTATACGGTTCAAAGCGCCTATGTGAAGTGTAGGGGCTTCACGGAGAGAATATCGAGTAAAAAACAAGGGGTCGTGTATTTGTTTCAATACACGTGATGCAAATAAATTATCTGCATTATGAAAAGCACTTTGAATATCCGCACCCGTTGTTTTCATATTATAAATCATACAACGGTCAAAATCATAAGCACATAGTAAATCGGCTTCTCGAACAATATGGTAGGCTCGTTGGTATTCACCCAAATGAGGGAATCCAACACGTTTTACTTTAGTATACGACATGGATGATATAATATTCGAAACGCTTTCCATTTCTTCTGGTGATAATTGATATTCAGCAGAAATTTGTTGTTGCATATAGGCTTGAATTTCTTGTAATCCATCCGCTTCATTCATATATTTTTTATCGCACATATCGTGCAATACAGCTGAAACATAAATTATTTTTTCTTGTTCTTTCAATACTGGATATTGTGCTGCTTCTTCTTCATAAATATGATTAGCGTATAGTAATATATTCATTGCGTGTGGAAGACCATGTGATTCATCGATATTATATTTTTTACAAGATAATAATACGTAATGAAATAAAGTAGAAAAAAAAGACATTATATATTGTATTTATATTGTATTTATAATGTCTTTAAATTGATTTTTGTTATATTTACGATATTTTCACATGATATAATATATAAATGAGTAATCAAGATGATGTTGTAATTAGGGCATATGATAAAATACCATCATATGTAAAAGAATATATGAATGAAAATTATGAAGGCTTTTCAATTAATCATAATATAAAAAACATTTTATTTTTATTAAAAAGTCAATTTCTACCAACAAAGGATTCAACAATTTATATATTGTATAAAAACCCAACTAAACCAAACACACATTTTGGTGTATTAAATTCAATTACTTATGATGATCTGGGACAAAATGTTACATTAAAAATAATAGAAATAATAATAAATAAACCATCATTATTACCATCATTTTTAACAAATGGTAAAAAATCCCCACTAGAAACAAAAGAATTTATTTTATCATCACAAGACAATGTTTTATTGTGTCCTGTTATAAAAATAAATAATGATGGTTCTCAACCAACGATAGTCCAAAAAAGATCAATTTTAATGTTACAAACGGACATAGGTGGCACAAAAAGAAAAAAGAGAAAGACCATCAAGAAAAGGAAACGAAGAACTCGTAAACGGCTTTTAAGTAGGAAAGACCGCGCCCCCCGGAGGGGTCCAATGCCTCGGCTCTTTAAGTAGAATTCCCAATAATATATATTAAAAATCGAGGATATAGAGAAAATGTCAACTTCCAAAAAAAAAGTCGGTTTTCAAATCGGGTTTTGAAAAATGGACAAAAAAAATGTCCAAAAATGAAAAGGGGATTTGAAAACGGACTTTTTTTCTTGAAAAACACGTGTGGCACCATAATGCTCTCATTTTCATTTTGTCAAAAAAAAGTTTGTTAGCATAATTTTTTGACAAAATGGAAAAAAGTATTTAAAAATAAAATATGTCTAGACATTATGGAGACATCAGTTGACACAAAAAAGGAGAATTTTTTCTGTGAAAAATGTGACACCATATTCAGTAACGTTTACAACTATCGCCGACATATGGGCACAGCAAAACATAATTGGTTGACGCCAGTTGACACAAAAAGGATAAAACGGATAAAAACGAATTCGACAATGTATAAATGCATATGCGGTAACACATATGCTTCGCGCCAAGGAATTCACAAACACAAGAAAATATGTCTCGGAAAAACACCAGACAATATTGGGTTAAACGAAATAGACAAGTCGATGATGGTAACATTGATGAAGCAAAATGGAGAACTTCAAAAACAAATCATCGAATTGTCAAATAAAACGTCGATTTCCACAGTGATACAGAACAATTGCAACAACAAACAATTCAATCTGAATATTTTCTTAAACGAAACATGTAAAAATGCAATGAATCTCTCGGATTTCGTCAATTCTCTCGTGATTAAAAACGAAGAATTTGAAAATATGGGGAAGCTCGGTTATGTACAAGGTATTTCCAATATTCTAATCCGAGGACTCAAGGATTTGGACGAAACAAGAAGACCAATGCATTGTACCGACAAAAAGAGAGAAACATTGTATATCAAGGAAAACAATGTTTGGAAGAAAGAACTATCACGCGATAAAATGAAACAATTGATCCTCGATGTCAGTTTCAAAAATGTCCGCAAAATCCCTGCGTGGAAAGCAGAACACCCCGGTTGTGAAGATGCTTCGTCGTATAAATATATGGATTATGTACAGATTTTAAACCAAGTAATGACAGGCATTCATCCGGATTGTGATGGAGATATCAACAAGATTATTCGTAATATTTCTCTCTCTGTTGTCCTGCAAAAATAGAGATTACAATTCATTCGTCATAATTAAGGCCATATATGAACGTCGTCTCTTTCTTCCTCGTATCCATCTCTTTCTTCTACATGTTCATATCCATCTTCTTCATATCCCTCTTCTTCTTCTGTATACGAAGATGAATCATTAACACATTCTTCGTTTGCTGGTTCCAAAACAGTTTTTGCATAAAAGTCAATATGATTCATATTAAAATATTCTGTAATAACCCTTTCCTTGCATTGTGCTACCTTTTCAAAATTAAATTTTTTATCTATTTTAATTATTTTTCTACCAAATTTTGGATTAAATAATACAAATTGTTTTAATTTTTCAATCAATAATTCACACGATTCAACTGTTTTCTCTGTTCCCATTGTAAAATATTTATACAAATAAAACAAATGCAAATAGGGTCGAAAAATAGCAACCAATTTGTCCTTTGGAAATTCACGATGTATTTTTAATTTCTTGGTCCATTGATTATTTACAAATAACATGGAAGAAATATCATAATGTAAAATGGTATAAGGTGTGGAATATGTATAATTTTTAATGGCTGCTGTTTTTATCATTGATTCATTATCATAAATAAATCGTTTAATAGATAAATTGGAACGATAAAAGGCATCCAACAAAGGTGGCATATTAAAATTTCTCTCTTTTATGAAAGAATAAAAGGCAATAATAACACTATCTGAAAAGATTATATTGTTATATGGATTCTTGGATACATATGGTTCCAAGAAAAAATAAGACATATTTGTCAATCCTGTCACCAATATTTTACTTAAATCTGAAACTGTAAACAAGTATTTTGACTTGTTTTGCAACACAACAAAAACATTTCTATCAGTTTCTTTAATCTCATTCAAACATAAATCTGTATGAATCTGTATTTTTGCACGTTTATACCGAAAACGTTTCACAAGCATCGAAAAACCATAATAAACTCGTTGCGCCTTTGAAAAAATCGTCAAGAATTTATCTTTTCTCTCTTGATGAATGAAAGAATTATCTAAAAAATCACACAATCCCTTGAATTTATATCGCAAACTACTTGACGACAAAGAAAAAATACCGTGCACGTAAAACAATATATTTATTCTTTCTTGTGTTTCCTTTTCGTATATTTTTTTCCAATATTCATAATCATATGGTGATGAATATTGTATCTCTTTTACCCCCACAATATGCTGCATTGCAATAAAAAATATATTCATTTATTATATATGATATCGTTTCTTTAAATTCTTTTGTAATATAATTTATTCAGTTACACAGTTTAAAGAAATAATGTAATTGTTTTTGTCAGTGTGGTATAAATGTGATAGAAGACAATTACAATACACAATCCTAAAAGAATGGGTACATAGTAAAATATAGATAACAGAAAAAAAATAAATAAAACGCAAAATAAAAAAAAATATGTAATACTATTGTTTACTTTAACTCTGAACAATTTCATTATACATAAAAGAATATTATTTACAATTAGAAATCGAGAATGTAATCATTATCGCTTCCTAGATTCCTTGTCTTTATCGCTGCTACGTTATTCTGTATCATTAGCTTGTTTGTACTACACGGGTCGTCAGGATTCTCTACATCACCAAACATTTTCTCTATGGATGTTTCCGCGCTCACTTGCTCTTCCAATACAACCTCTTCCAATTTACGCATTTCTTCCAAATCAAGCACTACTTGGAATGCATTTGTACCAAAGAGTCCTTCTTGTCCACACATTACATTTGCTGAAACACCACGCATTGTATCCAATTCTGCGTGACGCGCTGCTTTCAAGAACATCTCTGGTGTTTCTTCAAACGATGCTTTAGCAATAGGACCAATATTGTCATTGTTTATTCCGTGACGGAATATCGAAATCATTTTGTTTGTAAAGGTCATACGGTCGCAAAGAACAGACAAATGATGGTAGTTGATATAGGTACCATCGAATTCAATAACTTCTGCAAATTCATTCTGAATAGTTTGACGTGCAGCTTCAATACCCAATACTCCATATATTTCAACAATGTCATTACTAAACGTCCTGTTTGTATCAATAAAATCTAAAGCCAAAATATCGAGTAAATTGGTTCCAATTGTATCTAATACCCAAATGTCTTGTTTTTTATAAGTACCATTGACTTCTGTTATATTGTCCTTGATTTTACGCAAAATTACTTTGCCAATTTTCTTCACACCACGTATCACAATATTATCAAGCAATTGATCTTGGAAATTTTTCAACAAATATATCTGATCAGACTGGTCCAACGGATTCATCTTAACCCGTTTCGATTGTGCGCTTTTGGTATTTGGTTTAAGCACTGAATTCATTCGAATACGAAATACTAGCTTGTCCGAATTGTAATCTGTATATATACAGGAAATATCGTTACCATAACTATTCTGAATAGTGAAATGTATATCATCCATCGAAATGTTCTTCTCCAACATCACCTCTGGATTCATCTCCATTCGTAAAATCCATTTTGATTTTTCGTTGGTATCAGTATTCGTTTGGTTCAAACACTCGTCCACCATTGATTCAAAAGCACGATATTGTTCCATCGTTAATATATCGTCAGCAATCATCGTATTCAAATCATCTGGATCAAAACAAATCTCTGTTGAACTAACGAGTTCACTCATCTTTGTGTGTTCCAATAAATACATGATACGTTGTGCCTTTTCTCGGTCCGTCTCTTCCTCCTCTTTTAAATAAATTGTAAGTGATGGATTCTTTGGTTCAGATGACAATGACAAAATTTCTTCAATTCTCGGCACACCACGCGTCACATTGGATTTACTAGAAACTCCCGCCATATGGAATGTATCTCTGAGCCCTAACCCATTCTTTGTCACAAAATTTTTTGTATCTTTGATTGTTACATCAAAGGCATATTTTGTGGTATTTGGTATTTCTTCGATACATTTGATGCAATCAAACAACACGTCTTTGCATAAGCAGTCTGTTCTATCTTCCCAATGAATGATGCCATCTATTTCATTCGGTATAGTAAGATAATGTTTGTTTATTTCATATTCGTAATCGTTTTGTAAAATGGTAAGCAGATTTTCTTGTTTGTATTGCAATTTTATTTGGAGTATTCCTGCTAATTTGTATGCTTGGTAGTTTGTAACAAACAATGTATACATTTGATGAATGTTTTCCGGCTTGGTACCTCTATTATTACTTTCCTGCTTTTTATAACTCTTAATATAACTATAAATATCCAACGTATTCAACATAACTTGTACATCTATCAACATACGTTTGGAATCCGAATTCATCGAAATATGTTTGCCTCTTTTATCGACAGTTCCACCCCCACCAATATACGCATCCAAGAATCCAAGAATGCATTCCCGGTTCGAAAATACAATGGTATCGTGTATAAATTTATTGTGGCTTAGTTTTCCGCACATTTTTTCCAAAATGTGACATAGCAGTGTGCAATACAATCGAATATCTTGGCTCGTCCATCCTTCTTGGCATTTGTTCTCGTGACGAAATACTTTGGTGGTAATGTTCCAACGCTCACAGAGTCGAACAATCGGTTCAAAATAAGCAGTATCGTTGTTTGAAATCGAACATTGAAATTTTGTCATACATCCTTCTGCTGCATACGCGCCCAACAAGTATCCAAAATCGTAATCCAAAGGTATTTTTTCTGGAATGGTACAGACATTCTGCGCGTTTTGTAGCATATACACACAATCTGGTTTGAATTCTGTATTCGACTTTGCACTGTTTTGTATTTTCTCACTAATACGTGATACAAATGTGTCACTTCGTCTATAGGGTAGAACAAATGTAGAACCATTGTGTTTTGACCACCAATGATATTCGTGCATCACTTCTTTGGCTTTTTCTATTTCACTTGTATAAATGTATTCCGTTGGTGGAAGAATCGTACGTAGATCCAATTCTTTGTTCTCTTTATAATCAAGTTTTTTTGTTGATACAGGTACATAATCTCCTACCTTCAAGGAAGAACCTGCGACAGGTACAATTTTTCCGTCCACCAATTTCAAGAACGATTTTGCTTTCGTGGCATTCACTTCTCGCTCCTCATTCGTTGTCACCTTGAGCATTGTATTGGAACCGTCCTCATTGATCACAGGATGACGTGTCACTGCTTCAATCTCTTTCCATACTATTTCACCATCTTCGGTACATGATTGAATCTCGTAATAGTCACTTAGTTCTGCATAAGTTGTATCCTTTTCAGCATAGTATTCGATTCTCTTGGGCATCGCAATATATTTTTCAACGAAATCACCAATTTGTACTGTTTTTATTGTTCCAATTCGGTCTCTTACTAGTAATTCGGTTTCATATGTGAAAGAATTTAATGTCATCTGTGTAGTTGGCTCACCAATACTCTGTGCTGCAATCATTCCTACCATTTCTCCAGGAGCCACAATTGCACGTTTATAAGCAACTACAATGGTCTCTAACAATATAGTAAGTGCAGCGCGATTAAATCGTTTTACAATAAGTAATTCTTTTGGTGCCAAATTGTAATAATATAATGTTTTGAACAATTCAGTTGGGACAGCACATCGGATTTTTTCCAAATTCGAATAAGTAGCATCAATCATTAGAATTGCTTCCCACAAAGTAATATCTACCATTGAATTCAATGTCAAATTCTGTTGACCTTGTATATTTCCAATAATATAAGCAAATGCAACCGGTGAATTGACTACAATGTCTCCTCTGTTCTTGAATACATTCTTCACCATCTTGTCTCTGTTACTCAATATATAATCTGTAATTGTTTTACAACGAGTTTGCCAAAAAGGAAGTTGTTTCTTGTGACGCGTTAGTACTGGTTTTAAAAAGATAGACGACAATAATTTTGTATTTTCTTTGTCTTCTGGTAATTGAAAATGCGCATAAATGTCTTGTACTCCCATTGTTACAATCGGACATATTTGATTTTCTACTTTCACAGGATCTATACCATCATCACCATATGTGAATTGTACAATCTTGTTTTTATTCGTTCGAACAGTCATATCATAGGATACCATTAAGTCTTCCAAACCTTTAATAAGTCTGCGCTGAATATATCCTGTGGAACTTGTGTCACGCACTTGCAGACCATTGGCAAGACCAAAGTTGAATGTTTCTGGAATAGTGAGATCATATACTTTGGGATGTGCTTCTACTCCGATAATATTGATTTCCACGATTGGATCAAGAACCACATTGTTATGGTTTATATAATATTCCTTATGTACAACAAATAACGAATATAATCCGGAATCATTTTGTTTAATTATTCCATAAGATCCAATACGACTTAACAACATATTTATACCCTCTAATAAACGTTTGCTGTTATATTCCTTTTTTTGATTTTTTGAAAATTCCAAAATTACACTGTTAATAAAATTTATTGGTGCAAAGAAAGCATATGATGGAACATATGCATCTTTGAACTCATTATGAGATGCTAAATCTTTACCTAATTTAGTACCATATTCTTTATCGAGAACAATTCCATCTTCTATTTCGGTAATAATAATAGGCGGTGCGCATAATTTTTGCGTCACTGGAACACATTCCCCGATACGAATCTCAGGAGTCGGTTTTTCCAACATTTTTTTTGTATCTGGATTCCATACAAGCAATGATTTGCTTTCTGTTACTGTTACACAACGACCTCCTTGTGTTTTTATTTCATATAACTCAATACCTGGATCGTGACGTGTAATAGCAACAATAGGACCCCATGTTACTTTACCATCTTCATCTGTCGTTGGTACAAAGATACGTCCTTCTTCAATATCTAACAATTCCATATTTCTTTCTGTGAAATGTTGCACTTTTGAACGGTTGGATTCATTATCTAATTGTCCATCAATCCATCGTCCTATTTCCGTATACAAAGGTTTCTTGTCTTGGATCACAACAATAGGTGTTTCCCAGGTAACTGATTTTACAGCCGTATCAATCAAACCTACACGGCCACCCATTGCGTGAAAGAACAGCTCTTGCGGTGAAAGACCATTGATATATGAACTTTCGACGAAACCACGTGCACCAGCCGAATCGTCGTATTTTGTAAAATGAGGTAATGTTCTATGGTCAAAACCATATGGAATACGCTTTCCGTCTACATTCTGTTGTCCCAAACACGAAATCATAAACGATATATTTAGGTCAGAACCTTTGGAACCCGCATTTACCATTGTAACAAAACGATTATCCTTACCTAAACTTTTTAATCCTACCTTTCCAACTTCAGCGGAAGCTTGATTTAGAATATTGTTTACTTGTGTTTCGAATTCTTCTTCATTGGAACGTCCCGTTTTGTTTTCAAAAACTCCAAGTAGGGTTTGATCAATAATATTCTTGACCTCTTTCTTTTTATCGGTAATAACATCGACAATCTTTAGATTGACTGATTTTGGGGCAATTAAGTCACTAATACCGACACTGTACGAACTTGTTTTCATGTATTCAGTAATCACGTTTTGCAAATCATCGACAAAGTTCGCACAAGCTCGGTTTCCATAGTCGTTGCATATACGTTGAAGTAGACCCTTTGTACCTCCTCCAAGTGTACCTTTTTCGAGTTGTCCGCGAATGTATTTACCATCTCGGATTTCAAGAACATTGTTACTCGTTTTTTCTTCTTCATCGTCTTTGAATAATTTTGTTTTGTATTTAAGCGAAATAGGCGACATAATTTGTGTAAGTAAATCAAAATTGGTAATTGGTTTGTCTTGTTCCAAAATTGTTTGTAATTCGTTTTCATTGACTCGGTTAAACATCATTAGTAAATTCATCGCGTGACGTGCGTCAAACGAGATACCCTCGCGTGTAAAACGGTTACAACCGAGCAATGAGTCTTGGAAAATACCAATAATAGGCGAATTGTTTGCAGGACTGACAATTTGGTATTGCACTGCTGCTAAATTACGCAGCTCGGATTCTGCCTCGATATCCTGAGGCATATGTAGATTCATCTCCACGAATCTCCCCCTAAGTTTCCATAGGGGACGGACTATATCTTGTGCCGTATCAGGTTGATTAGACCCTCATTTACGACCCGTAACCGTTTAGTCTCTGAACCTTCTCCATACTCTATCATAACGAGTGTAGGAGCTTGGCTGCGGATTGCCCATTGTTCCATTTATCACATTCTTACCATTGGGTTCGGCAGTTAACCGAGTTCCTCTTTGTTCATTTCTAAACAAGAGTGGTAGTGATAACTTTAGGGGTTTCCCGCAATTTGGTCACGTTGCTGAAAATATAATAATTCTAATATAAAGTCTTTTGCCATTTTTTTGCTTTCATCTAATGAAATATGAGTGCCACCAAAATCCGCTTTTTTTCCTTGAATATAGACATACCAACCATATTGTATATTATTACGTCTAAGCGGTCTCACATATTTTTCTATGTCAGAATTATTATCAATAATAACTCCTGTAAATTTTTGAAACTTTCTATCTTTAAAATAACTAATAACACCATTGGAAACTCTCTTTCTACTTTCATTGGTATGCATTGATGCTTTACCTCCAGTATTCAAATTATAACCATATGGAAATAGTGAATTATATTTTAAGATGTGTTCCGTTTCTGTATGATCTGCTTCATCCATTTTACAAATACATAGTAATTGTAATTTGAAATGTTCAGTACCATATTTACGTATTGCATTGTTCAAATAATGACATTGATTTTTTTTTGAAGAGAATGCTTCGCTTATATGGGAACGAAAACGTCCTTCCATTCCATATGGGCGATATCTCTTATGATTTAATATATGTGAGACCGCTTGACCTATATATACCTTTTGGTTGATTTGGTTTGTTATTTTATAAATTTCACAATATCGGTAGGTATCATTATCAAGTATTGAATTTTTCAAATTGGCACTATACTCCATTATTTATTATACTATAAAAGACTTTATATTAGAATTATTATATTTTCAACTAGGGAGTAACACGCTTTTCACGCTCCCTGTTGGTGACAAGATCTATCACCATCGAAGTCCGCATTGTACGGTCGGGTCGTTGCAACATTCAATCTAAAAGTGTCACCACGTTTCATTACACGAGCGATGTGACACATCATCGACATTCTATGCAATGTTGGCTGCCGGTTGAATAAAACTGGGTCACCGTCCATCATATGACGATGAACGATGTCTCCATTTTCCAACGCAATTGATTTTCTGTCTACATAGCGCAACGTAATAGAATCGCCATTTTTGCGTTCTAGAATTTTGGCACCGGGCCAGTCATCGGGTCCATTTAGTACGAGTTGCATCAAGAAAGCTCTATTCACGTCATTCACGAGAACAGGTTTAGTGATATTCTTGGCGATTTTCAATGGGATACCGAGTTCACGAATAGAAATATTTGGGTCCGCAGTAATAACAGACCGTGCTGAGAAATCCACACGTTTTGCCATTAAGTTTCCACGCATACGACCCCCTTTTCCATTCAGTCGGTCCTTGATAGATTTCAACGGACGTCCCGACCTCTGTGCTACTGATGCCACGCCTGGAATCTTGTTGTCTACTTGTGTTGCTACATAGTATTGCAATACAGTCGTCCAATCATCAATCACATTAGCGGGTGCATTAACATTGATTTTGTCTTGTAATGTCTTGTTTGTTTTTATAATATTGACCAAGATATGACTTAAATCATCTTCAGAACGTTGTTGTGCATCATGTTTTACAGAAGGTCGCATTGCTGGAGGTGGTACAGCCATTACTTGACAAATCATCCAATCAGGGCGTGACCAAATCGGACTGAATCCCATAAAGGATACATCTTCGTCAGAAATACGTTTACAAATTTTAACTGCCATTTCAGGTGTAATCTTGATGGAAATATTGTCACCTCCTTCTGTTGATGAAGAAGCGTCACCTTTCCATTCTGCATAAATAGTTGCTAGTCCATCCTTGCGTATCTTTTGGGGTTGTAAACAACCACATCCATCTTCAGTATCTTCACCACATCGTTTTATCTTGGATGCCAATGCAAATACATATTTCCATCGCGCTTCTGATAACATTTTCAATGCTTGTTTGTATTTTTCTTTGCTTATTAATAATTTACTACACTTGAAACATACACAACGTAATACTTTGAGAACAGTGCTTAAATATTGAATATAAAAGACGGGGCGTGCCAATTCGATATGACCAAAATAACCAGGAGTCTGCATATAATCGTGTCCATCGGTTGGACAAATGAGTCCTGGTTCTAGGACTCCCATTCTAGGATCAAATAACCCTCCAATAATTGGTTTATTGTTTACATATGTATCCCTCGAAGTAATTTCTGCAACGGAACCATTACGTATTTCTTCAGGAGATAATATACTAAACTGAATACCAATAATCTTGGAAGGTGTGTTTGTATATGAACTTACCGCGTTCGACTTTTTGTTCCCTGACATTATTCCTTATATAAATATAATTATATTTAGATTGTTTTAAATCAATTTTTTATTCAATTGAATAAAATAAAAATTGATTATGATTTAAAACAAAGAATGGGTAATAAAAGAATGACAAAAGAAAAGAAACTTGTTACCAAGCGTGAAGATACAAAGAAAATAGATGCAAAGAATCAGGCGCGTAAAAGAAACAATTCGGATGATGATGATGATGATTTCATTGATTCCGATGAAGAGGACGAAATGGATGCTTTGGAATATAAGAAATTTTTGAAGCAATTGTTTCCATCTAAAAATCTGGACAAACAAGTAAAAATGGGAGAGAAACTCAAAAAAATGATAAACAAAATAGATGATTTAAATAGTGATGAAGAAGAGGATTCCGATATAAGTTCATATGATGAAGAGGAGGAGGAAGAAGAGGAAGAGGAAGAGGAAGAATATTATTCTGTAAAAGAAGATAAACATACAAAGAAAAAGAAAGATGAAAAGCGACAGGAAAAGACGAAGACGTCTAAAGAAAAGGGAAAAGAAAAGGAAAAAAAGAAAGAGAATAAGACAAAAGACAAGAAGGTTTCAAGAAAGAGAAAACAGGATGAGGATGACGAAGAAGAAGAAGACGATGGAAAAAAAGAAAGTAAATTTAATATTGTTTTTACTATTGGTAATTCAGAAGAAGAGGAAGAAGATTGGGAAGATTATGATTCAGACTATGAAGATATTGATCCAGAAGATACAGAAGATGAAGATGAAGATGTATCATCTGTTTCAGATACAGATGAAGATACAGATGAAGATACAGATGAAGACATAGACGACAAAAAACAAAAAAAGGTAACAAAAAAGAAAATAGTAAAAGATGAAACGTTGGAAGTTGTTAACGATAATGCAAATGAAAACATTTCAGACCAAGACTTATTGAAACAGTTAAAAGGGATACAACAAAAGAACCCAATGATAAATGAATGTATACGTGTATGTGAAGAAAATATTGCGAAAAGGGAGAAACATACCAACAAGAAACAGCAGAAACAAAAGGGTAAAAACGAACGTATATTCAAGCGTATTTTGCGTGATAAGAATACGACCAACGATTATACTTTCTTTGGTTGTATGGAAATAGAAAATCAGAAAAAAATAATCAAACAGATGCGTGAAATCAACAAGATAAGTCGAGTTGAAAAACCTTATCGTATATCACTATTAGAATCAGACATTCCATCTACTTTTAAAGCAGTAGCGATGAAAAAGATAACCACACTTCGTTATATGGAACCGGGATCAGGAGAATATTATAAAATCAAAAGTTGGGTAGATGCTTTTATGAGAATTCCATTTGGAAAAACACAGAATCTACCTATTCAACTTAGTGATGGTGTCGAAAAATGTCACGATTTTATGGACAATGCCAAACATATTCTGGATGCTGCTGTGTATGGACTCAACGATGCCAAAATGCAAATTATGCAAATGTTAGGTCAACTTATTACAAATCCAGCAGCGATTGGTTCTTCAGTAGCAATTCACGGACCTCCAGGAACGGGAAAGACGTCGCTTGTAAAAGAGGGTATTAGTAAGATTTTGAATCGTCCGTTTGCCTTTATTGCGTTGGGTGGTGCTACTGATAGTAGTTTTTTGGAAGGACATTCGTATACATACGAAGGTAGTATTTGGGGAAAAATTGTTCAAATTCTTATTGATAGCAAGTGTATGAATCCAGTGATTTATTTTGACGAATTGGACAAGATAAGTGATACACCAAAAGGTGAGGAAATTGCAGGGATTCTAACACATTTAACGGATACAACACAAAATAGTCAATTCCACGATAAATATTTTTCAGAGATTGATTTTGATTTGAGTAAATGTCTGTTTATCTTTAGTTATAATGATGAAAGCAAAGTGAATCCGATTCTGAAAGATCGAATGTATCGTATCCAGACCAAGGGATATAATCAGAAACAAAAGACGGTGATTGGTACAGAATATTTACTACCACGTATCCGAGATCAAGTAAAATTTGAAAAAGAGGATATTGTAATTCCGGACGAGACATTGCATTATATTATTGATAATTATTGTAACAAGGAAGATGGAGTGCGTAATTTGAAACGTTGTCTGGAGATTGTATATACCAAGCTGAACTTGTATAGACTAATGAAACCGGGAAGTAATTTGTTTGAAGAAGATATGTCATTGAAAGTCGCATTTCCGTTTGCAGTGACAAAAGATATTGTTGACAAGTTGATCAAAAAAGATCGTGATGAAAATATGCTGTTCCGAACGATGTATATCTAAATGTTGACTTTCAACAAGAAATAAATAATATTAACAAACTTTATTTTAACGTATTCTACGTTTGGATTTTACTTTTCTTTTTTTGTTTGCTTTTTTGGTTCTTTTGAATTGAGTCTTTCTTTTCGATTTTCTTTTTCCACCTGTACATGTTGGTTTACATGATACTTTTGGTTGGTCAAAACCATAACTATTTTTTTGGTCTTCTTCTATTTTGTGACATATGTTTGTTCGAATTGTATTTATATCATCATCTCCATATTTACGTTTATATAATCCTTTATGATTTATATCATATTTTAGTTCATAAATCATTTCAAAGATACTTTTAGTTTTTTTATTATTAAGTAAAAACAATGCTATTGGATCATCTATCTCAAGTGTGACAGGTATATTCAGAAAAAAAATACTGTTATTAGAAAAAATACTGTTAGAAAATAAATCACCAATAATATTAAATTTTAAATAAATACCTTCGGTATTTGGGCATTCTCCGGAATAATAAGTGCTTGGATTAGAATGTTTTTTTCCAATATTTTTTTTAAGATCATTCATTTCATCCTTTTTAAATGCAATAGAAGTATTTATTATATAAGGCATTATATAAAATATAAATATTATTTTTATTAATAATGAACAAATATTTATTTGTTCTTTCTACTTCTAGTTCCACTTTTCTTTCTGAGAACAAAATTCGGATTGTCTACAGCGTACAAAAGGCGAATCTGTTTTTTTGCTTTGGTTAAAGAAGTGCATTTGGATAAAACGCGATGTTTTTTTCTTTTATCCATCTTTCTTACAGTATAACAATTTCGACGTGAAACTTTGCGAATCGTATATGGCATTTTTATATAGTATGCATATAGATTTTTATAAAAAATTGATTACAAAAACATAAGATTATAATAACAGTATAAAATGCAACCATATAAAAAACGCCGCGTAGAGTCTCTAAATACTTCTATAAAAAGACTTAAAGAGCCAGCAATTAAACCGGTTGTTTGTGAACACATATGGGAAGAAGATGAAATTGACTTTATGTCAGGGTGGACAGAAAAGTCAATGAGTATTACGTATTGTATTTTATGCTATAAAACAAAGAAATAGTTTGTCATCTTAATATTCACTATAAGGAACATTGTTGCCACCACGATCAATAAGATACTTGTATTGATTCACTGTCATACACGCACATCCAGAACCATTGGAATAGGAATTGGGACAACATTCAGGTTTGAATTGATTGTTTGCGAAAAAAACGAGTTCACCTTCAGGAAGAGGAACAGGTTGTGTAGGTCTATTAAAAATACTTTGAGCAGCTGTGTTTGGTTTTCCTCCTTTTGCATATGTCAAACTTGGGTCCGACCAAGCAGAAGTATTCACAGAAACATCTTGATATAAATTATATGGTTCAGAATTACCATTGTTGATATTAGCACCTGTGAATCCCTCCTTAACATTTGGTTTTATTGCGTTTTTTAATTTTCCTGCAGCAACAGCAGCGGCAGCACCTTTTGTTTTGGGACCTGTAGCACCTTTTGCGGCACCTTTTTCAGCAGTTGCTTTTTGTTCGAATCCTTCGTAAAGGGGGGGTCTTGCACATGAACAAAAAATATGCAACATCATAATGAATAATACAACCAAAATGACTAATACAATTTCACTTCGAATGTTAAGTCTTAACTCCATTTATACATAATTCATAGATAATTATTTGTAACCATCTATAAAAAAGATTCAATGCAAGAGTTATAATCTTTTCTTTTTTGCCATTCGTCTTCTTCTTTTACATAAAAAAATCCCTTGTCTGTCAAAATATGATATACAGATTGTCCTAAACTTGCCTCTGAAAGCATTGTCACAATACCATATACTGTGATATCATTCGCACCATTTTCTTTATTCCATAGTTGTTGTCTTACGCGAATATCCTTTATCTTGCAAGATTCATCGAGCGATATAGGAATAGTTGTATCTGGTGAAAATCCATGATGAAACCACAAATGAATTTTATTCTTTTCCATATGAAATCCCATCTGTTTTGAAAGAATTTGTATCTCTTTTTCGAATATTTCGTCCCAATCACAAAAGAGGATACCCCCCACATCAATTGTTTTCGATGTTGTATTCAAACAATATAACCAAGATTCATTGTTTTCTATTTTTTTTCCATCTGGATGTTCTGAAACATATATCCATTTATCTTTATACAAAACCCGATGTTTTCCACTAACTATGATATCATATATATTAAATAATTCTTGATTGGTTGCATCCAATTGTAGAACAGCTGTTACTTCTACGTTGTTTTTTAACAAGTCACCAGGGCGTATTTCAGAAATACACGCCATTGAACCATCCTTTCTTTCTATTTTCGTATCTTTATCAAAACAACTAGGTAGAGATGGTATAGGACTATTAAATTTAATATGCATAACAACTCTTAGAAAGGCTATAATAATAACCAATGGTATACTAATTAGTTCAAAAACGACGCGCAAATAAATAGCATAATTTCCAAAAATAGGAAATATCATCAATGTAATAATCAAAGCAGCCATTACAATCAACGCAATGACAGTCAATTGTAAAAACGCACCGAAAAATGATTTTAATGTAAAATAACTACCCAATGCTGTATACATACCAGCTGCCAAAACACCATTTACTTTTTGCATACTATCACGAAACGCAAGCATAATTTTTTGAATGAAAACCATAATATTGGCAATACGTTGCATTATTTCCTGGCTTATATTTTGAATATATGTGCGTACATTGGAAACAATATTACGAACAGAAGTAATGACATCCGAAATAGCATTATATAAATCTTGTAATCCATAAGTAACAAAGGTCAATGGATCCACAGCATATCCTGTAATGGAAGTCAAAATTTGTTGCAAACAATAGTTAAAATTTTCACCTGTGTATTCGACAATGGTAGAATCATCGGGTTTATTGATGAAACCGGCAAATGGAATTACTTTTGGATTACATCGTTGTGCAGCCCAATCGTTCTTAATGGGGCCGATTTGTTTCATAATAGTTGTAAAGGCAATGACTGAAAACAAAATGAGACATAAGAATAAAAAAATAAAAAAGGATCCACCATATATATCAAAAAAATGTAATCCGTCATACATTCCATTAATAATTCTTGATGTATCCTTTTTAATTTCATTTATAGGGGGAGAAGGCTCCATACTATATGCACGGTGAATATTCATTTATATTTCTACTCTTTATCTAAAGAAGATTTATTTTTGCAGACGATAATCTTCCCAATCATAAAAGTGATGATTACCTAAAACAATAGAATGATCGCTTGTTACAAGACAACTAAGATATTCAGTGGTATGTTCTGGACATTTTATAGCGTCTGGATGTTCACTCACTTGAATATATGTAGTTTTATATAGAATATAATGTGTTCCTGTTACATAAATAGGTATTTCATTGACACCTCCTGGTAATGAATAAAAAGTTTCAAGGGGATTGGTAGCTATTTTCATTGTTGTTTTGACAATGGCACCATTTTCTAATACATCATTGAGTTGTATATCTTTCATCGCTAAAATAGAACCATTTTTTAATTTTACGAGGGTGGATGGGTCGAAACAAGATCCCAAATAACGTAATGTCTGTCCTGGTGGACCATTCCATGTAGATTGTGTTGTTTTAATAGTTCCTTCCATAATATACATAAGTGTTACAACTGTGCCTATAATCTTTCCTATCAAATGTTGTAAACCTATTCCCAATTTCTGTGATTCGACGGTTATATTTACAAAAACACCCATAATAGAATCAGAAATGCTGGCGATAAAGGTACGTATGTTGCTAATAACAATGCGTATTGAATCAATTGCATCGGTAAATCCGAAACCCATATTGGATAAACTGGATGTGATATATGTAAGCGGTTCTAACAAATAACCCATAAAATTAGTTTGCATATTTTGGACACAATATACAAAATCTGCTTGTATATCATCGGACAATGGCATAAACATAGGATTACATCTGTATTTTGGCCAGTCTTCTTTTATTTGAGTATAAAAGCTATAAATATAAATGGATATTGTCAAAGCGAAAAAACCTAAATTAACATATATTAAATATACCCAATCAATTCCCTTTGGCATAATTTACTATATCATAATATATTTTCAAATAAATCTTTGCGATTTTCTTTTTGATTGTCTTTTCGATTTTCTTTTTGTTCGTCCCTTTGAATTTCTTTTTGTTTGTCTTTGTGATTTTTTTTTTCTCTTGTATCCTCCTTTTTGTAAAGTTACACCGTCTGTTAATTTTTGTGTAAATAATTTATTACTGGCTGCTGCTACCAATGCTTGTTGTGAAACTACATCGGTTCCTGGTGCCATATTGGATGGATATATCGGTTTAACGGTAGAAATTTCAGCGGTTCCTGCATCTCCGCCTTTTTTACCTCCTTTTGCTGCTTTTAACAAGTTACTATGAGCTGTTATTGTTTGTTGATGTGCTAGATAAGCGGCTTGATATGGACTTCCTGATTGTTGTGAAGCATATTGTGGTTGAACAACACCTGGGGTTTGTTGTGGCATACTATATTATATGAAGAAAAATAAAGACTCTAATACTTTGAACGCGTTGTAAACTATAAAACATTTTATTTGCCATCATTATAAAATGGAACAAATGGATGACAAGGCACGGTTACAACTACAAAAGATGATCCAAGCCAATAATGTAGAAGATCAAACGGAATTAATACGTCAACTAAAACATAGTGAATTATTGAAAAGTGACGTAGCTTCTTTGGTGCTTTTAAAGAGTAAATATGGGGACGATATGGAAACGATAATGAATGAATCAATGATAGAATGTAGTTTTTTGTTTACTTATTATACTGATATTTACAATAAAATAAGAAAGGATGAGATAGATATGACTATTTTGTTTGATTTTTTGAATATATTGGAACAGATAGAAAAGGGTGAATTAGATCAACATGAAGGTTCATTTGCGGTTGGTACATTATTAAAGAAACTATATATAGACAGTGCTTTGAAGAAATCTGCTAAATTGGATGCACAATATGAAACGGTGGAAGAAAGGGCAGAACCGATTGATATTTCGTGGTCAAAATTCAAGAATGCAAGAATGCAGAGTTAATTTAAAATATACTACCTGTTTCTACATCTTCGAAAGCTTTTTCTTTTTTACAATATTCTTCAGTATCTGAGAATCCTCCGATAAATCTACTTTTATAGAAAACCATTGGAAATGTTTTGTATTCTCGTCCTGTTCTCTCTTTGATGAAATCTAAAAAGGAGAATTTGAAATTTTCCAAATAAGAATCGCATAATACTACTGTATAAGGTTTATCTAATGAATCAAGTAATTGTTTTACTTTATCACAGAATATACAATAACTTTTTGTATATATTGTGTACCCATTTATATCTGGTTCTTCAAAAGTGGGTGGCATCTCAATAACGTGGGATGTAGAATATGACATATATTATAGAAATTGTTTTGTCTTTAAATTGTTTTGTCTTTAAATTGTTTTGTCTTTAAATTGTTTTGTCTTTAAATTGTTTTGTCTTTAAATTGTTTTGTCTTTAAATTGTTTCGTCTTTAAATTGTTTTGTCTTTAAATTGTTTTGTCTTTAAATTGTTTTGTCTTTAAATTGTTTCGTCTTTAAATTGTTTTGTCTTTAAATTGTTTTGTCTTTAAATTGTTTTGTCTTTAAATTGTTTTGTCTTTAAATTGTTTTGTCTTTAAATATTAATTTTTGAAATCAAAATTTGTATCTTTTATCCATTTTTCCAAGATAGGGAAATCGATTGTATCTTTTTCAGAACATATTTCGATTGTTTTATTTGTAACGGAATATATACCTGATCCATATAAAAAGTATCCAATATTTTGAGAAGGATCTATCAAATGAATAGTATATATGTTTTCTCTCTTTGCAATCGTATGTATATATTTTGTGTTTATAATCATTTTTGACAATTGTAAAAATCTTACCATTTTGTATTTAATATTTTTATATTATTTACAAAAATATTTAAACCATTCTCTCGTATATATTATAAAATGCCAAAGAAGAATGTCTTTACAAAAACCTTGGTTATTGTAGAATCGCCTTCCAAATGTAAAAAAATAGAATCATTCTTGGGATCCGGTTATAAAGTCATTGCCAGTTTTGGACATCTGAGAGAAATCGCTTCTCTCAAAGATATCGATGTTGAAAACGGATTTTGTGTTACCTATTCCATCGTAAATGACGAGAGAAAAAGGAAACATGTCGAATGGATGCGTTCTGAAATAGCCAAGGTAGATGAGGTAATTTTAGCTACTGATGCAGATCGTGAAGGAGAAGCCATCGCGTGGCATATTTGTGACCTCTTTTCTCTCTCTATCCGCGAAACCAAACGCATCGTATTTCACGAAATAACCGAATCAGCTATTCTTTCAGCAATACATTCACCCCAAAAACTCAATATGCCCCTCGTATATTCACAGCAAGCACGACAAATACTCGATTTCTTAGTAGGATTTACCGTTTCACCCGTTTTATGGAAACATATATCCAACTCACTATCCGCCGGCCGTTGCCAAACGCCTGCTTTGCAAATTATTTACGACAACGACAAAGAAATTCGTAATCATCAAGGTAACACTGTCTTTCAAACTACTGGCTATTTTACATCCTTGTGTCTTCCTTTTTCTCTTATTACGAATTTTACCGAGAGAGAAGAGGTACATTCTTTTATGGAAGAATCAACCAATTTTTGCCATCTTCTCTCTGTATCTTTACCGAAACGTATATATTATGAACAACCAAAACCATTGACTACATCACTGTTGCAACAAAAGGCTAGTAACGAATTGCATTTTTCACCGAAAGAAACAATGCGTTTGGCACAACATCTATATGAAGCGGGACATATTACTTATATGAGAACTGATAGTAGTGATTATTGTGATGAATTTCTCTCTTCTGTTAAAAAATGGATTCTATGTGAATGCAATGATACATCCTTTCTTTCTTCTTCACTCTTTTCAATAAAAAAGGAAAAAACATCTGCGCACGAAGCTATTCGTCCTACTCATATTGAATACCGTGAAATTCCTGATTCAGAAACAATAACAGCTAGAGAAAAAAAATTATATAAATTAATATGGGAAACTACTGTGGAAAGTTGTATGTCTGCTGCGGAATACGATTCCTTGACAGCAACTATATCAGCACCTCAAAAACGATACTACGAATACAAATGTGAACAAATTGTATTTTCTGGATTCAAAATTATTAAAAAAAAGGGATTGAATGATTCAAAGGAATTTGCATTTCTCTCACGAGAGAAAAGGGAAAAGGTTATCGAATGCCTTTCTATTCGAAGTGAAATGACTTTACAAGGAAAGGGACAACATTATACAGAAGCAAGATTGGTTCATTTATTGGAGCAACAAGGTATTGGTCGTCCTTCTACCTTTTCTTCTCTCGTAGAAAAGATTCAAGAGAGAAAATATGTTGTAAAAAAGGATATACCTGGTATAAATGTAGATTGTTCTGTTATGGAATGGCGAAGAAATGAAATGGGAAATGGAATGATTAGTGAATCGATAATCAAGAGAGAAATAGGCGCAGAAAAAGGAAAATTAGTCATTCAACCCTTGGGGGTTCTTGTTTGTGAATTTATATCGCAACATTTTACTTCTCTCTTTCGATATGAATATACAAATGAAATGGAAGCAGCCTTGGATTTAGTAACAAGTAATAAATCAGATTGGCAAGCAATTTGTTCTTCTTGCTATTCTATTTTACAAAAATGTTTAGAAGAAGTGAAAATTGGAAAGAAAAAAGCAGATATTGTGATTGACGAAGAACACACCTTTCTTATAGGAAAAAACGGACCTGTTATAAAGCGTGTAGATGCAAAGGATGCATCAGTGTCTTTTCTCTCTGTGAAACCGGATATTACATTGCAGGGAACTTTTTCTTTGTCTGAAATTGTAGACGATAAAAAGGATACAAAAAGAGATATGGGTTTATATCAAGGGAAATCAATTATTGTACAAAAGGGGAAATATGGATGGTATACAAAATGGGGTGATATCAATGTGTCCTTGTCTATTCTCATTGGAAATAGACCCATTGAAAACATTTCTCTCGAAGAAGTAATTGCAGCCATTGTTTCCAAAACATCTACCTCAAATATAGTAAGAAAAATAACCGATACAATAGATATCCGGAAAGGTGAATATGGTGATTATATTTTCTACAAAACGGAACGAATGAAACGTCCTGCCTTTTATAAACTCGATGGTTTTAAAGGTGATTATAAAAGAGGACATATTGATTTGATAAAAGGGTGGATACGAGAGAAATATCAATTGTCGATATAATCCTAGACGCGTTTCCACGAACAAACACCGTTTTTATTGGGTTTGGATATATACATGTTCCCATCGTTTCCTTTTACTGTTTTTCCACAGAATTGGTTGGCGGGGAGAGATGGTGAAGGTCTTCCTTTAAATCGTTTCAATGTTTTACTATGATTCTGTATCGCTTTACGTCCAGAAACATCGCGTATTTTTTTCGTCATATTTTGCCTTTCTCTCTTTGTTAAATGGAGGGGATTCGTTTTTGTGTTTAGGGCATATTTTAAATTGTTTATCCAAGAAGACTTGCACGACCCCTTGCACGTTCCTTTTCCTATACTCGAGAGAATACGCATTGCTGAGTTATATGTACCAATAAATGGCATTTATATTCTATTTAGAAAAAATAAAAAAATATAGTTATTATATAATAAAATGCAGGGGTTTTTTACAGGAATAAAAGGGTATTTTAACAGAGAGAGAGTGAAAGAAATTGGAGATATTGGTACAATTTATAGTGTGACTAATGGAAAAGTTACAGGGGAGAATTCAATGACTGCAAAAATGAATGCAACAAATAGACCAAATTATCATATATCAAATTATCCCCCTGGTGTAGAAGTAGAAATAGATGATCAATATTATGACAGTACCTCAGCTGCTTTATTTATTTTTTCAAAACCAAAAAATAAAAAAGTCAGTGATACAAACGATTGGGTGAGTATACAGGGTTCACAAATTAAAGAAGGAGAGAGATCCAAAATAATAGATCCAATAGACAAAAAAGAATATATTAAAAATGAAAATAATCAAGAGGAATATATATTTATTCCAAAAAATGGTTATGTTAAATATAATATATTAAAAGCGGGAGGTCCATCTAAAGGCGACTTATTTTATAAAAAAATTATTGATTATAATACTAATACAACAACTTGTAAAGCAAAAAGATATTATTTTGATGGTGATAAATGGGAAGAAAAAGGAGAAGTAACATATACATGTAATGATGGAGTTTTTACTAACCCTGAACAATATGGTGTAGTATATGTTGGAGATCAACAAATTAGATCTGAAGTTAGTCCTATGACAAGTGGAGGAAAAAGAAGAACAAAGAAAGGTAAAAGAAAAAACAAGAAAAGTAAAAGAAGAACAAATAAGAAAAGAACAACCAAGAAATATAAAACGAAAAAAAGACAATAACTTCTCTCTTTGTTTGGAATAAAGAGAGAAACAAGCAGTTCTTATGAAGCTTTTAAGGTGGTGATTTTTTATATGATAGTAATTGTGGTGTTAAAACGTTGAAAATCAAGGTAAACGAGTGATTGAATTTACCAAAATCAACCAATTGACCATTGTGATAGCGAAGTTTGACACGAATACGTCGTATTCTTTCGGCTGGTGGGTTAAACACCTTGATGTTTTCATTTACAGGAAATTCAAAAAATTGCGACACAGGAGGTGATTCTACAGGTATTTTTGCAAAGGCGGAATTATGAACACCCAATGTGGAATTGGTTGTTGTTGTAAAACTATCTACAGAAAAGGGTATGGTCTCATCAATCGAATTAAACCCTACAATTTCCATATAAATATAAGCATCACCCATTAAATTTATTTTTTGATTAGCTTGGATATAATTTACATATGTATTGTAATAACCAACATCAGGTGTCAACCAATAACCATTATCTCCACTCTGTAATGCTTCACCGTAATAAAAACGCGGATAAATATTGGGAATGGCGTTTTTAACAGAATTAACAGCACATCGAAAAAATCCAAGATAGCTAGGAAGCCCCCAATTTTGATATTCAGGCATTTGTGAAACAAATGTAGCGCAAGGATTTGTGAATAAATCGGATTTTAATTTGTACAAGTTGGAATCGTTTGTCAAAACAAAAGAAGAACTTTTGTTTCCAAACCACAAGGTTTGTGATACGTTATTATATGCTACAACAAACTGATTGTAACCTCCCATTTGTATAAATTCTTTACTTAATGCATCTTGATTTGTAGCTTTTAAATATTCCAATACAATCAAATTAATTGTTTGATTCATTTGGTTGGTGATTTCTGTAGCTATTTGTCCTGGATTATAGAAGCCTTGTGTAATAGCAAATAAATATTCCTTGTCTCCATATGCAGTAAGGGCTGCATATATAACCTTTTGTATTTTCGTAATCTCAGGATGGGGGTCTCCTATTTGATGTTTTCCTTCCGAGTCTATATAATCTACAGGTAGATAATCAGTAGGATTGTAAATTTTGGTAATTTTAAATGTCATTGTTAAATTTCCTCGTTCTACAGAAAAGGTGTTGTAATTGGATGGGAAACAGTAGCTACCCAAACTGACGGATGCTACATTTAGATAATCGGAAGGCAATTCGATTTCAAAATTGCACGCATCAGGCCATTTGAAATAGTCTCTGTCTTCTGAATGTATACTGACTACTTTTTTTTCAATCATATATTCTTTGCTATTTGGAATCAAAGGATAATTTGTATGTGTTTCAAACCGACTCATTTGTATATATTTATGAAAAAAAAAAGAGGTATTTAAATGCACAACCCCTTTTTTTCTAAAATGCAATAGATGCAAGGATAAAAAATATATACAAAATATACATCATGTATACTTCCAATCAATCTTTAAAAACGGGTTCCACATCGATTGTAAAATCATTTCCTGCTTCTCCTGTGTTTCAAACGTGGAAATATGCGAATTACAAGGGTATACCCAATTATTTAACACCTACTAATTTGAATGCAAATGTTTATATACCCAATAATTTGGTAGTCGGAGGTACAATTAGCAATCCATCAGACATTTGTATAAAAGACAATATTATAGATATTGAACAACAGTATCTAGATGGATTTATGCAATTGTCTCCCAAACAATACATTCTTATAAAAGAAACGGATGGAAAGCCTCATTTTGGGTTTATAGCACAAGATGTAGAACCATTGTTTCCACATTTAGTAAATGAAATAATTTCCCTTGAAGTTGAAGGCTCTTTGGAATCAACTGAATGTCCAAAGGAAATGAAAACTATAAATTATTTAGAAATGATACCTTTACTTGTTCTTAAAATCCAAGATTTACAAAGACAATTAGATGAATGCAAACAATATATAAATGAGAGATAATAATATCATTTTATAATATACAGATTAGAAAGATGGATACATCTTTATCGAAAAATATTACTAATATATTGCATAATATTTACAAGGGTCTTTTGATAGTATCCGTCATTATTTTAGCTATAACAAGTGGTATTTATTCTCTTAATGCGGTTCGTGGTTCCTTATTAGGTTATCTTTTCCTTTTAACAACAGTATTTCTCTGTTTTACAGAAATTGTATTAGGTTATGTAAACAGTCCATCGGGTTCCTTGATGTCATTACTATTTTCAATTTTCCCATTGTTATTTTTGTCTCTTGTTTATATGTCACTTTTCAAAATATTCTTTTTAAACCAAGATAGGATTGTTTCAGGGAACGTTGCATCTGGATATAAATTGTATACTAGGTCACTAGTAGGATTGATTATTTTGCAAGTAGCTATTTTGTTGTATAGTTTTGAAAAGGATGTATTCAAGGTGAAGAAAATGTTAGATATAGCAAGTTCATCGGGGCTTATGTTATTAGGTTTATTGACCTGTGTGAATGCATATATTATTAATACCATTTTGTTTTTTTATTCGACGGATGGATAATATTCTACAAATGATTGGCTTGTATAAATTTAAATGTCAATCCATAATGATAGTCGGTTTCCCAAATACCTGAAATTTTTACCATAAACATAATAACAGACGGAAAGGAATAAATTTTGTCTATATTTTCCAGAAATAATTTGATGCATCCATTTTTCATTTGTTCATGTATTTTGTATTGGGGTATTTTATTTTTGATATAAACTTTTTTCAATAAATCTTCTTCAATGTTTTGTAATTTGTCTACAATATCTTTGTTAGGGAGAATGGGAAAGGTGCATTTGTATTTGTTATAATATTTTTCAAAATGAACATTGTTAAGAGGGATTAGTATATTGAGTCCATTTAAAACAAAGAGGGGATTGGAATAAATGATACGTATAAAATTACCTTCATTCATTATATTGTTTTTGATAGGTTCACAGAAGAATAAATTGGAATTATCATATTGTTCGGTTGTTTTCGCAAGATTCATAATATATATAAAGTAAATCTGTTTATATATTATTGCAAAAATACACATTAAACATAAACGTAAGAAATAGAAATAAAGAATCAAGGTATACAATACAAGGCAACAGAATGAAATTTCTGGAGACACATTTTGAAGAATATATACAATCCTCTGAAAAGGTAAATTTGCATCCCAAATTGGAAAAAATATTTCAATCATTTCCATCAAAAATTTCGGATTTTAAAAACATTGTTTTTTATGGACCCAAGGGAGTTGGAAAATATACACAGATGTTGAAATCCATACGAAAATACAGTCCATCCGATTTAAAATATGAAAAAAAAATTAGTGTTACTTTTAACAAGCAACCTTATTTCTTAAAAATAAGTGATATTCATTATGAAATAGATATGTCTCTTTTGGGTTGCAATTCTAAATTATTATGGCACGAAATTTATATACAATTGGTTGATATTATTTCTGCCAAACAGGAAACATCTGGTATCATTGTATGTAAATCATTTAATCATATACATAATGAATTACTAGAAAATTTTTATAGTTATATGCAACAAAACAATGCGAATTCAGTAGATTTGAAATATATTTTAATCACAGAAGAGGTCAGTTTTATACCAGATAATATTTTAAATTGTTGTGAAATTATTCATGTCCCAAGACCGACACGTTCTATATATAACAAATGTCTCAAAACAAAAATGAGAATTGATGTTCCCTTGGAACATATTTCGAATATAAAATTATTAGCTTCTCTACCGTTGACAGAAGAATCCGCTTTGTGTGAATTATTACAACCACATAAAATAATATGCGACAAGATAATACAAGAAATACATGATATGCAAAATATGAAATTTATTCGTTTACGTGATTATTTATATGATATTTTAATTTATAATTTGAATATTACGGATTGTATTTGGTATATTTTATCTGTATTTATTAAGCAAAATAAAATAAAGAAGAAGGATTTATCTATTCTCTTTATAAAAACCTATACATTTTTTCAATATTACAATAATAATTATAGACCGATTTATCATTTAGAAAACTACATATTTTTTTTGATGTCATTGGTGCACGAAATGTAAGATATGTATAAAAGGTTTAGAAGTTTGTATTATTGTAAATAATGGATATTCAACAAGCTTGTCAAATATTACAGTTAGACAAACTGGTTTCTCTCGCAGAGGTAAAGAGGCAATATTATCGAATGGCGTTGGCGAATCATCCAGATAAAAATGGAAGTACTGCAAGGTTTCAGGAAATAAACGAAGCATATGAAACTATACAGAGAGAATGGCAGGAAGAAGAGGAAGAAGAGGAAGAAAAGGTAAACAACAATTCGTATGCTTTTTTTCTACAATCTTTTTTAGGGGAATGGTTTCAGCCTGATGATAAAATATATGATATTCTTCTTTCAATGATGCAAAAAGGATGTCATAATGTTACATTGCAGATATTTGAAAAGATAGATAGAGAGACAGCGATTCATTTATTGCCTTTTATTATTCGTTTCAAGGATATTTTACGTATAGAAGAAGAAACAATGAGGCAGTTACAAGATATTTTGGAAAAGAAATGCCAGGAGATAGAAGCTATGGTTGTGCTTCGACCTTCTTTGCAGGATTTAATGGAAAACAATGTATATAAATACGAATATAAAGGAGAACGTTATTTTGTGCCATTGTGGCATAGTGAGATGGTTTTTGAAGATGTGGATGCGAATGATTTTGTCATTAAATGTGTACCTAATCTACCTAAAAATATAACAATAGATGAGAATAACAATATACATATTTATTGCGAGCCTATTTCGTTGTCTCTTTCTCTCTTGGAGACAAAAACGATACAAGTTTGTATTGAACAAAGACAAATGTATATACAAACAGACAAATTATTTCTTAGACGGGAACAGATGTTTGTTTTCAAGAGAATGGGGATTGCGAAAATAAACGAGAGAAATATATACAATGTGGAAAATCGTAGTGATATTATATGTCATATAACTCTCAAATAATTAGTGTTATGGTATTTCTTGGTATTGACTTCGAATTGATTGGCAACAAAAAAGATAAAATAATACATAACAAAGGACAAGGAATATAAACGACGGGAGCAATAATTTAGATAAAAAAATAATGATATTATTTTCCTTTTTATGACCAAGAGTTGTTTCAAAATAGTCGGAAATAGTAGTCAATTTTAATATTGGTTTATGGGATTCATTAAATAGAGAATAATAATCATAATAGAGTGTTTTTGATTGTAAATCCACCAAAAATACGAGATGATATATATTGTTATGTACATGTTTTGTTTCTATACCTAATGCACGAATCATTTCTATTATTTCGGTATGTTCCCATATTACAATGGCATCTGTGAAAGACAAAGCATCTTTTTTGATATGTTGTAATACTTTTTTATATTCTCCGATACAAAAATTGCTGTGAATTGTTTTATAAAAGGGGAAATAGATATGTAGATTATTATAAATGGTTTGTGCTGTAATCCACATTCGTTGTGATTTTTGACATTGTTTGTTTGTATTAATGGAATTGGTATTTTGTATGCACATTTTTTTTTCGTGAAAACTGGATGTGTATATGGCGATACGACTTGTTTGGGGTATCCAAGTTTGAAAATATAAATGCCAATTATTTGCACGTTGATAACCCTTTTTACTACAGCAAGGATTGTCTTTGTTATGTGGTTTGTCACAATGACGCAAGAACCAAATTCGTTGCAAACCGACTGCTAGTTGGATATAATAGAAAAACAAATATAGTTTCATTTGATTATATTTGTTTTGATTATCTTTATTTTGTTTTTATTGGATTCTTATTGGATAAAAAAAAAGTTTCGTTTATTTTACAACAACAATAGTTTATTTTACAACAACAACAATAGTTTACTCAATAGCACTTGCTATCTTTTTCTTAACAATCTTCTTCTTCTTTGGCTCCGCATCCTGCTGCTCATCGACAAGGGTCTTTACTTCTACATTTACTTCCGCTTTTACCTCTTCGACTTTGATTTTCGTCTCAACATTTTCCAACTTGATTTCCTCGTATTCTTCTTCCTCATCCGAATCTTCAACTTCTTCCACATTCTTTCGAAAGGGAATATCATCTTGGTCGATTACATCCACAACTGGTGGGATAGTAGACTTTAACTTTTCCTTATCTGAAGTCTTCAATTGAATAAAGCATTGTCCTGATAAAGCTCCACGTGGTTTTTGTACAACTACCTGAACCAATTTCCAAGTAACACCAAACTTACCATTTGCAAACCAAATTCCACCGCACTGGATAAGTGCTGCAACATTGGTTCCCTTTTGAATTAATTCCATAGGTGTAATCAATGGATTTTCTGAATTAGGGAAAAGTTTCTGGAAATCATCATCATATACCTCGACTCTGAAAGATCCTTCCCACGAAGGAATTTTGACTCGCAGAGTAGGTGCTTTGTTGTAATCTGGTTCACCGGTAACTTTATCTTTACTATATTTTAAAATGGGTGTATATAATGCTTCTACTACTTCTGAATTTTTATGTACTTTTCCAAACCACTCTTTTGAATTAATTAAAGCATCATCCTTGATTTTTTGTTCAAAAGCCTGGATGTTCTTAAGAAACGCCTCAGTATCAGGATTTTTATATTCTTCTCTGGGAAATTGCAGAGACATTTCAAACTTACCGTTTCCCTTGCCCGTTTGTGGATCTTGGAAATCAGATGCTCCCCAGGTGAGAAGCAATGGGGTTGAAATACGAATACCAGTATTTGTGGTCTTGTTCAAGATATTAACATTCTTTCCACCTGAACTATTTGCCTTGGGAGAAGAATACTTGATATTCTGCACATTGAATTGAGTACCGTCGATGATTGTATCAGCCATTATAACAACTTTATGATATATTACATTGTCAAATCTTTAAATCAATTTTTTTTTAAAATAACGAAAAAAGCATAAAGTATTGATTTAATTGTACTATCTCTCATTGAAAATAAATAAAAAAGAAAACCAATACAGAAAGATTTTATTTATAGATATATATTATATGAAAGAAAAAAATACAATAACAGATAAAATGGAGGAGTATATTCAATATTTGAATGAAAAAAGTGAAGCATATATGAAACAAAGAGAGAAAGTAGCAATAAAGCAAGATGAAAATGATAATGAAATAGTTCAACATACAACAGATATAATAAGACAGAAATGGAATGTACAACAATTAAAAACAACAGCAAAAAAATATAAATTAAAAATATCGGGAAACAAAAATGAATTAAAATCGCGTATTTTCTATCATTTGTATTATTCAGAACATGCAACCAAGATACAGAAATTATTTCGTGGAAATTTACAAAGAAAGTACAATGATTTGCACGGACCTGCCTTTTTCAAGAGAGAATTATGTACAAATATGTGTGATTTTCTCTCTATGGAGGAAATGAAAACATTACCTTATTCTCAATTTATTAGTTATAAGGACAATGATGATTTCATTTATGGTTTTGATATTATTTCTCTCTATAATTTACTTGTAAAAACAGGAAAGGATGCAAAAAACCCCTATAATAGAAATTCTATATCTCATACTATGATGCACACGATGAAGCATCTGATAAAATTGAGCAAATTATTAAAAATACCAATAGATATAGAAATAGAAGACATACAAGTGACACAACAAAAGAGTATAGAGTTGCGGGTGTTGGATTTGTTTCAAGTGATTGATTCTTTAGGAAATTATAGTGATCCTGCTTGGTTTCTCTCATTGAATAGACCAGCATTGCAGAAATTTACGAGAGAATTGATGGATATCTGGAATTATAGGGCACAGATAGCGGACGAAGTTAAAAAGAACATTTGTCCTCCGTATGGTGATCCTTTTCGTGGATATATGATGCATCATTTGTATCAAATGCAGAATATTTCACAAATGCATCTTTTTATTTTGCCTATTATAGAAAAATTTGTAAAAATGGGTATAGACAAAGATAGTAAAGCTTTAGGTGCTTATTATGTATTGGGTGCTTTGACATTAGTAAATGAAAATGCGGCAGCGTCACTTCCGTGGTTGTTTCAATCGGTTTCGTATATTTAGGTCTTTCTTTTTTCATTTGTGACTTCTTCACATCACAAATATATATTATTTGCGTTAAATAACTTAAAAAGTAAATATTAAGGTATAGTATAATGGCTAGAACCAGTAAACCCACCACAACCACCACCACCTCCAAGACCACTGAACCGGTTGCGCTTTCTGTTCCTGTTACTACAGAAGTAAAGAAGACTACCAAGGCAAAGGTAGCTAAGAATGTTATTGAACCGATTATTGATGTAAAGGCAGATGCTACGATTGATGCTTCTGTTGATGTAGAAATTATTCCTACCGATTCGTCTCTTACTGATCAATCGATTGATTTCCTTGCTAAGCTTCAGCAGGTGAGTGTTCTTATTTCTTCTTTGAAGAACGAGTATCGTGTTCTTGAAAAGAAGTGGAACCGTGAACTTAAGATTGCTCAGAAGCAAAATTCGAAGCGTAAAAGAAAATCAGGAAACCGCGCACCCAGTGGTTTTGTTAAGCCCACACGTATCAGCGATGAGCTTGCGTCTTTTTTGGGAAAAGACAAGGGTACCGAGATGGCACGCACTGCTGTGACTCGTGATATCAATGCTTACATTCGCACCAACAAGTTGCAGGATGTGGACAATGGTCGCAAGATCAATCCTGATGCCAAGTTAGCTGCTCTTCTTAAGTTGAAGAAGACAGATGAGTTGACTTATTTCAATCTACAGAGATATATGAGTCCTCACTTTTCCAAGAATGTAAAGGTAGAGGCTGTTATTGCTGCAGAGGCAACTGCGTAAATCGTAAATCGTAAATCGTAAATCGTAAAACGTAAAACGTAAATCGTATAAAAAAATAATAAAAATACATTTATTATTTTTTGAATAGAGGAAACATAAGTTTCAAAAGGAGGAAGCGTAAGCTTCAAAATTGGGAAAGGAACAATCTTGTTTACAGAACAGTGTCATGTATGTTAGTAAAAAGGGGTCCAAATGGGGTTGCCAATACAATACATCATGTATTGTAATTTTTTCTTCAGATTCTAAAAGTTGAATATTTTTGTTGAGAATAAAATGAAAGGCAAAGGATTCGTCAAGTGTTTGTGTTTTGAGTATATCCCATAATGAAAGGACATAAATATTTTCTCTTAGAAAAAAAAGGGTATATTTTTTTGCGTATAAATCGACATTATTATTCATATAATATTTTTAGATAATATATAAAACGTAGTAGTATTACGTAACTTGAAACATTTGATTAATATGCAAGAGTAAAGGAATATTGATATCATATTGCATTTTTTTTTTCAACCATTCATAAAATGAAATTTGTTTTCCAGAAGAAAGAGACATATTATATTTGTATTTTTTGTACATTTTTATGGTTTTTAATAAATGAAAAGAAGAAGTATCCACAGTATTATAATCCGTCCCCGAAAGAACACAAATTTCCCGCAATTCTTCTTGTGAAAATCCAAGATGATGTAAAATATCTCGTACAGAATACAATGTCAAATGCGCATTATTTAATTGCACATTACGAACAATGCGTTCACAACCATATACAAACATATCCATATCCTCGCTCATACAAGCCCATACCTTTCCTCGCTTTACAAGCAACGCACATTCTTCGTCAGCCTCTCCTTCTGCCTCTATAATAGTATATCCAAAGGAACCAATAAGTTTCTTAACATCCATTATATTTTCATATGACAAATAAACCGCACGTCGTTTCCACTGTAATAATTCCTCCTCTAATGCACCACGTTCTTCTTCCGTGCTTGCATTCCAACGTTCCAATAACAAAGTACATTGATTCTTCGCCTCCCATCTATCTTGCCTTCTTTTCTGTAAAAGGTCTCTTTTTTCAATAGGGGCTTTCCCATCGAAAACAAAGATAGGAGAAATATTGTAGCTTTGAAACAAGGACAATAAAATAGTCATATGCGGAAGCAATGCATTGTCTGTAGCAAATTTATACATATAATTATGTGCATCAATACAAATAGTTCTGTTTGATAATACAGAAAACGAATGCATCTGTATCGATTTTTTGCAATGTTTCATTAAATATTGATTCAAATGTCGAATACCCATATAGTTTATATTCTTTGTTTCAAATCTCATTTTTATTTCAATTTTCTTTTCTTTTCTGTTTTCGTTTTTGTATTGTTCCTTTGTTTCATTGTTCTACATACTGGATTTTTCGTATTGTCCCTTGAAAAATCTGTAATTATATATGACGACCTTTTCGGTGATTTGCTTTTACCGCGAATAGGAAATGCTTTGTTGATGAGTTCATCGAATTGTTTCTTGGTAATAAATACATCTTCACCATCACAAGGATGTGTTTCTTTTGATATAAAAAACGAAGCAAGACCATTCGTGGTAAAAGATGCGGATGCACGTATTTTTGTCATATCAAAAAAAACCGCTTTATGGATATTGTTGTCATATAAAATAATGCGACAAACAGGATTACCGTTTTTTTTATATATTTCCGCAGTCGTAAAAAACATATTGGAAACAGTAAAATGTTTCACCAAGGTGATTCTGTATAATATATTTAAATAATTACCGTGGGCATACACATTAACATTATCGTATGTATTTTCTTCTTTGATACAGTCCAAAGATGTTTCATAATTACTGTCGGTAGTAGATTGACAATTATGTACAAAGTCTTTTGAATTATCCGAGCAAGGATGATGAAACCCTGATTCTTTAAAGGGAATAGCGGTTACTATATCACCTTTGGTGGCAAGTCTTGAAAATGCGATTTTTTTTTGTTTTATATATTTGCAAAATTGTTCACTTACATATTGGTTCATACATCTGAGACTAGCCACTGTAAAACATCCGATTTGTTTTTGTAGAAAATTATAATCAGACGAATTGTATGGATGTGTATCTCGTATTTTAATCCAATAATAAGAAAAAATAGTACTCAATGCACCACCAATAGAATGACCTGTCGTCATTATTTTTACAGAATTCGGATTTACACTTTTCAAATGATGAACACATAAATAACGTATCGATTCAAGCAACGTATGTATTATTTCCATTAAAATTTTTAACAAACTGTAAATATACCCTTCTTTATTCACATTAAAAGGAAACAAGGAATCAAAATTCAGAAAATTTGACAGTGTCTTGGGGCTATATGCTCCTCGAAAAGTGACCCAAATAGTATGCGGAATTCGTTTATCTGCAATAACGTATACTTCACCATAATTGGAAGTAGCAATTGATATATAACTTACAAAATGATTAGCACATTTTGCGTGTAATCGCGCCTTTTTCCCTTTTTCTTCATCATTCACAATATTAATACGTTTTGCCATATTGTTTTCACCATCTGAAAAAGCAATGTATTTCTTACCTTTTCTTGTAAAAGTAGGAATAGAATGTGACGAATCATTTAAATGAAATATTTTTTCATCGTTGAATATATCTTCTAAATGTGCTACATCAATACATTGCATTATTTTTTCACTAATAATAGGGCCAAAAATGGAACAGTATTTTTCTACAAATTCTGCGTCATCTAAATAGGTTAATCTTGTTAAAACAACACCGTAAAAAGATATAAAGGTGATATTTCCATATTTTTCATTTTTTATTAATTTCATTTTGTAATACTATTACTTTACAATAATAATATAAATTACTATTGAAAAAAAAATGAAATGATTATTATTATGTTCCTCTGAAACAAGTATCTAATAAAATGAAAACACGTTCACAAACGAAAATATTACAAGAATTGTCAATCGATTTTGACGAATCGAGTGCTGCGTGGCGTTCCAACAAGAAATCCATTGGAAATGGAATGTACAAGTATACATGTAATAATGAAAAACCGTGTGCACGCTTTGCATTACCTTTCACTACCTTTTGTAAGTATCATTCCAAAACAAAGGATTAATTATTTTGTCATTTATATTAAGAAAAAAATAATATATAATTAATATAAATGGAACCCTTTTTTATTGAATCGAAAGATTATGCTATTCGGGAAAGAGGTCCGGTTTTTTATAAACGCGATCAAATTGTATTGCAATTTGATGAAAGTATAAATGAAAATGAAAATACCCAAGATACACACTATCATTTTTTTAAGTGGGATATAAGTTCTAATAATAAAGGTAGAGAAAGAAATGATAATTATGATATATCTGGATTATTAGTACAGGGAAATACATATGCATTTTCTGACATCTTGAATCCCACGAAGGAGCCACAAATGTTGAAATACATAAAGACGACAGGTGATTTTCTTATATTTGGTGAACCTACTACTTCAGGTGGTAGAAGAAGACGACGGACGAAAAGACGGCGATCACGACGACGAAATAGAAGCAAACGATATAATCATCATAGATGAAACTAATGGACTTTATCAACCAGTCAGTCCTAATGGACTTTTAACCAGTCAGTCCTAACGGACTTTTAACCAGTCAGTCCTAACGGACCTTATCCCCATTCAGATGCTGTCATTCGCATATTTTTCAATAAAAACAATTCCTTCCTTTCTTTCGGATTTATATTGGATAAAAAGGATTCCATACATTCAACCCCTTGTAAAATAGATGGTGATTTGTATTTTTTTTCAATAAAATCACAAAAGGAACCGACATTCTTTTGTGTTTTTCGAAAGACAAACAGCGCATTACCATTGTTATGCTTCGACCACGAGAGAAAATTTTCATAATTATCCAATAAAACCATTGTAATAATAAAATATGCCAATACATTGGTTTTCTCTCGATAACTATTTTTTGTATCCCGATGTATTATATCTTTATAACGTAAACCCATAAAATGCAATACCTTTACCATTTGAAAAAAAGAAAAGATAATTTCAATTCGCATTAAAATATCAAATGTAGAGAGAAAATACGATTCATCTCTTTTTTTAAACGTAGTAGAAAAAAAACTACAAAAAACAGCATTCCATATACGTGCCCATGTCTCTGTATATGCTTCATATAAATTTACTTTGGAATCTACTGGAAACATGTGTAATATTCTCTTGTTACAATTTTCCAATGTCATATTTGAAAAATCCAGTGCAAAATTATGAAATGTCTCGTGAATCAATACCTTGAACCATTCCTCCTTTCTATATACCACAATCTCACTGACACGAGGACATGTATAAGTAAAAGCCGTATTCACATGATGTTGATCCAATATTGTTTCATTCGAATCTGGTAATTCCTTCAAAAGAGAGGTCTGATACAAAAAAAGATGCAATTCGTGAGAACAATGAGTGGCTGAATGTGCGTGAACAATATAGAGCCATAATATAATTCTCTCTACATAATCATTGTATATCTCTTCTTTTTCTTTATCCCCTTTTTCTTTATCCCCTTTTTCTTTATCCCCCTTTTCCAAAATGAAATGAATAGTTATTTTACGATGAAAGAGAGAAAAGGTATAAGTAAATACAGTTTTTGAAAATGTTTCAATATGTTCCATCACATCTTCTGGAAAGCTAGACCGCTTAAAAGTAATCGGTTTCGGTATATCCTTTATATTATAAACAGATCGTTTTGATAACTTTATCCATTGCGAATCTTTACGTTTCTCTTGATGAAACCATCGTTGAGCTTCTATCACGAGAGAAAATAAGGAAAGAATATTATTTCGTTTATTTATATGAATAGGCTGAATACATTGATTGTCCATAAAAAAAGATAGCAACTCCGCGCTTGGATTCGTCCACTTCATAGTATCTATATATATGTATATAAAATACTTTCATTATTTTGAAATGGAGAGAATATAAATATACATTTTTACAATCGCCTTTTCAAAGGATTCAATCATAGGCGTGTTAATAATTCTCTTGTACAATGGTATATATATATTTTCTGTGTATACAATAATTGGTTTGTACATCTTTGTATAATGTTTCAACGCTATTATAATAATACGAATCATTTTATTACAATAATACGTAATATGTTCATCTATAACTTGCAAGGAGAAACGTTCACTTGTTAAATAATACCCAATATCATTATATAGTTCACCCTTTTTATCCAAACATTTATTCAATATAGGTCGTATATATTGCATACATGCAATCAAACGTTTACAATTCTGTATCGTCTTTGGTAACCCAGACAGCAATGTATTGATTTTATTCGGTGAATACTTATATGTAAATAACCGTAACCTTGTATGAGTATCCAAAAAAGATACCATATACATTGATGTATCTTCATTCAATAACGATCTGTATATTGGTACGAATGTATTATTCTCTCTCATTATGTATACAGATCATAACAATAATAAAAAAGTTTTCAATTTTTATAAAATAGACGGGGGAGGACGCAATTCGTGACGCACCTTCATCAACGTTTCAAACAAAACAGGCTCGGATCCACGCTGATGATGCATTAATTTGGCACGCTTGGTAGCCAATAACAAACGTTTCAATTCTTCATTCTGATTAAATTTTGCCTTTTGTGCTTGATACATTTCCTGTTCTGAACGTTTGGGGAAAAAATGAGGATCCATTGTTACCTCTTTGGGTCTCAACAATGTACCCTTAAATTTACCTGTTTTACCACCCGCCGCTTTCGCCATTACTGTATCCTTTGATAATTCTGTTCCTGAATCGAGTGAAAAGGACAAGTAAAATTCTGGGTTATTTTCTTTGAATTTTGATGCCTGGTAATAATGCTCGACTGAAGACCAACGATGGTTGTCCAATGTAAAAGGATCCACCCAAAAATTCGATAATTTCTTTCGCCAACTCGGTATATTTGCTAATTCTGAATAATCACGTAACTCGGATTCAGGTACCTTTTCCCCAGCACCCTTTCCAGGCAACGGTTTGTCATTTGATTTGGAATAAAAAAGAAATACCACATCGTCGTCATATAAATCCAAGATTTTTGATTCTGATAATTCTTCAAATTTTGGTTCTTCTTCCGAACCATTCTTGTTCATCTCCTCCTTTAATACCAAAAAATCAGGAATAATATAAAAAGGACCCGCGTTTTTCTCTAAACATTTCTCTACAATCATCTTTTTTATATCAAATGGTATCTCTCTGAATGTAAAAATTTGCTTCGTTTTATATCCAATTAACTTGTAATGATATCCACTATATTCCACTATAATATAATATTCAGGCTCAAATATACCCTTTGATTCCAATACCAAATCATTCAATTGACCACAAGCAAGAACATTCCGTAAATCCTTGTTTCTATAAGCTTCCTGCGATAATAAAATAAATTTAATATTCAATATTCTCTCCAGTGTAGAAATCGACCACGTGTCCCCCCAAAATTCACATGTTGTCATCATTTTTTGCAAATCTTCTTTACTTTTCACCTTTTTCATAAAAGCAAATTCTGATACTATTTCTTGTGATATCTTTTTTTCTTCCGTTTTATGTTGCATCTCATTTGTTACCTTTTTTGCTGCGTCAATCAAATCTCTCTTTTCATCTCTTCCCAATGTATTTTCAAACTTTGTTTTGAGAGATATATGCTGCTTTTGTAATTCTTTCAATATCTTGGTGTCTTCAATTATAGACTGACTAGCATTGTCATATATTTCTTTATAATTAAAATACATTTTATCATCAACCTCTTTGGCAATTTTCTCTCGCAATTGAAGAATAGTCGTTTGATGACCTATTTGTGCAAAAGCATCTCTCACCGTAGCAAATAAACAATCACCGCCTCCTTCATTATCCACTATATAATATTGATTGTTTTCCATATATTGTTGTATCCATGTTGCATTCTTTGATACATCCTTTGAAACACTTTTATATTCATCTCTTTCTCTCTTTGCATCCATCTTTGTTTCTTGTTTCAAAGAAGACGGTACAACCATATGTGCTGCTTTTGTAAAAATATCACGACGAATCTCGGGAATATCCAGAATATCCTTTTCTACATCCTTTTCTATATCCTTTTCTACATCTTTTTCTACATCCTTTTCTTCATCAAAATCTGTATGCGCCTCTGGCTTTAACCGAAGTTCCATCAACATATCTCTCGTAACAAAAGAATACAACAAAGGATCTCTGTATTTCGTTTCCCATTTCTCTAATTTAAAATTACCCCTTTTATCTACATATTTACTCTGTTCTCTCGTCTCTATTTCATACAAACCTATCTGTACAACCTTTTTGTTTTTTTTTACTAAATAAAGTGGAAAATAAATAACCCCCTGCTCCTTGTAATTGTCCTTCATATTGCCAACAGCAACTATGATTTCAATATGTTTCATTTCTTCATTTTCTATGATAATTTCATATAATATTGCCTCCTTTTCAATATCATCCTTATCTATACTTTTTAATTCTGAATATTGAACCGCTTTATTCAATCTTGAAAAAACCATATTATATATTGTTTGGTAAAAAAGAGAGAAACGGAAAACGCTTCAAACACATATTTTTACTCAAAAGTAATAAAGAAATATATATATGTATCTATATGGAAGCAATATCTTATACATTGTATGAATTGGAACCCAAGGATAATGATATTCAAAATCTATTACAAGAATTTGAACAAGAGTTGATAGATGATGAAGATGATATAATTCTCTCACAAATAACTTTCTATGATAATAATTTCAACAACAAACAACTTTTATTAATTTGCGAATATTATGGAATAAATAAACAAGCACGAACCATGAAGAAACAAGAAATTATTAGTATCATTCTACTGTTTGAGAGAAATGAAGCAAATGCGGAAATAGTTTTGAAACGTAAAATTTTATGGGGATATATGGAAGACCTCAAAAATGACAAGGTGATGAAACGATTCGTTATATGGTGATTACATTTCAATCATATCCATACATTTAAAAATCGATTTGTTTGACAAACTTGGATATGATTTCGGCTTACTATGTGCCAAATGTCGAATAGTTTCCATAAACCATTCGACCTCTTCAAACCATACTTTGTTATACAAAATAGCAATATTTTCCACCATTTCATCCACTTCTGATTTTTTATTGTCTTCTTTTATGTATTGCATTACATTTGTCAATAAATGAACATTCAATTCTATAATCTTTTCCACCGTTATAATTTTATGAAGTGTCACATTCACAAAAAAAGAACTTAATGCTTTTCTTCTCTCGTTGTTTTTATTTATTCTACAAAAAGCATCGTAATTCTCTTCTGCATTTACGTGCTCTATATTATTGAAAATTTCCAGAAATTCGTTGAAATTTTTATAAAATATAGTCTTCATAATGTCAAAATTGGAGATTAAATCGCTATACAAATCCGCATACAATTTTGAATAAAAACGATTGTTGGATGCAATTTCAAAAATAGCATTACCTACATTGGACATTTCTGCCGTCTCTGTCAAAAGTCTATGCAAAATATCTATAATAATAACACTCTGCTCCTTGTAATTCTTTTCCGTCATTTTATTCAAAGAAGAACGAATAATATCCATTTCTGCTTCCCATCCTTCCTTTTGAACTAACTTTGTCGCCTGAAACGTTCGAATTGTATCCCAATCTTCATCATTTAATACTTCATTTGGTTTCATCGCCTTTTTCTTTTTTTTGTTATTTGCAACAAACTCATCCCCATTTCTCTCTATCCTGTGAAACGTAGGAGTTTTAATATATGTCGGTGAACCCACTTGACTCGTCAATTCACTTATAATTTTTATTGTATCCTCCGGTAAAGTATAATTAAACCCATTGAACGTAATATTCGAAAAATCATGTAATGTATATCGTCGTATATTGACTTCCGTCATATTGTTTCTATTGTTGGCGTTTTTTTATATTACTTTTTAATTTGTTTATTTATATTGTTAAAATACAATTATGCATCAATATTATCATTTATTATAAATTAATGCAACCTACTATGCTGACAATTAAGCATAATAATGTATAATAAATGTATAATAGAAAATGACAACTATATCAGGACCATTCAACATTGATCAAAATTTTATAGACACACATAGTTTTCCAATTACATTGGCAGGTACAGGTAATTATACTGTATCAATTACAGAAAACATTGTATTGAGATATTCGACGATCCAACAATATTTTATTGTTGGTGCGAGTAATATTACATTGGAAGGGAATGGACATACAATTCAAATTGCTAATTATAATAATCCGGTCAATAGTGCCAAAAACAATATATCCAGTCAAGGTTATTATATTGGTTTGATACAAAATGGTATTGTTGATTCTCCTGGATACAATACTTTTATTGTTCAAAATGTGCATATAGATACACAAGATGGTTCACAAATTGATATTCTATGTGGTTGGATTGGGCAATCCTATTTCTGCGGTTCTGTTACTAATTGTAGTTCTACAGGAAACATTGGTCAATATTGCGGTGGTATTTGTGGTTCCAATGCAGGAAATCTATCTACATGTGTAATAACAAATTGTTTTTCTTCAGGGACTATTTATGGTGGTGGTATTTGTGGTTGCAATAACGATTTTAATGGTGCATCATGTTTGATTACACGATGTTATTCTACAGGAATCATACAAAGTAATGCGGGTGGCATTTATGGTGGACATATAAACGACAAGACAAATTGTAATAACAATACCGTAACAATAAATCATTGCTATTCTATAGGAAACATAGGACAAAGTGCAGGTGGAATTTATGGTGCAGATAAAAATTCCACAGTCAATAGTAATAATATATTACGAATATCCAATTGTTATTCGGAAGGAGAGATGATAGGTGAAAACAGTGGAGGTATTTGTGGATCATATTTACAAGTTATATCCAATGATACAAATATTTCCGTTCTTCAATGTTATTCTACTGGAAACATGAATAAAAATTGTGGAGGTATTGTAGGTGCATATGCTATTTCTGGTGCAGAAAATGCTATTCTTGTTATATCTTATTGTTATTCTACGGGTATTATTGAAGGAGGGGGTATCATCGGTCGTGAGTTGTGCTTGAAATCAAAAAATAATAATACTATTGTTTCTTATTGTTATTCCACAGGAAATATTGTAGGAGAAAGTGGAGGTATTTGTTGTTCCGCAGTCCATTTCAATTCTAGTAATTGTACTCTTGATATTTTTCAATGTTACTCAAGAGGCGACATTAATGGTAATTCAGGAGGCATTTGTGGAAGTGATATCAATAACCCTGCAACAGATTGTATAGTTAGATTATCTAATTCGTATGCCACAGGAACAATACAAACCCAAGATCCAACTATAAGCGCAGGAGGTTTGTTTGGTAAAAATATAAATGGTAGTATTCAAGGATGCTTGGTGATTATAGAAAACTGTTATTTTGCCCCTACAGAAGGTCTATTGTTGTTGTATGGTAGTAGTTCTATAATACCCAATCCCATTCAGACTGGTTGTTCTTTTGGATGGAGCAATGAAATTGCCAATTTTTTTTTATCCCCCTTGGATGTATGGCATTCCTTTGCTCCTTTCAATGAACCGTATCAATTGACTTCCTTTTTTTCTGCTGTGAGAGAAATCGAAACAAGTGGTTTAACCATTGTTCAAAATGAACCATTTTCACTTACTTATATCATTCCTATCAATCAAAGTCCGCAAAGGTTTTTCAAAGGTGAATATAGTTTACAAGATATTTCAGGAAGTACAATATCCTCCATCATCATTGAAAAAAGTTCAAACACAATTGTGTTTCATAATATTATTTTACAAACAAAAGGAACAATCGCATTGTTTCTTGTTCAAAATGACCCTATTTTTTTAGATTCATTTTATGTGACTGTAGAACCATCCGCTATTATTTGTTTCAAAAAGGGAACCCAAATTTTATGTTGGATAGATAACAAGGATACTTATGTATCTATACAAAATATTGAAGAAGGAACGTTGGTAAAGACATACAAACGCGGCAATATTTATGGATACAAACCAGTCAAATATATATTAAAAGGAATATTGGAATGTTCTATGAAACATTCATTGAATAATTTATATAAATTAAGCAAAAAAAAAGATTTCCGTTTGATTGATGATTTGTATATAACAGGTAATCATTGTTTACTCAAAGACAAATTAACAAAAAAAGAAAATAACAATATGAATTCCTTGTTTGCTTACACAAAAGAAATGAATATTCAATATGAAAAAAAAATAGAAGACAAATATAAATTAATTGCTTATTATGACGATAGAATGGAAGAATGTTGTCAAGAAGGAACAGAAATAATATATCATATTGTTTTGGAATATAGTAAAAAAGGGAAAAATGCGGCTATTTTTGCTAATGGAATCTTGGTAGAATCCACAGACGAAAAAACGGCAGAACGAGTACAACTAAATGTATGTAAAAAAGCATTAAATAGAAAAGAGTTTAAATAGAAAGACAAATATATCTATTATGTCAATAGAAATAGGAAAGTGTGGTAAGGATGAAATAACGGAAGAGGATAATTATATTTATGATCCTTCTTATGAAATTGAAAATTGGGATGATTTAGAAATTGACGCCAATTTATTACGAGGTATTTATGCTTATGGGTTTGAAAAACCGAGTCCAATTCAAAAAAGAGCCATTAAACCGATGATTATGAAAAAGGATATTATTGCACAAGCCCAATCGGGTACAGGAAAGACGGCTACGTTTACTATTGGGGCTTTGTCAAACGTGGATATAAAAGACAACAATGTTCAAGTATTGATTTTATCACCTACGAGAGAATTAAGTCGTCAAACGGCAAACGTGATTCGTTCGATAGGGTCAATGTTGGAAGGATTGCGTTTGCAAGTATTGGTAGGTGGTAATTCTATAGACGAAGATACATATCAATTGAAATCGAATGTGCCACATATAATCACGGGATGTCCAGGACGTGTATATGATATGATGCGAAGAAATGTTTTTTCCACCAAAAAAATCAAATTAGTCATTATGGATGAAGCGGATGAGATGTTTTCGACGGGTTTCAAAGAACAGGTATATAATATTTTTCAATATTTCAATAAAGATATTCAGGTTGCTTTGTTTAGTGCTACATTGCCATCGTATATAAATGGAATTATTAATAAAATTATGCGAGACCCTGTACGTGTTTATGTAAAGGCTGAGCAATTAACATTAGAGGGTATTTCACAATATTATGTTGCAGTAGAAGATGATAGACAAAAATATGCAACATTGAAGGATTTGTATTCCTATATTTCAATGTCACAATGTATTATCTATTGCAATAGTTTGAAACGAGTATCTGATTTGTATGATGCAATGATAGAGGATGAATTTCCAGTATGTAGGATTCATAGTGGAATGGAAAAGGAAGAAAGAGACAATGCTTTTTCTGATTTTAGAGTGGGGAAATATCGTGTTCTTATTTCATCAAATGTGACTGCAAGAGGTATAGATATTCAACAGGTAAGTGTAGTGATTAATTTTGATATTTCAAAATGTGTTCATACTTATTTACATAGAATAGGTAGAAGTGGTAGATGGGGTCGAAAAGGGATAGGAATTAATTTAGTGACAAGAAGAGATATATGTAAAATGAAAGAAATAGAGACACATTATGCTTGTCAAATTAATGAATTACCTGCAGCGCTGGATAAATTGATGTTATAGTAAAAGCGTTTGAAATATGAAAAGGTTTCAAAATGAATATATAAGTATGGCTATTTTAAGAGGTAAACATAGAAAGAAGGAAAAAAGAAAGAAAATAGGTATAGACGATATAAAAAACAATATAATAAGGAGGGTTAGTCATTGGGTATACAAGACGTTTCATTTTGAAGCCATTTCAAACCATTATTTTTTAATGTTGCATTGTATATTTATTTCGTTTGTTTCGATAGTATTTATATTCTGTACGAATGTATATTATTTGGTAATATTGTTATTTATTATCACGATGGATGCGTTTTCGGTGGTGGTATTTCACAAATGTCCATTGACTATTTTAGAAGAGAAATATTTGGGTACTAATACAAGTGATGAAAGAAGACATAATATGGAAAAATGTGGTATTGTTTATAATTGTGACCATGAATATGAAAAACAGATAGAATTACTTATTAATGTTTGGTCATTGATTGCAGTGAAATGTTTAGGTATTATTGGTTTAAAAACATTTGATTTTAAAATTATCGACTTTCATAACACATATATACATAACTCTGGGTCACGGTAAAAACGAAGTAAAATTGTATATGGTAAAGTTATGACATTTATAAAAGAGGAATTTTTGAAATGTAAGAATTATATAAAAGAGGAATGTAAACAAGCTTATCATAATTTTATACCATGTATTTATTCGATAAAAGAAAATAGTATATCATGGTCATTGATATTGACAGCCATTATTATTATATCTCATTTTTCAATAAAACCCATTTGGTTAGGATGTATCAATTTTTTGTTATGTATGTCTATGGCTTATTTCACACATAAATTCAGTCATCGAATTGAAAACATTTGTACAAGTATTCATCGTTATCATCACGCAAACCACAATTTCTTTTCGCAGATAAGTGAAATTATTTTGGAATTTGGAGTATTGTTTTCGGTTGCACCTTTTTTTTTAATATTTAAAAATTCATTATTTCATTCGTGGATTGTCTATTTGATTCATCCGTGGATTTTGATGTTTTCAGTGTTTGTTTATTCATCGATACACAATATTAATTATAGTATTATTCGTGTGAATAAAGTGCATAGTTTACATCACGTTTCACCCAAATACAATATGGGTCCTGATATATTTGATGTATTATTTGGAACCAAACATCCGAGTGATATTGGTCCTGAAAATACGAATCATTATATACCGAATATTATCATATCTACATGTATTGTATTGTTTCTTCAATATTTATACAAACAACCGCGGTACACAGAAACGATGTTTATAATGTTTCATACATTTATGGCGTTGTGTACGCTTTTTTTAGCGATATCATCTTATTTTTTATATATTTATGAATTAGAAGAAAAATTAGATAAAACGATAGAAAGGGCAACCTTTGCGTTAAAGAAAGCTATAATTAATCCATAAAGAGGTTATAGATGAGTCTTTCTAATATAGAAAAAATAAATGATATTTTTAAAATACCTCTTTATTACAACAAAGAAAAAAAGGAATTACATAAAAACATCATTACGGATTTGGAATTGACAGAAACAATAGATGCTTCAGGGACGTCTATTTTTGAATATACATTTCAACCAAAGACACAAATTGGTAAAAAGGTATTGGAACAAATGCCGTTGCATTTTACGACGGATATTACTTATTTAAAACAGACTCAAGAATTGATAAAACAATACAAGACAGGTGTAGAACTGGTAAAACCGGATGACATATTGGCTATATGGGATACGATTAAAAATGATACAGGTTTCAAGGATCGTTATCAATATTTGGATTGGGCATTTTTGGAGAGTTTGAATCATTCCAAAGAGTTTTTGCAATTAATGAGTATATATAATTTGTGTTCTCCTGTTCTCTCTTTGTTAATGCCTTTGTTTATTTTGATAATTCCTTTTTTTGTCATACAAGCAAAAGGTCTAACATTATCCATTTCTGAATATATACAAGTATTAACAGTATTGTTGCAGGGACACGCGATTGGTAAATTATTTACAAAATTCAACAGTGTTAAAATGGATGAAAAGATTTATTTACTAATTAGCGTTGCTTTTTACTTCTTTTCTATTTACCAAAATGTATTGACATGTATACGATTTCACAAAAATATAAAAACAATGCACACTTATATGAAACAATTGCAGGTGTATTTGAAAGAAACAGAGGAAAAAATGTATTCCTTTCTCTCGTTTTCTTCTGCCTTGACAAAATATGAAACTTTCAATGAAAAAATAAAAGAACATATCTCTGTATTGGCGACATTGCGTAAGGAATTAGAGTTGATTTTACCCTATCAGTTTTCACTACAAAAGTTTTTACAGTTAGGGCATATATTGAAATACTTTTATAAATTACATTCGGATGTTTCATTGAATGAATCATTTTTGTTTTCTTTTGGATTTCACGGGTTTGTAGAAAATATAGAAGGATTGAAGGATAATATAGATAATGGTTTTGTACAATTCTCGAAAATAGATAAACCGGGTAAAAAGGGCAAAAAGGATAAAAAGGGTAAAAAGGGCAAAAAGGGTAAAGAGGGTAAAGAGGGTGAAACGATAGAAATGACAAATACAGAAGAAATAGATGAATCTTATTTCAAAGACAGTTATTATCCTCCTTTGAAAAACAGTCATCCAAAAACAAATGATATTTATTTGAATCGAAATATGATTATTACTGGCCCAAATGCTTCTGGTAAAACAACAGTATTAAAATCATCTCTCATTAACATTTTATTGACACAACAAATAGGGGCTGGCTTTTATTCTGAAGCCTATTTAGAACCGTTTCATTTTATTCATTGTTATTTAAATATACCAGATACATCTGGAAGAGACAGTTTGTTTCAGGCAGAGGCGAGACGATGTAAGGATATTTTGGATATTGTCAAGGAAAATGAGGGAAAGAGACATTTTTGTGTATTTGATGAATTATATTCCGGGACAAATCCAGAGGAAGCAGTTATGAGTGCCAATGCTTTTATGAATTATCTGGTTAAAAATAAAAACGTGCATTCTTTATTGACGACACATTTTGCGGATTTATGCAAACATTTAGAGAAACAAACAGCTTTTGTGAATTATCATATGGATACGAGAGAAAAGGATGGTGATATAGAGTATACATATACTTTGAAAGATGGTATATCTGAAAAACGTGGAGGTGTTCAAGTATTGAAAAATATGAATTATCCGAAAGAAATTATAGAAAATACAATAGCAGTTTAATCACTTAAGAAGAAAAATATTTACTATGTAAAATTATTTATACATTAATTCGTTTTAATAAAAAATTAAATATATATATGATTTTTAAGAATGGCTTTAAATGATATATTTCCCACTTCATTTTTATTTCATTTAGGAATCACAATGGTTCTGATTGGCATCATTAGTTTATATTTTTTACAGAAATGGAATGAACAAAATCATAAAATTGCTTCTATGTTAGGGTTAGTAACCACATTGGCGGAAGAAGTGACCTTTCTTCGTACGCGATTGAAATTAAATACAAACATCGATTATACAGGTGGTTCAGATGTACGAGAAAATTTAATACTTGTTTCCGATGATGAGGATGAGGATGAGGATGAGGATGAGGATGAGGATGAGGATGAAGATGAGGATGAAGACGAAGATGAGGATGAAGATGAAGATGAAGACGAAGATGAAGACGAAGATGAGGATGATGGTAATATTAAAATCATTACAATGAATAGTGATGAAAATGTGGATGATATTCTTTTGAGTGACATCAATGATTTGGACGAGGAAAAAAAGGAAGAGACTATAGCTAAATTGACGGGTGAAGATTTTATCAAATCGATTGATCTTTCTATTTTAGGTGAAGGGGAAACGACTGATTACAAGAAAATGCCATTAAATAAATTGCGCTCTATTGTAACAGATTTGGGTATTACGACTGAAGCTTCTAAATTAAATAAAACAAAAATTTTATCTTTGTTAGGTGTTCAATAAATGTTTATAAACATATTTTTTTTCGAAGCTTATAATAAATGTCGTGGGGTACATGCTATATGGGAGGTTCCAATAATATTCATTTTGATTTCCCTCCAATTATGTCAGATGGTAGAAATTTTGCTTCTTGGCAACCTGAATCTGTAATCAATGATGAGATTCGTCATAAAGAGAGAATCCATACCAATTGGGAATATCGTCAGTTTCTTACAAACAATGCAACACAGATAATGAAATTGAATAACAAGGAATCTTGTTATGATTTAGGATTGAATCCCCATGTACAATCTGGAAAAAAAGGATCGAATAACATTCCTTTTACATATCATTCTACAAGTGACGAGAGACAACCATCTTTTGGATATTCTACGAGTCACTTAAAGAATCCATATATATCAAGAGAGCAATTAGAGGCAAGAATGATTGCTCCTTCTATTACAGTACCGTCTTCTTTTTCTCAAAAAAAAGTGCAATAAATGATGAAAATATAGATTAAAAAGAATTATATGTATATAACACATGTATCATTATATATTTGGTTTAACAATGTTGAAATCATTGTCACCTTATTTCAGAAAACATATATTAACAACATTACATTCACATGAACTGCTCTTTGTACAGACATTTTTTATATCTATTTTTGTATTGTTATTTTTCTTGTATAAATTTTATTTAGATAGAGAGAATGTGATGATAAAAAACATATATGCTTTAAAATGGACACAATTATGTTGCATTTTTTTTATTGCTATTCTCACAGTTCTCTCTTCTATTTTGCTTTATGAGATGGATAAGAAATTCAATACACCTTTAATAAATGCTATTTTTATGCGTGTAGGATCAACCATTGCGTTATTGTTTGTAAGTATTATTATATTCAACGAGAGATATACAATAAGTCAAATTATTGGATTTATTTTTGTTTTATTTGGTATTTATTTGATTGGTAGTAAGAAAGGAGATTAGTAAAACAATTTGTTAATAAATAAGTTAAATACTTTTTTTGTATTCAACTTATAATGAGAGTATTGAGTATTGATGTTGGGATAAAACATTTGGCATATTGTTTGTTGGAAAAGGGGGATGGTGATGATTTTCAGATTATAAAATGGGATTCCATCAATGTAGCCGAATCGATAGACTACAAGTGTTCTCTCTTGAACAATGAAGGACAACCTTGTCAACAAGCAGCCAAATTTAAAAAGGATACACAATGTTTCTGTTTGAAACACGCCAAGAAACAATCCTTTCACATTCCCACATCAAAGATGAATGCTGCCTTTATTAAAAAACAAAAATTTCAAGCGTTGTATGAACTAGCAGACGAATATAAGATTGTGTATACAAAACCTATTTCAAAATTAGATTTACAATCTATTTTTTTAGAATACTTGTATACAAGTTGTTTTGATCCGATTGAAGAAACCAATGCTTCCAAACTAGATTTAGTAACGATTGGTAGAAATATGATGACCAAATGGGATTCCGTTTTACAAGGGCAAAATAATGAAAAGATAGATATGGTTATTATTGAAAATCAAATCAGTCCTATTGCCAATCGTATGAAGACGATACAAGGTATGATTGCACAATATTTTATTATGCGATACAAAGATTGTGGGATAGAATTTATCAATGCTTCCAATAAATTAAAGACACTTTTACCTTGTATTAAAAAAGTAACACCACTGTCTTATTCCGAGAGAAAAAAACTGGGTATTGAGAGAACAAAGGAATATATTAAAACAGATGATGTATGGAAATCATATTTTGAAAAACATAAAAAGAAGGATGATTTGGCAGATTCCTTTTTACAAGGAATTTGGTATTTGTCTCAAAAATAATAATATATCCTTCGCGTAAGACTTAAAATTAAATGTTCTTATACTTTCATAAGAATGAACGAGGAAATAATAGACATATCAGCAATCAATGATTGGAACCCTTCAATGAAGTCGTCGAATTTTGGGGGAGGATTGGAATTATTAATGAATGAAAAAAAATTGGAAAATTCGAAACAAACATCAGATATTCATTTAGATGATTTGAATTTGTTGGAACGAGAATTAAATGATTTAGTAGATGGCGAAAATGATGGTTTCTCAAAACCAGATATGTTTTCTTCATCATCTAGCTTTCAAGAAGAACAAAAAAACAATGTTCGGTTTTCTGATGCACCGCCTTCTTTCGATTCGAATCCCTTTTCTAATAACACAAATTCATCTTCTTCTGGGTTAGGGCAAGGTACAGCTAATTTAGATGGAGATTCAAAGACTTGGGATGGATATGGAAAATTCAACAACATACCTTTGAATCCGGACAAGAATGTATATTCTTCGCAACCACAAATGTCAAAGGAGGAATTGTTGCGAGAGAAATTCAAGTATTTACGAAGATTAGAAACTTTAGAGGGAAAGGGAGTCAATTTGACAAAAAAATATACAATGGAATCGCCTTTGGCAGAGATGCAAGGTGAATATGAAATGATTATGGAGGAAAAGGCAAAACAGAATTCGATTAAATTTCAGGGAAATATGTTGATGGCGTGTATCAATGGTATTGAATTTTTAAACAACCGATTCGACCCATTTGATGTCAAATTGGATGGTTGGAGTGACCAACTCAATGAAAATTTAACGGATTATGATGAAATATTTTCAGAGTTGTATGACAAGTACAAAAGTCGTGCGGCAATGGCCCCAGAGTTAAAATTACTGTTTCAATTGGGTGGAAGTGCTATGATGGTTCATATGTCGAATACAATGTTCAAATCTGCTATGCCAGGAATGGATGATATATTACGTCAGAATCCTGACCTGATGCGTCAGTTTCAAACTGCGGCTGTGAATTCAATGGGACAGACGAATCCTGGATTTGCTGGATTTATGGGAGGTATTATGAATCCAGGACAGCAACAGCAACAGCAACAGCAACAGCAACAGCAACAGCAACAGCAACAGCAAAGCGTACGACCTGGTAACAATAGTTATGGAACATTGAATAGTTCAGGTCGGGCTGCATCCAGTCCTGCGTTCAATGATGGTTTTGATTTCAGAGAATCGCGAACTCCTGAAATAAGCAAACGTGTAACACGTCCTGAAATGAAGGGTCCTTCTGATATTTCTGATATTTTGTCTGGATTAAAAACAAAAACCATCAATATTCCTGATGTAGGAGGAGGTGCAGGAGTAGCTACAGGAATTAATATCAATGAAAATAGTACCATTAGTATTTCAGAGTTGAAAGAAATGCAAATGGATGGAAATATGCCAAAGAAATCCAAACGGCGACAAAAATCAGAAAGAAACACCGTAAGCTTGGACATCTAATCACATATGATTTTTATATATGTATATATTACATATATGAAAACATTACGAAATAAAAAAACCAATAATTATACACAGAAAAATAGAAACCGCACCTTTTTCCAGCGAAAAATTATTCCACATATAATTTCCATAAAAAATGCATTTTTATTAAAAACAATCATAAACGATTTTTTCGAAAAGAAGATAAAGAAAAAAATAGAAAAGTATCCACGTCCTTTTCCAGAAAAATATAACAATTTTTTAGAACGAAAACGAGGCCGTTTTGAAATAACACCACCTCCTTTTCTACTCAAAAAAATATGGAACTTGTTACTCGAAAATAAATCCTTTGTAAAACAACGCAATGAAATAAAAACCATTATTCTTGAAAACGCAAATGGATATAAAGAAGAATTAGGTATTCTTCCCGTAGAACCCCATTCAACAAGTGGTGATTGGCATAGAGATATTTTTATTACAGGAAAAAAGGACTTTGTAAAACCACCTTTTTATATTACACAATTGATTTATTTAGATGACAAAGCAGACACTGCTTTTTGTCTGCATAGTGAAACAAATCCCAATAACAATCCAAAAAAATATGTCAAAAAAAATGTTTCTGCAAACACTGGAACTTCCATCGTATTTGATGGACGTACTCTACATAAAGGATTGGAAAATAACACAGATGAAACCAGATACGCTATTTACATCGTTTATTTTACAGATTCATATGTAGACAAAGAAAGTCGACTAACAGAAATATTATTATAAATTTATTTAACCAAACTACCTACTTCCTCACGTATACATTTCATAAATTGATTCTGTGTCAACAAAGATACAATCCCATTTATCATGGCGAGCGACATTTGCATTTTTACTATATCTTCGTTTAATGTGAGAATAAAATGCTTCATTTCATCACGTCGATTAAATTCGTTTAATTCATAAATAAAATCATATAATTTCAATAGGTTGAAATCGTCTTTGTCATCAAGGACCGTTTGGAAATGATGACAACAAATAGTAACCATTTTTTTCATATATTCCACAGGTATTTTTTCCAATGTTTCTCTCGGTTCCAAAGAATAGAATAATAAATCACGTGCCACATTTTCTATAGGCATCATATACATCTGTAACACAGTAGAAAAAATATTACGTCTCGTTTCTTCACTAATTCGTATCACTATTCCAAAATCAATCAGTCCGATTTTATATATATATTCATCGTTACCTTGTGGTATTTTTTCCTTTATAAATAGAATATTACCAGGATGTAAATCTCCATGACTCATTCCATTTAATAATAAAGAACTCATATTATAATTCATCAACATCTTGGCATAAATAGGATAATCATTTCTATCCACTTGCTCAATAGTATTTCCATACAAATAATTCATCATAATCACGTCTTTGTGTTTTCTGGTTATTTCTGGATATACATATGGAATTTCTATAAATGATAATGTCTCACAATTTCGTTGAGATTCCAATACATTGTTTACTTCTTCTTTGAAATCCAATTGCTTCTTTAATAATTCAATGTTTTTCTGAATGGAAGAAAATATATCATATATTTGAAACCATTGGAACAAACTCATTATATTTAACAAAAACAAAATATTGTCTATCGATTCATTCAGTTTAGCTTCAATACCACGTCTTTTTATTTTAATAATGATTGATCCACATTTACCAACTTGCTTCATCTTATAAATGAGAGAAATCATCCCTGAACGTATCGGTTTTTCACTCTTTTCTTCGTATTCAAATAATACATTTCCAAAAAAATCATAATCATAATTCATTGTCGTTGTTGTTTCTATAGGGACCAAATTATATTCTCTCTTGCATATTTCTAATAACTCTGTATCAATATCATCATCTGTATATCCTACATTGTCTGTAAAACGCAACAAATGCTGATTAATATCATCGTCTATCCATTGCTTATTCATTGCAATGGCTTGGAACAATTTAACATATAATATATTTTTCTTTGACAATGATTCTGTAATATTTCGTATACGTATCGCTTTATTACCAAACAAAACATACAAGATATATTCATACAAACACAATGAACCAATTGTATACAAATGATAAAACTGTTTCATAAATCCCCACATTATTTACAATAGCCAAGTTTTTTATATATTCTTTTCTTACTAAATGTTCTAAGAAACGGAACGTTTCGACAAAAGAAACGGAACGTTTCCCTTAGAAAAAGGTAAAGAAACAACCAAGTGAAATAAATATATGGAAAAACATATGATTAAAAATGTGTTCATTACAGCACCATTCTCTCATTGAATGGATACTTCCTTTGAAAAAGAATACCAAAGAAACAAATAAACAAAACAAAAAGGCAATCTTGTACCAAAGAAAACATGTTTTATAAAACACAGTATAGAGAGAAAAGGTAACAATGCATAATTTTGCCATTCTTCCATCGATATAATGAATAGTTGAATTTACAATCGGATATGACCAAAAAAAAATAGAAATAAACAGTTGTATAGCAAGAATGCTTTCAAAATATACATCTACGATTTTATTCACTTTTATATATTGATCCTTTTTGACAAATATAAAATATAATATAGGTAATCCGAGTAAAAAACTACTAACAACAAGGTTATTAGTATTCATTCGCAATACAATTATTATTTTTTTCTCTCTATACTTGTTTCGTTTATTTTGTACGGTTATTTTCTTTTTCTTACAAAATTGATATAAAAAATAACAAATAAATGATTAAGAAATATAATGTCTAATATGTTGAAACCTATTATCATCATTGATGCCAGTTATTTTTGTTTTCATCGTTTTTATTCTATAATGCGTTGGTGGAAAAATGCACACCCTGAAGAGGCGACAGATGTACATTTACAACCTTTGTTTGAAGAAAAATTCAAAAAAACGTTTCAAAATACATTGAAGGATATTCCCAAAGAAATTGGTATTAATAAAAATGTGAAACCCTTGTTCCTCATTGGAAAAGATTGCAAGAGAGAAAACATTTGGCGCAATGCTTATCATGATAATTACAAAGGCACACGTAAATCTGTAGAAGGTGCTTCTCTTTATTTTAAACGCGTTTTTGAAGAAGAATGGTTTCAAAAAGCTGGCGCCTTGTGTATTTTAGAGCATCCAGAATTGGAAGCCGATGATTGTATCGCACTCACTGTGAAATGGATATTAGATAAATATCCTGAAAATCGTATTTATATTATTACTAGTGACAAGGATTATTTGCAATTAGTAGAACCTCGAGTCCAAATATTCGATCTATCCTTTAAAAATATTGCCCTACAAAAGAGCAGCACAGGAAACGCAGCCAAGGATCTATTTTGTAAAATAGTAATGGGTGATCCAAGTGATAATATTACACCTGTATTAAAAAATTGTGGACCAAAAACCGCCGCCAAATGTTTCGAAGATCGTAATTATTTTGAAGAGAGAATGAAGAAAGAAAATGCCTATGAAAAATTCAAAACCAATCGTTTCATTATTGATTTCGAATATATACCGCAACATTTACAAGCAGCTTTTACCGATTTGTTACCAAGTGTATTAGAACCTTTGTTATCAAACGATGTCTTTGCATCTTCAAGTGTTTGATACTATCTCTGTCCTTGTAATTTATATTCCACTTCGACGCGTTTTTCTAAAAAAACCCCTTTGTCCTTGATGCATTCTTTTTGTAAAAGAACCTCCTTTTTTCATACCTGGAGGAACATATCCAGGGATATACATTTCAGATGGACGATAAATCAATCCAAACATTTTTGCCCACGATTGTCGTATTTTTTCATATCGTGATTGACAACCTAGTACCAATTTCTGTTTGAAAGGTATTGCGTCTTTTCCAGGATATAATTCCAAATCAACAATCACATAATACGATAAATTAGATTCATCTTTTTGAAAAAAGGGGGATTGCATATTTTGATTTCTATTTGTATTTAAATAAGAAGATGGTAATACAGAATTTTCAATCGCACCACCCATTTGCATTCCACCCATTTGCATTCCTCCCATTTGCATTTCCCCGTCAGATTTTTTATCCAAGATTTCCAAATCTTCTTTATTCTCTTGCCATAAATTTTCCATTTCTGTAGGAGTGGCATATTTTATTCTCGGTAATACTTCTTCGAGAATATTACTCGGTCTATTTTCCTTGTATTTTTTTTCATATTCCAACATTTTCACAAGACATTGATTATTGTACTGATAATAAGAATAAAAATATTCTCTTGTTCCAGGTCTTTTATCTTCCAATTGATTTATCTTGAAAAAATCTTTAAATATTAAATATAAAAACAGCGGAGGAATCTCTTCAAATGTATATACAAAATGTGGTTTTTTTTCATTGCATATATTATTATATACCGGAGCCGCATCTTTCGGATTATCACACAACAAAAAGATATAATCCCATTTTGCATCTCGAATCATATTCCTCCCAAACAATGAATCATCCGTATAATAATAAAATGGTTCATTTATATTTAAAATAGGTTGCTCCCAATCCAACATTCGTTCCGCCGTTATCATAACTGTATCATAATTGTTCCTTTTTATTTTATACTCAATATTTTTTTTATCTATATCTACTATACAACGAATCAAAATATTATTCCATTCGGAGATATTTGGGTCATTTAATTTCGATATATTCGTGTTTTCATCTATTCTATTTTCTGAAAATATTGCATCCCATCCCCTTTTCAAATCTCCTTTTGATAATGTAAAACCAAAAAAAACATTACCTCTACGACTCTGTAATTGAGATATTGTTTTCATTAAAAATAAACCATTTATTTTTAAATTTTGGATAATTTCATACAAATTATACAATAATAATTTACAATGCTGAATCATAATATCAAAATGAGGTGTCTTTTCTTTGTAAAAATTATATTTTTCTAAAAAAAATGCTTGTAACATTTCCAAAAAATACAACAATCTTATATATTCTAATTCCTTTCCCGTCGAATCTTTTAATTCCTTCCTTATACTACCTGTAATAAGATTATCAAAAATAATACCTTGTTCAATGGTGTTTTTTATTGTATCTTCTCTTGGATTATTTATGAAATAAATAGGACGATTCATTTTATCAAATGTGATATCATCTGGATGGTTTGCTGTATTTTCTTCTATAAATCCTTCTAGTAAATTTTTCGTATATGTATTCATCGTCACTATTTTAATTTTTAATACCTTTTCTATAATAAAAGCAAATTTATCATAATGATTGTAATCTTTATTCATACGCATACTAGTTATAAATTCTTCATTCGTTTTTATTTTACTCTCTAAAAAATCTTCATATGAACCAGTAGTCGCTTTTGTTATGTTATTTATAAAAACGACAAAGGTTTCTTCTCCTCCATTGTAGAAATAACGATATTTATTCCATTCCAATTCTATTTTATTTTCTATTTTTTTCAACAAATCAGGATATTCTCTTGCATAAATAGGATTGGATTTATACTCTTTTATATAAGGAATCAATAAATAAGAATGAAAAAGAAGAATCGATTTATGAAAATAACCATATTCTGAGTTTTTCAAATGATCCAAAATCAAATGTTTCAATTGTGCCTCTGTAAATAAATATTCATTCGCACGTGAAAAAGGCAAATATCTACCTTCTTCGTATCCATCCCCCTGTTTGTTTACATCACTTACATCATATTCATCCAAATACGGTCTACATGCATACTTATTCAATGTAAATGTCTGAAGCATTTGCATCTGTCCATTCAAAGCATCTGCAATACATTGTAGAAAAGAACGTGACTTTGTTATTTTCCATCCTTCTGTTTGTTTCATTTGCTCTGCTACATAAAATGGCTTATTTTTGTTTTTCGATGTCTCTATATCAATAAAATTTTCTTTCAATAAATATTTTAATTGCTTTTTAAAATAAAATTCCAAACGGGTATCTTTATTATAATACAAACGTGAAAAAAATAGACGTTTCAATTCTTCATTTTGATTCAATGGAATTTCTTCCGTTTCTTCGTTTAATTCCTTTATGGTAATCGTATTACACGTTTTCATAATACCACCTTCTGAAATTTCAGGTATCAATACATCCACCGCTTTTTGATATTGTGTTGTCAATTGTTCCATTTCTTTGTTCATTAGACCAGTTCTATCATAGACATCCCCAATATATCTTTTATTTTGTGTTATCAATATATCTATATTACTATCTATTTTTTTTACATCCCAATAAATAGAAAAAGGTATAAGACCCTTTATCTGATATATGTTTTTTTTAACATTGTCATAATACAATCCCAACGCCTTGTATTTATTCTCTTCCAATATAGTTTTATTTTTTTTTACTGTTAGATAAGATAATTGACGCCCAATATCTTTTGAAGAAATACGCGCATATGTTGTAATCATCTCATATGCAATTACCTGTGATTGTTTCAAAGCCATATATATTTTTCTTTGTTCCGTATATGTATCCTTTTTGTTCGTTTTTAAAAACGAAAAATATGACAATGAATTTTGGTCTTGTATCGATTTAGATGATATTTGTAATTGATTTAAAAAAGAGACACGTTGTTCTAATGTATATTTTTTTTCATATGTTTCCAATAATTCATAACTTGTGGTTATTTTTTTCATCGTGTCTTCCCTTATTACACTAAAAAAACGCATTGTTTCTTCTTTCAATATACGCCACATTATTTCCTGATTTTTTTCATACATCAATAAAACTTCTTGGTAATATACATCATATTGTGATTGTAACAACGACAATAATATAGGAAAATCGTACCATTTTTCCAATTCTTCTCTATATGTATATTTCAAATCAATGCTATTTTTTAATTCCTTGATATGCAATGATATATTTACCTGTAAATTCTTTGTTGCATTTATATAATCTACATTTTGTAATAAAGAACGATAACAAGCAATATCAAATTCAATATATTTATTTTCAATCAAATATTTATACAAATCAACTGAATTTGTATTTTCTCTTTTCATACGTATTAAATCATTTGTTCTCACCTTTAATAATTCATCATAAAATTCAACAAAAGCAATCACATAATCTGTTTGTAATTCAAAATAAGAATACAATATTGTATACATATCAATACATAAACTCAAAAATGATTCCTGTGCATTTAAAATAGCAGTTACTGTATCCGTAAATTGTTTTTTATATTCTTCTTTTTCAAATAAATACTTCTTTTCGAAATCCTGTCTTTTTTTTAAATTGTTAATAACTGAAATAAATGGCAATATCAAGTTGTCAAAATCAGCTTTTTTCTGTAAAACCGAACGTGGGGTAGCGGTTGAAACAGTAGAAGATGCAACATCCTCGTTTTTTTGTGTCGAATTTACAATTTCTTTTAAAAGGGATAGAAATGTATCAATAATTGTATTGACTTGTTGTAATAAATTTTGTAATACCAATATTGTATTTTTATCCAATTGTTCATTCAGAAGCATATCTGGAAAAATTTGCAATCTCGATTGAATAATACTCGTTTCTTTCTCTTTCATATCCAATAAATATTGTATTTCTTCTATTTGTGTTTGCATAATAATTTGATACTTGTCAGATTTACTCAAATTGAGATTGTCTTGCATATATTTTTTCAATGTAGTCGTTCTCGTTTGCATATTTTTGATGTATATTTTTACTTCTTGTTCCCATTGCCCCCAAGAAGGATATTTTTTATCTTGTGGATATGATATTTGCGATTCAATCGTATCCATTTTCATCATCATTTTTTTTATTTGAATTTGTATTATTTGTTGCGTTCGGATTTCATCTTGCAACAAAGAAATCCATTGTGTGTTGTTTTTTTGTATTTGCTGCAAAGCATCTGATTTTCCGTCACCACCTACTTGGACCTTTTCTGAATCATAACGTTTCATTTTCAATCCATATGTATGATCAAAATCATCTTGTCTTTCTTTTAATAAACGCGCCTTTTCTTTGTAAATTTCATATTTTTTCTTTAATTCATTCGATTTTTCCATTTCCGTATTATAATCACGATCCGCATTATAAATCATTGATAATGATATGGGATCACTTACAAAATTAGGTGTTGATGGGTCTAAATTCAATGCTTGTTCTTGTGTATAATGAACACCAAATAGCATATTGGCTACTTCTGGGATTTCTGAACGCATTGCAGGATTGGTCAACAATGAAGATTCCAATACTTCTTTCTCTTTTTTCGTCATTTCATATGTTTGTTTTCTCATTTGCGACATTTGATTATAGAATTGTCCGCGCATTAATTTTGGATTTAGATTATTCAAATCATTCCATTCTTTTTTTGCGATTTCTTCCATTTGTGCTTCATATGGATGTGTCAAGCCAAACGATGTATTTGACAACCCAAACGATGTAATGTTTCTCGTTAAAAATTGTTCTTCAAAATCCTTTGTTTCTATCGCCCAATCTCCTCGTGTCCAATTATAATTATAAATAGTATATGGTTCTCCTTGTATATAAAAATTATTATTAGGTTTGAACAATTGATTTAAAATAACACGTATACTCTTATCAATGATACCCCTTTCCGTAGCTTCCAATAAATCATAATAACGACGACCCATTATATTTGTTGAAACAGTTCCTAATTCCAAACTATATAATAAATCTAGACCACTTGATTTTCCTACAATGGAAGAGGAAACTGTTCTGTTTAATAAACTTTCAAATTCACCCTTGTCGAAAAATTGTGTAAACACTACTGAAGGTGGATATCCTGTTGGAATAGACGACGCAATTGCGTCATTTAACTCAATCAATGGATCAAAAAAAACAGTATCTGATTTAATTCCTGGTACAGTCATCGAAGGTGTATATGAAATTTTGGAAAATCCTCGTATTCTTGTATTCAATAAAATATTCAATGTTTTTGGATATTTTGGTGGTTTTTGTGTTGAATCTTTTGGATTGTTGTATATAGGATTTCTATTTTTATTTTGAATAATATTTAAATTCATATTATATTGTTAAAATATTAAAAAAAATATTTTAACACGTATCTTACTATTTCTATGGGTTTCTATGGGGTTTTATTTTGTAAATTGGTTGGAATTGTATCATCATATTTTGCAAATTTATCATATGCATCCTTTTGCGCTTTTCGTTGTTTCTCTCTTCTCGCCTTTTCTAGAATAGCAATAGCAGAATTTATTTCCGTATCCGTTATGATACCATCTTCATTTTGGTCAACCAATTTATGTAATATACGATAATTTTGTGGAACAATGCATAGATTACTTTCTTCATTGAATAGATGCTCTGATAATACCACAAAAATAGCTGTTAATCCCAAGGATGTATAAATATCACGTGTTCCCATCCACGCCATGGCAAATACCAATATTTGTTTACTCAATGATAATTTCAAGTATTCTTCTGTTGATTTGCTAAATTGTATGGAAATAAATTTAGATCCTACATTTAACAATATCATAACAACTCCTGCAAAAAATTTACTACTATTTAAATACATTATATGATCATGCATAAAAAGAAACGGATTTTTAAAAAAACCGTTTTTAGTTATTTTTGCTGTTGGTACTTGAGTAGAAAATATAGGCATCATATTGTTTCCACCAATTAATTGTTTTCCCGTTTTATCAACAGGGGTGGAATGGTTAATAAATGATTTTCTTTTTCTACTTTGTATTTTACCCATAGTATGAATGAATATTAAAATTTTTCTTTTTATTTATATGATGCCTCGTTTTTTTGAATAATGAGAGAAATATTTTTTCCATTTATCTCCCGTTCTCTCTATAAACAAACGTGTTTTTCTTATGTGTGGTTGATATATTTTTTGAATAACAGGAACAAATGGTTCACGTAATTTGTCATTTTGTATCATCTGTTTTTGCAAGATAAGAATACAAATATACATCCCCACTAATACAAAAATAGAAACAATGATAAAGATCAATGGTGACATATATTATTATCAGATTTTATCCTCTATTCTTTCTCTATTCATCCAAAAGATGTTGTATGTGTTGATAAACTTTTGCTTGTATTTTTACCGTAATAATACGGAACAGGTTCTACATCAGATGTATCCGTTTGATTCATTTTCATAAAGGTATGAGAAGAACGAGGACGCATCATCTTTTCTAAACGAAGAATATTGTCACGTTCTCTACCATACTGAGAAGGAAGGAAAGGTGTATGTATGTTTTCATAGGATTCTTTGGTAACAGATGGCTTCTGTGTAATAGGGACCTTTACAGAAGTAGATATATCCGTTGGTGTTGATTTTTCAGGACTAGGATGTGATTCTTTTCCTTGTGAAAGAGAACTTGATTGAATACTTGTCTTCATAGTAGGTATACTAGGTTTCTTTTTATCCGCAATAGATGCATTCTCCATACCTTCCAAAATCAATGGATTTACTTTAGGTTGAACTTTAGAATGATAAATAACTATGACAATAAAAGTGAAAAGGAAACCAATAAAGGAATAGCACGATGTTAACAGAATAACAAACAACAATAGCAATGTTCGTCCTAAAGTATCATTGAAATAATAATATAATTTCAAGGGATGTTGAATAAAATACATTACCAAGGCGAGAGAAATGAACAAAATAAATTGTTTCATATAGACAAGTTATATAATGAAAAGATAAAAAAAAAGATGGCCTCTGTTTTTTATTTGGTATGAGAACCATTTTCAGATTGAAACTTCAAATTATTATCTTAATTTTATTTAAGAATGTCTTTAGCAATTTATGCAGCACCATTTGATTCAGATTCATCTAATAACAATCATATAGACAAAAAAAGAATATCCAATAACAACAAAACCCAAAAACGGTATCCTACAAATCATAATCAAAAGGAAGAACCTATTACTACTAATGCCGATAAACAAAGAGTGATGTCGGTATTGCATTCTATACAAAATTTACCTGCTGCTTCTTCCGATGGAGATTTGGCGGACTATCATAATGAATTAAATATGGATTCGTTTCAACCTCCGCCACCTCCCGTATCAGCAAAAACAAACACTACTCCTAGCAAAGAATCATTTATTTCACAACCACCACCTTCCTTTTCTGAAATAGATGGCGAAGATACAGATTATTACAAACGATATATACCTAATTATAACGAAATATATAGACGTTCTGGTTATGAATTAGAATCTGAATATCCAAATATGAATAAGAAAGCACCAATAGCAACATCATCGATAATAACATCATCTAGTAATGATACTCTTGTTGAAAAATTAAATTATATGATTCATCTCTTGGAAGAACAACAAGATGAGAGAACCAACAATGTAACAGAAGAAGTAATATTATATTCCTTTTTAGGCATTTTTATTATTTTTATTGTAGATTCATTCGCACGGGTAGGAAAATATACACGGTAGTATGCGATAAAAATCCGATATTCATTATCGCATTTTTAATTCAAAATAAAAACTCGTTTCGGAGAAAAAGTAGGATAAGCAAAATTATAAAAGAAATATGCTGTAGGCATCTTCATATTCGGCACACCTAATAACGATAGAAAATAACCATTGTCGGATATATCTTCAATCACAGCATATAGAAATTCTTCGTGTTTTTTTTTTAAAAAAAATAGAGAATGTAAATAAGCCTGTTTTATTATTTCACGTGTTATTTCCTTGTTACAAATAGAACTGATACAAGAAATAACTTCCACCTTTTTTCGAATAAATGTGCACGATTTTCGAAAGAAAAAGGCAGCCTGAATGTCTGTTTGTTCTCTATCAATGAGTAAATAACAATATAGATTCCCTGTTTTTATTAGTTCCATCCAATTGCCAATATCAGTAGTTGCAAAGAGAGAAAATGTCTTTTTTTTTTCCTGCATAAACATATGCAAATTTTGTGCATTTGTTGTTCCGACTTCAATCAATTGATATGGAGGTGGCAATGTAAAGGGTAAAATCCAATCTTGTATTTCGAAGCCACATGTATCATATATACATAAAGGAACTATACCGGTTAATTCACTTTCTCTCTTGAAAAGAGAGACGTGTATATTTCGATTCATTCGCCGTTGATTGTATTCGTGTGTTTGTATCATTTGAGGTGCGATACCCTTTTTCCTTTCTCGTTTATCTACACATAAAAAGTCCACATAATATGCATAAAAGGATGAATCTGGATCACCATTTTGAATAAAAATATGAATGGGGCGTGATGTCATGAGAGAAATCATTTTTTTATTGGGTATTTTTGTAATATTTTGTTCTCTCGATATCTGAACCAATGGTTCCTCTTTCGAATAAACAGAAAAGAAACATTCCGCATTGTGTCCCTTGAAATAAGACATTATATTTTCTTTGGATGGAGAGAAAACGTTTTCCCCATTTTTTAAATAATGTTTGCAAATAAATTGTACCATCTTCTCTCTACGAAAATCTTCTAATCTAGAAAAGGCAATGGTTTCAATTTCCTTGAAATGACAATAGCTATTCTTTTCCGGCAATCCTAATTGAATTATTCCCGGTGGAAAAAAATAATAGCCCACATCGTATATATGAAAAACAGGTTGCAACCGCCAGAACTTGAAACGATGTCGTATATATGCAAATAAGAAAAGAATGAAACACACCATTGTAATAAAACATTTCTGAACAATGGAATTCATACTTTTCTCAATATGAGAGAAAAATATATTCTTATTATTACGTTTCTTTATATTGTAAAAAACAATTTAAATACCTTCTACGTTTCTTTATATTGTAAAAAACAATTTAAATACCTTCTACGTTTCTTTATATTGTAAAAAACAATTTAAATACCTTCTATACTAAGAAGGACGAACAAATACATATAAATATTGATATTCATAACCTGCTTTAACAAGGTCCACCTTGGAGTGCACTGTAAATCCTACATCTTGCACCATTTGCACTACAGTTTCCAATGCAGGCATATTCATCTTATGCTCGTGCTTACGCTTGCCTCCTTTGTTAAAATGAATTTTTTCTACAAAGTTGGCAGTATCCTCATCTATTTTCATCTGGAAGTTTGCTTTATATTTAAAATTATTGAATATAACTTTACTTTGTGTGATTCTTTCTTTGGCATATCGTTGAGGTGAGAGAACAACCAGTGGATTCGCAGGTGGGATGATTGGGTCAAAATTATCTCTATCCACTAGATGGACTACAAAATAACCACCAGGTCGAAGCCAGTCATATACATTGGAAAAAAACGTATCCATATCTTTCATATAATATACTGTAAAATACATGCATAAAATATGCGTAAAAGATTGTGGACGAAATCGAGTTGCATCCATGGCATCTCCTTGTACAAAATCCAATGCGGGATATAATTCTTTTGCTTTTGCTACCATTGCCTTTGATATATCCATACCTGTGACAGAATAACCATCTTTTGCCAATGAAGAAACATCATGTCCGGTTCCAGAGCCAATATCCAATATTATACTTTCACTGGTTGGTGTTGTTTTTTGAATGAGAGAACCGACTTCATAATCATTGAGAATATCATTGAAAACGAGTTGATCATATATATCTGCATAAAACTCATCATACATATCAGTACCTTCATAGAGGGTAAAAGAATCCACGGTTTCAAAACCTTCTTTGTTGCGACGTGAAAAGAAAGAATTTACAAAGAGCATTATCACTATAAAAATAAGAAGAATTCCAAATATCGATTGTTTTTTCATTGATGATGTAATATGTGACAAACCGACCATATATGTATTGTTGCGATTTTTTTTATGTTTCAATACATTATATTTATTGATATTACAATGAATGATACGGAAATAAATGATATCCGCGAAGAAAAGGAATTCAAAGGCATTACCTTTTCAGCATTTAAGAAAACGGATGTTAAAAAGGAATTATTAAACAATATGATTGCATCCAGAATAGAACAAGCGTGCTATTGGACAGCTGAATTTATTTGTGCGGGTCATTATAGCGATCTATGGGAAATTATTTTGTATTTTTATAGTCGGTATATTCATTTAGGAAATCCTAAACTTGCCATGTATTTGGAAAGACGGATTCAACAATTTAAAGAAATAATGCAGATAGGTTATGTTGGTAATTTATTACGATTGCGAAACAATCCAAAAATTAGGCGAATGTTTTGTGAAATAATGTGTGTTTTATGTTTTGCTAAAAGGAAACATAGTTTTGAAGAAATAAAAATAAAAAAGGAAGATTTTGATTTGACTCAAATGACTGATCGTTTCAAAGCGCCTTCTGTTTCTTATGCTCCTTTGGTTATGATGGAAGGAGACCCAAAGGAATTATTTATTTCAATCAATGAATTTGTTTACAATCTTTCCAAAGAGGGGCGAAATGTTATTCATTCTTGTTATTGGTTAGAATGGATTTTGGAATATGAAACTATCTGCAAGGGTAAAAAAGAAAAATGTAAATGCGAGAGAAGAAGTAGTATGCCTGTAGAATCTTCTTGTCAGATGGATATTGTTTGGATTATTTGGGATGCTATACAAAGGGAATCTAAAAATCATTCTTCTTTTGTCGAAAAAACGATTCAAAGTCTTCTTTTTTTATTTTCTCTCAAATATACTTCTGGATCTGCAAAAAGAAAAAAATTCCTGTTGTATTTCGCCATATCTCTCTTGACGGAACCAGTTGCTGTGGATGAAGAAATGATTAAAAATAAAGACCAAGTAGGACAAATTGTAGACAAAAGTGATTTATTATACAAACAAATTAAAAAAAACGAAATATCACCCAATACGGATTATTTATATCAAAATGTAAAAAAATCGAATTTAGATAAAACCATTGAAAAATTAGATAAAATGAATCATTTCGGAGAAACATTTATACCTCGTTCGAATTAAAAAGAGAGAAACTATGCATACTACAAAATGAAATACCTCGGTGGAAAGCAACGGTTGGGAAAACATATTTCTCTCTTTTTACTCGAGATTTGCCAAAAATCTGATATATCATTGGATGGTTATATGGAACCCTTTTGTGGTTCTCTCGGTGTCTTGAAAAATATGACAACCAATGACCTGTTTCCAAAAATCATCGCCAATGATTATCATCCTGATCTAATACAAATGTGGAAAGAGGTTCGTGATGGTCTTTTTATATATCCTACTAATGTTTCAGAAGAAGAATACAACAATGCTAAAAAATTATTGTCACCATCTGCATTGAAATCATTCATCGGTTTCGGGATGAGTTTTGGAGGTAGATTTTTTGGTGCTTATGCGCAAAAATATGTCAATGATAAAAATGAAGATTTTTGTAAAGAAATGATGCATAGTTTACAACGTATCTCTCCAAAAATTACCCTTGTCGATTTTACAAATATGGATTATCGTGACTGCGAACCCAATAATATGTTGGTGTATTGTGATCCACCGTATAAACAAACAAAATTTCCTATCAAATACAGAAGAGATGTAAAACATTATGATATTTTTGATACAGATGCTTTCTGGGATTGTGTGAGAAAATGGAGTGCTCATAATATTGTCATTGTTTCTGAAATGACGGCACCGGAAGATTTTATCGAGGTATGGAGTTTGGAACGTTATCGAAGCGCCTGTCAAAGCACCAAAACACGTTTCCAAAATGTACATTCTGAAACTTACAAAAAAGAGAAGCTTTTCCTTTTTAAACACTCACGTGATGTGGCATTATTTCAGTAAAAAAAGATTGATTAGTATAGACACGCAAATAATATTGTCATACCCATTAATTTGTATATTGTGTTGTTGAATACTGTTTACTGGTGTAAATAAAAATATATGATTTTTTTTTTAGCAAAATATTGTACTATAATATATGACAACGATTCGTAAAAAACTGAAACGAGGAAAAACAAAAAGGCAAAAAAATGAAAATTACAGTAATAATTTTGAACGCGATATCGTCATAAAATTTTTAGTACTTTTGAATACTGTCAAGTTGTATCATTGGAAGACGAGGAGTTATGCTACACACAAGGCGACGGATGAATTGTATTCGAGTTTGAACGAACACATTGATAAATTTGTAGAGGTTCTTTTAGGTAAAACGGGGGGTCGTGTTCATATGGGGAATATTATATCGTTACCGGTGTTTGATTATTCTTCAGTGGATGAATTTAAGAATAAAATGATAGAATATAAATCGTATTTGGTGGGTCTGAATGAAAATCATACAATGAAGACAATGAGCAATACGGATTTGTATAATATTCGCGACGAGATTTTAGGTATTTTGAACCAATTCTTGTATTTATTGACATTTACGTAACATGAATGTAAAAATTTAATATTGCTATTTTATTAATGGAAAACACATCCAAAACTGAACCCAAGAGTATAACGAGCAGGTTGTCTTCCTTATTTTCTTCGGCTAACAAGGATGTTTCTGCCACTAATTCAGCCACTAATTCAGCCACTAATTCTGCCGAACCTACTAAAAATAATATAACGAGTAGATTACCTTCTCTTTTTTCTTCGGCTAACAAAGATAGTAGCAGTAATGCTGATAGTGATACAGCTTTACCTCCTGCAACAACAGCAACAGTAGGAAATAGTGTAACAAGATGGTTTTATTTTGCGGTATTTTTAGTGATAATATTCTTTGGTTTCGTATTTTTTTTCGTTTACAAAAACAATGGAACTATGATTAAACAGATATTTCTCTCTTTCAGTGCATTGTTTCAAATCATTTGGATTCATTTAATGTCTTATTTTTCAAAACCTACATCCAATCCTACTTCTACATCTACATCCAATCCTAGTTCTACTTCTACATCCAATCCTAGTTCTACATCCAATCCTAGTCCTAGTTCCACATCCAATCCTAGTCCTAGTCCTAGTTCTACACCTCAACAAACGAATAAAGAGGCTGATTCTCTTAATAAAACATTGGACAATGCACAACATGAAGACGATGATGATTTTAAACCAGATGATTCTAATAGTTCTATACAAGCTAGTAAATCTAGTAGTAAATCCGGATGGTGCTTCATTGGTGAAGACAGAGGATTTCGAGGTTGTATCAAGGTAGGAGAGAACGATAAATGTATGTCAGGAGATATTTTTCCAACGCAGGAAATATGCGTCAATCCAAATCTAAGACCGTAATGCCTACTTATTTCGATACAATAATTATTTTTGTATATAAATTTATATATTTTATATACAAGAATGTTTTCATTTATCTATCAATATTTTTTTGGTCCGTCTGTTAATAATAAGGAAGACATAATTATTTCGTTAGAAAAAGACAACACGAGATTACGACATCTTTTGAATCAATATGAAAAAGAAAAAAAAGATACACATAAAATTTTATCTCTGAATAAAATCCAATTTAAAAAATACGAGGAAAAAATAGAAGATATAAAAGTATATAGTTCTTCTCTCAATATTCAAAAAGAATATTTATCTCAAATGATAGAATTCATATCACAATTGGAAACTATTGTGCAAACCAATGAAAATATAATTATTGAATCTAATACAGATATTACAAAAGAAATTTTGTTATAGTAAGGATGAATCATCAAAAGCTCCAGAATCCAAAGTCTTCATACGTTGGGAATTCATCAACGGAATCATATTTATTTTTAGCTTCATCTTGTTTCAATCGTTCTTCATCTTGTTTCAATCGTTCTTTCAATAGTTCTTCATCTTTATTTATTTGTTCTGAATTCAATAAAGTAATACCACCACCTCCTAATGGAAATCCTAAAAAGTAAAAATCCTTGCGACATCCATCTGTACAAAAAGTAGCACGCGTATTTTTATAGCGACGTATGGCATAACTAGAAGCACCTACACCTGAACCACTAATATAACGATTAAAAACATTCTTGGTTTGATTATTCGTGAAATTCAACAAAGGGAATCTATTTCCACTTCTTTTCTTTAATGCAAATCGATTTTGTCCCTTGTAAAAATTTCCATACGGCATTATATATATTATTGATAAAACTTTTCTTTTTTCAATAATAAAATGTGACTATATAGTCCCTTGTTCCTTATGAAATCTTACGTGTTGGGATGTCCGATGACACCAAATAAATCGAATTCTCGGTAATTATTATGTACTCTGTACTACTCCTGTAAAATTTTGCAATCGGAGATGTATATTCATCTTCCGTTTTTACAAGTAATTTCTCACCTGATTCCTTAATGCCAATCAAAGCCTTTTTATCTAATGACGAAGACCAATAATCAAGCATAATTGGCTTGTCCTCCACAATGGCCAATTTTGTTGCGTGTTTTAATGTGACATCACTCGGTAATCTATAATTACTAGCCTCTGTTGATTTTGACCTTTCCTCTGAAGACGACGACATTCAAAATTATACTATTTAGATAGTCCATCTCTTTAACCTCTTTATTCCTTATTTAATTAATATAGTTATGAATTTAAAGCCACATTTTTGACATTGCCTAAAAAGAAACGAACAAGTTTCTAAATTTTACAGCTATGAATAATATGAAGTAAATTTGTAATATTTAAAATAAATTTGGCTTATGTATTTAGTAGCGCTTTATAATATTTATATTTAATAAAGAATGCATTTATTTATGTTTCTCTTTACGTTCTTTCTGTTTTTCATTTTAACACCTGGTATTTTAGTCACGTTACCACCACAGTCAAGTAAATACGTAGTAGCTTTTACTCACGCTTTCGTATTTGCTTTAATATTTTGTTATCTTCATAAAATGGTTTTGCATTATGGTATGATGCGCGGTTTATCATCGATCAGTTAGATTGATTTAATCTGGGTAAAATTTTATAAGTTATTATTCTATAATCTATTATTATATGAATAAAGCAACACTTGTCATATCTCCCAATGTAGTTAACAATTCGTTTTATTCATTAAACAATGTAGACAATTACAAAGAAAAAATAGAAGCTTCACTGGATGAACTTATTAAAAAACAAACAGCTTTGTTGGTTGAATATATATTGTTTATATCTGAAAATAGCAAAATAAAGGCAATTTCCTGTAATAAATTTATCTTAATTCGTGGTTTAGAAACCGTTTCACATGTATTTCATATGATTTTGTATTATACAAAAAATATAGATTTAGCCTTTTATCACAGTCAAAAAGCATTTTACTTTTACGTAGAATTCATTGAACAAATAACAGATGTGAAACATATGTTTTTAAATTTAAATTCGAGAGATGCATCACTATTTGTCTATAAGAAAACTATTTTTGATGTCAACAATGAATACAGAAAAAATATGATTGAGAATTATGACAAGGAAACGATGGATTATCTTGTCCTCTATAGCAATTCTATAAAGCATATTTTATTGCATTTTTTCCAGAAAAAGGAATTTATATTTAATAAAGACTATTTACAAAATATAATAGAAAAAATAGAACATCTTTTTTCAAACAAAAAACTATCCACATCGATTATACCCTTTATCGATGATGTAAATACAAATGATTTGTTTGCTTCATTGGAAACATTTATGCACAATTCATCATAATTGTCTTTCTTCTCACCTTTTTCTTTTGTAATAACAATGCATCACCTGATATAATATTTTGATGTATTTTGGGAAACTCGACCGTTAAAATTTTTTTCAAAAATTCATAAATACTATACAATACATTATCGTCACACATACCTACAATTAATATACTACCTGTTCTGAATATCATAAAAGACACTTCTACAATATTCTTATCCTTTTTGTTTGCACCTATCGTATTTTCCGATTTTTTCTGTGAACCCGTTTGTACATCCGAGTCACGATAATAATAATATTTACATTGAATACCAGGATAAGAACACGGATCATATATGCATTGAATATTGTATTTACTTTTCAATAATTCGTAAAATATCTCTCGATGAATGTAAAAACCACAATTAAAATTCGAATTCACCAAAACAGTATCACTTTTCTGTAAATAAGACAAAGGTTCCTCTGTAAATGGTTGCAAAATAGAAATAATGGTATTTAATAATTCATTAAATATATTGTCGTTTTGTACACCCGGCATTTCCATTTTACCTGTATTAAATACTTTCACGTGAAATTCCTTAAAAGTATCGTTTACTTTCATTCGCAAAATCATAACAAAACAATTATAGAAGGCACTCTTCTTTTTGGTCCGATAGGAAATCAAATCTTTCTTTGAAATCCCTACACTCACTTTTCTTATATCTTTAAATTTAATTCTACCCGTCGGATTATTAATACTCGTAATAATATGCTCTTCGAAAAATTGTTCATTCTTTAGTTTCGTCTGTATTTCTTCTAATTCTTCTGGTACAAAAGAATTAAATTTCATTTGCTTCTTTATTACACCATTTTTAGGACTTGCATAAGGTATCACTTCCAATCCCCAAAATATTTTCTTCAAATCTATCGTTTGATTCAAAAAGGCAATTTTTGATTTTGTTGAAATATATAAATCACTAATCACAGGAACAATATTTTCCCCCCCTTCCGTGATATTAGCAGACATAATTACATCATTGTTGTCAATCGCTTCCACCTCTTCATCATCATCATCGTCAATAATATATTCATTAAATTTTACCCACTCTTCATCTATATTGGATAATACATTCATTCTATTACTATATTAAACACTGTTTCTTTAAATTATTTAAAGATTAAATAAATCAATTCTTTTTCTTTCACTATATAAAGAAATGAATCATATAGAAAAGGACATAAGCATACATAAAAAATACAACGAAGACAATATTTTTTTCGATCCATCCAAAAGTTCCCCCCCAAATAATTTTCTTTTAAAATTACATCAAAGAATGGCTCTTTTAGACAGTACTTATTCCACCAAAATAGATACTATTATTAACAACAAGATGAAAATGAACGATAGTGTCAAACAACCCAAATCTACGTAACCTCTGTTCGCAATAGATGAGACAATTGAAATATAGAATAATGCATATAATGACTATTTTTACATTCTTGAAAATGCATAATATTTTCAATAAAATTTAAAATGGTTGGCTTAATAATCTCTGTTTTATTGCGGACAATATAATTCAAGAAATGTTTCAATATATTTTTTTTATCCATATTGCTAGTCATACTAATCGTTTCTATATAACTCACAATTTTTTTCTTATTTGGTTCTATGCAAAACATCTCATACATTTTTTCCCATATTACCGAATCAATAATATTGTATTTTGAATTTAAAATATTCTGATTGGATTGCATAAAATTTATCATACTTCGAATATCTGATTTATATAATTGTTGTATTTGTTTCAACGAAGCCAAGTCTATATTTACCTTTTCTGTCGTTGCAATATGTTGCAGAAAATCTATAATGTCATTTTCTGGTAATTGATTGAAACGCAAACGAATAAATTCATTTTGTAATCCATCATCTATTCTACTAATATAATTACATATCAAACAAAAACGAACATTGTTGTTGTAATTTTGCAACAAATAACGCAATGCCTGTTGTGCATTGTTTGTCATGTAATCGACTTCATCCAATATAACAAATTTCATTCCATTGTGGAACAAAGCATTTGAATTAACAAATTGATTTATTTGATTACGTATAATATCAATACCACGTTCATCGCTTGCATTCAAATGAATCGTTAGACCTTTTGTTTTTTGTTTATACTTTTCTTGATAAGCGTTGATTATATTAATAATGGTTGTCGTTTTTCCTGTACCTGGTGGTCCATAGAATAACAAATTGGGAAAATAAGATGTTTCTATTATATTTTGTAATATTTTTTTGTTCATTGGATCCAAAACAATATCTTCAAAATTCGTTGGTCGAAATGCTTCTACCCAAGGAATTTTACTCATTCGTCCTTGTATTTGTTTTTTATCTTTATATCATTTTCCAAGTCTTCATCTTTGTTGTTGTAAATCATTTTCTATTTTTTCATATTGCTTATTATTATATTGTTTAATGTCCATTTTTGCGCGTATTTGTCGATATATCTCTTGTTGTAAGGAATGATTCTTTTTATTATCATCCTTTTTAATTCCCATAAATTCCTCAATTACCTTTATATAATCACCCTTTTCTTGGAGTCTTTCTCTCGCCTCTTCTTCTGTGTAAGTTGTCTGTCTTTGAATTATTGCAATTTTATCCTTGTCCATTTTATATTTACTATAAATATATTAAATCATATTAAACGAATCACTATTTATTAATGTAACAGAATGACGGAACAATATACATCTGATACTCAATATACCAATAATACTCAATATACCAATGAAATAAATAGTATTTTATTGCAGGTTAAAAATGTTGTTGCAGAAGGGTTAAATCAATTATTAAATGATTATAAAATTAAACATTTGGAAAATGAATTATTAAAGTGTCGTTCAGAAATGGAATTATATAAAAGAGAACTATCAAAGATACGTTTACGAACAAATGATGTGATATTTGTTGAAAATGAAAATATATCTCTCAAAATTGAAGATCTGACAGTAGAATCAGAGTTATTTGATAAGGAATTATTTATAAAAATTAAAAAGGAACCAGAAATTAAAAAAACATTAGAAATTAGAAAAGAAGAAGAGGTAGAAGAAGAAGAAGAAGAAGAGGAAGAAGAAGTAGAAGAAGAAGTAGAGGAAGAAGAAGAGGAAGAAGAAGTAGAAGAAGAAGTAGAGGAAGTAGAAGAAGAAGAAGAAGAGGTAGAAGAAGAAGAAGAGGTACAAGAAGGAGAGGTAGAAGAAGGAGAAGTATATGAAATAGAAATAAAAGGTAAAAAATTTTATACATCAGATGAGGACGATGGTTCCATTTATGAATTTTGTGAAGATGAAGAAGTAGGTAAAAAAGTGGGTTATTTCAATGAAAAATCACCCGTTTTATATTAACAATAATGTATTATTATAATATAAAGAATGGCGTTTCTTTGTACTCCTAGTCTTATTTATTTAATTTTTTCATTAATACAAATTGTTTTGGATACGATAGGTGGATTATATAACACTGTATTTTTAAAAATAGTTGTAACTATTATTATTACCATCTTATTAAATATTCTTTGTCAAAGAGGTTTAGGTGTTGTCTCGTGGATACTTGTTTTCATTCCCTTTTTATTTATGAGTGTTATCATTTCAGTATTACTCTATATTTTTGGTTTGGATATAGCAATAGGTCCTGTTAAAGTGGAAACAGACAATAATGCTTCTACTCCACCACCACAAAACCTACCACCTTCTCATAATGCTCCTCATGGTGAATCTATTTATGCACAATATCCACCACCTTGCCCTTATAGTTGATAATTTGTAAAATAATAAAAATACAATTGTAAATATAGTACATTGTATACAATACACTTTAAGAAAAATTTAAAACCATTTAAAAAAATAGCATAAATAAATATAATGTATGCTATATTTTCTAATATCTTGAATATGTCATCAATATTACCTGATTTATTACTTAAAATAGCTCTATTTTTTGGTGTAAGAAACGGAATTAAAAATATTATAGTTTTTTCATTTCTTTCTTTCTGTAGAATACAGTTGTTTTTAGAAAATATATACAAGGATTTCGTCTTGTTAAACAATAGTATTGAGAATGATTCTATTTCCTTTGTAAAAATGGGTAAAAAAATACATGATAAACATCCTGATGATTATGATTTTATAATATATTCACATATCCTTTCAAAAAAGAAGCATAATATTATTTATTATGATATCGAAGAAGGATACTCTTGTGTTTTACCGTGTTTATATTCATTTATTCGTTGTGAATTATTTTTAAATAACAAAACTTTTACGATTCCTTTTCATAATGAAAAAGAAACATTTTATATGGTAAATAATGTAATTAATAAATATATAATTCAATATTTAATGTATTCAATACACAATATAGAGCTAAATGTAGATGATAAATATACAATGCGTATTATTGATCATAATGTAAATTGTTTTACATTGGATGAAACCGATGAATTGTTATTAAAAAGAAATACATATGACATTTACAGAGGAACACTATTTAATACATCTGATGAGAGAGATGAAATTTCTTACAATATGGATAACAAAAAAATATCTGATTCTATTCTTTTTGTAAATGTATTTGATGATATTCTAGAAGAAGAGACGAAGAAAGAAGAAGAGATGAAGGGAGAAGAGACGAAGGGAGAGACGAAGAAAGAAATAAAGGGAGAAATAAAGGGAGAAGAAGAGACAAAGGAAGAAGAAGAGACGAAGGAAGAAGAAAAAGAGATAAAGGGAGAAGAAGAGACAATAAATGATGTTCTTATTGAAAAGAAAAAATGGTTTTCATTGTCTTTTTTATATCACAAAAAAAAAGAATAATTTATAAAACAATATAAAAACTAAAAAATACTAATAATAATGTCAGCGAATGATGCGGCGCTTCAACAACCCATAAACGATGTAGAAACATTTCATTCTTTGTCAGATAGATGGACATATTGGGCACATTTACCACACGATACAGATTGGTCAATAAAAAGTTATAAGAATATTTATACAGTGAGTACAGTTGAAGAGTGTATAGCAATTACGGAAACATTACCAGAAATATTAATTAAAAACTGTATGTTATTTATTATGCGAAATGGTATTACACCTGTTTGGGAAGACCCAAAAAACAGGAATGGTGGTTGTTTTTCTTATAAAATTGCGAATAAAAATGTTTTTGAAGTATGGAAAGATATGAGCTATGTATTAATGGGTGGTTCTATAAGTGAAGAATCATCTTTTGTAAATTCTGTGACAGGGATAACTATATCACCCAAAAAAAATTTTTGTATTATTAAAATATGGTTATGTGATTGTAAAAATCAAAATCCATCTATTATATCGAGTGAAATCAAGGGTATTTCATCTTATGGTTGCTTGTTTAAAAAACATATACCTGAATTTTGAACAATAATTATTTATAATTTCATAATGTAATATTATGAAATCATCCTTACCTACTCTTCCTTTGGAAGTAATAAACATTATAATGAGTTATATCATAAAACGTACAATATATAAACCATTGACATCAGTAAAGAAGAATATTGATTATATGAATATTTTTTACAACAATTCTATTTCTTTTTCAAAATATTTTTTTTTGAAACACCAACTTATGAAAAAAACAAAACTTGTAGATTAGATAGGAAAAGGACGACTCTTTTGAATTACCAAAGGTGTAGGCATAATGATTGGTTTTTTTTTATATATATCCGTTGTCTCTAGGTCTTTGAATTGAGGGACCAAGGGAGGTTCGGGATGAACCAAATTGGTTGCATTGATACCAAATAGGAATGATTCTATTTGAATGGAATTATGTGAGAGTTTATCCATATAAATTTGTGCACCGTGTAAACCATTTCCAGGTAATTTTGTATGATATGCTTCTCCGTGTTGTGAATGTTTAAATAAATTATAATGTTGGTTGTCTTTGTCCATTTTTACTTCCAAAGCATAATTTCCAGGTGTATTTTTATTTCGCGTAGACGCCATATATTATATAGTTCCAGAAAAAGTTAAATCACTATTTCGGTATACAATTCCCTAAAAGTATCATAGTATCTTGTGAAAAATCACCTCGTTGAAACAATTCACAGAGCGCAAAATGCATAATATGAAACGATTGATAAGAGAAAAACATCATAAATCCGAGAGATGCATCATTGTATACCTCTCCTTCTACCTCTTCTTCTCCTTCTTCTACCTCTTCTACCTCTTCTTCTACCTCTTCTTCTACCTCTTCTCCAACCCCAATCCCAGCACTCCGCATCATTTTTTGACATATTTCTTTAAATTCATTTATATATATTGAATTTTTCAATATAAAGAGAATATGTTCGTAAAGAGCTGCTATTTTATCAGACAAAATAGAATCATTGAATTCATTCATTTCAAAAGCCGCAAGCAATTCATTTTTGTATAAATAATCATTCAATTCTTTATCAAAATGATTATCAAGCATCATTTCTCCGTTATAATTGTCTCCTTTTTCTCTTTTATAAGCACTCGATATCGGATTCAAATCAATCAACTCATTGTCATAAAATGGATACGTGCATAGAAATGTTTCATTGTACATTTCTATACTATTTTATTTTTGTACAAATATTTGTCCGCATTATGATATACCAAACTTTTCATTCATAATTGTCGCTTTTGTTTGCGGTGCCTGTTTTTTTTGCACCTTTTTTTTCGCTTGATAATGATTCGATGGAATTATTTTTTGATTCAATATAAATTCATCATTGTCTTCATGAAATTCGGGAAAAATACGTGTCATTGGTTTGTCTACCATCAAAAACAATCTCTCACTTCGCAAGAGTGAACGATACTCTTGAATCGATAAATTACCATAATATTTATCCAACATATAAAATGGATTCGGAGCCGGTTTAATATTTTTGTTGTATTCATATATTTTTGAATATATATGATTCATTAAATGATACCTTTCAAATTTAATAGAACTATCAATATTTTCCTCCATTAAATGTGCAACTGCACATTCCGGACTACAAAAACAACCATATACCTCATATTTGTCTTTGATATAATGTTTCGGAATAAAAATAGCCGAATTATCAAAATCATATGAACACCAAAAACAAGCCGACTTTTTATCTGATATATTGTTCGCGTGCAAATTTTGTTCCAATATCTTTAATTTTCTCCATAATTCCTTCTTCTCTATATGTGCATCTTTCTTGTCAAATAAATCATTGTGAACCTGCTTTTCTTGATCCAATTGTGTCTCTATCTCCGTTTTTACTAAAAACTCTGGTTCCAATGGATTATATACCATATGTACATCTTGTGTCGTCTCTTCTTCTTCATAATCATATGATACTAAATTATAATTTGTCTCGAAATTATAAGGGTCAACGTTTGTTGTTGTTGCAAAATCACTATTTACATCCAAGTCTTTCATTGAACATTTTAAATGTAAAATAATATTAGGCTTCTCTTCTTTCACATTATTGATAATCGCATTTTTTTGAATTATTTTTCCACCCTTTGGCTTTCTACCCCTTTTCCTTAATTTCTTTTCATCATCCTCCTCTTCTTGCAATAATACTTCTCCTACTTCCTCCTCCAATTTCTCCTCCAATTTCTCCTCCAACTTCTCCTCCAACTTCTTTGAACGCTTTACCTTTGTACCGTCTTCCAATATCTTTTTTTTCATTTACTTTCTATTTATGAAGTTTCATATAAAACAATATTTAAATTGTTTTATATATTGATTTATGCATTATGATATTCCTTGTCTCTTGTCAATTCACGCGACGGTAAACCACCGCGAATCCATCCTTCATCGACGTGTCCTTCGATGCAATAAGCTGGATTATTCATCTTTGATTTTATTTCTGGCAACAAAGGTGTTGTCGAATATTTCAAATAACTTTTTTCAGGTAATCGTGTAATAGTACGTTTATTTGTAATCATTTCACCCTGCTGTATTTGTGCCTCCAAAATAGGATCCACTGAACCACGACCCAAAAAGGGAACCGTCGCAAAAGGACGTTGAAATAAATCAATTCTACAACGCGGATGTGTAACCAAACCACCCAGTAACAAATTTGAATTGAAATCAACATTGCAACCACCTGCACCCATACCATAACCACCCGAATAAAACACACACGGTTGCATCGTTGCTAATTCTATCGGTTTTTTCATATTACAATCATTGGCAAAATAATTTTGTAATGTATAATTGCAGGATTGAATATTTTGTATAGTTTCTTGGTCTTGAAAACATCTATCGTTTCCTATTCTTGACATATTCTCAAAAGTGAAATTTGTGACAAATGCCATAATATATACATAACAATACATTTTTTTTTTACTCCCATTGTAGATTACAAAATTTATGAATATATTTAATATAAATTATATCGTGGATTGTCCTGAACACAAGCAAATGGGTCACCATCTTTACAACTAGGCATATTTCCATATAAAAAATTAGCAAAAGCACCTTGATCGTTTGGAATTCGCGTGTTGGCCGTGGAAAAGAAATTCCTATTTGATTGATCTAAATTAAATGTTTCTCCTAAATCACCAAATAATTGCTTATTCGTATTTTTTATACCTGGATTCAACTTTTGTACCATCTTTTTTACCGACTTTGTTATATCATTCTGAACATCCACATTAAAAGAAGGCGGTGCCGATTTACGTTCCGGTTTATCCTTTATTTGCGTTAATAAAACATTACCAAATGGATTATTTTTATGACCAACCTCGTAGTCTGATTTTATATACGTGTCTAGATTCATCCCTCCATTTTCCCCTTTTCCATTTTCCCCTTCTCCATTCCCCCCTTTTCCATTTTCCCCTTTACTCGTAAACCCTTCCTTTTTTGTATTACTCTTTCCTTCACTGCTATATCCTTTATTTTTAAATAAAAAACACAACACTGCTATCGTTATCATACCCACCAAAAGTATAAAAATATTGCGCGTAAAAAAGAGTCCAATCAATGTTAACAACAGTATCAATCGAGTCATTGCATTTAATTTCTCTTGTGGTGTCATAGTCACTGTAGGCCAGATATATAAAATAGAATCTTTGTTCAAAAGAATAGTTGGGTCGTCATACCAATAAGGCATTGTCGTCATTTATATATATTCCTTTTAAATAATTCTTCTTCTCTCGGTAAATATATCTGTACATTATTTACCCTTTTTATTCTTTTTTTTCGTTTTATCACAATTAGGAACATCCTTTGGTGTCATACCTACACTACTAAACAAAGATATAATTTCTTCATCAGTCAAAAGCGGGGTGGATTGCTCTTGTTGTTGCTGCTGCTGTTGCTGCTGCTGTTGTTGTATCTGTTTTAATTCAACATTTTTTTTCATTCGTTCTTTCATTTTCGACATATTCGTATTTTTTTTTAATGCATTTTCCATTGCGTTCATATCTATCTTTGTGTTTCTATTCAACCCTGGTGCAGGAATCCCCATTTTACTTAATAAATTTTGAATATTATCCATCCCAGGCATATCCTTCATATTTTTAAACAATTCTGTTGCCTCTGATAACAACTCGTTCTCTTTAATATCACCCCTCTTTATTTTCGTTTCTAATTTGTCCTTTACATTGTTCACCAAACCCATTATTTTGGCTGGATTTTGAAATAAACTTTGTAATATCTCTTTGGGATCTTCTGAATTGAAATTCATATCAAAACTTTCAGCTGCTTCTTCTGCAATTTCTTTCGCTAATTCACCCAATTTTCCACTCACCATACCCGATAAACGATCGTGTATATCATTCGCACTAGGTAATGTTGATTCCTTTTTATCAAAAATGTCTTGCATAGAAGAAAGTGTTTCCTGTAATTTTAGTTTAAAATCGTCATGATTAATCTTTTCAAACAAATGCAATGCATCCCCGAAAACATCCTTGTTCTCTATACAACCAATAATAGAAATCATTATTAATTGCAAATATTTCCATATCGTCTCTTTTGTTTTTTCACTAATATCTGATGCCCACAAGTATTTAAAACTTATCCCCGGTAGAAAATCGGTGTTTGCAGATTTTTCAAACATCTCCACATTTTGATACAAAATATCAAAAAATCTCTCTGGATATACCTTTAAACAATGTTGAAATAACCGTTCCTCCTTATTCTCTATATCATTATTCCACCATTTTTCAATAATAGGCACATATTCCGGAAACGTTCTGGCAATATCCCCCACAAAATCCACCACTATTTTTTTAAATTCGTTTGGTACAACCGTTTTACTTTTCTCTTCTTCTAAAGACATTTTATTTTATATCATTGTTATAAAATAAAAGTCTAAATCAAACTTAGGAGATAATATATCCCTGCATAATAACTATTCAAAATATAACATTGATAATTTTGATAAATTCTGAATATACTTCATCGATTTTTCTTGATCCTCATCTTTCATATTTTGAATCTGAACACGAATACGATTAATACCCTCTATTATTTTATCTGAATTCTCCGCATTTTGTAAATCATTACCATAATCCTTTGAAATAAAAAATTCCAAATCACCATTTTCTATCTCCGTCTTGTATTTACTTACCACCGAATAATACCAATGCTTAATAATCGATTTTTTATTTATTTTACGCATAAGCGTCATTGAATTTTTTACCGCCTTTATATCAAGATTCTCAGGAAATACCATCTGCAAATCCGACAAGAATTCCACAAAATGCTCATTAAAACCCGATAAAATCATTATCTTGTGATCTTCTTGACTACTTTGTTCTTCATTGGCAATCATATCTATTATCCTATTTCATAATCTATTTAAGTTTTTTTTGTGCAATTTTCTTTTTAGTTAAACACGCTTTTGTAATTGATTCAATTCTTGATCCCTTTGTTGTTGCAACTGTTCAATAGTAAGCCCTTCTCCCATTTTACTTTGTTTGTAATCAAAATCATCCGAGGGTGTAGGAATCGTTCCAGAATCATTCAATGAAACATAATTATGCATTTGTCTCATTCCTCCACTCCCCTTGGTATTCAAAGCATCCGCATCCATATCCAAAAAACTATATTGATCTGATGCAATTCCTCCTAAAAATCCACCCCCTCCAAATCCAAAAGCCATTGGCTCCATATTATTTTGTGTAGCCACCTTTGTAATAGCTTCTTGTCTCGGCTTCAAATAAGTATAAATAGCATCACCATACAAAACCCGATAGTTTTCACTTAATAACAACAATGCAGGCACCTTTTCCACATTTTCTGGCATCATTATTTTTTGTCCATTTTCCATAACTATATATATCTTTCCATTGGATTCCTTTACTCGCTTATCTATACATATAAAATGTAACTCCTTGTTCATTTGCGTCTTAGATAGCACCTGCAATAATTTCTTGGAATGTTCACAATAATTGGAATAATATAATATACAACTCATCCAATTTCTTACAATATCTATCGGATTAAAACATGCATAGAAGAACGCGTTCTCTCTTTATAAGAAAATTGATTCTTAAAATAAATATTAAAAAGAAAACACTATAGTATGAACATGTCAGAAAAAAAACGTCCTATTATTAAAATACTTAATGACAACAAAGACGATACTCTTCGTTTTACATTAAGTGATGTCAATGTCAGTATTGCAAATGCTATTCGTCGAACCATCTTGTCCGATATCCCTACTGTCATATTCAAAACAACCCCGTATCAAGAAAATCGTGCTACATTTATAGTCAATACAACTCGATTCAATAATGAAATTCTAAAACAACGCCTCAGTTGTGTTCCAATTCATATCACGGATTTAGATATGCCATTAAACCATTATCTTCTCGAAGTCAATGTGGAAAATCTAACAGATACAATTCAATATGTTACCACAGAAGATTTTAAAATAAAAAACATTCAAACTGATACCTTTTTGAAAGAAAAAGATAATCAAGCCATATTCCCCCCAAATGAATTCACTGGTTATTATATTGATTTTGCACGTTTACGACCTAAAATTTCAGACGATATTCCTGGAGAAAAATTACATTTCACGTGTGAATTTACCATTGGAACTGCAAAAGAAGATGCTACATTTAATGTAGCAGCCACGTGTTCCTATGGATACACAGAAGACGCTGTTGCCATTGAAAAGGAACTTGCTAAAAAGGAACATCAATGGAAAGAAGACAAAGATGTCAATCTAGCATTTCAAATAAGCAATTGGAAACTATTGGAAGCCAAGCGCATTGTTAAAAAGGATAGTTTTGATTTCATTGTGCAAAGCATTGGTGTGTTTTCTAATGAAGATTTGGTCAAACAATCCTGTCATCTATTGAACAAACAATTGAAAAAATGGATTCATACCATTGAAACCGACAACATAAAAATGGTGGAATCACAAAATACAATGAAACATTCTTTTGATATCATATTAGAAAATGAAGATTTTACCATTGGAAAAGTCATTGAATATATGATGTATTCCTATTTCTTTGAAGGTACACGTATTCTCTCTTTTTGCGGATTCAACAAAATGCACCCCCACGATACAGACAGTATCCTTCGCATCGCATACAAGGAAGATACTGAACGCACCGTCATAAAACAACATTTGGTCACTGCTATTACCAATGCCATTGATATATTTCATTCCATTGGTTCCAAATTTTAAAATGGATCCCCTCGCACAACCTTTTGTTTCATATAAATTAAATTATATACCTAAACAATTTAAAGCCGCATTTTAAAGCCGTTTTTTTACATATTGTAAAATAAATCACCGATGAAATAATAAATAGAAACACCCACTGATTCTAAAATAATATGAATTGGAAATCCGGGTACTAGTTCCATCATCCGTTTGCAATTGTATTTTTCATTATATAATAATAACATAACCAACAATGCCAACCCAATAATAATACCTATATTTCTTTTTTCTTTACCTGAAAACAAGGGATAAAAATAAGTAAATAAATATGTAAATATAATAATAAAAGTTGTAAAATAAAACAAAAATGACAAAAACAAAAACGAAAAGATATCCGCCGCGACCATAATTGTCATAAATATATAAAAAAATCGACTAAATGACACCTTTTTGAAATGAGTATAGAGAGAAAGAAACATAAAAACAATTGTTATATACGCAACAATATGAATCACTCTTGTGTTTATATATTCCTGTATATGCATCGCGTGAGAAAACGTATGAAAAGATTCAAAAATAAATAATGTGATCAAAAATAAAAAGGGATACCATCTCTTTGTTATACATATGAAATATAACAGAATAACACACGCAACCAAATTCACAATTACAGAATATGGTTGAGAAAATAAACCTTCCTTTTGTGGTTTTTCACATGTAGAAAACGGAAATATAAACACATTTTTATTATTATATTGCTCATTTGTATTTGTCATATTTTTTAATATATATATAATATTATTATAATATTATTATTGTTGTATTTTCAAAATACAGTGAAATCTATAAACCATGTATTTCGTGTAATGTATATATTATTCTTACTTCCATTTGTATAGTTATCTTTTCCTTTTTAACTTTTTTTATGCTTTAGAATTTTCGTTTGGTGTAAATACAAACAAAAATGTCTATGATAAATATAGGACATATGTCTATAGAATCAAATACAATAGACGCAGAATTAGACATAACATTAAACTTAGGCGATATTATTACTTTATATGACCCTACAAATGATATTATCAATCAACAAACCTTTTCTATTGAATACATCGATAAGGAGAGAATGCATCTTCTTAATGTACAAGATTTTACACATACTACATTGAAAATTGACGCAACAGGTGTCATACAACCAGGTACAATTGAATCTATTGACCTTTTGTACCGTAACCCAGAAAAAGGATATGCACGACAAAACAAACTATTACCTGGAACTTGGTTAAATATTTATTTCGGAGGAGAAACGCCCGTTATTGTTACTGGTGAAATTACCAATTTGGAAGAAGATATGATTGAAATAACAACATATCCTGATAATGATATTCTTTATATTAATTTTGCCTATCAAGGCATCCCCCTTGGATTACCTATCGAACAATTTGAAATCAGACGGAAACCAGAAAGAAAAGAACAAGATAGAGAAGAAAGAGAAGAAGGTAGAGAAGGTAGAGAAGAAGGTAGAGAAGGTAGAGAAGAAGGTAGAGAAGGAGAAGAGGACTTTCCTACAAAAACAGAAATGAAAAGAGGAGAAGATATCATTCTTCGTGCAAGTGATATTTTTTTTGGACAAACGTTGTCTCCTCTTCGTCAAGAGATCAATGTTGCCTCTTCCAAGGAACGTTTTAATTTAGAAACTCAAACCAATGATCTTTTAGAAGATTTATTATCTTCTATTCCAAAAACACAAAGAACTACATCTATCCTTCAAAGTACACATATCAACATAGAACGATTCAAACAATTACGATCTGAATTCTCCAAGTTGGATGAATATGGAAACGTCATAGGAAAACGATTCAAAGGACCTCAATGGAAACCACTCGTTGATCATTTACATCAATTGGATACTTCTTTGTATTGGATTGTACCTGTTGTAAAAAACAAGAAAAAGGTATATAATATTACCAGTGCAGAAGATTTTCCTGATATTGTACCACTTACAATGACTGAAGATTTGTTGGAAATAGATGCTTCTATAGAAAAATACAAATCAAATACTGGTTCCCAAGAACAAAATAAATATACCGATCTTCTTCTGGATTGGCAACCTCTTTTTATCCCGTTTGAAGATATTAATCCTGAAATGACACGCGATATTTTATATTCTTTACCTGTAAAAACAAATTTCAATGTTATTGTCAATAACTTGGACGATTTTACGTCTTCTGTTGTTAAAGATGGATCCGTTTCAACTCGTCGGTTCGTTCTTCAAAGATATACTACTTCTTCTAGAAATGAATCCGCTGATACAATGCAAATAAAATCCCTTGTTACTCTTCCTGAACCTTTTGTTCGTTTCTCTCATATTCAACTTCCTGGTTCTTCTTTGTATCTTCGTTCTAATCTTCATCTCGCTTTTTTACAATATTGGAAATTATTCAAATCAAAAAAAATTGTTATGGATGTCTATTTAGATACAATTGAACCACAAACTAATACAAGTAAAAATAGAGAAAAGAATATCCCTGATACCACCTTTTTAGATGACATAAAACATTACGTTTATAACCATCCACAAATATCAGGAAACGAAACATTGTATCGCAACTATTTAAATACTATTGTCCCCAAAACACGTTCTCTCTTTCATTCAATGAAAAAATTTATTCAAGGCAAATTGTCCTTTGTCAATGCTGTCGGTTCTTTGGAACCTTTTCTCGTCTACACTGGTGATATTACATATACCTTGTATGTAGAAATCATTCGTTTCGTCAATGAACAAATATCAAAATACAACAAACAATTTATTGAAAAGGGACGACAATTTATTTCCCTTAAAAAAATGTCTTCTCTCTCTATTCCTATTCAACACAAACAATTAGAATTCCTTTTCCATAAAAATCCACAACAATGGTCTCATCTAATGAGAGAATGGCATCTTGAAACTGCTTATAAAAGCAATTCCGAATTACTCACTGATATAATGAGAGACAATGCAGGACGGCTTTTATATTACGCTATTTCTCTCGAAAATATCAACACCATGATTCCAGAAAATATTTCATCCATTTTAACTGAAGAAAAACGCAACAAAGAAGACGATAAATGTATTTCTTATATCATCGCAAAACAATATGATTCTATAGATGCAATGGAACAAGACAATGGAAAATCTATTTATTTTGATAAAAAGTTTGATACAACCAATTATGGTATCCTCGATGATAAAAACGGAAATCTAGACAAAAAATATGAACAGGCACAAAAAACAATGACACCAGAAGCTTACCTCGTCTTTTTGACAAACCAATTGAGTAAATCATTCGATATTCGTGAACCAGAATATATGGCACAAACATTGATGGATGGAATGAAACGCGTCGTCGATGGTAACCTCGCCATTATCTATTCCATTGAAACTGATAAAATGGATTATTTCAAACGTAGTCATAATCGTTGGGAAAAAGACGATTCCATTGATCCACAAACCTTTGCCAACAGCCAAGATTTACTATGTCAATTTCAAAATGATTGTATCCAAGTAGAAAAAGAATTTATTGAACATTGTCAACCTATCAACCTAAACAAAAGGGATGTAGCAAAGGAAGCAATAAAGGTGATTGTAAAGGAATTCGACGAAAAATATCGCGTATCAAAAGCAGAATTAGAAGCCACATTACATCGACAATTTGATTATTGTATGCATATTACTCCTGTTCTACAAGACATACGAGAGAAGGAAGCATTTAAATACAATTTATTTCAATATCAATTGGGAATATCTTCTCTCTCTGAAGAATTAATTGTATCTCCTTATCTCTCTTTGTTCCATATGATACATGGTCAAAATGATTTTATTAAACGACAAAACGACTTAGTTCGCTTTGCCTTGCGTTTTACGAGAGAAGCATATTCAACAGAACAGGAACATTGGCGCTATTGTGTTCAAACTGCTGTCCCTTTGATGCCCGCCTTTTTATATACCCTAGCATCTTCTTTTATAGAAAATCCAGATAATTATATCCGGACACTGGATCTCGTGATTCAAACCAATGGTGTGCTCAGCGAGGACGGCGATTCGTGGGTAGACAAACATAGTGGATACATCATTCGTCGCATTGATTTCAGTACAGATGAAGGATATGAAGATGGATATCGTGTTTCATCTCGAGAAACGATGGAACTATCAGCTGGTGATATATTGCAAGAGAGAATGGAAGAAAAAGTCGCACAAGAAAAAAAATATACCAGCAAAGAAGCCAAAATGGCTTTTCTTGTCGTCTCTTCTCTCGCCGATTTTATGGGAATCCCCGTTGATGCCCATATCGAATGGATTATTAAAACCATCGTATTTACCTTTCCTACCGCAATGCCTTCAGAATCAGAATATAAAATACGTGCGGAAGAAATGGCAAAAAAGGGGAAACCAATGTTGCCTTTTAAACAAATATACAATATGACTCTTTTATATCTTTCTATGGGTGCTTTTTTTATTGGAATACAAACGAGTATCCCTTCTATTAAAACACGCAAAACATTTCCGGGTTGTGTTCGTTCGTTTACTGGTTATCCTATGGAAGGAACAGGTGACGATTCTGGGTTAAAATATCTTGCGTGTGTCGTTTACAAAATACGTTCTTCAGACACTGAACCGTGGTCAGCACTCAAAGGAACCAAGGAAACAGTCATCATCACCAAACTCAAAGAATTCATTGACCGATTTTACATCAACCAAGCCGATGTCCAGCGTCGATACAGAGAAAAATTGGATTTTCTTCTCCTTGAACCCAATGATGCAGCGATACCGGAACAACATAATGTGGTGCAAATGTGGCGCCATTTTCTACCCCCTTTATCATCGATTCAAATAAAAACCGTGCAACCCTTGTCAAAGGATTTTAAAACAACTTTGATGCAAGAAATGCGAAATGGTTCCCATTCACAGAGAGAAAAAATATTAATTGTTGAATCAAAAATATTGCTTTTCTCTCTTGCTATACAAGAAAGGATCCAACATTGTCTTCAAACCAAGCAACTTCTCCTGAAGAATTCCGCCAATGAACCCTTTCTAGAAAATGCTTGTTGTCATTCTTCCGAAAAGGAATCTACTGTCGCCTATTTTCAACGTGAAGAACCACTCCTGTCTCAGTACAATAAAATGGTGTCCAATTTGTATCGCATTATTGATGACATTAAGGACATTCATTCCGCACCCTTTTTAGTCTCATTGTTTGACACCAGAAATGTATATTTACCATTAGATACACAATTTGCTGAAGAAATCATATATCGTTGCTTTATTCAAATGTGTCGGTTTCAGTCAGCGCTACCATTACGAGAAGAATTTATGGCTATTTGTAGTGAAAAACCGTCTTATTTGTATTCGACAGATACCATATATGATAAAATTCGAAAATTGAAACAAGATGGAAAACAGTATGACAATGCGGCTCTCTTGCATTTATTACAAATGGTGCACAAAAATAATATTGTTCATAGAATACACGGTTCAGAATTAATTATAGTATCTCCTATGCAACGATTTCGCAATGTTTTGGAAACAGCGATAGAAAATCCTTTTTTACAGCGAATGTCTCCTTTGTTGGGAGAATCATTGGATGTTTTGTTGGAACAATACGACTCCTTTGTAGAAGAAGATACAGATGAAATGCGTGAATGTAAAAATTATCTCGCCAAGAAAAACGATGCAATGCAGAAACAAATCTTTGCATTTCTAAATTCCTATTCAACTGCATCAAAGAAGGAGAAACGATTGTGTAAAGATATCATCGAAAAAGGTATGACTTGGTCTGATTCTAGTGATTCTTTATATAATTCTGTCTCTTTTATGAGAATGATGTTGCAGAACATTGTCAAGACGTTTCCGATGATTATTACAAAACGTGTGAATTATGAAAACATTCCGATTGCTTCGTATTGGCGGTTATCAAAAAACCACGAAAATGATTTGCGTCGTAATGTACGTGAATCATATTCTCTCTTGCAACCTTTTTACAACTCTTCTCTCCTCTCTGATGTATTGGATTGGATTCCACAACACGGAGATGATTTTTTATTGTTGGTACAAGAGACTCTTTTGTTTTCTGATGTAGAATACAAGGGGATTTCAACTCATACTATTTTTGATGAGAGAACAACACTTCTTTTATTTGAACATTATCTTCTTCTCTCATTGATAATGTATGTGGAAGTAGGGGAATATCCTTCTTTGTTAACAGAAGAGGAAAAAGAAAAAGAAAGAGAAGAAAAGGAAGAAACAGACAATGATGAGAGAATAATGCAAGGAAATGCGCGTGATTTGAGAGAAGAAATAGCCAATTTACTCGTTTCTTATGTACGTATTTTCGACAAGGAAAAAGCAGATATTGATATTTCTTATGAACGAGTAATGGATGTAGTTTTTAAGATAGCAGAACGAGAGAAAGATACATTTACAGATCGATTAAAAGTATTGACAGAAGAAGCAAGAGAAATAGATACTATTCTAAAGATTAACCAACTTGGTGTATGGAGTAAAGGATTACAAAAAGGGTTGACAACTTATGTGAGAGAAACGTATGATGAAGAACGCGATTATATGGAAAAATTAGGCGATATGGAACGTGCACTGCGTAAAAAAAACAACGACATCAATGACAGCAATATAGATATCTATATGACAGAGGCGTTGGAACAAATGGATGTAGAGGCAGAAATCGACGAAGAAGTATACAATATGTCAGCACTCAATGAAGCAGAAGATGATGGTGATTATTATAACGAATACAATGATACAGGCTACGACGATTGAATACAGATTTATATTGTTTCCAAAAGGTAAACAATGTAAACAGGAAATTCGAAAACGATATATTAAGATGTATAAGCTTTGTAACCATACAATCCAGACAAAATAATAAAAATGGCACTTGTTACACCAAATTTAATTTTGTCATTGTATTGCTTTCCTAGTAAATCATCAAATACGAAATTTGCTTTGGAACCAATAATCAAACCCACAACAAGACCTGCAGTAATGAGACAGGCATAGAAATAATCAATCTCTTTACGCTTGTAGTAATCGTAAACACCAAACAATCCTAAAGGAACACAACTAATAAGTAACATAGTTCCAGATAATTTATCTGTTGTGGGAATAATTTTCAATTGAAGAAGTAAATACATCATAATAGCTGATCCACCTACAGTACCAATAAACGATGCATAAACACCTGCAAAAAATCCAAGAAAAACAGAAATCCATGTATTAAACAGCATGTATATTACAAAAAGAGACTATTTTATTTTGCGAAAAGTTCGTTTTTTTTAATCTTTGTTCATAATAATGAATCCTACATTTATTCGAAACAATCCTTTGCTAACAAGTATTGCATTATTTCTTTTGTTATTTGTAACGGTGCAAATGGTAAAGCCATCTTTTTTGTATGATACAGATGGTAGTATTCGTGATTTCGGTATTGGATACAGAAGAAAAACAATTTTACCATTGTGGCTTTTTTCCATTGTTTTAGGCATTTTATGTTATTTATTTGTTTCTTATTATGTTTTTAGTCCACGTTTGTTTCGATAATCATTTGTATTCATTTTTTTCTATCTATAAATAAAAATGGCCTTTTTATTCGGTAGAAAAAAGACAACTAGAAAGTTACGAAAGAAGAGTAAAGGCAAGAGTAAAGGTAAAAAATCTGTACGGCAAAGTAAGAAGACGCAGCGCGTCAAGGTCGGAGGTGTAATAATACTATAAAATTTTTCGTTGAAAATTTTCGTCTTTCTATAATATAGAATGTTTGAATTTTTCATCGGTAAAAAAACAGCGTCGAAAAAATCGACAATCAAACCTAAGAAAACCAAGCGCGGAAAAAAGAAGAATGGCAAGACACGACGCGTAAAAAGAGGTGGTCTTGTCGTTATGTAAATCTTTAGGAAACATCCTTTGTTTCATTGTTACAAAGGATGTTTATTATGTAACATAGATTGTTTCTTTTTGAGCATCCGCATCTTTTTGCATCTGCAATTGTGTTGCTATATATGTATCCTGTTCTTGTGCCAATTGATCAGGGGATTTTACACAAGGTTGTGTAGACAATTTAAATTGCGTATAAAATATAATTATAAGACCTGTATAAAACAACCACAATATCTCTCCTACATTATCACGCATTGTAACAAGATGGAATAATTCTTTCCTCTTTTCCAACAATGCTTTTCCTTGTTTTGATTCGGGGTCCCCTGTAAATTCTTCTTTCATCAATGGTTTCAACATTTCCCAATATTCTACAAAATTACCAGGAACAATTTGATTAATCAAAATGGAAACATTACCAAATATTTTGATAATTGATTGCGCCGTCTTTTTCAATTCAGTCTTTTTGTTTTCGTCAATCTTTTCATTTGTTTCAATGCTATCGACTGTGGCATCTATCATTATTTCTCGTAACAATTTGTTTGCACTTTCTGCTACTACATAATATCCAATGACATTGGAAAAAGCGCATTTAAAACCAGGAAACATAATAAGAACTACCATAATGGCACCAAAAACCAATACCCAAGGAATAAAAGTAATAAGAGCCGCATTGGAAAAATTATTAGAGACACTTCCACCACAATTTATTACCAAAGCAACTGCATTGGTGAAAAATTGTAGGACAACTACAATAATTAAAAAGAATAACATCAAGGCATAGTCTTTGCTATCTATTTCAGATGCGGATTTAGGATTTGAAAACATTTCATCCACATCGGCATCCTTTTTCATAAAGAAATACATTATGATAGTAATTAAAAAAACGATGATGGATGGAAAAGTAAAATCCATATGTCTTCTATATGTAATAGTTATGGACAATAATTTCCACTTTTTTTTCGTACAACTAGAGACATTCGTTAAAAGACAACAATATTCTAATATTGATATTCTAATATCATGGAAGCTTCTAAACCTATATTAACAGAACCTGGTGTAAAGTATTTTTTAAACGAGACATTGAAACAGTGTAGAGATTTTAAAAACAAATATAACAATACACTCTTTAATATTTCCCTTTTTACCGGTTTTATGTTTCTTTTAGGAACGATTTTATTATTCAAATACAAAGGAAAAATGACTTTTGAAGAAAAGGAGAACCGTGAAAGAGAGAAACAATATTATATTTTATCTAAAATAAAAAATTATCAGGAATCGAGAGAACGTGCACAACAAGGTCTTATTACAGGGTTACCACAATGGAATGATGAATATGCATCATTACATCATAAATAAAATATCAGATAAAAATATGAGTGAAGAAAAAACAAAATGGGTGGAAGCTATGGATCTATATTATCAAATGAAAGATGCCTATCAATCCGCTTTTCATAAAGAAAAAAACGTTATCATTAAAAATGGTGCATTGAGTTGGAAAGAAAAACGTCGCGCCTTTTCAAAAATACATCCAAAATGTGTCAACTGCAAACGACGTGTTGGAACTAATTTTTATACCGCTATGAATGAAGGAGAACGGACAATAGGTGCCAAATGTGGTGATAAAACTAGTCCGTGTCCATTGAAAATCGAAATCAATGTAGGCTACAATGTTATCATGACCGATTTAATTCGAGAACAAAAAAAGGATATAAATGTTTTCAAAAAAAAAGTTATTGTTGCTAAAAATGCCTTATTATTTGATTATATTACCGCTACAGAAGCTGTGCATACATTTGATGCATTGAAAAAGTCTATTGAAACAACAAGTCAGTTTTTTGAATATACATCCGAGTTGTATAAAGACTTGGTTGAAAACGAAGAAAGAGAAACACGTATACGTGAATTGACTGAGCAGTATTATTCTTCTATTGAATCATTAAAACAATTAATAAAACAATTTAAAGAATCCAATGAGGATGTTCAATATATACAAGATGCTGTGGATATCTATGTAACGGATTTACAAAAGGGGATAGAGGAAAAGAGGACAGATTTATATGCTTATATGGCTGTTGAATACAACGAAGAAGAAAATATATATACATTGGTGCAAACACCATTTGCGTATTCATTGGATAAAAGGGAAATTGATTTGGGAGACAAACAATCCAGACGTGTTGTATCTTTGCATACTGGAACCACACAACGTCAACCAGCAAGCCAAGGAACACAACGTATTCAAATGCATCTTGATGATGGTGATCCAGAAGAGGAATTAGATGAAGAAGACGAAGAAGACGACGAAGAAGAAGAAGAAGAAGAAGAAGAAGAAGACGAATAAGATTCAATCAAATATATTGTTTACTTTTTTAAATACATATAGATATATAGTAATGTTGAATGATTATATTTCTTTTCCCGTATTTCTCATTAGTTTAGCCATCGGCTTGTTTTACGTATATATTATAGGACCTGAAATGAAAAAAATATATGTATATCCTACACCAGAAAATGTGGGGAAAATACAATATATAGACAAAGCAAAAAATTGTTTTCAGTTTGAATCAAAACAAGTAAAATGCCCTAGTAATACATCTTTCATACAATCAATTCCAATTCAAATGTAGACAACTGCATATATTTATTTTTTTAAAATTAAAAGTATATAGATAATATAGTATAGCTTTCAATGATGATGCTAAATTTATCAAAAATGTTGCATTCTAAATCCGGAAAATATTTATTGTCCATCATTCTTGGTCTAGGTCTAGCTTCTCTCTTTAGACGATTGTGTAAAGACAACAATTGTATCGTTTTTTATGCACCACCTTTTGATGAAATCAAGGACAAAATATACAAGGAAGATGGAAAATGTTATACGTTTACACCGGTAACGACAAAATGCAATCCCAATAAACAACAGGTTGAAATAGAAAACAAAGAACTAGAATAATATGCGTATATATGAAAAAACCTCAATCTTTTTCATATGTATATGTCGGATACAACACGCATACATGATTTACCAACTGATCCTATGAATGGAGGAACAAATATGGGAGTAGGAATGGGAGGAACAAATATGGGAGTAGGGATGGGAGGAACAAATGTGGGAGGAAATATTCCCTCGGAAAAACCAGAAGTGGCTTTGGATCAAAGCACTATTAATCAAATTGTATCCAGTCTTCAACAAGCAACAACGAGTGGTTTAACACAATTACCTTCTCGCGATATTCCCACTACAGTCACACAAGACCCATATATTCAGGCAAATTATATACCACCACCAATTCAACGGGATTATATCCAAGAAGAATCAAATCAAGATATAATACAAAAGGAAGCACATTATGAATCCGTAACAAATCGCTTGGAACATTGGTATAAAGAAATACAATTTCCCATTTTAATCGCCGTCCTCTTTTTCCTATTTCAATTACCTATCTTGAAAACATTACTCTTTCGCTACTTTCCTATCATGTTTTTTAAAGATGGTAACATTAATATTTATGGTCTCCTCTTTTTAAGTTTCTCCTTTTCTATCGTCTATTCCTTCTTGTTCAAATTATTGTCTATTATCTAACAATACACATTTTAAACAGCTCAAGAATGACGTTTACTACGTGTCTTTTTAGATGATTTTGATTTTGATTTTGATTTTGATTTTGATTTTGCAGAAGAAGAAGAAGAAGAAGATGCAATTCTTTTTTTAGTTTTATTATCCCCTGGGCGATACCTGAAAAAATATTTTTCATATTCTTCTGTACCCTTTTTCCCTTTCATTTTCAAAAATTTTTTCGCCTTGGTTTCACGAATATCCTGCAACGTTTCCTGTTTTCCATAACAACGAATGGTAAATCTACGCAATAGACCCTTTTGTTTTAAACGATTTGCAATCTGTACCTTGAATAAATATTGAGATATACATAAAATACGATTTACATCATAATATTCTCTCGATGCATACAAAAACGCTAAATAATAACTCAACATTGTATCAATCGTCGCTATATTAACTTCGTAACCATCGTCTTTTATTTTGTTATAACTATGACACGAAATAGGCTCATATACAAACGCTACTGTATCTTCACCTACCTTTATCTCATAATGAGGCGCTACAATCTCACCAATGGCGGGACGCTTGATGATTTCTACATTCTCAATGTCTTCATCTTCTAATCTTTCTTTTACAATCATAGCAGTCGTTTCTGGGTCTTCTGAAATGACGTCAAAATCCGCATACCGTTTAAACTTTTTACGATGCTTACGTGGCATATATTGTGAAAATAAACTCATTGCGTATCCACCAAAAAAGACAACACCTTGTTGAATAAATGTCTCTTTTACCGTAGTAAAAATCGCTTCTTCTTGCGTTTTATTATGCATATTTCGCTGAAATGTAACGCGATTACAATGACTAGCTTTCAAAGGATAATGTTTATTCAACAATACAAGACGTTTCAATACCTTTTCCCATCTACTGACATCACCTTCTGGACGAGACAATTCCATATACATCGACATTCTAAGAAAATTGGGAGGTGCATAGCGGATACCCGACACTTTAATAGAATCACGTTGAATCGCATCAAACAATTCTGGATGAAGAAATGTAACATCAGCTACAGGAATAAAATCCACATACACTTTATACGTTCCTTCGTGTACACCAGCCTTTCCTTCCACTTCTGTAAAACCCTCTTTTACATAAATATCACACAACTCTTTTGCATCTGCCAAAGCATTCGGAGTAAAAAAATCATAATCTGGTAATTCAATATCTTTGTTGTAAAATTGGTCGTGTTTTGGCAAAATAGCATTAATCGCAGTTCCTCCATATGCAACTAAATGTTTTTTCCGCAAGAATTCTTCCACAATGGAAATAATTCTTTTCACTTGAGGTGAACTCACTGATTTACGTCCCGCTTTGTCTTCTGCTTTGTCTACCGCCAAACGGACTATTGCTAATTCACAATCATCTATTGTCATCGATTTATCACAAATATTTTTTGACTTTGTCATATATTATATACCTCTTTTTATTTATAGAAATATTTTTTTATAGAAATAAAAACAAATCATATTAAAACAATGTTATCATTCATATAAAATGAAATGGACTTCACTTTTCTCTATATTTGGACTAAAACGCACCAATGGACCCATCAATTTGTATAATATGCATCCTATAACACAATTGCATTCTAAAATTTCAAACAGTGTACATTTGGTTCACAACACAAAAGATACAATATACGGCAAAAATAATTCTTATTTACAACAAGATATCTTTACAAGTCAAGTGTTTCATAAAGTTCGAATTGTACAATTTACAAGTGGAAACAAGACATTGTTGCATTCTTTATGGTATCCAAGTCAAGAATTCAATGCACCCATTTTATCTATTGATTTTGTACAATTTGAACCATCAAACAAGAATATAACCAGGTCTCTCTTGTTTGCTAATTCATATGATTACGAATCGTCTGAATATAGTCAATTCATTTCTCGCAACGCCTTTCATCATCTATTGAAAAAATATCCCGAATTCACAGAAAAAAAAACGCCTCATTTGGTATCCTTGGATCCTATTTTGAGAGAAGAAACAATGTTATATACACATATATACGATTCTGTAAAACTAGAAAAGGGAATCCAATTATTACAATATTATTTTGATGCCTATTTAACCACCTTTTTATATTGTGGACATTATATAAATACCACCAAGAGAGATAGCTATTTTAATAAAGTTCGCATTGCCGTGGAAGCAGATTTTGCCATATATAAAGACCTTTTCAACACAGAAGAATTAAACGCTTTTCTACAAAGAGGATTCGATATCCCTGATATTTAACACCTTTGCATATTTAAACGTTTAATTTAAATCTAATAACTAAATTGGTTTTAAGTTGAATAGTTATTTTTATAGAATAATTATTTACCTTGATCATATTTACAATCTCTTTCATTGTATTTTTTGCATCTTTATCTTGTATGGATAAATTAAATTTTTGAGACTTAAATTTTTGAGACCATTTATAACCATCTAATCCTTCTTCATTTTTTAATTTCATATTAAATGTAGTTGTTTGTAGTATTCTTTGTGTAAGCATAGAACTCCATATATCATCTAAAATTGACCTATATTTCGATTTATTTGAAATAATATCTTCTCCATTTTTTACAATACATTCTAATATTTTAGATGAATTCAATATTGTTCTGTTGAATTCTTCTTCGGTCAAATAAGTTTCGGTCAAATAAGTTTCTTTTGGAGTAAGAATCAATTCACCATTTATAATTTCTTGTATATATTTCTCAATGTTTGGGACACGAATAATTTCACTCATACTTGTAAATCTTTAAATTTTGTTTTTACTTTATTATGATTTTTTTGTTTCAATTTTTTATTACATAATCGGCATTTTTAATCTCCAAAGGTGTAATTACATTGTAAAATTGTAATAATCCGTTGTGACAGTTCGTGGTGCATAACTCAATAATGGATCGTTTTCTTCTGTCAAATTGATAGTTACTGCAGAATAACGCAACCTATCTGGTTTGACTACAAAAGCCGAACCCGCCTTTTCAAAAAAAGCATTGTTTTCTTCCAAATTCTGCTCCACCAAATTATATCGCATCGCCATCATTTGGCATCCCATTTCTCTCGTTACTAAACCACTGGGGTTATCTGGATTACTTCCTACGTCGGGGAGTACAATTGTCATGGATTGTTTATTGTATTCTATCAGTTCATTCATATCAGGTGTATATTTGACATCAAAATAAGACAAGCAACGCATAAATACAGAATTGCTTGTTAAATTTACATATTCATAAAAGGCTTCATTGTCCATAATCGCACTATTGCTTTTATCCACAATAATCACAATTTTACCTTGCAACTCATTCAATGGAACCGTGCCTAAATTATTAGCATAGCATTTTTGTGCATCCGTATCTCCATTGCATTGCGTATATTCATAACTATATTTCGGAGACAATGTCAAATAATCATACATCTTCAATATAGCCGCCATTTTTGTAAACATATTTTGGTTACTGCTTTTGATACGCATATGAAGAATAAGAGGATCCGTTGGATTGGGTACAGTAGATGCTGTAAACGCATTACTAGCAATAATGTTCATAAAATCTTCAAAGGGTACAGAGTTATATGTTTCTTTTATGAAATAACTATCCTCTGTAGAAGTAGCAATAACAGGATTATCATCGATGGAATATATCTCGAAATCCAAACAACGAACACCTTGCTTCAATATATCCTTTAAAATACATGTATCTACATAATCATTTTTATAAGATCCACCAGAACAGCAATTATAAGCAGTTTTTATATAATAATCTCGCAATGTGTAGCATTGATCATTGCACGTTTTCAAATCAACGGGAACGACATTTTGAATATTGGAAATTTTATCAGCATACAAGGTATCCATTTTTTTACATTCAGAAGATTGTTTATTTCGTTCGATAATCATAAATATTAAACATGTTAAAAATAAACCAATTATCATTACCCATATAATTTTGGCAACCATTGTTTCTTTTGATACTATTTGCATAACTGCCCATATATTGCTTGGTTTCATTGCATTTTTTATACTGTCAAATGTAGAAGTTGTTTCATCTGCTTTTTTTAATGCATCATTTGGGTCAAATTCTTCAGACATATATATTATATTGTATCACTATAAAAATATATCATTCATTCAACATGAGATAATAAAAAGATAAATAAATAGTTAAATAAATATCATACTAGAATATATAGAAATGCCTGGTGGCTTAATGCAATTGGTATCCGAAGGACAACAAAACATTCTATTAAACGGAAATCCATCCAAAACCTTTTTCAAATGTTCTTATGCTAAATATACTAATTTCGGATTGCAAAAATTCCGTGTCGATTTCGAAGGGTCAAAAACATTGCGCCTCACAGAAGAATCTCATTTCACTTTCAAAATACCTAGATACGCCGAGTTACTAATGGATTGTTATCTCTCATTTGATTTACCACATATATGGAGTCCAATTGTACCACCTTCTTCTGCCAATGGTGACAAATGGATTCCATATGAATACAAATGGATTGAATACATTGGTGCACAAATGATTTCCAAAATAAGTATTACATGTGGTAACCAAACCATTCAAGAATTCTCGGGTGCATATCTTCTTGCCAGTGTATTGCGTGATTTTTCTGCGGAAAAACGTGCACTCTTTGAAAAAATGATTGGACATGTCCCTGAAATATATGACCCTGGCAATGCAGGGACGCGTGTCAATTCGTATCCCAATGCTTTTTATACAACGGCTACACAAGGCGCAGAACCATCTATCCGTGGACGAACATTGACTGTTCCATTAAATACGTGGTTTCAATTGAAAACACAAATGGCGTTTCCATTGATTTCATTGCAATACAATGAATTACATATCAATGTAACTATGCGACCGATTCAAGAACTCTTTCAAATCCGTGATGTCTATGATGCCGCAAACAATTTTCCCTATATAGCGGCAAATTTGAATCAATACTATATGCAGTTTTATCGTTTTTTGCATACACCACCTGATGTGGATTTGGGTCCAAGTTCATATGTGGATCAACGGACCCTATGGGATGCGGACATTCATTTGAATTGTACATATTGTTTTCTTTCAAACGACGAGGCGCGACTGTATGCGTTGCAAGAACAAAAATATATTTTCAAACAAGTGAGAGAACAGAAATTTTACAATGTAACGGGGTCGAATAAAATCGAACTCGATTCACTGGGAATGATTGCGGATTGGTTGTTTTATTATCAACGAAGCGATGTCAATTTGCGAAACGAATGGTCCAATTATACCAATTGGCCATACCGTTATATACCAAACGATTTGGTCCGTGCTCCTACACAAGGGACATATCAGGTGGAACAAGGGGGTTACTTGGTGCAGATAGGACCGGGTGTCAATGCGGACGGTCGGATGACAGGGTGGTTGATAACAGGCAATTATAATTTAGAAAACGTGAAAGAAATATTGGTCTCCTTGGGAATATTGTTGGATGGTATTTACAGAGAGAATGACCAACCGGCTGTGGTATACAATCTCATTGAAAAATACACGCGAACGGCGGGGAATGGTCCGGATGGACTGTATTGTTATAATTTCTGTTTGCATACTTCGCCCTACGATTTACAGCCGAGTGGTGCGATCAATATGAGTCGATTTACACACGTGGAATTAGAATCGGTGACGATTGCGCCTCCCACGGACCCATATGCGCAAACATTGACAATATGCGACCCTACGACAGGGGCTGTGATAGGTATTAATAAACCGACATGGCGTATTTATGACTACAATTTCAATCTGGTTCTTTTTGAAGAGAGAATCAATATGGTTACGTTTGTGGGAGGTAATTGTGCACTCAATTATGCTACATAAAAATAGTAAGTAATAGTATAAAATCAATGAATATAAATCATTTAGGGAACAATCATTTTTTTAAAATGGGTGGGCAACGAAAGAAGATTGTAAAAAGAACAGTTACAAATACATCTGAAAAGCAAAATATAATTACTAAAAAACCTGAAAATATATTACAATCCTCTTCATTGATGCAAAATGTAGAAACAAATCATTATAAAAAGATAAATGGTATAAGTGAAATTCTTTGGATCAATTTGGATAGAAGTGAAGAAAGAAGGCTACATATGGAACAAGAATTATCACATATTGATATTCCCAATACACGCATTCAAGCGATTGATGGGAAAATAGAAGAAGATTTATTTCAATATATTTATACGCACGATAAAATACCTAATGTAAACGATGGAAGTACTAGATTAATTACACAATATGAAATAGCGTGCACGTTAAGTCATTTGAAAGCCATTCATCATTTGAAAACAGTTCAAGGAGATTATTTTCTTATTTTGGAGGATGATATTACCTTTGAAAATATGAAATATATTCCCTTTGATTTGAACACAATTATCCAAGAATCTCCACCATTTGATATTTTGCAAATTTTTACGAATTCATATGATAATGAAAAATGGGTTGGTAATAATTCAAATTATGCAAGAAGTAATTTATGTACAGGTACCGTGGGATATATTATTTCTAGAAATGGTATCAATACTATTACTGAAAAATTTCCTATTGTTAACAATATATTACAAAAAAAAATAAGTGAACTATCACTTGCTGATGAATTGTTATATATTCATTGCAATTCTTATCAATATAAATATGCTTTGTTAGAGATGTTAAATAAAGATAGTACGATACACCCAGATCATATTGATTTCCAAAAAAAATCTCAACAAAAAAACAGAGAAAGAATAATAGATGATTTAATTTATAGGGAATTGTTAGTGTTCCGGGTTGGTGCCGATCCGGGTCGGGCGACGAAAAAAAAGTCGATTAGACCACTAGGCAATTGTGCACTCAATTATGCTACATAAAAATAGTAAGTAATAATATAAAAGCAATGAATTTAAATCATTTAGGGAAAAATCATTTTTTTAGAATGGGTGGGCAACGAAAAAAGATTGTAAAAAGAACAGTTACAAATACATCTGAAAAGCGAAATATTATTACAAAAATTTCAGATAACAAGAAAGAAGACAATATTAAAATATTACATTTGATTTTATTCTCAGAATTTGAATATTATAACAAAATGAAAGACATTACAAGCCAATATTATAAAAATATAAATTCAAATATCAAAAGCATTTATTATACATATCGAAAATCGAATACAAATGAGTTTGAATTGGAAGATGATGTGTTATATATTAAAGGTAATGAATCTTATGTTCCTGGTATATTAATAAAAACAATCAAAGCACTCTTATATTTTAAGAACGAAATAAATACGTATGATTATGTTGTTCGTAGTAATATTAGTAGTGTTATCAATATGAAATTGTTGATGCAAAAACTAACTATAAAACCTATCGTATATGGGGGTCCACATCTATGTCTTTCTTGGTTGGATGAAAAATGTGGTATCAAAAACAATGAATTCTTTAATACAACTTATGCATCCGGAACTTGCATTATTATGAATAAAAAAATAGTAAAAAGTATATTGGTTAATATGCAAAAAATACGCTATGATATTATTGATGATGTTGCTATTGGTATTTTTATAAAACAATTCCATCCTAACATATCGTTTACACCATTTGTTGAGAATGAATTCTATACAGTTACTCAAACTGATAATATGGATACGTTACCATATGAAAATATTATTGTATATAGAAATAGATGCAATATACAAAGCATTATAAATGAAGAAGATAGAAACAAGGATATTGAAAATATGACTTCTATTGTTGCAAATATTTTAAACAATAATTTTAATAAAAATATAATGATTTCATCTTATCGTTTAGGTGATTTAGTGTTTGATATGTTAGGAGAAAATGAAAAGAATGAAATATTAATAGAACACCCAAATTCAATCGGTAGTAAATATATTTTAGAAAAAAGAAATAATACTAGTTGTGATAATATTGATTTAATTACCAAAATAATTATGGAATCAATAGAACAAAACTTACATTTTTTACCCAAAAATATAACAGATAGTACATTAATACATTTAAGATTAGGAGATGTTATTAGTGGAAATGAGTTACACGAAAAATCAAAACGACCACTTGAAGTAGATTACATTAAATCATTAGTTTCAAATGATACTAATCCAAAGTATGTTATTGGAAAATGTTTTTTTGCTAAAACGAGCTCAACAAACTACGAAGAATGTATTGATAAATCAAACGAATATTTACATAATGTAATTAATGAATTACAAACAGAATATTTTAACTCTGGAAATGCCGATATAGATTTATGTTGTGGAGTAAAATCCAAATTATTTATACAAGGGAGAGGGTTTTTTAGTAAGTTGATTGTTGAAATAAGAAAAAAATTAAACTTAAGTAGCATTGAAACAAGTACTCACGATTAAATGGGCGTTTTAAATGAGAAAAGGTGTAAAATAAGAAATAAAATATACAAAAACAATCTAAAACAATAACAAAATAAAATACAACACATGATTCTAACTCAATATGTTTATTTGGCTGTAGCAATATTGTCTACGTGGTCCGTCTTTACAAAGACACTCTTGTACACATCCAACGTCTTTGTCGTTGTTGGATGTTTATTTGATTATGCTTTGCATATTGCAAAGATACAATCTTTACGAGTTGATATGATCATCCATCATATATTCGCATTGTTTATTGTCGCCTTTCTGTTTCAACATGCTCATCTTAGTTCCGATACAGAAAGAAAAAACCAATTGATTGTGGATATTTTGTCTATCGAGATATCCACCCTCTTTCTCTCCTTGAATAACATTTTCAAAGGAAGCAAGGGACTATGCAAAAAAGCCAACCAAATCGCCTTTGTTATCACTTTTTTTTATTCACGTGTCTATTATTACCCTGTTCATGTTATCTTTACAAGAGATGTCCATGTCTTTTTATACAATGTTTCGCAAGGTCCTATTCATACATTCTATATGTTTACAGGATTGTATGGTTTGTTTGCTGTGAATCTATATTGGGCAGCGCTGATTGTGGAAAAAATGCGTACAAAGAACCTATAAAACAAAAAAAATGCAACAAAGCGTGATTTCGTATGTGTTGTTCACTGCACCATTCCTTTCTTGACTCTTTGTCCGACAAATAGGCGCTTATAAAAATCCCCGCCATAATAAAAAAATAAGATCGTTTCACATTTTCACTCAATTCTTTGCATGACAATGTGTATACAATGAAATATGTTATTGAACTTTTTGCTACCAATGCGTCAATACGATGCAAGATAGAAAAACGCTGTGCCTCCCACCAAAAGACGCAACAACAAAAATAGGTGGCCAATAAACAACCACTTAGTATTTTTTCATGTGTGTTTTTACAAGAATAATGTATATAATATTTATGAGAAACCAAAAACAAATGACCTGTTATACATAATGCACGATGTGCCATTGCTTACACTTTGCGTTTTCTATTTATATTATTTTCTATTCCACTAAATACTATTTTCATTTCAAAAAATGATTCAGCATTTTTGCTGTATGTATTCCTTTGACTGAATTGCCGTGTTTGTCAATCGGTGGAGATAGAATACCAATTCCTGCAATACCAGGCAGAACCATCAATATTAATCCGCTTACTCCCGATTTTGCAGGATATTCCACATGTTTTTTCCATTTGTCTGATAATTCATACATTCCGTGATTTATCATATGACGCAAAATATAGTTCGTATGTCTGCTATCCAAAAGCTTTTTTCCTGTTTTTGGATTGACACCTTTATTGGCAAGAGTCGACGCCATTATCGCAATATCTCTCGTGTTTACTAGAGCACTACATTGGCGGGTATACACATCCACCGTTTCTTCCACGGGTCCATAGAAGCGTCCATACGATTCTAGTAAAAAAGCCAATCCTTTATTATGGTGACTGTGATTATACTCGCTTTCATAAATGCGCTTCGACATTGTCAAGCGTCGTCCTGCAAAAGTGGACATTTCGTCATATATGCGTTTTTGGAAACTGCGTCGATTGGGTACATATGACAAACTAGTGGTTGCCATTGCACCACCATTATCAAAGGAATTCAATGTATGGATTTTAGAGGATTCAATTGCATTTGCAGAATTAAATGCTTCCCGACTCTTTTCATCGCCAATCTTTTTCATTAAAATAGGAATACTATCGTATGTTTTCAAAGCAAGCGCTAAAGAAAAAATTTTACTCACTGATTCAATTGCTGCAGTTATATCTGTATCTCCGATTTCATATATATCACCATCGACAGTGCAAACCGAAATACTGTATATTCTTGGATTCACATTCTTTAATGCAGGAATGTAATCCGCATTATGACCGCCATTTATTCCCTTGCATTTATTATATGTTTTTTCCAGAATCATATCCCAATCCACTATCTTGGATTTGTCTTTCATAATATAGTAACTAAATATTTTTAATTTCTTAATAATATTCACTGGTGATCCTGACCCGGAAGGGGACCATCAGACCCTCGGCCCCGCCGCCGCAGGCGGCTCTTTAAGTAGGATTCCCAATAATATATATTTAAAATCGAGGATATAAAGAAAATGTCAACTTCCAAAAAAAAAGTCGGTTTTCAAATCCCCTTTTCAAAAATGGACAAAAAAAATGTCCAAAAATGAAAAGGGGATTTGAAAACCGACTTTTTTTCTTGAAAAACACGTGTGGCACCATAATGCTCTCATTTCCATTTCGTCAAAAAAAAGTTAGACATCATAATTTTTTTTATTTTTTAGTATTTTCCAAAAAAAGGGCTTAGAATTTTTGGACATTTTTATTATAAGAGTGAAAATATGGCTAATAAAAACGAACAAATTTTTAACTGCGATGTTTGTTACTATTCAACGTCAGTGAAGCATAACTATGATCGACATACACTGACACGTAAACATCAAAATGCGGTAAAACAAGCTAAATTGATAAAAGACGATGTTTCTAAAAAAACGTGCGATTGTGGCAAGACGTATGCTCACATTCCTAGTTTATATCGCCATAAAAATATATGTCCTATTTTGAATATTAGGATGAAAAAAAGGAAAACAGGATTTATTGAGAGTAAAATTGACAAACAATGGATTTTAAAAGTGCTAGAACAGAACCAAGAATTAATAATGGAGAACAAGGATTTTAAAGATAAATTATACGAACTAGCATCCAAGCCTTCGATTGTTCATAATACGACGAAAAACATTCACAACAAACAATTCAATATCCAAGTGTTTTTGAATGAAACTTGCAAGAATGCGATGAATCTTTCGGATTTTGTTCAATCTCTCGTGATTAAAAATGAGGAATTCGAAGATATGGGGAAACTGGGTTATGTGCAAGGCATTTCGAATATTTTGATTCGAGGATTGAAGGAATTGGATGAAACCGAGAGACCGATGCATTGTACAG
>Ga0209188_1000064_pt1 | contig 125370 bp, 70 predicted proteins | sample C_130625_EF_Meta_FD_187307 | JGI IMG/M metagenome (GOLD analysis project Ga0209188, IMG submission 187307) | Freshwater microbial communities from Lake Croche, Canada to study carbon cycling - C_130625_EF_MetaG (SPAdes) (version 2) | ecosystem: Environmental > Aquatic > Freshwater > Lake... | reverse complement strand
TTTGTCAATTAAATCCCATTTGTTTATTAATACAACTATACCCTTACCTTTCTTAGATGCAAGGCTAAAAATACTTAAATCCTGAGCTGTTACACCCTTAGTTGCATCGATAACTAGTAAACATACATCGGCTTCATCCATGGCTTTAATAGCCCTTATAATAGAGTAAAACTCTAGATCGTCTTTTTCCTTGTTTTTACGTCTAATACCTGCTGTGTCAATTAGAATAAATTCCTTTTGGAACATAGTATAATGCGTATGAATAGTATCACGGGTGGTACCGGCAATATCACTTACAATGGTTCTGTCCTGGCCAATCATAGCATTCAATAAACTAGACTTTCCAACATTGGGCTGACCCATAATGGCAATCTTTGGAATGGCCAATGGCTCTTCCTCTCCTTCTGCTAGTTCTGCGACTTCTTCATCGTCATTGCTTACTTCTTTAACCTTGATATCGTTGGTTACAGCATCTAAAAGCTCACCTGTTCCACTACCAGATATAGAGCTCACAAAGTAGTTATGCTCAAAGCCCATTCCGTAAAACTCGGTACCTTCTAAGGCGCGTGTTGAGTTATCGACTTTATTCACGCATACATAAACGGGCTTAGTGCTTCTTCTAAGCATATCGGCCATAGAAGCGTCTAAGTCGGTTAAACCCACAGCAGCATCTACCATAAAAATGATAGAATTGGCTTCTTCTATGGCAATTTTAACCTGCTTACGAATTTCGGTTTCAAACATATCTCGAGAATCAGGTACAAAACCACCCGTATCAATTACGTTAAAGGTTTTACCTGCCCATTCTGTCACCCCATATTGACGGTCTCTGGTAACACCACTAATATCGTCCACAATGGCTTTTCGCTCCTCTAAGAAACGATTAAACAAAGTGCTTTTTCCTACGTTTGGCCTTCCAACAATTGCCACTGTATAGCTCATAATAATGTATATTTAATATTCAATTATACTAATATAATTAGTTCATTATCAATATTTTAAATAAATATAAATAATTAATTTAATTAGTATCCAAATTCTTTTAACTTCGTCTCATTGTCTCTCCACTTAGGCTTCACTTTCACAAACAATTCCAAGTACACTTTAGAGCCTATAAAATCTTCAATATCCTTTCTTGCTAAAGTACCAATTTCCTTAATCATCTTACCCTTCTCTCCAATAATTATAGCCTTTTGGGTTTCTCTATTCACGATAATATCGGCCTGTATCTTAATTAATAAGGGCTGTTGCTTAAAAGAGTTCACCAGTACAGCTGTATGATAAGGGATCTCCTCCCCAAAGAGCTGGTATATCTTTTCGCGCACTAGCTCACTAACAAAAAACTTGGTGGGTAAATCGCTTAAATCGTCCTCACTATAGAAAGGAACTCCCTCTGGAATCATTTCAATAATAAGTTTTAATAACCTCTCTATATCGCTCTTATTCAATGCACTAACTGAAATTGTTTTACTACAATAAGGTTTGTCTTTGAAAAAAGCTACCGCCTCTTTTACCTGAGTACCTACTGCCAAATCGGACTTATTTAAAACCACTACACAGGGTACTTTTAGCTTTAAGGAAGCAAATAATTCATCCAATTCTTTCATATCGTCCCGCATATCCACCATTAATAGGGCTACATCGGCGTCTTCCAAGGCACTTTTAACAGCCCCCATCATTTTCTCGTGAAGCTTGTATTTAGGGTCAATGATACCAGGTGTGTCTGAAAAGATAATCTGATACTCGTTTTCCTTGTTTAAAAAGGCCTTAATACGGTGACGAGTAGTTTGTACTTTGGAGGAGACAATAGCCATTTTCTCGCCCATAATGGCGTTCAGTAAAGTGCTTTTACCAGCATTTGGCCTTCCAAATATGTTTACAAACCCTGCTTTCATTCAATAATGATGATTTACGCTTTAATTTTCCGCTTTACTATGCAAACTTACTACAAAAAAAATCCGCTCTCGATAGGAATCGGGAGCGGAATGATGTTGCGAGGGAAGGGATCGAACCTCCGACCTTCGGGTTATGAGCCCGACGAGCTACCGCTGCTCTACCTCGCGATGTTTGGACGGCAAAGTTACGCCAATATTAGTTCCTAACCAAGTTTATTGGGGTGGATGTGGAATTAGCGGGCCTACTTTACAACAAAGGCGGTTTGATAGTAATTATTAACCGCCCCCAAAAGCTCCATTTTGACGTAGAAAGATTCGGTAAATATTTTAAAAGCTAGGTATTCATGGTTGGGTACATTGAACTCATCAAAAAAGACAATATCCCCTTTTTCTAAATATGGATAAAGCATGCTTAGAGAGAAAAGTGTAGAAGAAAATAAATCGGCATCTAGATGTATAATTTTCTTTTGACCTAAGGGAACATTTCCATTGTTTAAAAAAGGCACCAAGGTATCTTGAAACAAGCCTTTGTAAAATTGACCCCTTGCATCCTCTAATTTTGGAGCCTCTGCAATCATGTCTCCATTTTTAAAAAAATAACCCCATTGCTCAGGCAATCCTTCAAATGTATCAAAGCCATGAAATCTTGAACCACTGTGGTGATTGTTTTGCATCCACCATGCAAAAGAATTTCCATTGCATACGCCCATTTCTATGTAGATGATTTCTGTATTGCTTAAATTTTCCTTTTCTATCACAAAGTTGTACAAATCAATTCTATGATTGTAGTTGCGAAACAAAGAGAAGGCGTCTTTGTACACCCCTTTTGTTGGCTGCTTTGCAATCCATTGAGTCAAACTTAAAAAATTAGAAAAAAATGTAAAAGGTTGTATTAAAAAACTAAAAACTACATGTGGTTGAAAAAATATTAGTAAATTTTTGACTAATGCATTAATCTTAAATAAGAAGGGCTTCATGAATAGCGTATTGAAACTTAAAAATATGTTTTTATCAGCAAATACAAGAGTTATCCCCCTTTTAGTTTGTTAATTTAAACTATAACCATTGATCAAATAAACAATTAGAATACTTAAAAAAAATCAAGTTTTTATAAGGATTTTAACTAAATTGACAACGCAATTAACGATTCAAATAAAACTGATATAAAATGCCATCATCAAATCATTTCGATGCCATCGTAGTAGGCTCTGGAATTTCTGGAGGCTGGGCTGCCAAAGAGTTAACAGAAAAAGGACTCAAAACATTGGTACTTGAAAGAGGCCGTAATGTGGAGCATATTAAAGACTATCAAGGTACTGAAAAAGATCCATGGGAACTAGCCCACCACAATGCAGTCACTCAAGCAGATAAAAAAAATTCTCCTATTCAAAGTAAATGTTATGCCTACGACGAAGTGTCAAAAAAATTCTTTGTCAATGATTTGGAAAATCCCTATACCGCTTCCAAACCTTTTGATTGGATTAGAGGCAATCATGTAGGAGGACGTTCTTTGATGTGGGGCCGTCAAAGTTATCGTTGGTCTGATTTAGATTTTGAAGCCAATGGTAAAGATGGTTATGGAACCGATTGGCCTATTAGGTACAACGACCTTGCATCTTGGTACAGTTATGTAGAAAAATTTGCTGGCATCAGTGGCAATAGAGATGGTGTTTTTAATTTACCCGATGGAGAATTTCAAACACCCATGGAAATGAATGTGGTAGAGCAAATGGTGGCCCAAAATCTTAAAACTAAAATGGGTAGGCCCATGATTATTGGAAGATCGGCCAACCTAACTGCAAAAATTGGTACAAGAGGTCCTTGTCAATTTAGAAATAAATGTCATCAAGGCTGTCCTTTTGGTGGTTACTTTAGTTCCAACGCTGCTACCCTTCCAGCAGCTGCTGCTACTGGCAATTTAACTTTAAGACCCGATGCCATTACCACCGAAATTTTATATGATAAAGAAACAGGTCGTGCAAAAGGAGTGCGCATATTAGATGCCAATACTAATTTAACAGAAGAATATTTTGCAAAAATAATTTTCTTAAATGCCTCTACTTTGGGTACCGCACATATATTATTGAATTCTGTTTCTGATGTTTTTCCCAATGGCTTTGGCAATAACAGCCAACAAGTGGGGCATAACTTAATGGATCATCATTATGGCGTGGGTGCTTATGGAGATTATGAGGGCTTCCAAGATATGTATACTTATGGTCGCAGACCTAATGGAATTTATATCCCAAGATTTAGAAACTTAGATGGTGGATCTTCCGCAGGTTATTTAAGAGGTTTTGGTTACCAAGGAGGTGCCTCTAGAGATAAAGGTGCTGCCAATAACATTGGTATTGAATTAAAAGAAAGTGTTTCAGAACCAGGTAAATGGAGCATTGGATGGGGCTCTTGGGGGGAGCATCTTCCTTATTATGAAAACAAAGTAACGCTTGATAAAAATAAAAAAGACAAATGGGGACTACCTACTTTGAACATGGATTGCGAGTTCAAAGAAAATGAAATGAAAATGCGTGTGGATATGAAAAACAGTGCGGCTGAAATGTTAGAAACCGCTGGTATTAAAAATGTAGGAGCTTATGATAATATGCCTGCTCCTGGTTTTTGCATTCATGAAATGGGAACGGCACGTATGGGAAAAGATCCTAAAACATCGGTTTTGAATAAATGGAATCAAATGCATGAAGCTAAAAATGTATTTATAACTGATGGCTCTGCCATGGCTTCTTCGGCTTGCCAAAATCCATCTTTAACCTATATGGCCTTGACTGCAAGAGCAGCCGACTTTGCAGTGAGCGAATTAAAAAAAGGAAATCTGTAAAGATTTCCTTTTTTATCATTTTATTTAATGAGTTTAATTCCTATGCTTGAAACTTGAAGCGCCTGTAGAACTGGATTCTTTCACTATAGGATCTCCTTTATAGTCGATATTGCTTGCTCCACTTGCTACAGCTTTAATCATTTCAGTCACGTTTAATTTTGCATGACTTGCACCACTAGCATGTACTACCGCCCCTTTTGTTACTAGTCCATATAACCTAGCATCGCTGGCTCCAGAAATTTCTAAAGATAAATCATCTGTTGTTCCTTCTAATTCAATATTGGAAGCACCACTACTTTCAATCAAAACATTATTGGCAATAACATGCCCTTTATACTCAGAGGCGCCACTTAATCTGTAATCTATAGTGCCTGCTTTTACATCTCCATGAAAATCAGAAGCTCCAGATAATTTAATGCGCATCTTTGGAGATTCGATGGTATTTACTAAATGTACATTGCTTGCGCCCGAAGCGGTAATGGCATCAATGTCTTTAATACTTACATAGGCCTTCATTTTATAATTGCCCCATTTTTTCCAACTAAACCAAGTTCCGTTGTCTCCTAATCTTAAAATTAAAGTTCCTCCCACTACTTCTGTAACAATATGGTCTCTGATTTCTTCTTCTGATGCACTCACGGCTACTTCATTGGTACCTGCTTGTGTAAGGTATAAATCAATCGCATTGGACACACTGATGGCGGTAAAACCGGGCACTTTTCTTACTTGTGCATGATTGTCATAGACGATGGAAGTTTTGTTTTGAGCGATCGCATTGATTGTGGTTACAACGATAAGTGCTAAGAATATCTTTTTCATAATTAAATGCTTTATTTACTTAAAACGTAAATAGTTACCTAAAGTTACAGCGATTGGTATCATTTTACTGCTTATTTTTGCACCGTCCTCGGGGTGCTGTAAAAGGCTGAGAAAAACCCGTTGAACCTGAACAGGGTAATGCCTGCGAAGGGAAGGTCATCGCATCTCGCGCACTTCTCATTGCTATTATTCCTGTTCCCAGTTTCCAATTTTTTGAAACATTTAAACTTTAGTTATGACTAAGTTATTGGGAACATTTGTGTTTATATTGATGGCAGCCAATGGTATGGCTCAAAACAAGCCTTTATCTATTCAAAAGAAAATAGACAGCTCAAGATTACAAACTGATAGTATTCGAAACCTGCCCCCTTTGGAAGTAAGATCGGTGAGGGCTAGCTTAAACAGCCCCTTTGCAATTAGCAATATGAACAAAGCTGATATTGCAAGAGTGAATTATGGTCAAGACCTACCCTTTCTATTACAAAATACCCCATCGGTGGTAGTGAATTCAGATGCAGGAACGGGGGTAGGTTATACAGGAATTAGAATTAGAGGTACAGATGGAACAAGAATCAATGTTACTTTAAACGGGATTCCTTACAATGATGCAGAAAGCATGATTACCTATTTTGTGGACTTACCAGATTTTGGTTCTAGTGTAAATAGTGTTCAAATACAAAGAGGTGTGGGTACTTCCACCAATGGTGCAGGCGCATTTGGTGCTACTATAAATTTAGCAACCAATGATTATCATCCAGAAAAATATTTATCACTACAATCCAGTGCAGGTTCTTTTAATACTTTTAAAAACACCTTACAATTGGGTACAGGATTAATCAAAGATCATCTTACGATGGATGCACGTGTAAGTAATATTAGTAGTGATGGTTATATGGATCGCGCCAAATCCAATTTAAAATCATTTTATTTAAGTAGTACTTATTGGGGCAATCAATCCTCCTTAAGATTCAATATTTTTTCTGGCTGGGAAAAAACTTACCAAGCCTGGTATGGCGTTCCTGAAGAATTATTGGCTACACAAAGAACTTACAACCCTGCTGGAATGGAAAAAATAGATGCCCCTTACAACAATCAAACCGATAATTACCAGCAAACCCATTATCAATTATTTTACAATAAAACAATCAATTCAAAAATACAATGGAGTACCGCGGTATTTTTAACCAGCGGCAAGGGATATTATGAGGAATATAAAGGTGGCGCTGAATTAACTGATTATATCAATACAAGCCCATCAAGAACCCTAGATGTAGTGAGAAGAAAATGGTTGGACAATAATTTTTATGGACAAATCGCATCATTAGTTTATGAAGAAGGCAAAAATAAATTTACCCTTGGTGGTGCCTGGAATACCTATGATGGTTTACATTATGGAAGACTGCCCTATTTAAGTGTATTGGGTATTTCACCCAATTTGAATTATTATTTTAACAATGCTATTAAGAAAGATGTGAACACTTATCTAAAATGGAACTATCAATTCAGCGAGGCTTTGAGCAGTTTTGTGGATATTCAATACCGCAATGTGGCACACCATATGTATGGCTTTGATCACAATGCAGCTTTAATGGTGAAACGAAATTTTGATTTCCTAAACCCCAAGGCTGGTTTGTTTTATAAAACAAAAAATACGAACTATTATGCTAGCATAGCTATTGCACATAAAGAACCCAATAGAGACGATTTTGAAACTGCCACCAATCAGCAACCCAAACAAGAAGTTTTGACTGATATTGAAATAGGTTTTAAAAACAAATATGCCAATTTTGAATGGGGTGCAAATCTTTACATCATGAATTACAAAGACCAATTGGTGCTTACTGGAAAAATTAACGATGTTGGAGCCTATACTCGAACCAATGTGCCCAAGAGCAGCAGAACAGGTATGGAATTGGAAGAAAATTGGAAGATCAATTCCTTTTTAACCAGTACAGGCAATCTAACTTTTAGCCAAAATAAAATAGAGGCCTTTACAGCCTATATTGATGATTACGACAATGGAGGGCAATTGACCATGCTTCATAAGAATACCGATATCACACTATCCCCTTATCTAATAGCCAATCATAGCCTTCAAATTAAATTAAATAATCAATGGAGTTTAAATTTTACAAGTAAATATGTCTCCAAACAATACTTGGACAATACCCAAAATGAAACTAGAATTTTAAACGCCTATTTCTTACAAGATATTAACAGTTCTTATACCTTATTTAATAATCAAAAATGGAATACATCGATACAATTTTATGCCAATAATATTTTTGATCAACTATATGAGCCCAATGGATTTACTTATAGTTATGTGTCTTCGGGCTCCATGACTACTTCAAATAATTATTACCCCATGGCCGGCAGAAATTTTTGGGTAAGCTTGAAAATAAATATAAAATAAAGCTGTAAATTAATTAACCTGGAAATTTCGCCTCCCAATCCAACATACCTCCTGCCACATTCACGACATTTTTAAAACCATAAGGCTCCAACATCATACAGGCTTGACCACTTCTATTACCGCTGCGACAATAAATATAAACGATCTCTTCTTTTAGATCTTCTATATCGTCTATTTGTAAAGTTTGAACTTGACCTAGTGGCAGTAAGATACCACCTATATTAAAAGCAGCATGCTCATGTGGTTCGCGCACATCTATTAAATTTAACTTTTCTCCAGCTTCTAATTTTGCTTTTAAAGCTTCTACAGTAATGGTTTGCATTTTAATGGAATTAATAGTTGAATTTATTTAATGGAATCTCTTTTTGAAATTGTTGGTGCTACATTATCTATCACAATATCAATTGATCCACCTTGCATGGTAGCGTTTTTTAAAGGCATGCCCAAGGAATCCAAGGAAGTTGAATAAGCAGTAGGTGTTTGCATAATCACAAATGCATTTGCGGTATCTTGGATACTAGCCGAAGTACTAATATTACCAAGACTTAAACCCATAGACAATAAAGTTGATTTAGCCATTTCTACAGTCATGCCAATTAAATCCGGCACGTCCATACCAATGCCATTGCCGCCATCGCCTACAGTAAAATTGATCATGGTGCCAGAAGAAATTTTAGTACCTGGTGCAATTGGACTGGCTCCTACCAACTGATCAACGATCACATTTTTGTTTCGATTGGTGACTAAACTTATGGCCCCCATTCTTAATCCCAGTACTTTTAAATAAGTCTGTGCACTTTTTAAAGAGAAGCCAATTAAGTTGGGCATGTCCACAAGTGGTGCAATCACCCTATTGATAGTCAAATAAATGGTTCTTCCCTTTTTTACTACTTCATCCGCTTCTGGTGTTTGTCTCATTACCCCGTTTCTTGCTAATGTATCTACATAAATAGAATCTTGCAATACAACATCAAATCCCAAAGCCTTAATATTTTTTTGTGCCGCTAATACATCCAAGCCGATAACATTGGGTACTTTTTCGGTTTTACCATTGCCCGTAATCCAACCCAAGGAAAAGAAAAAAACTACAATCAATACAATGATTGCCCCAATACCAGTTAAGACATTCACCCATAAAGGCTTTTTTAATAATTTATCAATGAATTCCAATTGAATGTTTTTGGGTTTATTGGGAAGATAAGCAATCTTCAATAATGGTACCATAAAAATCGGTCAAGCTCCAACCCATGGCCTTTACTTGTTGCGGGATAATGCTGGCCTCGCTTTGCCCAGGCACGGTATTCACTTCTAACAAATAAGCTTTTTGTAAATTTTCATTGTAAATAAAATCTATCCTCACCACTCCGTTACAATTAAAAATTGCATAAACTTTTTTAGCTGCTGCTGTTAAATCAATCAACATGTTATCGGTAATTTGCGCAGGTGTGATTTCTTCACTTTTACCTTCATATTTAGCAGCAAAATCAAAAAATTCATTTTCAGTTTTAATTTCTGTAATAGGAAGTACAGTGGTAAGACCTTTAGTTTTAAAAACCCCAATAGTAAATTCTCTTCCACTAATAAATTCTTCTACCAATACTTCCTTGTCTTCCTTAAATGCCTTTTCCAAAGCTGGCGCTAATTCATTTTCTGTATTTACTTTGCTTATGCCAAAACTACTTCCGCCATTGTTGGGCTTTACAAATAGAGGTAATTTTAATTCTGCTAAAATTTGTGCAACCGTCAATGGTTGATCTATAAAAATATGTAAGGACTTAGCTACGTTTACTCCACCAAATCCTGCCACGGCCACGGTATATCTTTTATTAAAGGTCAATGCGGATGTGGCCGTATTGCAACTAGTATAAGGCAGCCCTATTAAATCAAAATAGCCCTGCATTTTTCCATCTTCCCCAGGTGTACCATGAATGCACATGAGTGCAAGGTCAAAATTTATTTTTGTTCCATCTTCAACAATGCTAAAATCGGATTTTTCAACGGCCACTTCTTCACCAGCTTGGTTTTCATACCACCATCCTGTAGGATGTACATCAATCAGGTAAACCTCATACTTATTTTTATCTACTGCATTCAATACAGTCTGTGCGCTTTTATAACTAATCTGTGCTTCAGAACTTAAACCTCCAGTAACCAATGCTACCTTTTTTTTCATGTATGCTTATTGATGTTCAAATTTACTTAATACAAGGCATAAAAAAAGGGAAATTAATTCCCTTTTTAAAATATAACTCGATCTGTTAGTTTAAGCGTGTAGTCTGTCTTTTTTAGCTAGCAACACTTCTACTGTTTCAACATACATTTCATCAGGTACGCAACAATCTACAGGACATACAGCAGCACATTGAGGTTCCTCATGAAAACCTTGACACTCTGTACACTTATTGGGTGTAATATAATAAGTATCTGCAGCCACAGGTGCAATTCTTTGACCTGCATCTACTGAAGTCCCATCTAATAAAGTGAAAGCTCCTTTTACTGTAGTACCATCGGCAACAGCCCATTCAACACCACCTTCGTAAATAGCGTTATTTGGACATTCTGGTTCGCAAGCACCGCAGTTAATACACTCATCTGTAATTTTGATAGCCATAATAAATTATTTAAATAATTAGTAACGTAATTTTGCTTTACAAATATATAGAACAAGCATGAACTTACAAGCAAGAATAAAGGCTTTTTTTACTTTAGGAGCGCAATTTTTAAACCCAGAAAACGAACAACTGGCAGTGGTTAAAAATAAAGCCTATCAGCAAAACGCTTGGTTTTTACCCCATTTTATAGACCATGCTTTGGCTCAAATCAAGCAACAATTTCTCGCCCTTGACTTACTTGAAAATTGGGTGGCTGCCTACCCCGCTATTTCAGATGTATCCACTGGTAAAAAAATTGGCATTGTGATGGCAGGAAATATCCCCTTAGTGGGATTCCATGATTTATTGGCCACCTTAATTGCAGGACATACCGCTATAGTAAAGCTTTCCTCCAAGGATACGCCTTTGATGGAATATGTGATCAAATCCTTAGAAAATATAGACCCTGCATTTAAAGACTTAATTATTGTACAAGAGCAGTTAAAAAACTGCGATGCCTACATTGCCACTGGCAGCAACAATACAGGGAGGTATTTTGAACAATATTTTGGTCAATATCCACACATCATCAGAAAAAATAAAACCTCGGTGGCCATTTTGGATGGGACGGAAACAGCTGCAGAAATTGATTTATTGACCGATGATATGCTGCTTTATTTTGGCATGGGTTGTAGGAATATTACCCAAGTTTGGGTGCCTCATGACTATGATTTCATCCCCTTAATAGAGGCTTTAAAGAAATACAATTATTTAGGTGAGGAGCACAAGTTTAAACACAATTATGACTATCAATTGGCAATTTTAATGCTGAACCGACAATTTTACATGGATTCAGGGGGCATTTTGCTTAGCGAAAACCCATCTCCATTTGCGGCTATTTCCCAAATCCATTATCAGTTTTATACCCCTGGGCAATTTCCTACCATTGATAGTGCCGATGTGCAATGTATTGTAGGCAAAACCGGGGTGCCTTTTGGCAGTCCTCAAACACCAAGCTTATTGCAATATGCAGATGGCGTGGATACCCTAGCATTTTTAAGTAGTTTATAAGGTTGGGGATAGGCGCGTCAATATTTTGTTAAAGCAGAAAAGGATTTTGTGACCAAATTGCAGATTCGTTATTTTGCGTATGATTTGGCACAAGATTTGTAGAAATCTTTTATAAATATTTAGTTAAACATAAAAAATGCAATTATGAATTTGAATTTTAAAAATGTAATGGCCATTATCGGAATCAGTGCTTTAACTACTATTGGAAGTATGTGGGGTTATGGCAAATTGTCTACAACCAATTGGGCCTTTGAAAATGATGGCAAATTGCCGTCTAATTATGCTAGTTTTTTCAATGGGAATGCACCAGGTACGACCGTAGATTTCACCCCCGCTGCTAGTACCGCCTCCCCTGCCGTGGTGCATATTAAAACCAAGACCAATGCAAAAAAAATAGAGTCAAATCAAAATCAAAGAAAACAAAGAAACCCTTTTGGGGATTTGTTTGGGGATGAAGATATGTTTGGAGATTTCTTTGGCGGGCCAAGAATTCAACCAGAACAAAGAGCCAGCGGAAGTGGCGTGTTAATTACCGCTGATGGATATATTGTTACTAACAACCATGTGGTGAATGGCGCCGATGAAATCAATGTAACATTAACCAATAAAAAAACTTACAAAGCAAAAGTTATTGGGGTGGATGCTAGTAGCGATATTGCGGTGATTAAAATTGATGCAAGCAGCCTTCCTTATTTAGTGTATGGCAATAGCGATGAAATTAAATTAGGTCAATGGGTACTAGCCATTGGCTATCCATTAAGTTTAGATGTAACTATTACTGCAGGAATTATCAGTGCAAAAAACAGATCTATTGATATCAATTCAAGACAGAGTGATAAACCAGTAGAATCTTTCTTGCAAACAGATGCTGCGGTAAATCAGGGCAATAGCGGTGGTGCCCTAGTCAATACCAGTGGTGAATTGGTAGGTATTAATTCGGCCATCGCCTCTCCTACTGGTTCTTATGCAGGTTATTCTTATGCCATTCCTGTAAACATTGTTAAAAAAGTAGTCACCGATATTGTAAAATATGGTACAGTGCAAAGAGCTTACTTAGGTATTAGTTACCCAAGAGAAGACATGTCTGAAGAGCAAATTAAAAAAATGAATGAAGATTTGAATACCAAATATAAAGAAGGTGATGGTATTTTAATTACCGATGTATTGGAAGGTGGTGCTGCTAAATCGGCAGGGATTAAAAAAGGCGATGTACTTTTAAAATTAAATGGTGTGGCTGTAAAAACCTCTCCTGAGTTACAAGAACAAGTAGCTAGGTATAAGCCAGGAGACAAAGCAAGTATGGTCATCAAACGTGATGGTAAAGAAATGACCATAGAAGTAACGTTTAAGGCAAAATTAGGAAGTACCGATTTAGCCAAAAGTAGTAAACCTGCAGAAAAATTAGGAGGTAGACTAGAAACTTTAGACAAAGCCACTGCTGAAAAAAATGATTTAGAAGGCGGTGTGATTATTAAAGAATTAGGCAATGGCATTTTAAGTAAAAGTAGAATTGAAAAAGGATTTGTCATTACACATGTGAATGAGGAGCCAGTAAAAACAGTAGAGGATTTTTATGAAGCTTTGAAAAAATCTACCAGTACTAATATAAAAATTGGTGGAGTTTATCCAGGGTATTTTGGTAATTATGCTTTCATATTAAACTTGAATGAATAAGTTAAATCGTATTTATAAAAAAAGCCCCTCGAATTTCGGGGGGCTTTTTTTATTTTTTTACCGCATTTAAAATGACAGGCCCCATCAAACCCGAAGGCAACAAGGTGGAATTGGCTTGATAAAAAGGCATGGACGTATAAGTGATTTTATTTGTTTCTCCGGCTTGCATATCACCAATAATTCGGTTCACCCATAAATTAGTCACTTTGATTTCTATTTTATTACTACCTGCTCTTAATGCATTGTTTATTTCAAGTTGATAAGGTGTTTTCCAGGCCACTCCAATAGCTTGTCCATTGATGATGACTTCTGCTATTTCTTTTACGGTACCTAAGTCTAGGTTAAAACCTTTATAATTGTTTAACCAATATTGCGGTACATCAAAGTATTGCGCATAGGTAGCAGTGCCTGAAAAATATTTTACTCCTGTATTTTCATTTTCAGTGAAAGATTTTAAATCATCCATTTTGATGGATTCAGGCGCTCCTCTTTCTTTCTGAAAATTTACTTCCCATCCTCCAGCCAACCTAATAAGCTTGTTTTCCACTTCAATTGGCTTAGTATAGGTTGCTTGTTTTGTTTTTTTACTAAAAACAACAAAGACCGCATCATTCGGGGTAAAATTTATGGTCACTTTGGTTTTGTTACCCAAGAATGTATAATTGACTTTTTCGATTTTACCAGTTTCAGGATGCCACAATTCCACTTCTTTTCCAATCACTCTAAATACTATTTCTAATTTCTGTGCTTCCTTTTTTCGATTGTTGACCCAGTATATATCTCTATCTTTTAATTTACGATGCACATACATTAAATTAGCATTAGCATCCGTACATGAAAAATCAGTAGCCACACCAGCTAATTCTAAAACTTCCTTTACCGTTTTTCCAATAGTTACATTTTTATGTGCTGGCGACCATATTTTATTTACCAATTGATAAAATAAAACATTGTTGTCTTTTAAGCCAGTAGGCCTTTCTGGCTTAATGCCAGTAACCATCCCACCTGCATCCACGAATGATTTTATTTTCCTTAATACATCTATAGACATTTGCTTGGCATTTGAATCTAAAAATAACACTTTGTACTTCATGCCTGTCTTGGTGGTAAAATAGCCGTTCACATAGGTCAACTCATGTAATAAAATATCCGAGTTCACAAAATCATAGTTGTAGCTTATTGGAATAAAAGATGTACGAATACGATTCACGGAATTAATGTTATTGTCTTCTCCATAATAAACCGCTACATCTGCCACAAATTTTCCTTGTTGCAATAAATAAGAAGACCTTGCTAAATAATCGATCCAGACACCTGCATAGTTGGCCCAAGTTTCACGCCTATTGAACCATTGACCAAAAGGGTTTATATCTAAACCTGGAATTTTATCATCCAAGGGTTGATGGGTTGAAGAAGGTAATACAAAACGATTCAATCCATTGGCCAATGCTAAATCGGCTATTGGTTTTAAATTTTCAGGAGTATAAGACCATGCAGCTGCTGTTGTGAATGCTCCTGCTGTTACAATATTTTGACCAATGATATGTGCCTTAGAAGCAGCTGCACGAATATCATCCGCAGTTTTTACTTGCAGGCTATCTGCAGGCTTTGACAATGGTTTTCCTGTATTAGTCCATCCTCGTGAATTTAGATGAGGCATTTTTAATTTTAAAGAATCTGTTAGTTTGGTGGTATACTTAAAAACAGCTCTCCATGCTGGGGTCATCATGGCCGCATCAAAATTTTGAAATCCACCGATGCCCGATTTTTTCATCCACAATACATCTTTTTTTATTTCCTCTTTGGTGATATTCCCATTCATCCAATGCCACCATATGCTTGGCTTAGCTGTTTTAGGAGGATGTAGAAATCCAGCTTTGATTGGATCTGATTTTTGAGCAAGAACAACTGTAGAAAATAAAGATATTGCGAGCAGGCAAAATAGCAATTGCTTATTCATGTAGGGATTCGATTTTACACTACAATCTAAGGAATTTTAGGCTTTTTTGAGAGGGAAATAAGAGAAAAATAACTATTGACTATGGAGTTGTAAAGCTAATGACTTGTCCATAGTTGGTGCCCGTGCTATAAGTGGCATAGGCCCTGACATAGTAAGTAGTACCAGAAACTAGTCCAGTAATATTACTTGTAAAAGTGGTGAATCCTGCACCATTGCTTGTTTTGGTTGCTAAATCAACCGTCGGATTAATTGAAGTAGACCAAACTACCCCACTTGCTGTAACTGCATCCACCAAACTTGCACTAATCGTAGCACCACTTGAAGCTGTTGTAGCTGTAATTGAACTAACTGCTGTGGTTGTAATTGGATCAACAGGTTCTACTTTCAATGTATCGTTGGCCAACAACTCAAAGCTTGCAGCCTGTGTAGAAGTGAAATAATTATAAGGACTTGTATAATCAACGGATGGATCTACATAGAACCTTAATCTGTTTAATTGGAACTGAGTTAGAGAAGTAGAATTAGAGAAATAAATTCTACCATTAAAATCCGCACCAATAGAAGCTGAGACTACTTGACCGTATTTTGTCAAACCACCAGACTTGGACTTATCCATAAATCCTGTGGGTCTTAAATATACCATTACTTGAGTGGGGTTACTTGCAATAAGTGCACCCGTTTTAGAAATGCCTGGTGCGGTTAAACCTGACCATCCGTAAATAATTACATTTTTACCAGAAGCAAAAGAACCTTTTCCAGTAAATGTTATGCCGTGAATAGGTAAGAATTTAATGTTGATTTTTGAATTGTCTAAAACACTTAATACACCTAAACTATTGGTAAAACCACCCGAACTAAAAGTTCCTCCATTAAAAATGAATTGATTGCTTGCATTCGTAGGCATAACATTACTTGCCCCTGGCATTAAACAACCAGCTGAAATTTTTGTAGCGCCTGCATAGGTATTGACCGCACTCATTATTAAAGTATCAGTCCCTTCTTTTGTAATTGACCCTGCGCCAGAAATAACCCCTGTCGCTCTTGTACCTACATTGGTAAATAAAGTTAAAGTATAAGGTGAAGCTGTGACAATAGTTCCTAGTAACAAGGAGTCTGTAGTAATACCGCCAACACCTGCATTAATTCTTGCATCTCCACCTAAAGTAATTTGACCACTTAAAGTATTTTTGCCATACAAAGTTTTAATGGCACCTTGTGCCACTGAAGCCACCGAAATTCCATTACTTGCAATAGTGAATGGTTCTGCAACTGTAAACCCACTCATATCAATTAATAAAGTTCCTGCATTGATAATGGTATGAGCTGATGTAGTACTTGAAGCATTTCCAAAAGCAGTACTACTATTAATCCTTACTACTCCACCATTGATGGTGGTTATACCAGAATATGTATTGGCTCCCGTATTGTATAATAATAAAGTATCAGCACTTGATTTAGTTAATCCTCCTGTTCCAGAAATAATTCCTGTTAATCTTACCCCCTTAGTTACATCAATGGTTAAAATATTTGAACTGGTGGTAGAGGTTCCAGTAGCAATATTTCCAGTAATCAATAATGAATCTGAAGTAACTGTTCCAGTGGCTACTATGGTTGCATTGCTTGTTAAGATCATTGGACCAGATAGGGTATTGTACCCACTAGGATTTCTGATGGCCCCCTGACTTAGACCGCCCACTGTAGTACCAGTACCACTAATACTAAATGCTTCTGCAATATTTTGATTAGTTCCATCTATGAATACAGTTCCTGTTCCACTAATTGAAGTATTATTTTGTGTTGTATTGGCATAAGCGCCTAAAGAATAAGGATTATTTATTTTAACCATACCCGCAGTGATAAAGGTTTGCCCTGCATAATCATTGTTACTAGCCCTTAATATTAATGTACCAGCGCCATCCTTAGTTAAAGTGTTGGTATAAGTGGCCCCTGTTAATTTTCCTGGAATATCGATATTGCCTGCTCCCCCAATGATATTGGTAGCATTTAAAATTATGGCACTAGTGGTATTATTTAAGGTCAATACGTCTTGGTCTGCATTGATTCTTGAAGCAGCTGCAACAGTAATAATACCAGGGATGGTATTGTTACCTGAAATACTTCTGATACCTCCAGTACTTGATATAGTACCTGTACTTGAAACAGTAATGGCTTCCGTAGCCAGCGTAATTCCTCCTTGAATTTCTAAGGCTGCACCAGTTGATACAGCAGTAGATCCTGCAGTTGTACCTAATGCATTGGCATGTTGAATATTTAAGACCCCACTGCTCACTACCGTATTTCCAGTATATGTATTGTCTCCACTTAAATATAAATAACTGGTACTAGCCCCATCTTTGGTTAAAGCGCCCGCTCCTGAAGCCGCACTTGTCACTACCCCAGTTACCGAAACAAAACCTGTACTTGGACCGCCCATATTTAAAGTATTCGTTCCCATACTAATGGCAGTTCCACTACTGTTCATTGTTAAATTGCCTGCATCTATAAAAACTCTTGCATTGCCTGTTAAATTTAATGTACCGCTAAAGCTATTAATTCCTGAAATATTTCTTAAAGCACCATCATTGCTGATACCCGTACCTGATAAATTAATTATTGCTTCTGCCACATTAATGCCCCCTTGCATTTGTAAGGCTCCAGAAGTTAATACTGTGGTGGCAACATCTGTGGTTCCCAATGCATTGCTATTTTGAATATTCATTACCCCTTTAAATATAGTAATGGCACCTGAGTAGGTTCCATTGTTGCCACTAACATACAAAGTTCCAGTACTATCTTTAGTTAATGCACCAGACCCTGTCAATGGTCCACTGAAAGACATACTTGTACCTGAATAAACGCCTGCATTTAATGTATTCACATCTAATGCAATTGTAGTGGTGCTATTGGTCATGGACAAACTACCTGCATCCACATTGATTCTTGCATTGCCTGTTAAGCTTACCGTTCCACCTATACTATTTGCACCACTAATATTTCTGATACCTCCATTATTGCTAATTCCATTTCCTGCAAGACTAATTGGTTCTGCTGCATAGGCAATTCCAGCACCTCCTTGCAATTGTAAAGCTGCACCAGTATTAATTGTGGTAGATCCATCCACTGTTCCCATCGCATTGGCATGTTGCACATTCATCACCCCATTGTAAATTGTGATTGCACCAGTATAAGCAGCACTGTTTCCTGTTAAATACAAAATTCCCGAACTGTCCTTGGTTAATGAACCGCTTCCAGTAATAGGATTAGTAATACTCATTGTTGTTCCAGAATAAACCCCAGTATTTAAACTATAGGTACTTAATGCAATGGCTGTTGCATTGGTGATAGATAAAGTACCTGCATCCACATTAATTCTTGCATTGCCTGTTAATGCTATTGGACCCGTGATTGAATTGGTACCAGCCGTATTTTTTATTACCCCTTTACTGTTTACTCCAGTTCCTATAACATTAAATCCTTCATTGACTGTAAGTGCAGCAGCCTCTAATTTTATACCAGCCCCATCGCTCACTATAGTATTTCCAGCTGTGGTTCCAAAAGCAGTATTATTTTTAACGCTCACTACTCCATTGTTAATATTAGTCAACCCTGTATAAGTATTGGCTCCTCCTATTATTAAAGTATCCGCACTTATTTTTGTCAATGCACCAGAACCTGATATAACTCCATCAACACGCATTCCCTTGACTACATCTGTTGTTAAGGTATAACTGCCTGTATTAATTCCACCCGTTGTGATTAATAAAGAATCTGTTGTAGTGCCTGATAAAGTTCCACTTACAATGGTAGACGCAGAAGCCAAGGTGATTGGCCCTGTCCAAGTATTGATATTTCTAATGTTTTTTATGGCTCCTTGATTTACACCACTTACTACCACTCCATCTCCATTGATGGTAATAGGTTCAGGAATAATAAAGTTGGCTCCTTCAATTTGCACAGTGGCACCAGTCGCCACATTGGTGGTACCAGAAGCAGTTCCAAAGGCTGCCGCATTTTTTATCTCTACTGCTCCTGTAGTGATACTAACAGTTCCAGAAAATGTATTGGTGCCTTGTAAGATTAAAGTATCTGCACCTGTTTTTATTAATGAACCTCCTCCAGATATAATACCAGCTATTCGAACACCTTTTGTTGATTTGATGGTTAAACTTGCTAGAATTTGAACTGCCCCAGATCCAATAGTAGAAAGTCCAAACCTTGAAGCACTAGCGTTATAATTTTGTTCAATTTCTGATACTGAAAGTACTCTATTATACATTTGCATTACCCCTATTTTTCCTATATGAAAATTACTGGTGCCATTAGAGGATGCTATTGTTGCTATAGATGCAGTTGGAAATACAGTTGAATTTGAAGAACCAGTAGCAACAGAAACCCCATCTTTATAAATAGTCATAGTCCCTGGACTTACTGCTGTTCTTGTAAATACCCAATAGTGCCATCCTTGAAAATCAGCATCAGCTAATACTGAAGTATAAACTCTATTGCCAGCAGGATCCCAATATACTCTTTTATCAGACCAAGGAAGATGAATATTGTACCCATCTGCAAGAAAAATAGTAGCATTTTGCGCATTACCACTATTATTCCAAAAACCAATTGAAACAGTATTGCCTGTTACTAATTTTGCTGGATCTAAACTAGCATATTGATTTGATCCATTAAATATAATACTTCCACTTGTAGCATCAAAGCTAGGAGAATTAAACAAAGTAGCGTTATTTCCACTTGCACTCAAATCTCTCCAGGTACTTGAACCAGAAGTATATGATAAACTATTTCCTGCATCCAAATTCAACACTAAGCCTGTGGTTATAATAGATGTCGTTACCCCAGTATTGATTGTACCAGTAACAATTAAAGAATCTGAAGTAGATGTTCCATCAGAAAATAAAGTAGCATCCGCATTTAATACCATGGCGCCTGTTAAAGTATTTTTTCCACTAGGATTGTACACTACTCCAAAACTATTGACACCCGTACCTGATAAATTTAAATTTTCTGGTACCACAAAATTATTCCCAATGATTTTTATTTCCGCCCCTGTAGCAACAGTTGTATTTGAAGCACCTGTTACCCCTGCAGTAGTACTTCCTAAACCATCCTGATTTTGTAATTGAATCACCCCAGCACTTAAGGTAGTTGCACCAGTATAAGTATTGGCGCCACTTAATAATAAAGTATCTGCACTTATTTTAGTCAAGGCCCCTGCACCAGTAATAACTCCTCTAATATGCATCCCTTTAACTACATCCAATGTTAAAGTAGAACTTGCGGTTCCAGTATTGATTCCACCAGTGGTGATTAACAAAGAATCCGCCGTGGTACCTGATAAAGTTCCACTCACAATTCTTGCACCAGCTGCACCTACTGTGATAGCGCCTGTCCAAGTATTTGTTCCACTTGGATTTCTGATGGCTCCTTGGTTGGTAGCAATTCCATCTCCATTGATTGTAATTGGTTCTGGTATGGTTAAGCTTATTGCGCTTACTATTTGAACCGTTGCTCCTGCAGTTACTGAAGTAGTTCCATTTGCATCACCCAATGCATAGTTTTGCATGATGTTGACTAAGCCTGCACTGATGGTAGCCGAACCAGTATAACTTGTTGCATTGTCTGCATTCAATACTAATGTACCGGTACCATCCTTGGTCACTGTACCACTTCCTGTTATTTTACCCGATAATGAATCTGTTCCCAAGCCTCCAAAGGTTAAGGCAAAAGCATTGTTACTTACTGCACTCGTTCCATTGTTCAATATTAAATAATTCGCATCTACATTGATTCTTGCAGCGGATTGTAAATTAATATTTCCACTTACTGTATTTATTCCAGAGATGCTTCTTATTGCTCCATCTGTATTTATACCCCCTCCGTTGATATTGATTGTTGCTTCTGCTACCGTTATGCCATTTTGTAATTGTAAGGCTGCACCCGATGTTACCGTAGTTCCTGTTGTGGTTGTTCCTAAGGCATCATTGTTTTGAATATTCATCACCCCTTTATAAATACCAATGGCGCCTGAATAAGCTGTATTGGCTCCACTCAAATAAATAGTTCCTGTGCTGTCTTTTGTAAAGTTTCCTGATCCTGTAATTAAACCACTTACGCTTAAACTTGTAGAAGCGGCGATACCTGTATTGATATTGTTGGCGCCCATGGCAATCGCTGCTGTTGCGTTGGTCATAGATAAAGTTCCTGCGTCCACATTGATTCTGGCACTGCTGCTTAAGTTTACAGTTCCACTTAATGTATTCGCACCAGAGATATTTCTAATCGCACCATCCGAAGCAACGCCTGTTCCGTTGATGTAAATATTTTGTTCTGGTACGCTAATATTATTTTGTAATTGCAAGGCTGCACCCGAGATAACTGTAGTAGCCACATCAGTAGTTCCCAATGCATTTGCATTTTGAATATTCATCACCCCTTTTGCTACTGTGATCGCTCCTGAATAGCCTGTATTGGTTCCACTTAATGTAATGGTTCCTGCACTGTCTTTTGTGAATGCGCCACTTCCTGTTAATAAGCCACTGATGTTGAAATTAGTTGCCGTATTGACACCCGTATTTAAGGTATATGTTCCAAGTGCAATGGCAGCTGTCGCATTGTTCATGGATAAACTAGCCGCATCCACATTGATTCTTGCATTGCTGTTTAAAGTAATGGTATTGGATAAAATATTTGTTCCAGTTGATCCTGTGAAATTTCTAATGGCACCTGCATTGCTCAATCCTGTTCCATAAATACTAATGGCCTCAGGGATACTTAAGTTAGCACCAAAAATTTGAAGCGCAGCACCATCAGCAACAATGGTATTGTTTGTACCTGTACCTGCTGTTTGACTGCCCAATGCATCATTGTTTTGAACTTGTACAATTCCAGTATTAATATTCGTAGCACCAGTGTATGTATTGGCAGCATTTAAAATCAAAGTGCCTGAACCATCCTTATTTAAACTAGCCGCTCCTGTGATGATACCTGAAGCGGTGGTACTGTAAGTGCCCCCAAATGTTAAGGAATAAGCACTTGCCGAAGTATTGATGGTTGCAGCAGAAGTTAAATTAAAATTACCTGCATCTGAATTAATTCTTGAAGCACCAGTTAATGTAATTGGTCCACCATAAGTATTGGTAGCACTTAAACTTCTTAGTGATCCATTGGTGCCATCTCCATATCCATTTAAACTTAATGCTTCTGCCCCCACTGTAATATTTCCATCCACTTGCAGTGTAGCCAAATTCGCCACCACGGTTCCAGCTGCTACAGTACCCAATGCAGTCGCATGGGCTATTCTTACCAAGCCTGTATTGATATTGGTTTGTCCTTGATAAGTATTAGCCCCTAGTAAAATAAGTGTGCCCGCACCTTCTTTGGTAAGTGTACTTAAACTATTGGCTCCAGAAATTATACCATTTGATCGAATGCCTCCTGTGGTTTCAAAAGTTAAAGGAGAATAAGTAGCACCGTTTACTAATGCTATGGCACCAGTCACTATTAATGAATCGGTTGCTGTTGCTCCTACAGCTCTAATTCTTGCTGCACTATCTAAGGTAATGGCACCGGCATAAGTATTGATTCCACTTAAATTACTCAATACGCCAATGGTACTATTTCCAGTACCTCTAATATTTAAAGCTTCTGCAGCAGTAGTAATTCCTCCTTGTAATTGTAAAGAGGCATTATTGTAAACGATTGTATTGTTGGCCGCTCCAACTCCACCTAAGGCATTGGCATGTTGTATATTTAAGATACCACCAAAGGCTGCAGCAGCTCCAATATTGGTTACTCCTGTATAAGTATTGTTACCACTCAATATTAAAGTGGCCGTACCTAATTTAGTAATTCCTCCTGTTCCTGAAATAATATTGTTAGAACGAGTAGCGCCAATACCATCAATAATGATTTTATAACTTGCATTGGTACCTGTATATAAAGTTCCAGTTAACAATAAGGTATCTGAAGCAGTTCCTCCTGCAGATACTATTCTTGCATCGGATGAATTATTTAAAGTAATTGGCCCTGACCATGTATTGATATTTCTTGTATTTCTGATTGCTCCTTGATTGGTCGCAACACCATTTCCAATAATGGTGATAGGCTCTGGAATTACCAATGCACTTCCTTCTATTTGGATGCCTGCGCCATTAGCCACAGTTGTAATTCCAGTAGTAGCTGTTGTACCACCAAAGGCTGTATTATTTTTTACTTCAATAACCCCTGCATTAATATTGGTTAAACCCGAATACGTATTGGCACCACCAAGCACCAAGGTGTCATTACTTATTTTTGTTAAGCTTCCGGTACCACTTATAACTCCATCAATACGCATCCCTTTAATGGCATCTGTAGTTAAGGCATAACTTCCAGTATTGACAGCGCCTGTAATTAATAAACTATCTAAATAGCCCAGCCCATTGGCAGGGATATTGTATCCAAAAGAACTAATAGTAGCAGCACCTCCTAAAGTTATCGCACCAGTTAGTGTAGTAATTTTTCCTAAGTTTCTGATGACACCAGGATTACCTGACACACCAGTACCGGTTATATTGAATGGTTCTGCAATCGTATAATTATTACTATCAATTAGAATTGCACCAGTTCCATTGACAATGGTATTGCCTCCCGTGGTTCCTAGTGCATTTTGATTACTAATTTTCACCACACCGTTGGTGATGGTGAATACACCTGTATAAACACTCGTTAGCGCATTGTCTCCACTTAATTGTAAACTATCCACTCCATTTTTAATCAATCCAAAAGAACCCGATAAGCCTCCTGAGAAATTAGTGAGGATGGGGTTACTAGACGATGTTGTTACACCAGTTAAGGTTAACAATCCTGTTGTACTTGTAATTGTACCAGCTCCTGCAATAGTTCCAATGGTTTCAGACTGACCATTTAAATTCAATATTGCACCTGCTGAAATATATACATTTGAGCTATCACTTAAAGCTGCGCTTGAGTTTAAGAATAAGGTGCCAGCTGATACGGTATCATTGGCTTTATAAAGAATATCAGCGCTGCTATTATAACCAGCCCAATAGCTATTGGTCAAACTAAATAATCCTGTTCCTTGTTTAATAATATTTCCAACAGCAACAGTACCTATAGATTGCCCATCAAAAGCACCAGAAGCATTGTTTGATATTGTTAAAGTACCTGGCTTTGCGTTCGAATAATCTGTTCTTGCAGCACCTCTTGTTCCATTCGTTGTATTTATATTACCAAATATGGATACACCGTTAGTTCCAATTAAGTTAACTCTACCTCCATTACCACCATTACCCGAACCAATATTATTAGCTCCCTTACTTTCAATGTATCCATTATTGTAAACTCTTACTTTTCCAGTAGTGGCTGTTAAGTTAACTTCTCCTCCAGCAGCTGCAGTAATAGAAGTATTTTCTTCTTTAGCACTTAAAATTAAGCCTGCTTGCAAAACAACATCATTCGCATCACTCTTGAAATCAACTCTAGTTACAGGTTTAGTTGAAGCTGAATTATTTAATGTAATATTTTGGTAAACAACAACGTTGCTTTTTGCATAAATTAATAAATTATTAACAGCAGTACTTATGTTTGAAGCAGCAAATGGGGCATTAGATAAAATCGTACCTGATTGTTTTCCATTGGAATTTTCTGTGCTAATTTTTACATTATTACCAGCATTTAAATACGTAGTTATATCTGTAATATTAATATTAGCATCATCTGAACTTGGTGTAAATAGATATGGACTAAGCTCTGTCCCGCTGCCTGTCCATGCACCTCCAGTAGTTGTAGCTGTAGAAATGCTAATATTGCTAAACCCGGTGTTATTAGAACTTCCAGGACCACCACCACTACCACTACCACCTGACCCAGTATAAACATCTAACACAGGAACTAAGAATTTAGTGGCCTTATATTGAACTGCAAAATAGTTTTGAGCATTACTTGGATTGTTAAATTTAAATTCATCTAATTGATAACCTAACAAAGTGTCATTTAAGAACTTAATCTTACCCAAGGTGCCTCCTAATTTAGTACTTGCATTCGTAGTATCATTGTAATTCTCTTGCCATCCATAAATGGTTAGTTGTTTTTTATTCAATAAAGTATCAATACCAACAAAAGAAATTTGATGTGCTGTAGCGCCTAATTTAAGGGAAGAAGAATTTGATAAATATAATTTTCTTAAAATTTCATCGTAATTAGTACTTAATGCGCCTCCATTAAAATTTATATCTACGCTATCATAAATTATATTCGCTGCACCTAATTTAACTGTACCTGCTGTAATATTCAATTTTCCTGTTGAAGAATAAGTTCCTGTTAATAACAAACTATCAGCCCCTAATTTTGTGACTTGGCCCGAGCCTGAAATAATTCCTGAAACGCGTGTAGCTTTTACTGTATTGATAGTTAAATTTGCTACTGAGGAATAAGCTACGCCAGAAATACCATATCTGTTTTTTAAAGCATTGTAATTGTCTTGAATTTGTTGTGCAGTTAGAACAGTATTATAAACTTGTGCAACTGCAACACTACCATTAAAATAACCACCGCCTGCATTTGGATTATAGGCAATACCAATATTTGCTGGTCCAACTAAAGAAAGATTACCACCACCATTTGTTGGTGTGAATGTTTTATCCAAAGCACCATCAATATATAACTTAACCTCATCAGATGATTTAGCTCTAGTTACAGTAACATAATGCCAAACATTATCATTAATTAACCCAGTTGAGTAATCTGTATAATCTGCAGAAGCAGTACCATGTCCAAATCCTAACTTACCCTCACCCATAACAACACTAAAATCTGAAGTCAAGCCTCCTACTTCTCCTCCAAAAAGTTGAATGGAAGTATAAAACTGACCCGTACCTCCACCAGTTTGAGATGTTTTTAACCAAGCTCCCCATGTCATATCATCACTTACAGGTCTTGGAAAATAAAATCCAGTAGACCCATTAAAACTAAAGTAACTACTTATACCACTTGATGTAAAAGAAGGAGCTCCATTCATTGTTGCATTAACACCGCTAGAACCTATATTAGTCCAAGTTGTACCAGAACCATTATAACTAGATGAATTTCCAGCATCTAAATTAAGTACAAGACCTGTTGTAGTTAAAGTAGAAGGAATTCCTGTAGTAATTGTTCCACTAAGTATTAATGAATCGTTTATACTTGTTCCATCAGAATAAAAACTTGCATCTGCTCCAAATGTAATAGCTCCAAACAAAGTATTTTTATTGGCTTTATTATATACAGCTCCCCTATTGGCAATACCTGTTCCAGATACAACTAAAACTTCTGGTATTAAAAATCCGCTACCCACAATTTTTATTGCAGTTCCTGTAGCTACTGTTGTATTAGAAGCGCCTGTTCCAGCTGTAGTTGTTGTACCTAAAGCACTACTTCCTAAACCATCTTGATTTTGTAATTGTATGATACCATTGGTTAAAGTTGTGGCTCCGCTGTAGGAGTTAGCTCCTCCTAATATCAAAGTATCATTGCTAATTTTAGTTAATCCACCAGTCCCAGATATTACACCATCTATGCGCATACCTTTTACCACATCAGTGGTTAAAGTAAAGCTAGATAAATTAATACCTCCTGTTTCTACTAATAATGAATCGCTCGTAGTTCCTGATAAAGTACCACTTACTATTGTAGTGGAGGAACCTAAGGTGATTAAGCCAGTTAATTTATTAGTATTTCTCGTATTTTTTATTGCGCCTTGATTCTTTGAAGCCACTATTACTCCATCTCCATTAACAGTAATAGGTTCTGGTATTACTAAGCCACTACCTTCTAGTTGAATGGTGGTACCAGCAGTCATAGTAGTAGCTCCTACATTGGTTCCAAAGGCTGCACTATTTTTTGCTTCAATCACCCCTGCGCTAAGTGTGGTTAAACCAGTGTAATTGTTTGCACCACCTAATATTAAAGTATCATTGCTAATTTTAGTTAGCGTACCTCCTGTTCCTGTAATCACCGCATCAATGCGCATCCCTTTGATGACATCTGTCGTTAAAGTATTATTGGATAAATTAATGCCTCCTGTGGTTATTAATAAAGAATCAGAAGTACCCGTACCATTTGATCGGATGGTGGAACTAGTAGCTAGTGCTATAGGTCCAACAATGGTATTGATACCACTTGGATTGTAGATAGCACCAAAACTATTGATCCCCGTTCCATTGATGATAATAGACTCCGGTATAATCAATGCATTACCTTTTATTTTTAAAGCAGTAGTATTGGCAACCGTGGTAGTGGATGCACCAGTTACACCAGGAGTAGTACTTCCTAATCCATCCTGATTTTGTAATTGTATAACACCATTAGAAATAGTAGTGGCCCCTGAATAAGTATTTGACCCACCTAATAATAAAGTATCTGAACCTACTTTGGTGAGCGCACCTGTTCCTGTAATAACAGCATCAATACGCATACCTCTACTCACATCGGTAGTTAATAAATAGTTTCCTGTATTGATTCCACCAGTGATAATAATTAAAGAATCTGATGTTGCAGTTCCTGCACCTGTAACAATTCTAGATGCGGAGGCCAAAGCAATGGGTCCCGACCAAGTATTTTTTCCACTTGGATTTAATATAGCTCCTTGGTTGGTCGCTACTCCATCTCCATTAATTGTGATTGGTTCAGGTATATTAATGGCTGTTCCTGTTAATTTTACTGTAGCTCCATTATAAACTGTGGTGGTTGCCAATATATCTCCTAATGCATTGTTTTGCATCAAGTTTACATAACCAGCATTGATATTGGTGGGTCCTGTATAGCTAACACTATTGTCTGCATTCAATGCTAAAATTCCTGCCCCGTCTTTTACCACAATTCCACTTCCATTTAATTTTCCTGATAAGGTATTGGTTGCTGCTCCTCCCAAGCTTAAAGTATAAGTTCCAAAACTGATTGCATTGGTGGCATTATTCATAGTTAGCGAACCGGCATCTACATTTATTCTTGCATCACTATTCAATGTAGCCACTCCAGTTAAAATATTGGTTCCAGAAATACTTCTGATGGCCCCATCATTATTTACCCCGCCACCATTAATGTTGATGATGGCTTCTGCTACGGTGATATTATTTTGTAATTGCAAAGCAGCACCCGATACCACTGTGGTGGCCACATCTGTGGTTCCTAAAGCAGCATTGCTTTGTATGTTCATTACCCCTTTGTAAATACTAATCGGTCCTGAATAACTGGTATTGGTTCCACTTAAATTTAAAGTTCCTATACTATCTTTTGTTAAGGCACCGCTTCCTGTGATTGCACCAGTCACACTCATACTGGTCGCTGCATTCACTCCAGTATTTAATGTATTAGCCCCCATAGCTAATGTATTGGACAAGGTAAGCGTACCTCCATCATTATTGATTCTAGCATTACTAGTCAATGATATTGTACCAGCCAAGGTATTGGTTCCGGTTAAATTTCTAATTACTCCATCTGCATTCAAACCAGTTCCTGATATACTAATAGGTTCAGCAGCAAATGTCACAGTCCCTTCCACTAGCAAAGCACTTCCTGTATTAATTGTTGTACTTCCTGAGGTTGCACCCAAGGCATTGGCACTGGTATTTATTTTTAAAATACCTGCAGCAGTGGTGGTAGCTGTCCCAATTGAAATATTTCCTGTATAACCTGTGCTGTTTCCACTTAAAGTTAAAATAGTATTCGTACCTCCATCTTTGATAAAGTTACCTGCCCCATTCATAGGTCCTGACACAGTTAAATTACCTAAGGCCCCACCAAAATTTAATGCATTAGTAAGCTCAATAGATTTAGTAGCATTTGTAAATGTTAATGTTCCAGCATCCACATTTATTCTTGCTGCAGTGCTAACTGTAAGCAAACTTGATAGGTTATTGGATCCTGTTGTGTTTCTAATAGCCCCAGTAAGATTGATACCTGTTCCGTTTATAAATAACGGCTCTGGAATGGTATAACCAGTTCCATTTATTTTTAAGGCAGCTAAATTAGCAACGGTGGTATTCGATGCTGCAGTACTACTTCCCCCTGGTGAATTACTTCCTAATCCATCTTGACTTTCTAATTGTACCACCCCTGCTGAAATAGTGGTTGCACCTGTGTATGAATTTGCCCCACTTATAATTAAAGTATCTCCACTTGTTTTAGTTAACCCACCTGTTCCTGAAACGACTCCACTAATATTCATTCCTTTAACTACATCAGCTGTTAAAACAAAACTAGATAGATTGATTCCGCCAGTTGCAATGACCAATGAATCGGTAGTTGTTCCAGATAAAGTTCCACTCACAATTGTTGCAGCAGCTCCTAAAGTAATAGGCCCCGTCCAAGTATTTTTATTTCTGATATTCTTAATCGCACCTTGATTTAATGAGTTCACCACCACTCCTGTTCCACTTATAGTAGTTGGTTCTGGTATAATTAAACCGCTACCTTCAATTTGAATGGTACCTGCTGTTAGAACTGTATTACCTGTACTAACATTGGTACCACCAAAGGCAGCATTATTTTTGACTTCTACCACACCAGCATTAATTGTAGTTACCCCAGCAAAAGTATTGGCAGCAGTTAAGGATAGTGAATCAGCACCTTCCTTGGTTAAACCTCCTGCACCACTGATTATACCAGATATACGCATGCCTTTAATTACATCTGCTGTTAATATAAAACCCGAATTTGTGATGATATTACCTGTCACCACAATACTATCTGCTGAATTTATATTGTATCCAGCAGATACTATTCTAGCACTTGCCCCTAAAGTAATGTCTCCCGCTAAAGTGGTCACCTTTCCTAAGTTTCTGATAGCACCTTGATTGGTGGCTACTCCTGATGCACTAATATTAAAGGGTTCTGTTATAGTATAATTATTACTATCTATTAATACGGTTCCTGTTCCATTGACAATGGTATTTCCTGTTGTGGTTCCTAATGCATTTTGGTGACTCACTTTCACTACTCCATTGGCAACAGTAATCACCCCGTTATATACATTGGTGGTTGCATTGTCTCCACTTAATTGCAAACTATCTACTCCATTTTTAATTAAACCAAAGGAGCCAATTAGTCCTCCGGAAAAACTAGTAAGTATGGCGGCACTTGATTTAGTAGTCACCCCACTTAAAGTCAATGATCCTGTTGTACTTGAAATAGTTCCAGCTCCGGCGATGGTTCCAATGGTTTCAGCAAACCCATTTAATTCTAAAACTCCCGTACCTGAATAAGTACCAGTGTTTACATAAATATTGGCACTATCACTTAAGGTGGTGGCGGTTCCTAAAGTTAAGGTACCATCATAAATGGTATCTGCCGCTTTGTATAAGATGTCTGCCGATCCAGAATAACCTGCCCATCTAGTCGAGGTTAAAACTATTTTACCTATTCCTTTTTTAATAATATTTCCCACAGCTAAAGTTGAACCCGATTGACCATCAAAAATTCCAGGGCTAGTATTGGCTGTTTCAATAACTAAGGTACCTGGTCTAGATAAAGTAAAATCAGTTGTTCCTCCTTTAGCACCAGCATTTGTATTAATATAGGATAATATAGATACTCCATTGGTTCCATTCAATGTCACTTTACCACCATTGCCTCCTACTCCACTTCCAGTGTTATTTGCTCCTTTTGATTCTATATAACCATTTGCTGCAATTCTTACCCTACCAGCTGCTGTTAATGTTACATCTCCTCCATTGGCTACTGTATCACTCGTAACAGATTGATCCGTTCCATTTAATTTTAATCCCGCTTGCACCACAATGTCATTAACATCAGCTTGCATGACTAAATTTGGCACTGGATAAGAAGTGGCTGCGCTATAGCCACTGCCAGTTAAAACGATATCCTTATAAACCACCACATTGTTTCTGGCCAACAAACTCAAAGTTCTTGCACTAGCTGATGTACTATTGGTAGCAGATATACTACTATTTACAATAATTGATCCTGCCTTAGTTCCTCCAGTTCTTGAAGTTGTAATTTGTACGTTACCACCAGACTCTGCTAACTTAGTTTGTATCTCTGTATAAGCAACCACAGCATCATCTGCACTTGGTGTAAATACATAAGGGCTTGCTATTGTTCCACTTCCTGTCCATGCTCCACCACTAGTGGCAGCATTGGATATCGTTACATTACTATAATTGGTTGGACTAGCTGTTGTACTATTATTTGGAACCAACTCTCTTGATTTAGCTATAGCGTTAACAGTTTGCGATGCCAACTGAACTGAATAAAAATTCTCACTTGAGTTCGACGGATTCACAAACCTCATTCTATCTAATTGATAAGACAATAAGGAATCGGTCGTATATATTTTACCACCTGTACCTGAAGCATTGCCTGCAGTATAACTTGAACCATTCCATCCGTTAATTAATAATGTTTTATTGTTTAATAAACTATCTGTGTAGATAAAGGTTAAAGCATGTGCTGTTTGTCCTAATGTAATAGAAGAATTATCGGTCAAATACATTCTTCTTATAATTTCATTATAGCCAGTACTTAAATTGCCTCCATTGAAATAAATATCGGCACTGTCATAAATAACATTGGTAGCGCCCAACTTAACTGTACCTGCATTGATGTTTGTTGAACCAGTGTATGTATTTGTTGCTTTTAAGACAAGTGTATCTGCACCATTTTTTGATACATTTCCATTACCACTAATTACTCCACTTAATCTAATAGCTCTGTTTGATACAAAAGTCACACTGCCATTACCAGAGGAACTTGTATTTAAATATCTTCCCTTTTGATAGTTAAAATTTTGTAACACTTGAACTGGGGTTAATGCATAATTACCATAAGCATTGAACGCCCCCATTTTTCCTGTAAAATTGGTACCGTTTTGACAACATCCACCATTAACTATGCCTAAAAATAAGTAGGAATTAGCTCCAGGACCACTATATGAAATATTAGTCTGAGATGCTACAAGATTTCCATTCACATATAACTTTTGGTGTGAAGAGTCTTTATTATAAACCAAAGTAACATTGTACCAATTATTTAAAGTAAAGTCTGCTACATCAGATAAAACAGAATTGCTGTAAATATGACCCATAAACCTTTTATTAGTAAAATAAAGTGGTGGCATATTCCACCCACCGCCACCAGCATCACTTGAAGCAAAAAGAATTGTTCCAGTAACTGTAGTTGGATAAACCCAAGCAGACCAGGTGACTGACTTCGATGTTTCCCCTACATTAAGCACCGAAGATGCTGATTTTGCATTACTAGTACTAGTTCCACTAAAAACAAAACTTCCTCCATTTTCTGAATTATATGTAGTACCTGACAAATTAAAATTATTATTATTGCCAGAAACATCTTTCCACACAGTTCCACCAACAGAACTATTATAACTTAGTACATTACTTGCATCCAAATTAACCATTAAGCCAGTTGTTACAATTCCATTGGTTGTTGAACCATCCCCAGTAAATAATCTACCTAAAACAATTAATGAATCATTAATATTAAGCCCATTTGAAACTATAGTTGCATCTGAGCTTACAGTGATATCCCCTAGCAAACTATTTTTTCCACTAGTATTTATTAATACACCTTGAGCGTTTACTCCAAGTCCAGAAAGCGATAATACTTCAGGAATCAAAAACCCAGTACCCACAATTTTAATGGCAGTGCCAGACGCTACAGAGGTATTGGACGCTCCTGTTACACCAGCAGTGGTACTTCCTAAACCATCCTGATTTTGTAATTGTATGACTCCATTTGTTAAAGTTGTAGCACCACTATAAGAGTTGGCACCACCTAATATTAATGTATCGTTACTGATTTTTGTCAAGCCTCCCGTACCACTAATGACACCATCTATACGCATGCCTTTTATGACATCGGTAGTTAAAGTAAAGCTTGATAAATTAATTCCTCCTGTTTCTATTAATAATGAATCTGAAGTGTTGCCAGATAAAGTTCCATTCACAATAGTAGATGATGAACCTAAGGTAATAGCCCCTGTCCATTTATTGATACCGCTAGGGTTTCTGATAACTCCTTGATTGGTTGCGATACCAGTACCGTTAATGGTAATTGGTTCTGGAATGATTAAAGTACTTGCACTTACTATTTGAACTGTCGCTCCTGCAGTTACAGAAGTGGCTCCAGAGGTACTTCCAAATGAATTATTATTCATTATATTAACCAAACCTGCACTTATGGTGGCAGCTCCTGTATAACTTGTTCCATTGTCTGCATTCAATACTAGTGTACCGGTACCATCCTTGGTCACAGTTCCACTTCCTGTTATTTTACCCGATAAAGAATCCGTACCAGCACCTCCAAAGGTTAAGGCAAAAGCATTGTTACTTACCGCACTCGTTCCATTGTTCAATATTAAATAATTCGCATCTACATTGATTCTTGCATCAGATTGTAAATTTATATTTCCACTTACAGTATTTATACCTGAGATACTTCTTATTGCTCCGTCTGTACTTATACCCCCTCCATTAATATTGATTGTTGCTTCTGCTACTGTAATGCCATTTTGTAATTGTAATGCCGCATTATTAGAAACAGAAGTTCCACCCCCTGTAGCACCTAAGGCATCATTGTTTTGAATATTCATTACTCCACTGGATACTGTAATTGCTCCAGAATAACCTGTATTGGCGCCGCTTAAATAAATAGTTCCTGTAAGGTCTTTAGTAAAACCTCCGCTGCCTGTAATTAAACCACTAACACTTAAACTTGTTGATGCAGCAATTCCAGTATTTATATTATATGATCCCATTGCAATAGCCGCAGTGCTATTGGTCATAGATAAAGTTCCTGCGTCCACATTGATTCTGGCGCTGCTGCTTAAGTTCACAGTTCCACTTAATGTATTCGCACCTGAGATATTTCTGATGGCACCATCCGAAGCAACGCCTGTTCCGTTGATGTAAATATTTTGTTCTGGTACGCTAATATTATTTTGTAATTGTAAGGCTGCACCAGAGATAACTGTAGTGGCCACATCAGTAGTTCCCAATGCATTTGCATTTTGAATATTCATCACCCCTTTTGCCACCGTGATCGCTCCTGAATAACCTGTATTGGCTCCACTTAATGTAATGGTTCCTGCACTGTCTTTTGTGAATGCGCCACTTCCTGTTAGTAAGCCACTGATGTTAAAATTAGTTGAAGTATTTACACCCGTATTTAAGGTATATGTTCCAAGTGCAATGGCAGCTGTCGCATTGTTCATGGATAAACTAGCCGCATCCACATTGATTCTTGCATTGCTGTTTAAAGTAATGGTATTGGATAAAATATTTGTTCCAGTTGATCCTGTGAAATTTCTAATGGCACCTGCACTATTTAGTCCTGTTCCATAAATACTAATGGCCTCAGGGATACTTAAGTTAGCACCAAAAATTTGAAGCGCAGCACCATCAGCAACAATGGTATTGCTTGTACCTGAACCTGCTGTTTGACTTCCCAATGCATCATTGTTTTGTACTTGAACAATACCACTCGTAATATTAGTTGCCCCTGTGTATGTATTGGCTCCGTTTAATATTAAAGTGCCTGAGCCATCTTTGGTTAAACTGGCTGTAGCAGAGGATGCAGTACTGGCTAATATACCTGTGACCGTATTGTTTCCGTTTCCACCCATGGTTAAACCATAAGTAGCTAAAGCAATTGAATTAGTACCACTAAATATTAAAGTGCCTGCATCTGAATTAATTCTTGAAATAGCTGCCAAGGTAATCGGACCTGCCAAAGTATTGGTTCCTGTAATGTTTCTAATTACACCATCATTATTTATACCAGTACCTGAAATAGTAATGGGCTCAGCAGCAAAAGTATTAGAAGAAGCAGATTGTACTTGCAATGCCGCTCCTGAATAAACCGTGGTTCCTGCTCCAGTTCCTCCCAATGCATCTGTACTTTGTATATTAATAACTCCTTTATATATAGTAATTGCTCCTGTATATGAAGTACTTGTTCCGCTTAAAACTAAAGTTCCTAAACTATCTTTTATCAACGCACCACTTCCTGTCATGGCACCCGTGATACCCATGCTAGTGGCGGTATTTACCCCAGCGTTTAATGAAAAAGTATTGGTGGCAACTGAAGTAGCATTGGTCATTGATAAAGTGCCTGCATCTACATTTATTCTTGCATTGGCATTCAATGTTACCGTACCACTGATACTATTTGTTCCAGTTAAGTTTCTTATTGATCCATCATTGCTAATTCCATTACCACTTAATGTAAATGGCTCTGCAATGGCAAGTGTTGCTCCATTAATTTCTAAGGCAGCTCCAGCAGCTACTACTGTATTAGCAGATGCATTGCCTAATGCCCCACCATTTTGTATTTGAATAACACCATTGTTGATATTGGTGGCTCCAGTATAACTATTAGATGCGGCTAATATTAATTTACCTATTCCTAAGCCATCTCTTGTCATGCCCCCTGCTCCAGCAATCGCGCTTGAAATAGTAATGCCTGCATCTGATGCAATACCAAAACTTAATCCACCTGTATTTGTAATACCATTAGTACTAATAGTTAATGTATTGGTTCCAACGGAAACATCTGTATTGATTCTTGATGCAGTTTGAGCAGTGATGCCTCCAATTAAATTGGTAGCAGCTGCTCCACTCATTAATCTAATTGCACCTGCACTAATTACCCCAGTTCCATTGGTATTAATAGCTTCCGGAATAGTTAGTACACTTGCTCCATTGATTTCCAAGGCAGCACCATTCGCAATTGTAGTGGTCGAATAACCTGTCACACCAGGACTTGAACTGCCTAATGCATCTTGGTTGGTGATTTGAACGATACCAGTAGTAATAGAGGTAGTTCCTGCATAAGTATTGGCCGTAGTTAAAATTAATTTACCAGTTCCAGTTCCATCTTTGGTAAGATTACTTGTAGATGCATTGGTTCCACTAATGATACCAGTCACTGTCATACCTCCAGTTCCATTCACCCCTAATGTTAAACCACCCGTATTGGTGATGCCTGCAGTACCAATGGTTAATAAGCTTGCTCCATCATTATTGATTCTTGATGCAGCATTCGTAGTAATTAACCCAGATAAAGTGGTAGCGCCGCTGGTACTTGGAATCCAAATGGCTCCATTGGCATTACTAACACCTAAACTATTTAATATAAAAGGTTCAGCTAAATTAAATCCAGTACCTATAATATATACAGCAGCCCCAGTATTAATGGTGGTAGCCGCTCCTGTACTTCCTAAACCTGCCACATTTCTTAAACTGATGGCCCCATAGTTCACTGTGGTAGCACCAGCGTAGTTATTTGTTCCTGTTAAGACCAAGGTATCTGTACCAATTTTTGTTAAACCCCCATTACCAGAAATAACTCCATCAATGCGCATTCCTTTAGTTGCATCTGCAGTCAAAATATAATTACCAGTATTAATTCCGCCTGTTAAAATAATTAAAGAATCGGTTGATGCAGTTCCTGTAGTTACAATTCTTGCATCCGCCCCTAAAGTAATGGCACCAGACCAAGTATTGTTTCCACTTGGATTTCTGATGGCTCCTTGATTGGTGGCTACGCCATCTCCATAAATTGTAATGGGCTCTGGAATATTTAAACTATTTCCAATGACTTGAACAGTGGCACCTGACCTTGCCGTAGTTATTCCACTTGTTGCTCCTAAAGCATTATTATTTTGTGCATTTAAAAATCCTTTGTAGACACTGATGGCACCAGCAAATCCAATATTGTTTCCACTTAGATTTAAAGCACCTGTACTATCTTTTGTCAAGGTACTACTTGCATCACCCGTTATTAAACCAGTAATACTCATGCTAGTTCCAGAATAAACCCCGGTGTTTAATGCATAAGTACTTAGTGCAAGGGTACCAGTGGTAATGGATAAGGTACCTGCATCTATATTTATTCTTGCATTGTTGGCTAAACTTATATCTCCAGTGAATGCATTTGCCCCTGATATACTTCTGATAGCACCTAAACTACCAACCCCAGCACCAGTAATAAAAATTGGCTCAGGGCTTGTACTATTATTCTGCACTTGTAAGGATGCGTTATTATAGACGGTGGTAATTCCGGCATTAGTACCTAAGCCATTGTTATTTTGAAGATTCAATACGCCATTATAAATATTTACAGCACCTGAATAGGTTGAATTATTTCCAGTCACGAATAAACTACCTGTACTATCTTTTGTTAAAATACCCGATCCAGTAATTTCTCCAGTGGCATACATACTAGTTCCGCTATACACCCCCGTATTTAAATTATTGGCGCCTAAAGCAATGGCTGTAGTTGACATTGTACCTGCATCCACATTGATTCTTGCAGCGGCTATTAAAGATATAGTACCTGCTAATGTATTAGATCCTGAAATATTTCTTAAGGCACCATCATTGTTAACCCCATTTCCTGCAATCGAGATAGGTTCTGCTGCTAAAGCGATGCCCCCTTGTAATTGCAAGGCAGCACCCGTATTCACAGAAGTGGTTCCGGAGATAGCACCTAGGGCATTGGCGTTTTGAACATTCATTACCCCATTATAAACTGAAATAGCTCCAGTATAGGCCGAACTATTTCCACTCAAGTAGATAGTACCTGTACTGTCTTTAGTAAATGTACCAGCCCCTGTTAATGGACCACTGATATAGATACTTGTACTAGTATACACACCAACATTTAAGGCATTTCCACTTAATGAAATGGCCGTACTTGAATTGGTCATGGACAAAGTACCTGCATCCACATTAATTCTAGCATCTGCAGTTAAGCTTACAGTTCCACTTAAAATATTAGTTCCTAAAATATTTCGGATCGCACCGGTACTAGTTAAACCAGTTCCGTTAATGGTCATTCCTTCTGGAATAGAAAGTGATGCTCCACTAATTTCTAGCGCTGCTCCATTACTTACAGTTGTTCCAACAGAACCAGAAGCACCCAATGCTGTATTGTTTTGTATTTGTATAACTCCTGCTGAAACTGTGGCTGGTCCTGCAAAAGTATTGGCCGAACTTAAAATTAATTTACCTGTGCCTGTTCCATCCTTTATGATATAACTATTGGTAGCATCGCTACCACCTATGGCACCTGATACAGTTATTGCTCCTGCACTTGTAATTCCAAATGTTAATCCACCTGTATTAGTTATAGCGCTGCTGATAGTTAATGTATTGGTACCAGCAGTAACATCTGTATTGATTCTTGAAGCAGAAGCAACAGTGATAGCACCACTTAGAGTAGCCGCTGAGGAAGCACCCAACAATTTTATTGCACCACCACTGCTTAGACCAGTTCCATTGATGGTGAAAGTTTCTGGAATACTTAATGCACTTGTACCATTGATTTCTAATGCAGCCCCTGTAGCCGTTATGGTGGTTCCTGCAGATCCTGAAGCACCTAATGAAGTACTATTTTGTATTTGTATCACTCCAGCTGTAATGCTTGTAGTACCTGCATAAGTATTGGCTGTGGTTAATATTAATTTACCAGCACCTAATCCATCTTTCGCAATTCCTCCTGTTCCACTTAATAAACTTGAAACGGTAATGCCTCCATCACTTGCATTGCCAAAGGTTAAACTAGCATTGTCTGTAATGCCTCCAGAAAAGGTTAAAGTATTAGCTGCTGTTGTATTGTCTGTATTAATTCTTGATGCAGTTGGCACTGTGATTGCTCCAGCTAAAGTGGCTGCAGCTGAACCGCTTAATAATCTAATCGCACCATTTGAACCACTGTACCCCAATCCATTGATGGTCATAACTTCTGGAATAGTTAAAGCAGTTGCTCCATTAATTTCTAAGGCAGCATTATTACCAATAGTAGTAGTTGATAATCCAGTACCTCCAGTAGCCGAACTTCCTAAGGCATCAGCATTGGTTATTTGAACAATACCTGCAGTGATAGAACTTGTTCCTGCATAAGTATTGGTGGTGCTTAATATTAATTTACCCGCTCCGTCTTTGTATATACTACTGTTGGTTGCATCGGTTCCGCTAATGGTATTGGTTATGGCAATATCTCCCACTCCACCAAATGTTACCCCAGCCGTATTGGTAATACCTCCACTAATAGTTATCGTATTTGAACCTGAAGCAATATCATTATTAATTCTTGTAGCTGTTGGTGCAGTAATTAAACCAGACAAAGTTGCAGAAGGATTCCCACTTAATATTCTTAAAGCACCCAGACTACTTACACCAGCACCATTTAAATTAAAAGTTTCTGTTACAGCAGTGGGTCCATTTAATTCTAAGGTTGCTCCATTACTTACTGTTGTAGCTAAAGCTCCAGTTCCTAATGCATCGTTATCGGTAATTTGAAGTGTTCCAGCAGTAACCGTAGTAGTACCAGCATAAGTATTGGCCGAACTTAAAATTAATTTACCAGCACCCGATCCATCTTTAATTAAATTACTAGTGGAAGCACTTGCCCCACTAATTGCACTTGTAACATTAATTGATCCAGCGCTTGTCACACCAAAGGTTAATCCCGGCGTATTGGTGATGCCTGTTGTACTAATAGTTAAAGTATTTGTACCAGTTGTTGCATCTGTATTGATTCTTGATGCAGTTTGCGCAGTCAAGCCTCCAGTTAAGGTGGCTGCAGCTGATGTTCCAATTAATCTAATGGCACCTCCACTACTTACTCCCGTTCCATTGATATTAAAAGGCTCAGCAATGGTTAAGGCAGTTGCGCCATTAATTTCTAGAGCAGCTCCACTTGATATAATATTTGTTGATGCAGATGCTGCTCCCAATGCATCATTGTTTTGGGTTCTTAAAACTCCATTGTAAACATTGATCGTTCCTAAAAGTCCTGTATTGGCTCCTGTTAAAATTAAAGTTCCTGTACTGTCTTTGGTTAAAATACTTCCTGCATCACTAGTAATTAATCCATTCACAGCCATGCTTGTTCCCGAATACACACCCGTATTTAATGCATAACTACCCATCGTAATTGCGCTAGTGGATAAAGTACCTGCATCCACATTTATTCTTGCTGCTCCATTCAAACTAATGGCACCACTAAAGGTATTCGTACCTGAAATACTTCTTATTGCGCCTAAGCCACTGATACCCGTTCCTGTAATATTGATTGGTTCCGCAGTAGTTAAATTACTTTGTATTTGTAAAGTAGCCCCATTGTAAACATTGGTTGCTCCCGCAGCTGTTCCTAATACATTGGCCTGCGTTTGAATATTGATAGCTCCATTGTAAATATTCACGGCACCAGTATAAGTAGCACTATTGCCACTTAAATATAAAATACCAGTACTGTCTTTTGTTAATGTTCCCGCTCCTGTTATCGCACCTGTCACATAGATACTTGTTACCGTGTACACACCAATATTTAAATTGTTGACATCAAGTGCCAAGGCGGTTCCAGTACTTGTCATGGACAAAGTACCTGCATCAATATTTATTCTTGCATCTGCTGTTAAACCAATGGTTCCACTTAAAATATTATTTCCTGATATACTTCTAATGGCTCCCTGACTATTGATACCATTACCAGTAATGGAGATAGGCTCTGCCGAGCTAATATTATTTTGTATTTGTAAACTTGCACCAATATTTACTGTAGTTGTTCCGGTAGTAGATCCTAATGCATTTGAATGCTGAACATTCAGCACTCCATTGTAAACAGATATAGCACCAGTATATGCAGTACTTGATCCGCTTAAATATAAACTACCTAAACTGTCTTTTGTTAATGTACCACTACCAGTAATGGCACTGCTTATATACATGTTGGTAGCTGTAAGCACCCCTGCATTTAAGTTATAAGTGCCCAAGGTCATGGCTGCATTGGTCATAGACAATGTACCGGCATCCACATTGATTCTTGCATTCCCTGTTAATGAAATAGTTCCACTAATCGAACTGGTTCCTAAAATATTTCTAATAGCTCCTGTACTACTTAATCCAGTTCCAGTAATTGTAACGGGTTCTGGAATTAAAAGTGATCCATTAATTTCTAATGCAGCATTATTACTTACAATGGTGGATGATGCACTTGTTCCTGCAGGTGAACTTCCTAAGGCATCTTTATTTTGCACTTGCAAGACTCCTTCATTAATGGTTGTGGCTCCTGTATATAAATTGGTCGCATTTAAAATTAATTTGCCCGAACCCGTTCCATCTTTAGTAATAGCTCCTGCCCCAGAAATTACAGAAGAAATAGTCATCCCACCTGCTCCTTTCACCCCTAAACTTAATCCACCTGTATTGGTAATACCTCCCGTACTTATCGTTAATAAGTTAGCTCCATCATTGTTAATTCTTGAGGCAGTTGCTGTAGTAATTAAACCCGTCAAAGTATTGGTTCCACTTGTACTTGGTACCCAAATGGCACCATTGGAACTTATTCCATTGCCATTTAATGTAAAAGGTTCTGCAATAGTAAATCCATCACCCACAATATTTACAGCAGCTCCATTACTTACAATAGTATTTTGCGCAGTGGTGGTTCCTCCTAATGCAGCTGCATTTCTCACACTTATTGCACCATTGCTAACGGTGGTGACACCAGTGTAAGTATTCGAAGCAGTTAAAGCCAAAGTATCGTTACCAATTTTTGTTAAACCTCCAGCTCCGGAAATGATTCCATCTATTTGTATAGCCTTAACCGCTTCTGTTGTTAAAGTATAAGAAGCAGCAGCAATATTAATGCCCGCTTTAATAGTAAGCGCATCTGCAGTAGTACCTGATAAGGTTCCACTTGTGATTTTACTTGAAGACCCTAAAGTGATGGTACCAGACCATGTATTTGATCCAGTCAAATTACTTATCGCACCTAGCGCATTGTAACCATCTCCATTAATAGTAATGGGTTCAAGAACGGTTAAATTATTTCCCACTAGCTGTAGTGTTCCTGTTGAACTTACTGTTGTATTATTAGCTGTAGTACCGAGTGCCCCTGCATTAGAAATTTGTAATACCCCTTGTCCAATAGTTGTCAACCCTGTATAAGTAGTAGAATTGTCTGAACTTAACAATAATGTATCTGTTCCATTTTTTGTAATAGAAACTGAACCAAGTATACCTGAAAAATTAGTAGTTAAAACATCTGTATTAGAACTTAATAAAGTAAGTGTGTTGGTATTTAAGGTACTGGATATGGTACCTGCACCTGAGATGGTAGAAATTGTTTCATTGTTTCCATTTAAATCAAATGTCGCACCAGAAGCAACCACCAGATTCGCCACATCACTAATACTTGTACTTGATCCAAGTTTAAGTGTTCCGGCATTGACTGTAATCACTGGTGTAGTTGTGCTTGTAGTACCAGAAGCAGCACCACCCCAAGTACTAGTGGTGATTTTAAAACTACCCGTACCATTTTTAGCTAAGTCTCCAATGGTTAAAGTATTGGTGGTTTGTCCATCATTGCTCCCACTTGAACTGATGGTTGAATTATTGGTACTTACTGTAAGCTTTCCAGGTCTAGATAAATTTAAAGTAGATGCAGAAGCACTACTGTATCCATTGCTTGTATTGATATTCCCTAAAATGGAAATTCCATTAGGCCCTGTGATGGATACTTGTCCACCATTACCTCCTATACTAGTTGCACCTGTGGCCGTATTGTTTGCTCCCTTAGATTCTATTGATCCTGTGGATGCAATACTTACAATACTGTTGGCTGTAAGAGAAAGGATTCCTCCACTAGCTGCTGTACCACCCGAAAAACTATTGGCAGCTGCATTCAATTTTACTGCCGCATTAATATATATAGAATCTGCTGTTAAACTTATGGAAGGTACCACTGCAGTAGTGCTTGTCCCATCTGTAGATAAACTAAAAGGCTGATTAACAACAATTGAATTCTTTGCATTTACTTGTAAAGCATTGACACTGGATGCTGTAGTCGTAGCAGTTCCTGTACTACTAAAAAATATTGCCCCATTTTGTGTACCAGCAGCATAATTGGCATTTAAAATAACATTGCCATTGGAGGCAGCAATTTTAGTCAATACTTCGTTAATATTTACGTTGGCATTTTCTGCACTAATCGTAAATGTAAAAGGTGTGCCTGTAGATCCATCTCCTGTCCAAGCTCCCCGCGTAGTTGCAGAAGAAGAGATATTTAAATTACTAAAACCAGTTACCGAGGGAATATCTCCAGCTACCAACTCAAAAGGAGTACTTGAATTGATTTGAATGGCTTTATGCGTAGCAGAAGTAGCATTATTATAAAATTTAAATCGATCAACTTGAGCACTTGATTGTTGATTGGTAAATTTTACTCTACCTGCAGTACCTATGGATCCAGGTGAGGCATAAGTACCTGACCAATTTTTAATAAGTAAAGTATTACTCACAAAAGAATTGTCTGAACCGGCAAAACTGATCGTTGGGGTACCCGTCCCCAAAATTAAATTGGATCCGCTGTTGGTTACATAAGCATTGCCCACTGTTTCAGAAAAACTTGCGGTACTAAAATTACCTCCATCAAAATAAATATCACTCGCATCATTAATTAGATTACTTGCCCCTAATTTTAATGTACCAGCAGAAATCTTTGTTCTTCCTGTATAAGTATTAGCAGTATATAAGGTTAAAGTATCTGTTCCTAATTTGGTTAGCATACCCCCGGTTCCTGAAATAACACCCCCAGAAACATTCACTGCTGCCTTGTTGTTATTGATGGTTAATTCGTTACCAGATAAATATAATGTAGTTAAGGTTAAAGTATTAGAAGGGGAAGAAGTGGTAGTAATTAAGGTGGAAATAGTTGCAGCACTGTCTAAAGTGATGGCACCTGTAAAGGTATTATTTCCTAAAGAATCATAAATGGCACCAATATAACCAGGATTTAAGATATCAGAATTTCCATTCATATAGTTATTGTCACCAATACCTTTCACGTTAATTGGTTCAGCAACAGTAATGCCATTCATTACTTGAAGACTTCCTCCTTCAAGTACATTGTCAAATGTAGCTATCCCATATCCTATGGTCGTTTTTCCGGAAGTATTACCTAAAGCATTATTACTTGTAATTATAATCGACCCTCTATCAACGGTAGTAGTTCCTGTATAATCATTTGTGTTATTAGTAAGCACCAATGCTCCATGTTGTATAACAGACTTTCGAAAAGTTGGAGGAAAGGTTTTGTATAAGCTGATACTACCAGTTATTTTACCATTGAAGGTTGTTTTAAGATAGGTAGCATCTCTGGTAGGATATTGTAATGTTAATAAACTTCCTGTACCGCCTGTCAATATAGCATTTGCACTACCCGCTAAACTACCCACAGTCACTGAATAGGTGGCTAAATCTAATGTAGCTGAATTATTAATAATGATTTGCGCTTTCGCATCTAAAGCATTACTGCCTGCTAATGTCACTTTACCATTGTTGATGGTATAATTTGGATTGTTATAGGTGGTTCCTAAATCGGGATAGCCGCCCCAAATAAAATTCTTAACAACAAAATTTCCTGCTCCTTCTTTTGTAAAAGCACCAATTTTAAATTGTGCAGTAGTAGATTGACCATCGTTAATACCTCCCCCTGTTGTACTAGTTTGATTGTCGGTATTAACAGTTAATGTTCCTGCAACCCCATTGATAAAATTACCAATAGCATTGCCTTGCGTACTATTGTCAATATTGCCTAAAATAGTAATACCCCCCGGACCATTTAAGGTAATATTACCACCTCGGCCAGGAATTTGAGTATTTATATCAGCAAGGTTTTTTCCTCCAATGGCGCTTAAGGTACCAGTAGCAGTTATCAAAATTGTACTAGCAGCTGTTAATGAAATATTACCTGCTGCAATATAGTTGACTAAATTTGTAAGATAGGAATCTGCGGGTTTAGTAGAGATGGTCGAAGTAACTGTGATACTTCCTGTATTACTTGTAAATTCAATGTCTGCAGATTTGAAATTTTCATTTCCACTTGTATTACTTGTGGTAAGTGTGATATTGGAAGCAACTGTGATTGATCCATTTGCTAAGACTGTCAACTTTCGATCTGTTCCAGACAATGCACTTGTAGAACTTATGGGAGATGAAAATATGACTGTCCCTGAATTTGTACCTGCCGCTGAGGTGGCGGTAGTTATTTGAACATATGCATAGGTATTAAGGGCGGTGGCTATTTCAGTAGCATTAATGTTTGCAGTTGATGTAGCATTGGGTGTAAAAATACGCGGGTCGCTAATGGTTCCTGTTCCTGCCCAAACACCCCCAGTAGTAGCAGCAGTTCCAATAGTAATATTGACATGCCCCGATCCTAATAATGGAATAGGCAATGCTGAATTTGTTATTGTCGCTATTGGTAAAACCGAATTTGAAAAGGAAGTAAATGCAAAACCAAGTGATATGAAAACTAAAATAAAGTACTTTTTGATCAAACTAAATTTTTGCAATACAGCTACCTTACGAGTTTTTACTAAAAAATCGTTACTTAAATAAAGTCGACAAAAATTATAAAGCCCTTTATACTTCATTTACTTTTAAGCACCATTTTTTATTAGTAATAATAATCTATCTGAACTCTATCCCCTGTTGTTAACTTATAAGTACCGTTTTTAAAAGGTATATAGCCAATATATTTCGAAGGAGATCCATTAGCTGTACCCGGAACTGCATTGGTGTTAAATCTGAATGCAGTTGTACTTATTCTAACACCGTTTATATAAATTTTTACTAAGCTTTTAGTATTAGGAACTTGAGTGAGTGTAAACAATGCAGAAACAACACCATCAGCCCCAGATGATGCAGCAGAAGTTGACGCCTGTGTTGCATCCACTGTAAATTCTTCATTCATTTCTCTTACTAAACTATAATTGGTGCCTTCTGTTGCTGTAGAAATTGCACTAGTCCCATTACCTAATAATACCCCAGATAAGGTTGTTGCACCTGTTCCACCATTGGCTACTGCAACAGTGGTTCCACTCCATACCCCACTCGTAATTGTTCCTACACCTGTTAAACTTGAGTTTACGACATTACTTGCTAAAGTGGTTCCTGATATAGTTCCTGCTAAAGCGGTAATACCAATACTACCTGAACCATTCGCAATAGAAATTCCTAGCCCTGGTGTTAAAGTAGTCGTTGTAAAAGTTCCAGATCCAGTTCCTATATTTAATTGACCGCTTGTAGGCGCTGTGGTTAAACCTGTTCCACCATTAGCAATGGCGATGGCTGTTCCACTCCATACCCCGCTAGTGATTGTTCCTACACTTGTTAAACTTGAACTAACTACAGTTGACTTTAGTGTAGTGCCTGTTAAAGTATTCGCATCTGCTGTAACTGTTATGTCCGTGGTACCATCAAAAGCAACTCCATTGATATTTTTTGAACTAGTAAGTTTATTTGCAGTACTTGCTGTTCCAGATAAGGTACCCACCAAATTAGTAGAAGTCAATGAACTTAATCCTGTGACTGAAGTAACAGTCCCACCCAAAACTAAATCTGTAGCACCTAAAGTTGTTTTACTATTAGCCAATTGCGCATTCGTGATACCTGCAGTGCTAGATAAATTAGCGGATGTTATGCCGGATGCAGCAACCGTGATACTTCCTGAAGCATTGGTAATGGAAACACCTGAACCTTGTGTTAAAGTAGCTCTTGTGAAACCAGTACCATTACCAATATCTATTTGACCATTGGCTGGCGTAGCTGTTAAACCTGTTCCACCATTGGCCACTGCGATGGCTGTTCCACTCCATATACCACTAGTAATAGTTCCTACACTTGTTAAACTTGAGTTTACAATATTGCTCGCTAAAGTTGTTCCAGTTAATGTGCCAGCTGCGGCAGTAACTGTTATGTCAGCACTGCCATCAAAAGCAACTCCATTGATATTTTTTGAACTAGTAAGTTTATTTGCAGTACTTGCTGTTCCAGATAAAGTACCCACCAAATTGGTAGAGGTTAAGGATGCTAATCCTGTGACAGAAGTGAAAGTGCCCCCTGCTGCCATATTGGTTGAACCTATAGTCAATGGCGTTTGATAATCAGTACCCGAAATTGCAGCCGTCACCACCCCAGTTCCATTTGCTTTCATTAAACCATTCACTGTTCCTGCTCCTCCTACATTACTGCCAATAACTGTCCCGCTCCAGGTTCCACTAGTGATTGTTCCAACACTAGTTAAACTTGATCCAGTAATATAAGTTGGAAAACTTGTGCCTGTTAAAGTTCTTGCATCTGCAGTAACGGTAATATCTTGTGTTCCATCAAAGAGTACGCCATTAATTGTTCTTGGGGTAGCTAATTTAATTGCATTGTCTGCAGAACCTGATAAGGTACCCACAAAACTTGAAGAAGTGATGGAAGTTAATCCAGTCACAGAGGTATATGTTCCACCTATGGCCATTGAAGTAGTGCCGAAAGTAGTTGTGCTATTTTCGAGAGCAGTTACCCTATTTGAAACAGGCAATACGTCTTTAGCATATCTACGCTGTAACATAGTAGCAGTATCATTAACTCCTAAATAGGTATTGGCTCCACTTAATGATGCACTAAAATTTGCGAATAAAGTGGGTATATCAGTTTTTTGAATTACAAGCGACGTATCAATGGATATCCTTGAACGAACAAAGGCTGTCGTAGCAACCTTATTACTATTATCATTAACATCAGCTGTAATGGATGTTGGTGTTCCAGTTAATGCAGGAGATGAAATAGTCGGTGATACAATAGTTTTATTGGTCAAAGTTTCCGTACCTGCTAAAGTTGCAATCGTTCCACTGGTTGGTAAAGTAATATTTGTGGCAGCAGTTGTGTTTAAGTTAGTGCTATAATTACCAGTTGTAGTAAAATCGCCTGCTGTAGAAATATTACCACCTAAACTTATTGTTTTAGCGCCATTATCTACACCTGTTCCACCATAATTACCGGCAATCACTTGCGTTAATTCCGCAGTACCGTCAAATGCATTTCCATAAATATTTTTTGGCGACGCTAATTTTGTAGTGGTGCTTGAATTACCCGCTAAACTAGCTGTAATAACACTTGCGCTGAAATTACCATTACCATCTCTTTTCACTAAAGTATTGGCTGTATTGCTTGAAGTAGCTGAAGCAATATCCGTAGCAATAGTTCCTGAGATTTGACTACTATTGATGCTAGTGGATGCAAATAAATTATTTACATAGGCTGTCGTAGCGATTTGTGTATTATTAATTGTAGAAGCAGCAGTAGGCGCAGTTGGTATTCCAGTTAGCACAGCATTAACTATTGTTTTATTGGTCATAGTTTCTGTACCTGCTAAAGTGGCAATGGTACCTGTAGTAGGTAAAGTAATATTCGTAGCACCGGTACTTGTTAAAGTAGTACTATAATTACCTGCAGTAGTAAAATCATTGGCAGTAGTTATATTACCACCTAAGCTAATAGTATTAGTGCCATTATTTACCCCTGTTCCTCCATAGGTTCCTGCAATCACTTGTGATAAATCGGCACTTCCGTCAAAAGCATTGCCGTATATATTTTTCATCCCAGCTAATATTGTTGCTGTATTTGCATTCCCTGATAAATTACCAGTAACATCTCCTATCAATGATGCTGTAATTGTCCCTGCACTAAAATTACCACTTGCATTTCTTTTAACTAAGGTATTAGCAGTATTTGATGCAGTTGCAGCTGCCACTGTTGTATTGATGGTAGTAATTGTAGAAGAGGCTACTCCTCCTACACTATTTACTGTTGGCAAGTCTGCTGTACCACCTAAATCATTCGCTAATTTTAATATACCCTTTGTATTGGTTGTTGCATCTAAAGCGGCACTACTTGATATCTTTGAACGAACAAAGGCCGCTGTTGCGATCTCATTACTATTTGCACTAGCATCAGGCGTTGGTGCTGTTGGAGTTCCAGTTAAGGATGGAGATGAAATGGTTGGCGATTCAATAGTTTTATTCACCAATGTTTCCGAACCTGTCAAAGTAGCAATGGTACCAGTTGTTGGTAAAGTTATATTAGTAGTTCCAGTTGTAGTCAAGGTCGTATTAAAGCTACCCGCCGTAGTGAAATCTGCTGCAGTAGATATATTACCTCCTAAGCTGATTGTTTTACTACCATTATTTATTCCTGTTCCTCCATAGGTACCCGCAATGGCTTGTGTTAAATCTGCAGTTCCATCAAATGCATTCCCATAGATATTTTTTGCTGTCGCTAATTTTGTTGTTGTACTTGCATTACCGGCTAAGTTTCCTGTTACATTTCCCACTACATTACCTACCACATTACCAGATAAATTAGCAGTTATAGTGCTTGCACTAAAATTGCCATTGGGATCTCTTTTAACTAAAGTATTAGCGGTGTTGCTAGCAGTAGCTGCTGATACTGTTGCCTCAATTAAAGCAATTGTTGAAGAACTAACTCCCCCAATACTATTAGAGGAACTTGTGATCCTTGCTCGAACATATTCTGCAGTTGCTATTTCTGTATTATTCGCATTGATATCAGGTGTGGGAGCCGTTGGACTTCCTGTTAAAATAGCATCTACAATCGTTTTATTGGTCAAAGTTTCTGTACCTGCTAAAGTAGCAATGGTACCAGTTGTTGGTAAGGTAAGATTGGTGGCACCCGTACTTGTTAAAGTAGTACTGTAATTACCAGCTGTGGTAAAATCGCTTGAAGTGGATATATTACCTCCTAAGGTGATGGTTTTACTTCCATTATTTACCCCTGTTCCACCGTAAGTACCTGCGATGGCTTGTGTTAAATCTGCACTGCCATCAAAAGCATTGCCATAAATATTTTTTGTCGCAGCTAATTTAGTGGCCGTACTTGAATTTCCAGTCACATTACCTGTTACATTTCCAGTTAAATTTCCAGTCACATTACCTGTTAAAGCTCCAGTAAAATTGTTAGCAGTTACTGCATTTAATCCTACCACAGAAGAAACAGTTCCTCCAAGAACTAAATCTGTAGATCCTAAAGTTGTTTTACTATAGGCCAATTGTCCATTGGTTATACCCGCAGAGCCCGATATATTATTGGTGGTTAAACCAGTGGCAGAGATGGTACCTCCAACTATGGAAATTCCTGAACCTGCAGTTAATGCGTCTTGCTTAGCATTAAAAATAGCATAATCTGCATTACTTAATAAACCTGCATTGGTTCCTGATACTGAAGCCAGCGGAATAGTTAATGAAATAGCTGGTGTTGAATTAGCATTAGATACCGTAGAGGTAAAACTACTTCCACTTGCATTTACACTGATTGGATTCACCGTGGTCACTGTTCCACCACTACCTGTTGCAGAAACAGTAATTGAACCATTTCCATTAGTAATAGAAACTCCAGTGCCCGCAGTTAAGGTAGATTTAGTTAAAGTATTATCCACCGTATTTCCTATTAATAATTGTCCATCTGTATAAGAAGATTGTCCTGTACCACCATTTAGCACGGGAATCACACCAGTGATTTTATCACTAGTTACACTTGTTGATGCTAGTACATCTTTTACAAACGCCGTTGTCGCTATCTGTGTATTATTAACATTAGATGCAGCCGTAGGTGCGGTTGGTACACCAGTTAAAGCTGGACTTACAATAGTTTTATTGGTTAAAGTTTCTGTACCCGCTAATGTGGCTATTGTGCCAGTAGTTGGTAAGGTAATATTGGTGGCACCCGTACTTGTTAAAGTAGTACTGTAATTACCTGCAGTGGCAAAATAATTTGCCGTAGAAATATTACCACCTAAAGTGATTGTTTTGCTTCCGTTATTCACCCCTGTTCCACCATAAGTTCCAGCGATGGCCTGCGTTAGATCCGCACTGCCATCAAAGGCATTGCCATAAATATTTTTTGTAGCAGCTAATTTTGTTGCCGTACTTGCATTACCAGTTACCTCCCCTGTTAATGAGGAAGTAATCATTCCAGCATTAAAATTACCGTTTGCATCTCTTTGAACTAGCGTGGATGCCGTATTAGTTGCAGTAGCCGCTGCTACCGTAGTATTAATTATTGCAATTGTTGAAGAATTCACCCCTCCCACACTATTTACTGTTGGTAAGTCTGCTGTACCACCTAAATCATTCGCCAATTTTATTATACCTTTTGAAGCTGTTGTAGCATCTGTTGCGGAGCTTGATATCTGAGAACGAACAAAGGCTGTAGTTGCTACTTGTGTGCTGTTGGCATCTGAAGCAGGTGTTGGTGCAGTTGGCGTTCCAGTTAAAGAAGGTGATGAGATAGTGGGTGATTGAATCGTTTTATTCACCAAGGTCTCTGAACCTGTTAAAGTGGCCAGTATGCCAGAGGTTGGTAAGGTAATATTAGTAGCCCCAGTACTAGTTAGAGTAGTACTATAATTACCAGAAGTAGTAAAATCACTTGCAGTAGCTATATTTCCTCCTAAGGTGATTGTTTTACTTCCATTATTTACTCCCGTTCCACCATAAGTGCCAGCAATTGCTTGTGTTAAATCTGCACTTCCATCAAAAGCATTTCCATAAATATTTTTTGTCGCAGCCAATTTTGTGCTCGTACTTGCATTACCTGTTAAATTTCCAGTTACATTACCTACTACATTACCTGTTAAATTACCTGTCACATTTCCTACCACATTACCGGCTACATTACCTGTCAAATTACCAGCTACATTTCCAGTCACATTACCTGTAACATCCCCAATCAATGATGCAGAAACAGTTCCTGCACTAAAATTACCCGTCGCATCTCTATTAACTAAAGTATTTGCCGTATTCGAAAAAGTGGCGGCAGCTATTGTTGTATTAATTGAAGCGACAGTGGAAGAACTTACTCCTCCAACACTATTCACTGTTGGCAAATCTGCGGTACCGCCTAAATCATTGGCTAACTTAATGATACCCTTCGCCAGGGTGGTTGCATCTGTCGCTGAACTTGATATCCTCGATCTCACAAAGGCCGCTGTGGCTACCTCTGTGCTATTTGCATTTGCATCAGGCGTGGGTGCTGTTGGACTTCCCGTTAAAGATGGTGAGGAAATAGTTGGTGATACTATTGTTTTATTGGACAAAGTTTCGGTACCAGTCAAAGTAGCAATGGTCCCAGAGTTTGGTAAGGTAATATTTGTTGTACCTGTACTTATTAAAGTAGTACTAAAATTTCCAGCTGTAGTAAAATCACTTGCAGTGGAAATATTACCTCCTAAGGTTATCGTTTTACTTCCATTATTTACGCCTGTACCACCATAGGTACCTGCAATTGCTTGTGTTAAATCGGCACTACCATCAAAGGCATTCCCATAAATATTTTTTGTCGCAGCTATTTTTGTCGCCGTACTTGCATTACCCGTTAAATTACCTGTCACATTACCAGTTAAGTTTCCAGTAACATTGCCAACTAAATTAGCCGCAATAATGCCTGCATTAAAATTACCACTTGCATCTCTTTTAACTAAGGTATTAGCTGTATTGGTTGAAGTGGCCGCATCGATTGTTGTATTAATTGTAGCTATGGTTGAAGAGCTCACCCCTCCCACAGTATTCACGGATGGTAGGTCTGCAGTACCACCTAAATCATTCGCTAATTTTATGATACCCTTTGCAATGCTTGTTGCATCAGTTGCAGCACTTGATATTTGAGAACGAACAAAGGCTGTAGTTGCTACTTGTGAACTATTCGCATCTGAAGCAGGTGTTGGTGCAGTTGGCGTTCCAGTCAAAGAAGGTGATGAGATAGTGGGTGATACAATGGTTTTATTAGTCAAAGTTTCTGTACCAGCTAATGTCGAAATAGTTCCTGTGGTTGGTAAAATAATATTCGTTGGAGCAGTGCTTACTAAAGTGGTACTAAAATTACCTGAAGTAGTGAAATCATTTGCTGTTAAAATATTACCTCCTAAACTGATGGTTTTAGAGCCATTATTTATTCCAGTACCTCCAAAGGTACCTGCAATTGCTTGTGTTAAATCTACACTGCCATCAAAGGCATTACCATAGACTGTTTTTGTTGCTGCTAATTTTGTTGCTGTACTTGCATTACCAGCTAAATTAGCAGTAACTGTACCAGCATAAAAATTACCACTACCATCTCTCTTAACTAAGGTATTCGCTGTATTGCTTGAAGTAGCCGCAGCTATGTCTGATGCAATACTAGCAATAGTGGAAGAACTCACTCCTCCAATACTATTGGAAGAGGCATTGATCTTGGAAATAACAAATGAGGCAGTAGCTACCTCGGTATTAGTTGCTAGATCTGAAGGATTAGCTGCTGTTGGATTACCAGTAAGCGCTGCATTGACAATTGTTTTATTCGTCAAGGTTTCTGCACCTGCTAAAGTAGCCACCGTACCTGTGGTGGGTAAAGTGATATTGGTAGTACCTGTACTTATTAAAGTAGTGTTGTAATTTCCAGAAGTAGTAAAATCACTTGCTGTTGAAATATTACCTCCAAGGCTAATTGTTTTAGTTCCATTATTTACTCCTGTACCTCCATAAGTGCCAGCAATTGCTTGTGTTAAATCCGCACTGCCATCAAAGGCATTGCCATAAATATTTTTTGTTGCAGCTAATTTTGTGGTGGTACTTGCATTACCAGCCAAATTACCAGTTACATTACCAACCACATTACCAGTTAAATTACCTGTTACATTACCAGTAACATTTCCTGTCAATGAAGCTGTAATAGCCCCTGCATTAAAATTACCGCTCGCATCTCTTTTAACTAAGGTGCTAGCTGTATTAGTGGATGTAGCCGCATTAATCGTTGTATTAATTGTTGCTATTGTTGAAGAACTAACTCCTCCTATTGTATTCACTGTTGGTAAATCTGCCGTACCGCCTAAATCATTGGCTAATTTTACGATACCCTTGGCAATGGTGGTAGCATCTGTAGCTGAAGTTGAAATTCTTGAACGAACAAAGGCTGCTGTTGCTATTTCAGTGCTACTTGCGCTAGGATCAGGTGTGGGTGCTGTAGGACTTCCAGTTAAAGAAGGTGATGAGATAGTGGGTGAAACAATAGTTTTATTTGACAAGGACTCTGCACCTGTTAAGGTTGCAATGGTTCCACTTGTTGGCAAGGTCACATTGGTGGTACCCGTAGTGGTTAAAGTAGTATTGTAACTACCTGCTGTAGTAAAATCAGCTGCAGTGGATATATTACCTCCTAAGCTTATTGTTTTTGTTCCGTTATTTACACCTGTTCCTCCATAAGTGCCAGCAATTACTTGATTTAAATTTGCTGAACCATCAAAGGCATTTCCATATATATTTTTAGTTGCGGCTAATTTTGTTGCTGTACTTGCATTACCTGTTACTTCACCCGTTAAGTTACCTGTAACATTTCCTGTAACATTACCAGTTAAGTTACCTGTTACATTACCGGTTACATTACCGGTTAAACTACCAGTTACATTTCCTGTAACATCTCCTGTCAATGCTGCAGTAACTGATCCTGCGCTAAAATTACCTGAACCATCTCTTTTAACTAAAGTATTGGCTGTATTATTTGAAGTAGCCGCATTGATTGTTGAATTAATTGTTGTTATCGATGATGAACTAACACCTCCTACAGTATTCACCGTAGGTAAATCTGCAGTACCACCTAAATCATTGGCTAATTTTATGATACCCTTGGCAATGGTAGTAGCATCTGTCGCTGAAGTTGAAATTCTTGAACGAACAAAGGCTGCTGTTGCTATTTCAGTGCTACTTGCACTAGGATCAGGTGTAGGTGCTGTAGGACTTCCCGTTAAGGAAGGGGATGAAATGGTAGGTGAAACAATAGTTTTATTTGACAAGGACTCTACCCCAGTTAATGTTGCAAGCGTACCCACCGTTGGCAAGGTAATATTTGTTGCACCCGTACTTATTAAGTTTGTATTGAAACTACCCGAAGTAGATAAATTACCTCCCAGACTTATCGTTTTAGTTCCATTGTTTACGCCTGTACCTCCAAAAGTACCTGCTATCGCTTGTGATAAATCTGCGCTGCCATCAAAGTCATTACCATATATGTTTCTTGCCGTAGCTAATTGTGTCGTTGTGCTTGCATTACCCGCTAAATTGGCGGTGATAATTCCTGAACTAAAATTACCACTTGCATCTCTTTTAACTAAGGTATTCGCTGTATTGCTTGAAGTAGCAGCTGCAATATCTGCTGCAATTGAAGCAATGGTTGAAGAACTCACTCCACCAATGCTATTAGACGAAGCAGTTATTCTCGAGAGAACAAAAGCAGCAGTCGCGATCTCCGTACTATTAGCGGCATCAATAGGAGTAGGCGCATTCGGACTTCCTGTTAAAGTGGGTGAGGCTAAATTTGCTTTTAAGTTTAATGCAGTTTGTGTAGCAGTACTAATTGGTTTATTTAAATCGCTGGTATTATTAACATTTGTAATTCTTGCACTTATGTTGTTTGAATCTGTCAATATTTTTGCTCTTAAAATTCTTGCAGTATCTGCTAAAGAACCATTTGCTAGTGCAGAATCAGCTTTTAACTTTGCAGCAGAGACAATACCAAGTGTTACCCAATTCGTATTGTCTAAAGTAGCCGTATTTAATTTATAAATTGAATCCACCGCCTGAACATAGACCAACATACCTAATTTTCTTCTTGTGGTTGGGATAGCATTACGATCAGTAATAGCAGGTACTACCATATATCCACCCTTACCCAAACTATCTATATGCGTAGGATTGGTAGCTCCTGCAGCAGGAGAAATAAAATCTAATAATTTAATCTGTGCATTCGTCGCAGAATAAATTAATTGGAAAAACACATATAGTAATACTACTTTTTTCATTAATTTATTATTAGTGTTACATTATCTGTTCCGGAATTCTTTTGAACATAAATATCATATTGTACATCATAATTCGATGCATTTTTAAATATTCTTGTAATATGATCAAATGCTGAAATACTTTCAAATCCTCCAGCTAAAATGCTTGAGATAACATTACCAGGTGTGGAACTAGGAAATGCATAAAAAGCATATTTCACAGGGCCACCAACTCCTGATCCAGTTATCGTAAACGAACCCTTTGATTTTGAGGTTGCCCATTCCTTATTCCCCCCCGCTGCGGGAACACTATTGTTTATGATGTCTGCATCGGTAATATTAGCAGCTGTATTAGTTGATACTCCCCAATATTTATATGAAGCTGGGGTATAAGATACATTGCTGGAAGACACAGATCCAGCAGGTACTTGATTGGTCACATCGTCTTGACCAATATTATTTTGTTGCACGGTAGTTCCAACCGAATAAGTATAAGTCACAGAATAACTGATAGTAGAAGTTAAAGCAGCAGGTACATCTGTATTCGTTATAGTTACACCACCTTTCTTGTATACAATATTAGTTGAAGGTCCTCCTCTATTTTGATAAAATGTAGGAACTAAAGTAAGGGTACCTAAATTAGCTCCAATTTCAACATTACCACTACTAATGCCATTACTTGAATTAATAGATAAATTTGCACTTGGGGGCGTATAGCTTGGATGGATAACTGTGGTTAAAATATCATAAAATACTTGATCAATAGTTTTACCAACCGCAGGAATGGTTTGACCATCAGTATACTTACCAAAACTACCGCCACCAAAGTTTACTTTTAAATCAGCAGTAAATTTATTGGAGCCAGAAGACAAGGCATCAATTCTGTTAGACAGTGTTGAAGTATCTCTTCTCTGCAGTAATAAAGAAGTATCTGCTTTATTTAATTTGTACTTAGACAGGGCTACCGTATCTCGCGCAAAACGATTACTCAACATCAAAGCTGTATCAGCTTTATTTAATTTATACTTAGATAGTGCTACCGTATCTCGCGCAAAACGATTACTCAACATAGCGGCTGTATCTGCTTTATTCAATTTCCAAGTGGACAGGGCTGCTGTATCAGTTGCAGTTAATTTAGAACTTCTTAAATTATTTAAAGCAGCTAAATAGTTACTCAACATGGCAGCTGTATCTGCTTTATTTAATTTCCATGTGGACAAGGCCGCTGTATCAGTAGCGGTCAATTTAGTGCTTCTTAAATCATTTAAAGCTGCTAAATAATTACTCAACATGGCAGCTGTATCCGCTGAATTTAATTTCCAGGTAGACAAGGCTGCTGTATCTGCCGCAGTCAATTTAGTACTTCTTAAATCATTTAAGGCTGCTAAATAATTACTCAACATGGAAGCTGTGTCCGCTTTATTTAATTTCCAAGTAGACAAGGCTGCTGTATCAGCAGCAGTCAATTTGGTGCTTCTTAAATTATTTAATGCTGCTAAATAATTACTCAACATCGCAGCTGTATCCGCTTTATTTAATTTCCAAGTAGATAAGGCTGCTGTATCCGCCGCATTTAATTTCCATAAAGACAAATTTGCCGTATCTGCCGCATTCAATTTCCATAAAGACAAATTCGCCGTATCTGCCGCATTCAATTTCCATAAAGACAAATTCGCCGTATCCGCCGCATTCAATTTCCATATAGACAAAGCTGCTGTATCTGCAGCAGTCAATTTAGTACTTCTTAAATCATTTAATGCAGCTAAATAATTACTCAACATCGCTGCAGTATCCGCCGAATTTAATTTCCATGTAGACAATGCTGCTGTATCCGAAGCAGTTAATTTAGTACTTCTTAAATTATTCAATGCTGCTAAATAATTACTCAACATCGTTGCAGTATCTGCTTTATTTAATTTGTACTTAGATAAGGCTGCTGTATCTCGCGCAAAACGATTACTTAGCATGGCTGCTGTATCGGCTTTATTTAATTTGTATTTAGACAACGCTGCTGTATCTCGCGCAAAACGATTGCTTAGCATGGCTGCTGTATCGGCTTTATTTAGTTTATACTTAGCTAAGGCTGCTGTATCCGCCGCATTTAATTTCCATAAAGACAAATTCGCCGTATCCGCCGCATTCAACTTAGTGTTTCTTAAATCATTCAACGCCGCTAAATAATCACTTAGCATCGTGGCTGTATCCGTATAATTTACCTTCGTGCTTCTTAAATCATTCAACGCCGCTAAATAATCAGCCAGCATAGCAGTTGTATCTGAGGAATTGAGCTTAGTGCTTCTTAAATTATTCAATGAAGCTAAATAATTACTCAACATGGCTGCAGTATCTCTAATATTTACTTTTTTTCTGATACTATCACTTAATACTGTTGAATCTGTTTTTATTTTAGCAAGCACACTAATTCCTTTTACAATTAAGGAATCATTGACAAATATTTTACCTTTCACGAGTAAACTTGAATCGATTCTTGCCCCACGGGTTACCGTTAAGGAGTCTATCAAACTAAGCCCACCTGTTACTGATAATTTTCCACCAATATATAAATTTTTACCTACAGTTGCATCTCCATTCACGGTTAAAGAATCTCCAACTCTTGCATATCCTTTAACAGAAAGTGAATCTCCAACTCTTGTATAACCATTAACTGACAAAGAATCCCCTACACTTGCATATCCTTTTACTGATAACGAATCTCCTATTCTTGTATATCCTATAACAGAAAGTGAATCCCCTACACTTGAATAACCTTTAACAGAAAGTGAATCCCCAACTCTTGCATATCCTTTTACTGATAACGAATCTCCAACTCTTGTATATCCAATAACTGACAACGAATCTCCAACTCTTGAATATCCTTTAACAGAAAGCGAATCTCCTATTCTTGTATATCCTTTAACAGAAAGCGAATCTCCAACTCTTGAATAACCATTAACAGAAAGCGAATCCCCTACATTTGTATATCCTTTTACTGATAACGAATCTCCAACTCTTGTATATCCAACAACAGCTAATGAGTCATTGATTTTCGCTTTCTTAGAGACATACAAGTTTGTATCAATTAATACATTGCCCTTAACTCTTAAAGAATCATTGATGGTTAATAAAGAATCAAACCTTGCTTTGCCTTTTACGTACAAAGAATCATTCAAAGAAGTTACTTTTTTAACTGTCAAAGTAGAATCCAACTGAACCTTTCCTTTAATTAAAGCATTACCACTTGCCACTAATGAATCCTTTACATATATCTTCCCTTTCACCAGCAAACTTGAATCTATTCTCGCCCCACGACTCACAGTTAAAGAATCTTTAAATACCAAGCCAGAATCTAGTTGTAGTCTTCCTCCCAATCTTAAGCCTCCTTTCACATACAAATTTGAATCAATCTTTACATTGCCATTCGCTAATAAAGAATCGCCTAACAAAAGCTTTCCCTTCAACAATAAACTTGAATCTATCCTAGCACCCCGAGTCACCGTTAAGGAGTCTGTCAAACTAAGCCCACCTGTTACTGATATTTTTCCACCAACAAATAAATTTTTACCTATAATTGCATCTCCACTCACGGTTAAAGAATCTCCAACTCTTGCATATCCTTTTACCGATAACGAATCCCCTACACTTGCATATCCTTTTACTGACAACGAATCTCCTATTCTTGTATATCCTATAACAGAAAGTGAATCCCCAACTCTTGAATATCCTTTTACTGATAATGAGTCTCCTATTCTTGTATATCCTTTAACAGAAAGCGAATCTCCAACTCTTGAATATCCTTTTACTGATAATGAGTCTCCTATTCTTGTATATCCTTTAACAGAAAGCGAATCTCCAACTCTTGAATATCCTTTTACTGATAACGAGTCTCCTATTCTTGTATAACCAACAACAGCTAATGAATCATTGATTCTGGCCTTTTTAGTAACATACAAACTCGAATCTATCAAAACATTCCCTCTTACTAATAACGAATCATTTAATCTAGTCACCTTCATTACAGTCAATGAATCATTGATTCTCGCCTTTTTGTTGACATACAAGTTTGTATCAATTAATACATTGCCCTTAACTCTTAATGAATCATTGATGGTCAACAAAGAATCAAACCTTGCTTTGCCTTTTACGTACAAAGAATCATTCAAAGAAGTTACTTTATTCACAGTTAAAGTAGAATCCAACTGAACCTTCCCTTTAATTAAAGCATTTCCACTTGCCACTAATGAATCCTTTACATATAACTTACCTTTCAACAATAAACTTGAATCGACCCTGGCACCACGAGTGACTATTAATGAATCCTTAAAAGTTAATCCCGAACCAACCGTTAATTTTCCCCCTACGTATAAATTTGAATCAATCGTTACATTGCCATTCGCTAATAAAGAATCGCCTAACAAAAGCTTTCCCTTCAACAATAAACTTGAATCTATCCTAGCACCCCTAGTCACCGTTAAGGAGTCTGTCAAACTAAGCCCACCTGTTACTGATATTTTTCCACCAACAAATAAATTTTGACCAACTGTCAAATTAGAATCAATCATTGCATTGCCAACAACATGTAAAGAATCGTTCAATGTTAGCACAGAATCTATTCTTGTTTTTCCATTGACAAATAAACTCGAATCAATGATAGCATTTAAGGTATTTACTTTTAAATCAATTCTATTAGATAAGGAAATCGTATCTCTTTCAATCCTTCTGGATAACATTACCGATGTATCAGAAATATTCACTTTTAAATTAACTCCAGCTGTAGTATTACTTGTTAGTTTATCTATTCTATTGGACAATGAAATCGTATCTTTTTTCTGTAATAAAAAGGAAGTATCTCTTTTTATTCTATTGGTTAGCATTGTTGCAGTATCCTTTAATCTTAAATTTAAACCTGAAGAAGAATCAATAGAGCTAGAAAGATCAGTTCTCAAACTTGAAATTTGGTTCTTAAGATTTAATTTTACAAAATAGGTATTGGCTACTGTACTGTCATTACTTAAACTATCTGGATTAGGCGTTTTAGGTTTGCCGATAAAAACTGGCGAAACCAAATATTTATTATTTAAAGTATCTAAATTTTCTCTAGTGACCAAGGTACCTGAGATGGGCAAATTAAGGCTGGTCGTACCGATGGTCGTAAACTTTAAATTACCTAATCCTTGTATTTCAAAATTCTTTCCTAGTGTAATTGTTTTACCAATATTACTTACCCCTGTTCCTCCATTCTCACCGTAAACTATCCCACCAACCTTTGTTGCAGAATCAGCAACCACTGCTTTGAATGCAGTAAAGGCATAAGGTACAGCCCAAATTTGAGAAGTCCCCATATCTACATATTCTTTTGCAAGGTCCCAGCCTGGTGTAGGTATAGAAGGTGCAACGGCCACTTTTAAATTAATAAAATAGATTTGAAATCTCCAATTAAGATTGTCAAACTTTGTTGTTCCAGTTAGACGAACACCATTTCCAATAATTAAATTAAAAATACCATCTTCATTGGATATCACTTGATGGCTTTCAGAATAAGCAACCGATCCAGTTGAAGTCGCTTCACGAATTTCAACGATAGCATAAATAGTTCTGTTAGCAGCAGCATTACCACTCACATCCCTAGCCACTGCCTGAAATAAAATTCCACCAGGTTGTGACTGTGCCATTAGATTCTCAAAAGAAAATAATAAAACAATAAAGAATAATATGTTTAATATTTTATTCATTAAATTTTAATTCTTTAAAATTTTAAAGGTTTGCAAAATTGAATTAGATGCTATTTGAATAAAATAATATCCAGAAGAAAGTGTTGACATATCCAACTTGTAACCAGCCAGAAATGCATCCTGAGTCACTTCTTTTGAAATAGTAGGCTGTCCTGTATTGTTGTAAACAATCAATTTAAACTGATTCTCACTTTGAATCATGTTTAGAAATTTAATATTAGTATATGTAAACACTGGATTAGGTGAGATTTTGATACTCAATTTTATATAGTCTAAATCCACCATACAAGAAGCAAAAAATTCACCTTTTTTAGTTGGCCAAAACCTTGAAACATTACTAGCCACTATATAACAATTTTTTTTATAGATGGAAATGGGCACACTGGAAGCTGAGGCATTGGACATACCTCCTATTGAACCAATAGAATAATTCAGCCCAATTTGGGAATTGACATTCATCGTAATGAACAAGAATAATATGATTAAAATATTTTTCAAAGGAATTGTCCGGATATAATTTTTTTACTTTCTTCTTTATGACTTGAAATTAAATTGGAGAAATCTTCCTTCGATTTGAAACCAGAAGCATTGATGATAGAATTAATAGGCAAATCCGCATTTAAAGGATTGGTAAATTCATTCCAAAAATGTGCAAACCTGTATTTCTCGCACAATTCATTGAATTCAAGGTTGTAATTTTTTTGGGTAATTTCATTTAAAAATGAAATATTTATATTTAAAATATTTGCCATATGTAATTCAGTGGCAGATTTATGCAAATAATACTGATTGGTAAAAAAATGATGGTCAAATAAAACTTTGATTTTATTTTCATTTTTTACCAAATTACGTATATAAAATAATTTCAATATTTTAATTAATTTCATAAATAAACATTAATATATCATTATACAATTTGAAATTTTTTTACATAAATAGCAAATAGACGATGTTTAATACAAAAAATCTAAGAAATCAGGTATGAATCGTTATTTTTCAATATAATATATATTATATTAAATTATATTTAATAAAAAAAAATGGGAGTAAAAAAATAAAATAACATGAAAGAAAAACCCTAATCAGAAATGGGAATACTTAAGTGGTATGGAATACACCAAAAAAAGCAGAAAACTAGATTCAGAAGGTAGTTTTTGGATAAAAATAGATAAAGATATAATGAATAAAAATAGATAAAAATATAACTAAACAACAATTGAGTCTATTAGGTCAGAAGGGTTTCCTCCATGAAATTTCTTAAATGGCTTATACAAATGCTGTCTAGAAGAGAAACCTGCCTCCCTGGCTAAAGCATCAATGGTATAGTTTAAATACTTAGGATTATGTATGATATCAATAAAATATTCTACTCTTTGTTTATTTACTAAATCATTGAAAGTCAAATTATATTTATAGTATACATACTTATATAAGTCATTACTACCAACATTTAAAACAGTTGCAAAATTATCTAAAGACGCATCAGGCTTTGTAAAATAAAAATAGGTAAAGAAATGATTGATAAAATCAATATCCTTGATTAAAAGGTCTGCATTCTTTTTAAAACTATCTCCAAAGGCGATTTTCATGGAAGATTTATTCAAGAAAGCTGGTCTGTATAAAATTACAAATAAAACATAGATATAAAAGAAGACAGTAACAAAATAACTTACTATAAAATCATTTTGAATAACAGAAACAGGCAAATACATTAAAATGAATAAAACCAACAATATAAATATAGAAATAGTCCATGATTTAATTTTATCAAAATAGATATTATTCATTCCGAATTTATTTATTATTTTATATAAAAAATAAATGAATGTGGAGGCAAATGAGCCTATTAATACTACCCTTAAAATGATGAATGGTAAGGGAAGTTTTAAACTTTCTGATCTAACAATTACAATGGTTTGCGCTTTTAACGATGAAATGTAACCAGGATTGAATTGCTCATTATAGTAAAATGAAAAAATAGAAAAAGATATTAAAATTAATGATATTGAAATTACCCATGTTCTAAACTTAGGGAAATACAAAATACTAAAAACATTTAAAAAAGCTGAGGAGACAAAAGCTTTACATAAAATAACATAGAATGCATATTTGGTAGCATACAAATCCAAACTATGCACATAAGCAGCAAACCCAATACCAACAACAATCAATAAAAAATTGTATTTTAAAATAAACGGACGTTTGAATTTAATTAATACGTCAAAAAAAACTACTATAGATAGTGCAAATATTGCAAAAAAAACTTTTTCTAATAATAATGACATGCCTGAATAATCTTTGTTTGGTCTCCGAAAATAGACTAAAATTTATAATTACTACCTATTTAGTTATCCCTTTAAAATATTCTAATTATTTAATATAAAAATAATATCTTGTTTAACATTTGCACTATCATACTTGAGGTGAAGTTGAACAGCATTGATATCTACTACCTGAAATTTGTTGATAATTTTGATCCCAGACATTCCGGCCTGAAAACTTAACACTAAATCAGTGATCGTTGGCATTGTCCATGTACCAATTACCCCATCACTATCTGTATAGGACCCATCCCTACTAAAAGTTTTAGAATACCTTTTTTGAACCGTAGTTAGTTTGTATACAGTCCCATTCACCGATAAGGAATCAATTTTCCAAGTATGTTTGGTATTTTGGTAAGCTCCTGTACCCGCCAATAAATTTTTTTGAAAATCTAAAGCAGATACTGTTTGTTGTTTTACACAAGACATGAGTGTTAAAACAATCAATAAAAAGAAAGCAATTGTACCAATATATTTCTTAAAATAATTAATTGTTCTCATCAGTATAATTATTTAAATAATTTTCTTGAATAAAAAATTCCAAAATTTATAAAACTGTCTTTAGACTTATTTGGACTACTTCTCAATTGACCAGTACTTATAAATTTGCCAGATGGGTTAGAAAAATATACAGCAGCATCTGGTGTTGTTTTAATTTTTGAAAATATTACAGCAGCACTAGGATATTCATCTGGGCCAACATCGTCTAAATAATCAGAGAAACTCTGATGCAATGTCAGAAATGCACCAACACCGTTGAATCTATTAATTTGATACTTTAATTTGAAGTTGAAAAAATAACCCATTGCCATTAAAGAATAAGGCTTTTTTAAACTGTCAATGTATTGACCTCCAGTACCTAATGGTTGTAAGTTAAATATTTTACCTTTATAAAGACCTGTAGGATTAAAGGATACAAAATCAAAACCAATACCAATTGAAGGTCTAAATCTTTTAGCTTTGGTATACAATCTATTATCAACAAAATCGTAATTCAACCCAGGAGAAATACCAAGAATGGATGTACTAAAAGTCATTCCTCTTGAAATTTGTTCATTGTTGGTTGAATTAAAATCAGAGTTACTTAATTTTGAACTTGTGATAGCCAAACTAGCACTCAAATTAGAATACAAGGTATAGCCTATATTAGCCCCAAATAATATATTCATTTCATTGCTAAACAAGTTGGGATTACTAATGGTTCCTTGAAAAATTGTCTCTCCTGCTAACAATGAAATCTCAATTCTACTTTTTTGTGGAGTTTCCAATTTTTGGAACTGATTTTTCACTGAATCAAGCTCTTTAGGCTTGGGCGCCACCGTATCTTTTTTTGACTTTAAAGAGTCAATTAATATTTTTTGTTTTCTAAATTGTAATAGATAGGCTTGATAGCCAATTTTAATTTCAGGCACCAATTCATTATTCCCTCCTGTAATATCTTTAATATTGTAATAGCCTATACGTTGTTTGGGAACAGAAATAGTTTTAGTAATGTCTAATTTTGTAACATTTCCACTTATATCTTGTGGATTAAATGTCAAAATCGTATCCGTAATTTTTAAAGAACTATCTGATTTAAAGAAGCTATAGATTATTTTAGCATTACTATAATTTGCTTTTTTATTAGCTTCTAAAACAATGCTTTTTAATTGTGTTTTAATAGTCAATGTATCCTGAAACTCAGTATTAGTTTCTCCATTTTTTACGGAGTAAACATGTAATGGATTTGACTCAGCTGGTGTTTGTAAAAATGGATTGTATTCTAGCTTAGGGGAGCTATAATTTAAATTCTGATCATAGATTCCTTTTTCAATATCCTCTTTCACCACAGCGCCCCAGTAATTGTTATTGAGTTTGTATGTTTTTTCTGTTCCGTAAATACCAAAATTAGCAGCATGAACTATAGTGTCTGAAATATTATCAATCAAGAAGTTTTTTACAAAACTATTTTTTTCAATTTTAGCATTATAAGAAGTATTGATTTGATCTGTTCTGCCGTAAATATAATTAGTAGAAATATTGTAATTTTTGAACCCATAAACAAAGTTATTGGCGAAAGTATTATTGGTGATTTCAATAGCTACATGGTCACTTTTTAAATCCTCAAAATAGATACCTGCATTGTTACCTGTAAAAAGATTATTATTAAGTTTGAAATGGGTGAAGATGCTATCCGTATTGAAATTAAATGGCGGATTTAAAACTTGTAATACTGAAATTCTACCCACATTGTTGATGAAAACATTATCTGATATATTTACATCTAATCTATTCCATCCAAAATCAAACATCAAGGGTAACTGTAAACTTCTAAAAATGGTATTATTGATGATCACTTTACTAGAATCATTGTTCTTTATAAGCAAACCCACCCCTTCTAAATTTTTCTTTCCAAAAAATTCAATGAAATTAGATCCACCTTTCATTGTTACACTTCCCTCGCAGACAATTAATCCTGCCTCCATCATCTCTATCTTAGCACCCGCTTCCACTTCCAAAGCCCCAGTCACACGAACCACCTCTTTAATAATATGTGTGCCAGAGGGAATATTTAAATTGGGGTAATTACCAGCTAAAGTGTCCTGAGCATGCACAAAGCTTGAAAAAAAAAGAAAAATGAATATAAATAAGGATGCCGACTTTTTCATTAATCTATTATTTTATAAATAATTGGGGGAGAAGTTCTAGTAGAACCATCCACCAATGACATGTTTATCATATCAAATATGACTAAATCATTTTTCCTTAAACTACCTAATATTTTTTGAGTAGTAGACTGAAACAATTCACCATAGTTGGACACCGATTCTTCCTCTTTTCCATTGTGAATTTTTACTACTTTATAACTGTTAATTCTTCCAGGAAAATATTTTAAATTATTAATTTCTAAATTGGCTTCCAATCTTTCAGCAGCCAATAAATCTTTCACACTAATATTGTAGGTATTCAAATTATCCCCTTTTACTCGTACCAATGGATCTGGTAATGGATTCACCATAATCTTCTTATCAAATAATAATTTTTTATCTTGCTTTCTTAAATCATAAAATTTTAATAAGTAATCACCACTCTTTGAAAAAGTAATCTTGAAATCTTTACCTACTTGCGTAATTTTTGTTTTGGGAATAACTTCAAAAGTAAAGTCTTTGTCAAAATCAAATTTAAAATCAGAAATAAAAGAGGTAGTTAAGCCTGTAAAAATATTTTCTGTATGCAAAGAATTAATGATATTTTTAAACAATTCATCAAAAATTTCATCGTTTTTATCAACTGCCTTTTGATTGGGTTGAATGATTTCATCCGGCTTGTATTCTTTTACTGTAGATTTTAAAACATACAATTTAGGGTTGAACTTTGAGAAATAAGTGGGTTGGTAGCCAATTTCAGCTAGCGCAGCTTCCTGATACAATAATTGCGCCTTTGCCACCAATAATTTAATACGTTGTAATTGCATATAACTAATGGCAGAAGGTTTATGCATAAACATATAATAATCCCACTCATCTACTTTTCCTTTGATGGTGGTTACCTGTTTTTGTATAGGTATCAATGAATCCAAAGAAGTCTGCAGTTTAAAAGGTGCTTTTTTTATAAATTCAGATAAATCGAACAAATCAATACTTAATTGCTTTACACCTTTTTCGCTTTTTAATATTTCTTCAATTAAATTTCTTCCATTAAACTGTTTAAGCAAGGTTGTTTTCTTTGCAGCAAATTCACTATCTACATAATTGATCACTCCACTTATGACCACATAGCTTTTAGCAAGTCTTGTTCTAATTTTGAGGTAACTATTGACCTTTTCACTTTTACTTAAAATATCTATATTGTCTTGAATAACACTATTGCTAATATCTACTTTTTTTACTTCCTCAACAATCAATGACTGAAATGACTTTATGGTAAAAATATTTGAGTCCAATACCGATAATTTGATATTGATCACAGAAAAACAAATAAATACGATATACAAAAGACTAATAATCTGGTATCTCTTGACATCTACTTGACCTTCGGCCATATCCTAAATTTTAATTTATTAGCTGTATTGTTTGTATAATAAAATAAACGCCAATTGGGAACCTGCTGGCACCGTATTTGTTTTAGCTAAATGGTAATCCAATTTGGTGAACACATCTTTTTTAGAATCTTGTTCTTTCATATTAAATAACTCTAATAATTTAGATTTAGTAGTCACATTGTCTGCCACTAGCTTTTCAATAATAGAGTTAATATAATTTAAGTAAGTCAACTCTCCATTGACAAATAATTCATTCAATGCTACACTATATTCATTTTTAGGGCCAAAGTAAATAGTGTCTGAATAACAATTAACCACGTCATCTAAAATAATGGTCTTTTTATCTGCAATTTGAAATTCAATAATTTTATTAAAATATTGTTGCCCAAGGGATGAATCCGTGAAGGACATGGTTGTTTGTACCAAGTTTTTTAAATAGGCATAACCTGCAGCAGTTTCGACATTGTATCTTACTTTCTTGAATTTTGATAACAATTTCTTCTTCAATTCGTCAGACTGTGTAGTTAAAATATTGGTCAATGAGAACAGTTCAGCCTCTTGTTTGATATCTATTTTTTGAATTAAATACTCTATCAATGTCTGGCCTTTTAACCTAACCAAACTATTCAAGCACTCTATATTTGGGCTAATGATAAGCTCCTTTGTAAAATAACTTTGTAGGTGACTTAAAACCAGTTCCTCTTCTCCGCCAAATACTTGTTGTTCTTTGGCTTTTCTTGGTCTAATTTCAATAGCCTCTCCTTGTCCAGTTAAAATAAAATTATCAAAAAAAGTATTGAACTTTATAATGGAAAAAGCTTTGCACAACAATTCTACTTCCCCAGCCTGCATTGCATGGGCTTTTTCTAAAACCAATTTGCTCATTTCTGGAATTGGCAATTTTACTGGAAATTGTATTAAAAACGGCAAAGCCTCTTTATTAGGCATTTTCTTATCAAAAATTCTTTTAAAAATTTGACTGATTTGAGTATAATCGTCCGTACTTAATTTATCCCATGCAGGTTGAAAGAACAAGTCCTTTGCAAGACTGAGTATATCCATTTGCTCTAATTGCCATAAAGAATGGGCAGTATTTTTCTGAACTAAATCAGTATCTATATTATCCCCATTGATATTATCCCCATTGATCTCAATTTTGAAATTGTTGTCTTCTGCAATAGGCACTGCATCATTGATTACAGTATTGTTATTTATTCTTACTAGCGTATTGGGTACATCCTGAGTTCCCTTGATGTTGGCAATTTCAGCAGTAGTTCCACCAGCCATAGATTCGCTTGAAAAAGTTCCATCCCCTGTTTGTATATTGATGTAAGTTTCACCTGCAGCTGCTTTTGCATTGGATGCAATGGTCCCTAATCCTTCGGCGACTTTGGACAAAGTTGCTTCCGTAGCCACTTCCTGCTTCACTTCAACGTCTACAAATTTTATAGCTGATACACCAAAAACTACGGCTTCAATAGCTAATCCGCCAGTGATCAATAGATCTTGAGCAGGCCATTCCAATAACTTAGCAATTACTCCAATTAAGATTACAACGGCTGCACCGCTGTAAAAAAGGTTAAAAATGTCTAATTTTTTGGTCTTTGCGACTTTTGGTTTCATAGGTGGATTATTTAGATACAAATTTCACAAAACAAGCGTAAAATCTAACTAATGTAGCACTATCTATGATTGACACAAAAAAATGCAAGACAAGCGATAATTAACGGAGATATCATTCTTGAAGCATTCATGATCAATATATTATAAATTATTTATTTATGATATGTTAAATTTATGAAAGCAAAAAATAATGGTAAAAATAACTAGAACAAGATGCTCAAATTGAGAAATATTACAACTCAATTCTTCATCTTTTGCCAAATAGTCTCTTTTTCAGTAAGACTTAGAGCAGCCAAGTCTAAACCATTGTCTTTGGCATAGGATTCCATGCGTTCAAATCGATGTTTAAACTTCTTATTGGTTTTCTCTAATGCTGTTTCTGGGTCTATCTTTAAAAATCTAGCATAATTAATTAAACTAAAGAAAACATCCCCCAATTCATCTTCCATCTTCTCAAGGTCGTTTTGGGCTATTTCATATTGTAATTCACCAATCTCCTCATTTACTTTGTCCCATACCTGCTCCTTATTCTCCCACTCAAAACCTACTTGTTTTACCTTTTCTTGAATTCTTAAAGCTTTTACCATGGAGGGTAAACTATTGGGTACCCCACTTAATATAGTTTTTTTACCATCTCCCTCTTTTAACTTAAGCTGCTCCCAATTTAATTTCACTTGTTCTTCGGTCTCAGCTTTTACATCACCATAAATATGCGGATGTCTATGAATTAATTTTTTAGAAATGCCTGCAATCACTTCTTCTAAAATGAATTCATTTTTTTCTGAAGCAATTTTAGAATAAAATAAAATATGCAATAATAAATCGCCTAGTTCTTCTTTAATACCTTGCCAATCTTCTTCAATGATGGCGTCCACTAGTTCATATAACTCTTCAATGGTATTACTTCTTAAACTATGTATAGTTTGTTTTTTATCCCAGGGGCATTCTGCTCTTAAGCGATCCATAATGGCCACCAGTTCTAAAAAATTTTTGGAAATATTTTCTTGAGACATAATTAAATTTTAAATATAATTGAGAGGAACTAAGATAAACAAACTTCAGGACTGCTGGTTCACTTCGTTCACCGTCTTCCTCGTTAATCGGTCTTACCCAAAGCCTTTCAAGTATCCCGATACTCGGGATACTTTGCTTTTTTTACACTCCCTTGCTTACATGAGCAAGCTCTTGAAGCTGCTCGTATAAAAAAAGCCTCTCACTTTCGTGAGAGGCTTTGTGCCTCAGGCGGGAATCGAACCCGCACGGGCGTTGCGGCCCACAGGATTTTAAGTCCTGCGTGTCTACCAGTTCCACCACCAAGGCGTCTATCATCAGACTTAAAAAAAATCCCATCCCGAGTCCTCGGGACGAGATTTTTGGAGCGAAAGACCGGGCTCGAACCGGCCACCCCGACCTTGGCAAGGTCGTGCTCTACCAAATGAGCTACTTTCGCTTGTTCAAGAACTATTTTTAGGACTGCAAAAATAACGAAACAGCGGTCTAAAACAAAATTATTTTCTTACTTATACTCAGGCTTGTACTGAGAACTACTTTGCACTTCTGGATTAGGTTTGACGAAACGGCTATTGTAAAGTTGAGCACAATTGCCTAAACCCAATGCTAGAATAGCAAAAATAGTTACATAAAAAAAGAATCTAGAAGAAGTCACCCAATTTGCGGCGATGTCTTTATTAGCTGAATTATCTTGTAAATCTTGTGACATAGTGTTTATTTACGGACGCAAAAATAGCAACAAGTTCTTAATAATGAACTTGTTTGCTTACTATTTTACTAAAAAACTGCTTGTTTTTTATAAAGTACTGGAAAACCAGCAAACCTTGGTAAACCCCGCCCAATGAATCTAAGGGTTTAGCCTCTTTTGTTCTTTTGATCTTGCCCCCTAAACAATAGCCCATGAAGGCAAAATGTGCTTTAGCAATAGCCAAAAAGAAGCTCGAGTCTCCTCCCAACAAGCCTTTATAGGCAGAAATGGCATCCAAAGCAAATCTTGTAGGCAGTTTCCAAATCAGTTCAGAGAAAGGCAAATTCTTAGTCAACATGATTAAATTATTCCTAAAATTTAAGAATACTTTTCTTCCCCCTCTAGGTAATGTGCCCGCCCCAACATGGTAGACCTTGGCAGTTGGACAGGCATAAATTTCATAGCCTGCTAACTGCATTCTCCAACATAAATCAATTTCTTCTTGGTGGGCAAAAAAATCTGCATCAAAGCCTTGCATCGCATGAAATAATTCAGCACGAATCATCATGCATGCGCCAGTAGCCCAAAAAATAGGGGCCGCATCATCATATTGCTTTTCATCTTTTTCACAAACATCAAACACACGTCCTCTGGAGAATGGGTAGCCTAAACTATCAATCCAGCCACCACAAGCACCAGCATATTCAAAACTATTTGGATTGGCGTAAGATAAAATTTTGGGTTGACAAGCACCTATTGAATCATTGGACTCTAGTAAATCAACCATGGGTGCAATCCAATTTGGATCGACTGCTACATCTGAATTTAGTAACACATAATAATCTGCTTTTACTTTTTTCAAGGCCCAATTATAGCCTCCTGCAAAACCTTCATTCGTAGAATGAGTAATAATTTTTACTGTAGGGAAACCATCTTTAACCAATTGAATAGAATCATCTGTGGATGCATTGTCTGCCACTACTACTTCAAAATTTGAATACTGCGTTGCCATTACCGATGGTAAAAACTGTGCTAAATATTTAGCTCCGTTGTAATTTAATATAACGATGGAAACAAGCGGTTGCAAACTGATTCTTTTAGCGAAAGTAAGCCCAAAATATGGGAATTTGAAGTAAAAAAACTAACTTAGCCCTATGAGCATGGGAAGTTTTTTACATAGAAACCTAGATTTACTCAATCATCCCTTGGGGTAGTACAACTACCTCCTATTTTTTTGTATGAAAGCGAAATTTATTTTTTGCTTTTGTATTCTGTATTCAGCACAATTTTATTTCCATTCATTTAATTTATAGCAATGACTCATTCAACTTTGAGTTCCAATGCTGCTAAATATCTAGCACTTGAGGAACAATATGGCGCTCATAACTACCACCCACTTCCAGTAGTATTGGAAAGAGGGGAAGGTGTTTATTTATACGATGTAGATGGTAAAAAATATTTCGATTTTCTAAGTGGTTATTCTGCCGTGAATCAAGGTCATTGTCATCCCGCCATTATTGAAGCTTTACATAAACAAGCCAGCAAACTCACTTTAACTTCCCGCGCTTTTCATAATAATTTATTGGGCGAGTATGAAAAATACATCACCGACTATTTTGGATACGATAAAGTACTTCCTATGAATACAGGTGTGGAAGGTGGAGAGACGGCTATTAAATTAGCGCGTCGTTGGGGCTACAATGTAAAAGGAATTGCAGAAAATAAAGCCAAAATAATTTTTGCAGAAGGGAATTTTTGGGGACGCACATTAGCAGCTATTTCATCTTCCACAGACCCTAGTAGCTTTAAAGGTTTCGGCCCCTACATGCCAGGCTTTGGTTTGGTACCTTATAATGATTTAGTGGCGCTTGAAGAAGCTTTAAAAGATAAAGAGGTAGCAGCATTTATGGTAGAACCTATTCAAGGCGAAGCAGGTGTAGTCATTCCCGATGATGGTTATTTAAAAGCAGTGCGTGATTTATGTGATAAATACAATGTTTTATTTATTGCAGATGAAATTCAAACGGGTTTAGCTAGAACTGGAAAAATGTTAGCCTGTGATCATGAGCATGTGAAACCTGATATTTTAATATTAGGTAAAGCATTAAGTGGTGGTACCCTTCCAATTTCTGCAGTGCTTGCCAACAATGAAATTATGATGCAAATTTTACCAGGAGAACATGGTTCTACTTATGGTGGAAATCCATTGGCATGTGCGGTGGCTATAAAATCTTTAGAAGTATTGAAGTCGGAGAAGATGGCAGAGAATGCAGAAAAAATGGGAGAAAGGTTAAGAGCAGGACTTGCGAATTTACATTCTCCATTTGTTACCACCATACGCGGTAAAGGCTTATTAAACGCCATTGTAATAAAACATGAGCATCCTGATGCAAGTTGGGATTTATGTTTACACTTAAAAGATTTAGGTTTACTTGCTAAACCAACGCATGGAGATAAAATAAGATTTGCACCTCCATTAATTATAACTGAAAAACAAATAGACGAAGCAATTGTAATTATTGGAGCTGGTTTGAAACTTTTATCTTAGGTAAAAAAGTCATGACTAATATGCTTGCAGAAATGATGATGCAAGCATATAATGCCCATTTCTTTTGCGGACATTCTCCCATTTGACAGGTAGACATGATTAAATAATTTCTAAAGCTCCATGCTAAAAGTAGAGCAGCAAATACCATATTGAAACGCTTTGCCCATATGAAAGGTAAGGCAAAAAATAGCAAAGCTAAAACTGCGAAAAAACTTAAAAACTTACCTGCTTGACCAAAATTTGATCCATTTGCATCCCAACCTGTTATTATCCAGTTTCTGCTTTCAATAATCACCAGAGGTTGTGTAGTGCTATAAATAAGCAATAAGCAAAGTACAATACCAATCGTTTGAGAATATTTCATATTAATTCAATTATAAAAAGCAAAACCCGTACAAATTGTAAGGGTTTTACTTTTTTAGTGAGGTCGAGAGCGGATTCGAACCGCTGTGGAAGCTTTTGCAGAGCTCTGCCTAGCCACTCGGCCACCCGACCCTATCTAGAACGCGAAATTAATGTAAAGAACTTAATTATAAAAGAATTTTACCGCTATTCCGATTTAAACGACATTTGTAGCTAAATAAAACCATATGCAGGCCATTGGTGCATCAGAACTCATTATTAACGACCGCGGAGCCATTTATCACTTAAATCTAAGGCCAGAAGAGTTGGCAGATACCATTATAACTGTAGGCGACCCTGAAAGAGTTGCATCAGTGAGTAAATACTTTGACCGCGTTGAACATAAATTAGCGCATAGAGAATTTATTACCCATACGGGCACTATTGGCAATAAAAGAATTTCTGTTCTGAGCACAGGCATTGGCCCCGACAATATTGATATTGCCTTAAATGAAATTGATGCACTTGCGAATATTAATTTTGATACTAGAACTATTAATGATCTAAAAAAATCTGTGTCCATCATTCGCATGGGTACCTGTGGTTCTTTGCAAGGCGAAGTAGGTGTTGACGAATTGGTAGCGGGCACGCATGGATTAGGTATTGATAATGTTTTACATTTTTATGCCCAAGAAAATAATGAAGAAGAAAAAGCCATCTTAGCTGCTTTTGATGAGCATACAAAAATTACTGCTCATAAAATTCAACCTTATATTGCCACCGCAAGTGCAGATTTAATTAAACATTTTACTGAAGGATATAGTCATGGCATCACCGTTACTTGTCCTGGTTTTTATGGCCCTCAGGGTCGTATCTTAAGACTTTCATTGAAAATGCCCAACCTGGTGGATCAAATGACCAGCTTTAAATACGGACAACATAGAATTGCTAATTTCGAAATGGAAACTAGCGCTATTTATGGCTTGTGTAATTTATTAGGGCATCAGTGTTTAAGTATTAATGTAATTATTGCCAATAGAGTGAGAAAGGAATATAGCAAGGATATGGGTAAGGCCGTAGATCATATGATTCAAAAATCACTAAGTATTATTGCAGGTATTTAAAAAAGCCACTAAGTAATTAAATTAAATGATTAGTCGACAAAAAATATTAGTAAGATCCGAATTAATATAAAAGTTAAATACTAAAATGAATATACCCTTTTCAAAATACCAAGGCACACAGAACGATTTTGTAATTATTGATAATCGTGCAGGTCATATCAAATTAAGCGAAGCCCAAATAGAATTTATTTGTGATAGAAGAAAAGGTATTGGCGCCGATGGCTTAATGCTACTAGGTACTGCAGCAGGCTACGACTTCTCTATGACTTATTATAATGCCAATGGCAAGGAAGGTTCTATGTGTGGTAATGGTGGCCGTTGTTTAACACAGTATGCATTTGACCAAGGTATACAAAAAGATACTTACTCTTTTATAGCTATTGATGGCCCACATGAATCTAAGATAGATGCTGAAGGTTGGGTGCATTTAAAAATGATTGATGTAAAAGTAGTAGAAAAAAATATTGAAGGGGATGTTACATTTTATGTATTGAATACAGGCTCTCCTCATTATATTGAATTTGTTGATAGTGTAAATAGTGTAGATATTGTGGGCCTTGGACAAATGATTCGCTATAATGAAAGATTTAAAACAGAAGGCATCAATGTAAATTTTGTGCAGCAAGAAGAAGGACAACTTTTTGTTAGAACCTATGAACGTGGGGTGGAAAATGAAACTTTTAGTTGTGGCACAGGAGTAACTGCATCTGCCTTAATTGCAGGGATTGAAAAATTAGGCGAGCAGAAAATAAATATTGAAACCTTGGGCGGAAAATTAGCGGTAAGTTTTAACAATAGAGGAGACCATATATTTGACAATATTTGGCTGATGGGCCCCGGCACCTTTGTTTTTAGCGGGGATTTAGCTATTTAAAAAAAGTTGTCGAAAGATTTACTGAAAACAACAACAAAAAATTTAAATACTGGAATTTAAAATTCTGGATACTTAATTCAAACTCAAATCATTTTTTATGGCTTTATTTAACGTTCGTGTGTATGGCTTATTACTTGATGCTCAAAATAGATTACTCGTGAGTGATGAGTATATTAGAGGAGAATTTTTTACCAAACTTCCAGGAGGTGGGCTTGAATTTGGGGAAGGTACCCGCGAAGGTTTGGCAAGAGAATTTGTGGAAGAAACTGGTATCCATGTTACTGTTGGCGAACATTTGTACACCACCGATTTTTTTCAAATTTCTGCTTTTAATAAAAAAGACCAGATCCTCTCTATTTATTATATCGTGCACAGTAAAGAAGCTGGGATGATTAAAACCAGTGAAAAGCATTTTGACTTTAGTCCAGCACAAATTGAAGATAAAAAAGGAACATTTGAATCCTTTCGTTGGGTGGATTTTGAAAATTTGAATGAAGATGCGATGACCTTACCCATTGACAAAGTGGCCATTGGTTTATTGAAACAAAAATTTGCTGTCTAGGCTAAATTTCATTCTCTATGCCCATGGCTTCTAATTTCATTTTTGTAGCCATTTCATGCCCAACATAGTTTTCAATTCTTTTTTCAATGTAACCGATCAATGGTGTTAAAACAATGGCCAAGACAAACTTATACATGTAATTGACAACGCAAACCGCAAGTACAGTAGACCATGACCAACCATTGCCAATTTTAAAGGCAATCACCAATACCACAAAGCTGTCAACCAATTGAGATACAACGGTAGAACCCGTGGCCCTCAACCAAACCATCTTATCCCCGGTTATTTTTTTTATTTTATGAAATACATAAACATCAATTAACTGGCTAACCAAAAATGCAATCAAACTACCTAAAATAATCCACATGCCTTGGCCAAAAATTGATTCAAATGCCAATTGCATACTGGGCACCCCTGCTGCTGTTTTAGAGTTTACCCAAAAATCGGCAGGTGCAATATGCATGGCCAAATAAAACATTAAAAAGGCATAACAAATTAAGGACACCGCAGTAATACTTATTCTTCGAACTGCTTTGGGTCCAAAATATTCATTGACCACATCGGTCACCACAAATTCAAGTGGCCACAACAATACACCACAGGTTAAATTGAAAGAAAGATTTTTTACACCAAAAAGTGTGAAATTGGCTGGTGCAATACCCAATAATTTTTCTAATGAGAATATCTTACCACCAATACATTCTGCAATCAAAGCATTGGCCACGAAAAAAGCAGTAATACCAATAAATAACTTGGTTGGCTTGTCTTTAAATAAATGATGTAGGGTACCTGTTTTTGATTGATTCATTCCTTAAAATTTATGTTTAGTCTTGACTAAAAAATAAAGCGCCAACTTGAATAGTTAACATCAAGATGATTAAAATTGTTTTCCAATTTTCAACAAAATTATTGCTCTTGGAAACTTTTACTAAAGCCCATGCTAATAAAAATGCAATATTCACCCCAGGGGCCATTTCTAAGCCTAAAACTGCGAAAAAATTGATCACCTCATAGGGTAATTTAACCCAATGAACATTCATGACCAGTAAGCTAAAAAGGTAAAAGGCATTGCAAATAATGGCCACTTTGGCAATAAAAGATAGATTGATTATGGAGGCTGGAACTTTCATTTTTATTAAATTATTTACAAGGTACTAAAATTACTTAAAAAGCCTTTTTAGTTGTAAGTTTGGCACTATAAAATAATGCATATGTTCAAGTCTATTTTTAAATCTGCCCTACCCCATTTAATAGCCATCGTCATTTTTGCTATTGTGGCCATTGTTTATTGCAGACCCGCCTTGGAGGGGAAAGTTTTGCAACAACAAGACATTACCCAATGGAAGGGAATGGCCCAGGACGCGCTTAGCTATGCAGAGAAAAATGGTCATACACCTATGTGGTCCAATAGCATGTTTGGTGGCATGCCCACCTTTCAAACAACAGGTGTGCCAGGTTTTGCTTATTCGGTAGGCTTTTTGGATCAACTATTTACTTTAAAATTACCAGAACCCATTAGTTTATTTTTTCTAGCTTCTTTATGTTTTTATTTCTTGGCTCAAGTCTTAGGTTTTAATTCCATCATCAGCATCATTGGCGCATTAGGATATAGCTATGCCACTTACAATCCTATCTTAATCATGGTGGGGCATATTACAAAAATGCATGCCATTGCTTATCTGCCCTTTTTTATTGGCGCCTTGCTCTTAATTTTTAAAAAGAAATATCTATGGGGTGGCCTGCTTACGGGCATTTCGACTGCCTTATTTGTTGGAGCCAACCATTTGCAAGTAAGTTATTATGGCATCATCATTGTTGCATTCATGTCCATTTTCTTTATCATTCAATGGATCAAGGAAAAAGAATATACGCATATAATTAAAACATTTGCAACTGCACTCATCGCTGGTATAATTGGTATTGCCGTGAATGCGCCCATCTTAATAAGCACTTATGAATATGGTAAAGAGTCCATCAGAGGGGGAAGTGCCATTATTACCAAAGACAGCAAAACCACGGCTACAGGATTAAATAAAGATTATGCATTAAGCTATAGTATGTTTAAATCAGAACCCTTAGTATTGATGTTCCCCAATATATACGGTGGTACCAGCGACCCAAATATCATTGATCCTGCCAGCTCCAAAGCCATTGAAGCCTTGCAACAAATGCCCCCTCAGGTAGCACAGCAATTGCAATCTTATCTGTCTTTTTACTGGGGTGGCATTGGTTTTACCTCGGGTCCTCCCTATGCAGGTGTGCTCATCTGCTTATTTGCCTTACTAGGTTTTTCATCAAGTAACAACCAGCACAAGTGGTGGATTGCTGCTACCATTGTTTTCTCGTTCATGTTAAGCGCAGGAAGTTATTTTGAATCTTTCAATGTGTATATGCTGAATCATTTACCTCTATACAATAAGTTTAGAGCACCAAGTATGATTATGATTATCCCTACTTTGCTCCTAGGTGTAATGGCCTTGTATGGTATACAATCGGTAATTAGCGAAACTAGTTTTAAAAATATAATAGCTAAATACAAAGTCAGTTTAGTTTTAATTGGCTTGGCATTTATAGCTGTATTGGCCATTTATTTTACTAGTGATTTCAAAAGCGAAAATGAGAAAAGTTTAATTACTCAAATTTCAAAATTACCTGATGCAGGTCAAAGAGCTGCTTTTGAAACCCCTGCTCGTAGTTTAGTGTCTGCCATGGCTAGCGATAGAAAAAGTTTAATTGAAGGAGATTTAATTAGATTTTTACTTTTTGTTTTATTGATTGCAGCATTGTTATTCTTATACTTTAAAAAAGTTTTCAATCAAACCATATTATTGGTGGGGTTTGGTGTATTGTCCTTGATTGATTTATTCCAAATAAATATCAAATACTTAAAATCAGAGAATTTTATTGAATCAGCCGAAAACGAAACTGCCTTTGCTTTAACCCCTATTGATGTTGCTTTAAAAAAAGATACTAGCAATTACCGAATACTAGATTTAAGGTCTGGAAATATTGGCAATGCTTTTAATGGAGGCGCCTTGGTGGCTTATCACCACAAAACTGTGGGAGGTTACCATCCAGCAAAATTGAGCATTTATCAGGATCTAATAGAAAATCAATGGTATAAATTTCCAAATTGTGCACCTACTATGAACATGCTCAATACCAAATATGTATTGTCAGGAAATATGGCCAACGACACCATCCCAAATAAAGCAGCCTTGGGCAATGCCTGGTTTATCAAAGGTATCCAATATGAAAAAGGGCCCAACGAAGTAATGCATAGGTTGGATAATTTTAATCCAAAAGATACGGCCATCATTGAGCAAAAAGATAAAATTGACGCATTAAATAATATCGATTTTGATGAAAATGCAAAGATTGCTTTAGTCTTCAATAACAATGATGAAGTAAGCTATACCAGTACTTCGACAAAAAAACAATTGGCCGTTTTTAGTGAAGTCTATTACCAACTAGGTTGGAAGGCCTATATTGATAATCAAGAAACACCTATTGTCAAAGTGAATTATGTATTAAGAGCTTTGGTGGTACCTGCAGGCAATCATAGCATTCGATTTGAGTTCAAACCAGCATCTATTATTGCAGCTCAAAAAGCAGCCACTGGCGCTTCTGTCATTTTATGGGGATTATTGATTGGATTGGGCTTTACTAGTTTCAAGCAATGGAAAAAAAATAGCAAATAAACAATGTTTTTATCTATCATCATATGTAGTTATAACCGAGCAAGCTATATCAATGATGCTTTAGATAGCTTGTATATGCAAAGTTCTGGGATGAATGCATTTGAAGCCATTATTGTAGATAATAATTCAACCGATAATACAGCAGAAGTATATATGCAATGGAGAGCAACACATCCAAATGGTGCGTTTACCTACCTAACTGAGTCACAACAAGGAGCCTCCTTTGCTAGAAATACAGGTGCTGCAAAGGCAAATGGAACTTGGCTATGTTTTATGGACGATGACGCAGTAGCTACCCCAAATTATGTTGAAAATATATTAAAGCATATTGAGACCAAACCAGAAGCAGTGGGCTTTGGTGGACGCATTATTCCAAAATATGTCCCAGCAGAACCTAAATGGATGAGCTATTATGTTTCCTCCTTAGTAGGCAATTTTGACTATGCCCCAATTGCATGTGCTTTTGAACCTGGCAAGTATCCCCTGGAATCCAATATGATAGTAAAAAAAGACATCTATGATTCCATTGGTGGATTTAATACTCAATTACCTGGTGTAGTAGGCACTTTAAGAATTGGTGGAGAAGGGAAGGAATTATTTTATAAAATTTTATCTCAAGGGCATACCATCTATTACGATCCTGCAATTTGCGTGCACCATGTGGTTGAAGTCAAAAAATTAACTTCCGAATATATGTACCGGGTGGCAAGTGGTATTGGGCGTGGAGAAAAAAAAAGGACTTTGACTATTTCAAATGGCACTTATTTGAAAAAAATTATAGAATATATTTTAAAGCTTGGCGCTTCGATTATTCTAGCAATAAAATATATCTTGCAGGCAACTCCTGCTAAGGCATGGCCTGTGATTCAATTTAGGATAGATGCCTTGAAGGGATTGATAGGTTAATTATTATAAATTAAAATAAAAATAATGAACGAATTAAGAAATTATTTTGAGCAAAATGAAGGTAGACTAATTAATAAATTTGATCATTACTTTGATGTTTATGAAAGATATTTTAGTAAATTCAGAAATAAAAAAATTACTATTGTTGAAATTGGTGTTTATCAAGGAGGTAGTTTACAAATGTGGCGCAATTATTTTGGGAAGGAAGCAACTATATGGGGCATAGATATTGACCCAAGATGTAAATCATTAGAAGACGAAAATACACATATACTTATAGGCTCTCAAGAAGACCCATCATTTCTTAGATCCATTGTAGATAAAATTGGTATGATTGATCTATTAATTGACGATGGTGGTCATACCCAAGATCAACAAATTATTTCCTTTGAGGAATTATACAAACATGTAAACCCTGACGGGGGTATCTATTTATGTGAAGATGTGCATACCTCCTACATGAATGTATACGGTGGTGGGCATAAAAGAAATAACAGCTTCATTGAATATAGTAAATCACTGGTTGATCAATTGAATGCCCATTACTCTGAACAAAGTAGTCTGATAGTTAATGAAATAACTAAAACAACCAATAGTATTCATTTCTATGATAGTATTGTTGTCTTTGAGAAAAAAATAATGATCCCTCCAAGTTCTAAAATGATGGGGAAATGGTCTTTTGACAATGAGCTAAAAAAGAAAACCTTCAGTGAAAAATTGAAACTTCACTTATTTATTAGAATAAATAAAGTTCTTCAATTATTAAAAATAAAAGGTTTTAGTATCAATGAAATGATAAGGTTAAGCAGCAAGAAATAAATTACTTCTTACCCATCTTATTGATTAGAAAGTAATACATTCCAAAAAATAAATTTTTATACACTGCTGATAATTGGGAATGGTAGATTAAATCATTTTTTATAATCGTCATACTTTTAAAAACCTCTTTTTTCATTGAAGCATTCAAACCCTTAGACTTAAATAATAAGTATAAACCATTTCGTACAATATAAAATACACGAATAGGAGCATGTATAATGCGTTTTGATTTTTTAAAATTACCCAAGGACCTACCCTCTATCAATGTCCCCAGCGCATGATTTAAAACAATATTAGAGAACATTAAATTAGTATATCCATATTGTCGTACACGATAGGAGAATTCGGTATCTACAAAATCAATAAAAAAATCTTCATTGAATAGCCCTACTTTATTGGTTAGTGATAAATTTAATATAGTGCCAGAGGTAATTAAGGTTAGAGCTGCTTCTGGCCTGTCTTTAGAAGGGGTAAAATTAGGTTGATGGTTCACCCCGTATTGGGCTACATTTGAATTATTAGTTGACTGAATCAATAATTTATATTGTTCAAAATCCCCTGGTCTGAAAGAAGAATCCTGATCCATGGTCAATAAAAAATCAAACCCCTCTTGTCTTGCTAATTCTGAAGCTTCGTTTAATCTTTTAGCAATACCTTCATTTTTACCTGTAGCAATATAAGCTAGGTTGCCTTCGATTTTATTTGTTAAATCAACAAAATCCTGATTGATAATTTCAGAATTATCATAAATAAACAATTTATCTAAATAATTAGAATAAGACTTAATATGCTCTATTACAATTTCAGTATCAGGATAATATAGAATTACAATACCAGCAAGTTTCATTGATATATAAATTAGATAATCTTGATTTCAGGAAGTAAAATAATAAACTTTCCATGATAAGTATGGTTAAAAGAATCAATAATATAATCAGAAAAATTATGCGCAAGGATTAAAATATAATCAATGTTTTGAAAATCTACCTCCTTTCTAGCAACAATTTTCAATCCTGTACCAGGCATAAACTTACCTTGCTTAATATCAGTATCATCAATGATATAATCAATCTCTTTGTTTGTAATATTAATGGCATTTAGAAAAATACAACCCTTGGCTGCCGCACCAAAAGCAACGATTTTTTTATTTTGAAATTTCAGGTCATTAATTATTTGTTTACATTTTTGTAAATGTTCACTTACTTGCCATCCCCATTTTTTATAATATTCAATATCAAAAGCACTTTCATACTTAATAAAATTTTGTATGGATAAATCAGGCTCATAAAAAGAGTCTTTTTTAGCCATTACCAATCTTAATGTTCCGCCATGAATGACTTGCTTTTCAACCCTAATAATCTTAAATCCATGTTTTTCCATCATTAAGTTTAATGGAAGTATAGAATAAAAATAAACGTGCTCATGATAAATTTGATCAAATTGATTTGTTTCTAAATCATGGATCCAATAGGGGAACTCTAAAAGCCAAAGTCCTTTTTCATCTAATAAATGATGTACCCCTTGAACAAAAGAATTGATATCTCTTAAGTGTTGGAATACATTAGTAGAAGTGATGACTTTTGCGCGCTTTGAAATTAATTTTGAAGTAGCTAAGGAAAAATACTCATTTAAAACTGGGATACCCTTGGCTTCAGATAACTTGGCCAAATTTATTGAAGGGTCAATATTTAAATAACTTAATTCGATATTTGAAACAGAGCGAAAAGTAGAAAGTAAAGTACCATCATTACCACCTATGTCTACTATTAAATCATTTTCATTAAGTTTAATAAGCCCTGTTATATAATCGTACATTCTAGCACAATGTGAAATATAAGGTATGTTGATTTCAGATTTAAACAAATAGTTATTAAAAAGTAGCTCGCTATTAACTGAATGGCTTAAAGCAGTTAATTTAGAACTAGTAAAGAAATTAACTTTTAATGGGAATTTTTGACATTTTAACGAGTCTTCTTCAGTATCCGATAAGTTATTAACCAACGGAAAGTCGCCTAAATCAAAATAAGTAAAAAAATTAGTATCACCTGTAATAGGACATTTTATTATCTCCTCAGCATTTGTCATAGGTTAAATTGAAATGCAAATATAATATTTATTAGCAATACAATTTTATGTAAAAACGATCAATTTGCATCATTTTTCCTCAAAGCCACTGCTTCCAACTTAAGTAAATGAACAGTTCATTTATCTAAAGATAAAATTATAAAAAAATGATGGTAGCCATTGATTTTAAAAGTAAATTGGTGTTGGTTTTTAACAAACTTAAGACTTCTTCAAAAAAATTGTAATTTCATTGTAAATAACAGCAATACAAATGGGGGATCCATATATTTCAATTTGCATACCTGCCTACAAAAGAACAAATTATTTAAAAAGATTGCTCGACTCCATCGTTTTGCAAAATTTTAAAAATTTTGAAGTAATAGTATCAGATGATAGCAATGATGATTCTGTTATAAATCTAATTAGAGACTATATTGATACAATAAAAATTATATATTTTCACAACAGCCCATCTTTAAGAACTCCTGGAAATATGAATTTTGCTATCTCAAAAGCCAAGGGCGAATGGATAAAAATAATTCACGATGATGATTGGCTTTCAAATGAAAATAGTTTACAAATATTTGCAGACGCCACTAAAACTGGTAGGCAATTTATTTTTTCTGCTTATAATAATTTTATAGAAAAAGATAGTCGTTTTCAATTAGTTCAATTTCCTATAAGTTTAAAGTCGAAAATTATAGCCGCTCCACTTTTATTGATTTCGAATAATATGATTGGGCCTCCAAGTGTAAGCATGTTTCACAAATCTATTTTAGTTAAATATGATACAAGATTAAATTGGCGTGTAGATCAAGAATATTATATAAGAATTATTCAACTTCTAAAAGATTTTGAATACATCAATCAACCTTTAATTAATGTAGGCGTAAGCGAAAGTCAAGTGACCAATGCTTGCATCAATGTACCAAATGTGGAAATACCAGAAGGGCATATCTTATTGGAAAAGTACGGTACCAGCCCCTTAAAGAATATCATTGTATTTGATGCTTGGTGGCGCATCTTACGCAATTGCCAAATTAGATCAGAAAAGGAGCTTACTCAATTTGGAAATACCCTCTGGCCCGCCTGTATCTTATCTATGGTTCATCTGCAATCAAAGTTTTCTAGCGCTTTACTCAAAAACGGCTTTGTTTCAAAAACATTGATGACCCTTTCCTATGTACAAAACATCATTCAAGGTAAACTATAAGCATTGAAATTATCCATCATCATAGTCAATTATAAATCCTCTAAGTATATTAAAGATTGTTTGCAATCTGCGATTGCCTTTGATTCCTACAAGAATTTTGAATGGATAGTGGTAGATAATGATTCCAAAGATCAAAGCAAAGAAAATCTGATGCAGGAATTTCCATTTTTACTTTGGCATGATATGGGCTACAATGCAGGTTTTGCACGTGCCAACAATGCAGGCATTCAAATGGCTAAGGGCGATGCAGTATTACTTTTAAACCCTGATACCTTAATTTTAAACGATGCCATTCAAAAAACAGTAGAATTATTTACGACGTCTTCCTATGTGGCTTGTGGGGTACAAATGCTGAATCCTGATTTAACTCCTCAAATTTCCGGCAATCATTTTATGAAAGGAGGCTTGAATCATCTGCTCCCTATACCCTATTGGGGCCATTTTTTAAAGTGGGTAGCTGGTTTATTTAAAGTGCAAAAGCCTAGTATTGAAATTGCAGGAACAGAAGAAAAAGTAGATTGGATCAGTGGTGCTTTTTTAATGGTCAAAAAACAAGCTATTGAAAAGGCAGGTATACTAGACAATGACTTTTTTTTATATGCAGAAGAAGTGGAATGGTGTAGCAGACTGGGTCAACATGGGTCATTGTGTATTTTTGGAAATATCCATATTGTTCATATCATCGGCGAAGTCATTAGCGCTAATGCTGGATCAAAAGATAAATCCTATACCAATTTGTATGATCAAAAAGGATTACAATACATGGTAAGCAACCACCTTAGGATCAGAAAGCAATATGGACTTTTCTGGTTCTTTATTCAACTACTAAATTATACCCTTGGTGTTCTTATTTATTTTATCGCCAGTATCCTATCGAATATTTTTAATTTAAAAAATCCATTGCCTGACATCAAAAAATCTTTGGCCTTAGGTTACAATGTGCTAAGGGTTTGGGTACTTAGTGGACGTATGATTCGCCAAGCACCTTATTTTTATAAAGTTCTTTAACTACTACTTTATTTACAATATATTTGTTCTATGGGAATCATTCAAAAACAAGGCTTAAAATCATCGCTTTTTATAATGATGGGCTTTGTCATTGGCGCTTTTAATTTGTTGGTTTTGTTCCCGCATTTTTTTTCAAAATCAGACCAAGGTTTGGTCAGAGCGATAATTGATATTGGATCTACTTTGTCCATCTTTTGCACCTTAGGGACCATCCCAGTAGTGAATAAATTTTACCCATTTTATAATCAATACTTAGGCACAAAAAAAAACGATCTTCCCTTTATTACCTTATTCATTAACTTGATTGGCTTTACTTTTATTTTGATGATTGGATGGCAAGAAAAAGATTTTATCATTCGTAAATTAGGCAAGTCACCAGATTTAGCCGTTTATTTTAATTATATCTACCCTTTTACTTTCTTTTTGCTCATGTATTTATGGTTGGAAGGATTTGCCTGGGGATTAAGAAAAGGTGTATTGACTAACTTGTTGAAAGAGACCGTTGTTAGAATTTTAACCAGCCTACTCATTTTGGCCTTTGGTTTTAAATTAATAGGTCTCCCCATTTTTATAATGCTATTTAGTGGTATTTACCTGATTCCTGTCTTAATTCTTTTATATACTCTAATTCAGACCAAAGAATTTTCACTTAAAAATTTTAAAATAAGTAGTGTTACCAAAAGATTAAAAGGCAGGATGATCAATTTTGCGCTATTTGTATTTGCAGGACAGTTTTTTAATTTTTTAGCCAAAACCAATGATACTTTTTTAATTTTTGGATTGAGGGGCTTAAGTGATACTGCCATTTTTGCTATTGCCACTTATGTTTCAGCTATCTTAGAAATACCACAGCGTAGCTTAAACTCCATCACTATACCTGTTTTAGCAGAGTCATGGAAAAACAAAGACATGGACAATATCAAACATATTTACCATAAAAGTGTTTCTAATCTTTTGGCGATTGGCCTTTTATTGTTTGGCCTTATCTGGTTAAATATTGGTAACCTTGTCGCTTTTTTAAATTTTATCAGTAATAAATATGGCGGGGGGTATGACGAATTACCCAAACTAATTTTTATTTTAGGATTGGCCAAATTAATTGATTTAGGCACTGGGGTGAATAGCCAAATTATTGGTACTTCCAATTATTGGAAATTTGATTTTTTTACCAACTTATTCTACATCATTCTATCCCTCCCACTTAATTATTATTTAATCAAAAATTATGGTTTAGAAGGTCTGGCCTATTCAAATTTGGTCGCCCTAACAATTTACAATAGTATTCGATTTGGATTTTTATACAATAAATTCAAACTACAGCCCTATACTTGGCGTCATGGGTTATTTTTAATTTCCACTATTCTACTCATGTTTTTGGTTCACCAATTGCCGTTGGCAACTAATTTCATTTTGAATAGCATTATTCAATCCCTTTCATTTGGGGTAACATTTTTAGGATTGGCCATCTGGATCAATCCTGCACCAGAAGTATTAGTTCTGTTTACCTCTTTTTTCAAAGTCAATATACTGAGTATATTTAAGAAAAAATAGCGCAAAAAATAATACAGAGACCTACATTACAATGCGCTAATTTTGACACTTTTCTATCTCATCAAAGGGTTGATTTTCAGATTAATAAAAAAAATTAATTATATTTGAAAAAACTAGTAAAAGTGGCTATTTTAAATATATATCATGAATAATTGCACTGTTTTAATTACTGGAGGATGTGGTTTTATTGGCTCCAATTTAGCAGTCATGTTGAAAACGCAATATCCTTCTTATAGGATTGTTTGCCTTGACAATTTAAAAAGAAGAGGTGCAGAGTTAAATATCAATAGGTTAAAAGAGTTGGGGATTGAATTCTTACATGGAGACATCAGAAATAAAGAAGATGTAGATCTAAATTTTGAACCCACATTTATCATAGATGCAGCAGCTGAACCATCCGTTATCACCTCTAGTACTTCAGCACTGAATTATGTTTTAAATACCAATTTAAATGGAACTTTAAACCTACTGGAACTGGCAGCTAAATACAAATCCAAAATAATATTTCTATCTACTAGTCGAATTTATCCAATTGAATATTTAGAAAAGATTAAATACTATGAAAATGAATTTAGGTTCTGTATTGATGAAAATCAAGATTTACCAGGTATTTCTATTCATGGAATCAATGAAACCTTTTTGTTGAATAAAGCACGCTCCTTTTACGGTTATACAAAATTGGCTTCAGAATTAATATTAGAGGAATATAGAGATTCCTTTGATTTGAATTATGTCATAAACAGATGTGGAGTTGTGGCAGGTCCCTATCAAATGGGTAAGGTGGATCAAGGGGTGATTGCTTTATGGGTGGCAAAGCATTACTGGAATAAAGACATCAACTATATAGGCTATGGTGGAACAGGAAAACAAGTTCGAGATGTTTTACATATCAATGATTTATTTAACCTTGTTGATTTTGAAATACATCAATTTGACAAAGTCAATGGAAAAACATTTAATGCGGGTGGTGGTATAAAATCTAGTACCTCTTTGCTTGAATTAACCAATTTATGCCAAGAAATAACAGGTAATACTATAAAGTGTAATGCTATAAAAGAAACTAGAAAAGGAGATATTCCTATATATATAACAGATAATAGTTTAGTAACCAATAGCACTAACTGGTCACCAAAAAAACAAATGCATGATATTGTAGCTGATATATTTTTATGGATGCAAGAAAATGAGCAAATTTTAAAACCAATTCTTTCAATATGAATATTGCACTTATCACAGGCGCTCATGGACTAATTGGAAGCGAAAGTGTTGCCTTTTTTTCTGAAAAAATGGATTTAATTATTGGTATTGACAATGACCAAAGAGCTTATTTTTTTGGTAAAGAAGCTTCTACCCTTTGGAATAAAACACTTTTAGAGAATAAATACAAGAATTACCATCATTATAATGAAGATATAAGAGATTACAGTAGTTTAGAAAAAATATTTAAAGCTTATCAAAAGGATATTAAACTAATCATTCATACTGCAGCTCAACCTAGTCATGACTGGGCGGCAAAAGAGCCTATCACCGACTTCACTATAAATGCGAATGGGACTTTAAATATGCTTGAACTCACGAGGCTAAATTGTCCTGAGGCTGTATTTATTTTTACATCGACTAATAAAGTATATGGTGATACCCCAAATAAACTTCCTTTAATTGAATTAGACAAAAGATGGGAAATAGATTCATCCCATCCCTATTACAAAGATGGCATTGACGAATCAATGAGCATTGATCAATCTAAGCATTCTGTATTTGGTGCCTCTAAAGTTGCAGCAGATGTGATGGTTCAGGAATATGGTAAATATTTCAATATGAAAACAGCTACTTTTAGAGGTGGGTGTCTTACAGGGCCCAACCATTCAGGAGCTCAATTACACGGTTTCTTATCTTACTTAATGAAATGTTCCATAAATAATACACACTATACGATTTTTGGTTATAAAGGAAAACAAGTCAGAGATAATATACATGCATGGGATTTAGTCAATATGTTTTGGCATTTCTACCAGTCTCCAAAAATTGGCGAAGTATACAACGCCGGAGGAAGTCGATTCTCTAATTGTTCTATGATAGAAGCCATAGAAATTTGTGAAAAGATAACTGGCAATAAAATGAATTACTCCTACACCAATGACAATCGATCAGGAGACCATATATGGTACATTTCAGATGTAAATAAATTCAAAAGCCACTACCCTAATTGGGATTACAAATACACATTAATAGATACCTTGAGTCAGATGTTTGAAAAAATGAAATCTAAAAATTAAAAGATGAGAGTTTGGCTAATTCAAAAAATTCTAGCATTCAATGAGTTTATATTTTTTTATCCAAAACTTAAAAAAGTATATGCTAAAATTACACTAAATACAACGCCAACTATAATTGATGTAGGTGCCAATAAAGGTCAGAGCATAGATTTTTTTCTTTCAATTTACCCATCAGCAGTAATTTATGCTTTTGAACCAAATAAAATTTTATTTAAAAATTTAAAAAATAAATATGCTCTTAATAATAATATAAAAATTTACAATGAAGGGGTTAGTGACCAAGATGGTGTTTTGAATTTCAATATAAATATTCTAGATGAAACCTCTACATTTGAATTAATAAATTCAGATTCCGAATATCTAAAAAAGAAAGCCAGAATTTTAGGTAAAGACCCAAGTAAATTAATCGCTGAAACATATAGCACCCCTGTAATTACGTTATCGAAATTCTTATTAACTAACGAAATAAATATGGTGGATATTATTAAAATTGATGTAGAAGGTCATGAGTTATCAGTGCTCAATGGACTATTTAATAAAAATTTAAGTGCCAAAATTAATTACATTCAAATCGAAAATCACGAAGATGATATGTATGATTTAAACTATAATAAAATTGAAAATATTTTAACATCAAATAACATGGAAGTCTTCAAAAAAATAAAACATGGATTTGGAGAATTGTATGAGCTTATTTTTAAAATAAAATAATGAAATTAAGTATTGTAATTCCCTCTTACAACGAGGCCCTTAATCTAACAGATACAATTCATGCATTTTACAATGAATTGATTAGTAATAATATTCCCCACGAAATATTAGTCATAAATGATAATTCTAATGACAAAACTGAAATAATTATCAATGAACTAAAAATTAAAATACCAACACTTCGACATATTTTTAACGAACCTCCAAATAATGGATTTGGTTACGCAATAAGAAAAGGTTTGGAAAACTTTGATGGTGATTGCGTTGCACTAGTTATGGCGGATCTATCTGATAGTCCTAAGGATTTAGTGAATTTTTACAACGAAATGTTAAAAAATAATGTGGATTGTGTTTTTGGAAATAGATTTATCAATAAAGGAGATGTTTCTAATTATCCAAAAAAGAAATTGATCATCAATAGGTTTGTAAATAATATGATAAGTATTGTATTTGGAATAAAATATACCGATTGTACCAACGCCTTTAAATTATATTCAAGAAAGACAATAGATGGTTTGAAGCCTTTTATATCCCCCCACTTCAATATTACGGTTGAATTGCCCTTAAAAGCAATAGTGAGAGGTTACAGTTATTCCATTTTACCAAATAAGTGGGCAAATAGAAAACACGGAATATCTAATCTAAAAATAAGAGAGATGGGTAGTCGATATTTCTTTATCGTACTTTATTGTTTAGTTGAAAAATACTTTAGCAAAGGCGACTTTAATAAAAAATGGTAACAGCTAAGTGTCAATGAAACAAATAAAACAAATAAGATCATTTTCTTTCAAAAATATAAGCTATAGGTATTTATTTTTTTTACTTTTTGCCATTGCTGCATTCCCATTTCATTTTTTTGCAATACCAGAAAGTGGCATTGATGGCTCCTGGGCGTTGAGTATCAATTTAGCCATAAAAAATAATTTCATTTGGGGAAAGGACTATTTGTTTAGTTACGGACCACTTGGCTATTTAGCTACTAGAATAAAAGATTACGTTCCAAGTTATCAAATCGTAGTTTTCCAATTGTTGGTATGGATTAACTTATGTTTTATTCAATTTAAAATATCCAATCTTTTTACAATATTTGAAAAAAAGCATTTTTTTCTAGGTTTGTTATTTACGGCTTGTATTTACAATTATATCCAACTTGAATTAAGTTCATTTCTTTTACTTTCATTTATATTTTGGATTATAGACGCGTTGATGAATGATAAATTAAGCTCAGCTATCATTGCTTTCTTTATTTCATTATTCATGTTTTTTATTAAACTTGACTCTGGAATAATTATACTATTTTTTTTGATACTATTTTATTTACACCAATTAATAACCAATAAAAATAGATACCAATACTTTTTTTTACTACTACTACATATCGCTTTAGTTTTATTGCTTTCAAATAAGCTTAAAGTTGATTTACCAAATTACCTAATATCAAGTGTACATGTAATTGGCTCATACAATGATGCCATGTATCTGGAAAATAGTACTTTGAAAATAGTTATGGGCATTTGTGTTTTAATCGTCTTTGTTTTGTATTCATTAGTCAATTTAAAAATTATATTTTCAAAAAGTGCTTATACTTTGTCTTATTTTATTTGCATGTGTGTTTTATTTATACTTTTTAAACATGGTTTTGTAAGGCATCAAGGTTATGGCTTCCTATATCCACCGCTTACTTTAATCCTTGCGTTATTTCTTGTTCAATTTTTCACCCCTACAAGTTTAAAAATATTTAAAATACTTTATTTAATTTTAATTCCAACTTCTATAATTATTTCATCTTTTCTTTTTATAGAGAACATTGATATATCTAAACCTTACCTTTTTAATGCAAAAATTAAGACGTTAGATTTTATTTCTTTAAAATTATATAACAAAAAATACATTCCGCCGCAAAGAAAAATTACTGGAATTGATAAAGCCAATAGTTCAATTATTCTGCCAAAAAGAATTAAAGATAAAATAGGAAAATCAACCGTGGATATAGTTCCACATTTTGTTTCAATGATTTATGACAATAAACTTAATTACAATCCTAGACCAGGTATTCAAACCTATGCCAACTTCGACTCCTATCTTGACTTAAAGGGATACGAAAAATATACTTCCCAATATAATCCGGAATACATAATTTATTGTGCTGAAAATTACAATAATGATGCCTCCATTGACAATAGGTACCCATTTTTTGACGAGCCAAAAACTAAAATGGCGATGCTTGAAAACTATACTATAATAGATAGTTTTGAAAATCAACTTTTATTAAAAAGTGGTAAAAAGAAACCTCTTATTTATTCAAATGCCAATCCAAAAGATTATAAATTAAATACAGCAATTGAAATTGAAAGATCTAAGGATTTAGTATTTATCAAATTTGATGTCAACTATTCTAATTTAGGAAAAATAGCAAGGTTTTTTTACCAACCTCCAAGCCTTAAAGTAAAATTTACTTTGGACAATGGCAAACAATATACTTTCAAAATAATAAAAGGATTATTAAACGAAGGTGTTATTGTTAATAAGTTGCTTTTATCAAATAAAGATATTCAACTATTGTACAAGAATCAGTTAAATTCGATTCCTGAAATTAAAACAATTGAAATTATGGGCAATGAATGGGGCTTTCTTAAAGAAATAAAATCTAGTGCTTTAATTGTCAAAATAAACTATTAAATAAATTCGATTTAAATTCTTTATTTTTTCAGTGCATCTAAAAATAGTTCCAACCCCTTTCTTTTCTCGGGCGTTAGTTCGTAGCTAATATTTTCAGTGTAATATTTATGCAAATCATACACTTGCTCGCTTGCAGGTATTAAAGCAATCACTTCATCCAAGTGTTTCAAACCATATGCATTGGCTGCATCAAATGCCTCCATAAATTCAGGAGGTATGGGTTTATTCGCCACCCAGGCGGCAAAAACAAAGGGTAAACCAGTATATTGTTTCCAGGCCAAGGCTAGGTCATAAATATGATTGTATCGGTTTAAACTAGCCAATGCCCTATCTCCAATAATCACTCCCGCCGTAGTTCCAGAAATTTGATCCATATATCCTTCAGCGGCAGCAATAAATTCAACCTTTTTATTCCAAAATTGAGCCAATAATACTTTGGCCAAGGCTACCGAGGTTCTACTTTGATCATCTAAATATACCTTTTCAATTTGTTCCATGGGTACTTGGCTAAATAAAGCCACTGAAGCCACTTCTCCTTCTGCAGCAATCACATATTTTGAAACAATCTGAGGATGGCATAATAAAGGCATAATGGCCACAGGAACAAGGCCAATATCAATGCGCTCATCTAATAAATCTTGGGCTATTTGAGCAGGGTAAGACTTCACTAAATCGATGCTTTCAAGAAAAGGACTTTGCTCCATTCCTAGTAATAATGGGCGGGTATTTAAATAACTTACCGCGCCTATGCGCCATTTTTTGTCCAATTGAATTAACTTTGCACAAAGAAAAACCTTTTTTCTAAGAAACTAACTACTTGTTTAAATAATCAGTCCATGTCGAAACTTACAGCTATCTCTCCCGTTGACGGTCGTTACCAAAAGCAAACTGCCGCTCTAAGTGCTTATTTTTCTGAATTTGGCTTGATCAAGTACCGCGTTTTATTAGAAGTACATTATTTCTTATTTCTTGCAGATAAGAAATTTTTTAAAGTCACTCCTACTTTAAGAAAAGTATTACTTACTATGGTTGAAAATTTTAGCGAAGCAGATGCGGAGAAAATTAAAACCATTGAGGCAACTACCAACCATGATGTAAAAGCAGTGGAATATTTTTTAAAAGAAATACTAGATCAAAATAAAGCAAGCGAATTAAAAGAGTGGATACATTTTGGTTTAACTTCTCAAGACATTAACAATACAGCCATTCCATTGAGTTGGAAAGAGGCCATGGAAAATAATATTTTACCCGCCTATATCAATTTGCAAAACAATTTATTTCAGTTGGCTAAGAAATGGAAGAAGATTTCTTTATTAGCACGCACGCATGGCCAAGCTGCCTCTCCTACCACATTGGGTAAAGAGATCATGGTTTTTGTAGAAAGACTCCATCATCAAATAGAATTATTTACAGCCATTCCTTATGCTGCCAAGTTTGGTGGAGCGACGGGTAATTTTAACGCACATCATATTGCCTTTCCAAAAAAGAATTGGATAAGCTTGGGTAATGAATTTGTGGATGATGTATTAGGTTTACAAAGAATGCAGTTCACTACACAAATTGAACACTATGATCATTTCGCTGCACAGTGCGATACCTTAAAGCGATTGAATAATATTTTAATTGATCTAAGCCGCGATATTTGGACCTATATCTCCATGGATTATTTCAAACAACAAACTAAGAAAGGTGAAGTAGGCTCTAGCGCTATGCCGCATAAGGTGAACCCTATTGATTTTGAAAACGCAGAAGGTAATTTAGGTATGGCGAATGCGATACTTGAACATTTAGCTGCTAAACTTCCTATTAGTCGTCTTCAACGCGACTTAACCGATTCTACCGTACTAAGAAATATTGGTGTACCAGTGGGACATATTACCATTGCTTTAAACTCTTTAGAAAAAGGTTTGGGAAAATTAATTTTGAATGAAGAAAAAATGCAAGCCGATTTAGAAAACAATTGGGCAGTAGTAGCAGAAGCCATTCAAACTATTTTACGCCGCGAAAAATACCCTAACCCTTACGAAGCTTTAAAAGATTTAACAAGAGGTAAAAATAAGATGGATAAAAAACTGATGCATCAATTTATCGATGGCTTAAAAGTAACGGCTGCTGTTAAAAAAGAATTAAAAGCCATCACACCACATAATTATACAGGGGTAACTGCGGACTATTAAAATCAAAAAGACGAATATTTCGAAAAATAGTTTTCCAGTAAAGTTTATTTGCTTAATCTTCTAAGTCTGAATTAATCTTCAGCGTCTGACCTATCATTAGGCATTTCGCCTGGAGGTATAACTTTCTTCTTCCTTGCTTCTTTTTTTGCCAATAAATTATGTATAGGTTGCATGCCCTCTTTTTCAATCGCCATTGTTAATACCTGAGCGGTTGCCGCAGCATCTCCCCAAGCGCGGTGTCTTCCTTCTATCTTAATGCCTAAATCTCGGGTTAAAGAACCTAGTCCATATTTTTCTAAACCTGGAAATACCCTACGGCTTAATCTAATGGTACATAATTTAGGAGCCGCCCATTGAAAACCCGACCTAGCTAATAAATAATGTACAAAGGAATAATCGAAGCTTACATTATGGGCCACAAATACACGGCCATTTAATAAATTGTAAATCTGCGGAGCTACTTCTTCAAACAAAGGGGCGCCTGCCACCATCTCATCGCTAATACCCGTCATATTCACAATAAAGGGAGGTATTTTATGTCTAGGGTTAATTAAAGTCACATATTTACCCGTCACTTCCACCCCATTGTGTATCACAATAGCAATTTCAGTAATGCCCGCCGATTGAGGGGTACTGCCTGTGGTTTCAATATCTACAACTGCAAATTCCATAGAGTGGCTAAGTTCGTATTTTTTAGCAACTTATTGCTTGTCGCTTTTCCTTATTTTTGTGGCTTAATATTGGAAAAGACGCAAAGCATGGAATTGAGTAAAAACTACATACCGGGTGAGGTTGAATTGAAGTGGTACAAGCATTGGGTGGACAGTGGTTATTTCCACAGCACCCCCAACGATAAAAAAGCCTATACGGTGGTGATCCCTCCACCCAATGTTACCGGTGTGTTACACATGGGCCATTGTTTGAATAATACGATCCAAGATATATTAGTACGTCGTGCGCGCATGCAAGGGTATAATCCTTGTTGGGTACCTGGTACCGACCACGCATCTATTGCCACAGAAGCAAAAGTGGTGGCGATGTTAAGAGAAAGAGGCATTGCAAAATCTTCTTTAACAAGAGATGAATTTTTAGGATACGCTTGGGAATGGAAAGAAAAATACGGTGGTATTATTTTGCAGCAATTAAGAAAGATGGGTTGCAGTTTAGATTGGGAGCGTACTTCTTTTACTATGGACCCCGACTATTACGAATCGGTTATTAAAGTATTTGTTGATTTATACAAGAAAGGAAAAATTTATCGTGGCAAGAGAATGATTAACTGGGATGTGCGTGCTAAAACTGCATTAAGTGATGAAGAAGTGATACATAAAGAAGTGGCTGGTAAAATTTATCACCTGCGTTATAAGTTAGATGTAGCAGGGGAAGAATATATAACTATTGCCACTGTGCGTCCTGAAACTATTTTAGGCGATAGCGCTATTTGTGTGCATCCGAAAGATGATCGTTATAAAAACTTAGTAGGCCAATTTGCTTTTGTGCCTTTAATTAACAGACGCATTCCTATTATTGCAGATGATTATGTAGAAATAGAATTTGGAACGGGTGCCTTAAAGGTTACACCTGCCCATGACATGAACGATTTTGTTTTAGGACAGAAATATAATTTAGAAGTAATAGATACCATGAACGACGATGGTACTTTATCAGAGGCTGCTGGTTTGTATGTTGGACAAGATAGAATTGAGGTAAGAAAAATTATTACCAAGGATTTAGATACTGCAGGAAATTTAGTAAAGATAGAAGACTACACACATCAAGTAGGCTTTAGCGAAAGAACCGACGCCATAGTTGAACCAAGATTAAGTTTACAGTGGTGGGTGGATATGAAAAAATTAGCAGCGCCTGCACTAGAGGCTGTGATGTCTGATGAAATTAGTTTTCATCCTGCTAAATTTAAAAACTTATACCGCCATTGGATGGAAGGTATCAAGGACTGGTGTATTAGTAGACAATTGTGGTGGGGTCACCGCATACCTGCATGGTATGATGAAGAAGGCAATTTTTATGTAGCACATAATGAAGCAGAAGTAAATGCGAATCATCCTGAAACCATAGGAAAAAAATTAACACAGGACGCCGATTGTTTAGATACATGGTTTAGTAGTTGGTTATGGCCTTTTGAAGTGTTTAAAGGTTTGTCCAACCCAGGCAATGCAGAAGTAAATTATTACTACCCCACTAGCACACTTGTAACAGCTCCTGAAATTATTTTCTTCTGGGTAGCTAGAATGATTATGGCCGGTGAAGAATACATGGGTAAGATTCCATTTAAAGATGTTTACTTCACAGGTATTGTGCGTGATAAGCAAGGGAGAAAAATGAGTAAGAGTTTAGGCAACTCACCCGACTTATTAGGACTCATAGACCAATATGGTGCTGATGCTGTTCGTTTTGGTATTATGATTGCCTCTCCTGCAGGAAATGATTTATTGTTTGATGAATCGACATTAGAACAAGGAAGAAATTTCAATAATAAATTATGGAATGCCACTAAGTTATTGAAGATGTGGGAAGCCCGTCAAAACAATACAGGTGCAATTGCTGAAGATGCAAAGTTTGCAATGGATTGGTTTGAAGCAAAATTAAACGCAACGCAGATTGAGGTAGATGAAATGCTTAAAACCTTCCGACTTAGCGAAGCCTTAAAAGCTATTTATAGTTTAATATGGGACGATTTTTGTAGCTGGTATTTAGAATGGATCAAGCCTGGCTTTGAACAACCTATGCATGCTGGAGTGTATGAAAAAACAGTGGAGTTTTATGATGCACTATTACAATTATTGCATCCCTTCATGCCATTTATTACAGAAGAGATTCACCATACCCTTAAAACACAGTCCGAGGATTTATGTGTGAAATTGTATACGCCTAATGTGCAGGTAAATAAAGAAGTGTTAAATGCAGGTGCATTATTACAAAATGTAATTTCTACTTTGCGTGATGCGCGTAATAAAAATCAGATCAAACCTAAGGATGCCATTGAATTACATATTCAAACTGCTAATAATAAGCCTTATCAAACTATTCAAAATATATTAGCCAAGCAAATTAATGCCTCTAGTATTGCTTATACATCAAGTACAGTGAACGCCTCAATTGTAGTGGCTTTAGAAAAAGACAAGTTTTATATTGTTGCTAACCAAGCTATTGACACTGTCAGCTTAAAAGAAAACTTATTAAAGGACCTAGCCCATCAACAAGGCTTCCTAGAAAGTGTAGATAAGAAATTACTTAATGAAAAGTTTGTGCAAAATGCCAAGCCTGAAGTATTAGCCATTGAACAAAAAAAGAAGGCCGATGCTTTAGCTAGAATTCAAACCATTGAAGAAAGCTTGGTGCAGTTAGGGTAAGATTTTTTTAGATTAAAAGAATATGTTTTTATTTAACTAAAATTTTCAACTTAAATATAACTTATTACAAAAGTACCATCCAATGACCGAAATTCAAATAACACGCGCTGGCTTAAACGATAGAGATTTTATCAGATCTGTATCAGAGCGCACTTGGCCTAGTACTTATGGTCATATTATATCTCAAGCCCAAATAGATTTCATGTTGGATTGGATGTATAGTAATGACTCCCTAGAAAAACAAATGAATACAGGTTGCGAGTTTTATATCGCCAGCATTAAAAAAGAAAACGGAATATGGGATGCAGTTGGATTTTGTTCGGTAAGTCCTGAGAAAGAAGAAGACTCAAATGAGATTGCGCATAAACTCAATAAATTATATGTACTACCTGCTGCACAAGGAACAGGCGCAGGCAAGTCACTGTTAAACAAAGCCATTGAAGTTGCGAAAGTTGCAGGTTCCAACTCATTATTTTTACAAGTGAACAAACTAAATAACGCTTATACTTTTTATTTAAAAAAAGGATTTATTAAAGAACGCGAATTTAAATTCGATATTGGCAATGGTTTCTACATGGACGATTATGTCATGCGATTGAATTTCTAATCTAAGCTATGTAGTAACTAAATCTTAGAAATCACCACTCCTTCCAAGCTCATTTGTGGTTCATTGGGATTGATTAAGATATCAATCTTGTTTTTGTATTTTTTATTCATCAAATCTTGAATCAACCAAACGCCATTAAACTTGCCGGCATTGGATAATTTTACTTTATCTCCAAAAGAAAATATTTTTTGCAAATCTCTACTAATAGCAATGATTCTACTTTTTTTAGGATTGGCACTATCTAAATGCATACCACTTGCAGTAATCAAAGGAAAACTATCTGTTTCGGAAATATCGGTCGTGTAAGTGGTTAAAGAAACTTTATTTAATGGCTTTAGATCTAGCGCATATTTTAAAATAATTCCATTTTTTTCTCTAGGCAATAGGATGATAAGCGCACAAATAAGGCTTACCATAACCATCCCAATTCCAATATTGTTTTGATACTTCATGATTTAATATTGACAGGCTTGGCCCTAGACAATTAAATGGGTTTGTTTAACGACACCCATAATAAAAACGCTCTGTACCTGACTTATATTGTCGGCCTGGCTTAATTTGTTCACGTGGAAATTGTAATAACTGTTCATATCCTCGGTCACAATCTTCAGCATAAAATCAAATTCCCCCGAAATACTATAGCATTCTACTACGTCTGGTAAATCGTTTATCAACTTAATGAACTGTCCGCCCGACTGCTTACTGTGCTGATTTAGAGATACATAGCATATCACCATTAAACCTTTTTTCACCTTTGTCCCATCAATTAAAGTGGCATATTGCTTAATTACCCCACCCGCCTCAAGCCTCTTAATACGCTCATGCACTGGTGTGGTACTCAAATGAATTTGATCGGCAATTTCTTTTACGGTAATCCTCGCATTCTCCTGTAAGAGGCGTAAAATGGCTAAATCCTTATCGTCTAAAGAGATAGATTGTTGAGGACTAGCCGAATCTACTGATGGAGTACTGTTTTTCATGTTATTTTAGCATAAATCATCATAAAAATATGATATAATAGCTGAATATCCTAAAAATATCAAATATTTTATTATTTTATCCTATTTACTACCTTTGCCCTCTAAACAAAAAATATATGTCTAACCTAGAAAACATCGATTTTAGCCTACCTTATAAAGTAGCCGATATCACATTAGCAGATTGGGGTCGTAAAGAGATTCGTTTAGCCGAAGCAGAAATGCCAGGTTTAATGAGTATCCGTGCTGAATACGGACCAAGCCAACCCTTAAAAGGTGCTCGTATTGCGGGTTGCTTACACATGACTATTCAAACAGCTGTATTAATTGAAACTTTAACTGCTTTAGGCGCTGAAGTTAAATGGAGCTCTTGTAATATCTTCTCTACGCAAGACCAAGCCGCTGCTGCAATTGCTGCAACAGGTGTGGGTGTATTTGCTTGGAAAGGTCAATCTATTGAAGAGGGTGACTGGTGTATTGAGCAAACTTTATTCTTTGGTGGTGCAGACCGTCCTTTGAATATGATCTTAGATGATGGTGGTGATTTAACCAATATGGTTTTAGATAAATATCCTCAATTCGTTGCTGGTATTAAAGGTTTAAGTGAAGAAACTACTACAGGTGTTCACCGTTTATATGAGCGTATGGCAAAAGGTACTTTACCAATGCCTGCAATTAACGTCAACGATTCTGTGACAAAATCTAAATTCGATAATAAATATGGTTGTCAAGAATCATTAGTAGATGCGATTCGTCGTGCAACTGATGTAATGATGGCTGGAAAAGTTGCAGTAGTAGGTTCTTACGGTGATGTAGGAAAAGGTTCTGCCGCTTCTTTACGTGGTGCGGGTTGCCGTGTAATGGTCACTGAAATTGATCCTATTTGTGCTTTACAAGCTGCCATGGATGGTTTTGAAGTAAGAAAAATGATTGATGCCGTTAAAGAAGCAGACATTATTGTGACTGCCTCTGGTTGTCGTGATTTGATCAACGAAAAACATTTCAGAGTGATGAAGGACAAAGCAATTGTTTGTAACATTGGTCACTTTGATATTGAAATTGATATGGCTTGGTTAAATAAAAACTATGGTCATACAAAAGATACCATTAAACCACAGGTTGATTTATACAATATTGATGGTAAAGATGTGATCGTATTAGCAGAAGGCCGTTTAGTCAACTTAGGTTGTGCTACTGGTCACCCTAGCTTTGTAATGAGTAACTCTTTCTCTAACCAAACTTTAGCGCAAATAGAATTATGGACCAACCATAAGAACTACGAAAACAAAGTGTATGTATTACCTAAGCATTTAGATGAGAAAGTAGCGCGTTTACACTTAGCAAAAGTAGGTGCTGAATTAGATGAATTAACCACTGAGCAAGCAGCTTATTTAGGTATACCTGTAGCAGGTCCATTTAAGGCAGATGCTTATAGATACTAATCTATCATTGAAAGTAAATTTAGTCACTAGTTCTATCTAGTTGCTACAATAGATTCAAAATTCCCCTAGGCCGTTCCAAGAAATTGGGACGGCTTTTTTATGCCGCTTAATTTATAGTAACTTGAGTTAATACCATTAGACAAATTAAGTCTTGATGCTTATTGATTTTTTATTGTAGATATTCAGTAGATTTGGTTAAGTCCCTTTGGCACTTGAAAGAATTGGCTTACAATGAAACAACGGTTTTATATACTTTTACTATCTTCTCTATTTTTATGTTTTGCTGTATTGGCTAAGGCACAATTAAGAGGGATAGAAAAAAATATTGCCTTATCCAAAGACACTGGTAATTTTCAGAAAATAATTAAGCTATTCAAAGGAAAGCCTAATTCTTTAATCGACTCTACCAATATTGCTATTGGTAGATATATTAAAGCAGTAATCAGTTTTGAAGGTAAAAAAATACATACCATTCATATTGAGCAAAAACATTTTGGTGCGAGCATCAACAATCCCAATAAAATAAAAAAAGACATACTCACTTCTTTAGCCGACCAGCTGCATGATAAGACCAATGAAAAAACCATTCGAAAGAATTTATTTGTACATGAAAATGACCTACTAGACCCACTAACCATTGCCTATAATGAAAAATGGCTAAGAGATTTACCCTATATTCAAGATGCAAGAATTTTAGCATCGGTTGCGACTGCAGATTCTACTCAAGTTGATTTATATATTATTGTCAAAGACATTTTCCCTTTTGGGGGAAGTTTTGAATTGAACAATGAAAATTCCTACGCAGCCTCCTTTAGTACAGAAAATGCCAACGATGGTGGCAATGGATTTAAATTAAGTCACAATTTTGATCAAAACCGATCTGAAAAAACTGGCTGGGGTTTTGATTATACCAATAGGAATCTAAAAGGGAGTTTTACCGATATAACTTTTGGTGCCCAAACATTTAGCCCCAATGAAGCCAATGGAGATTTATCTGCTTCTAGTATTTATTTAAAAGGGAATAGGCGCTTGCTTACCCCTAAAAGCAAATGGAGTTGGAATTTTGAATGGAACAATACCAATAATAGAAATGTTTTTCCAAGCAGGTGGTCTGATTCTTTGTATACCAGTACTTTAAATTATGACTTAAAACATTTTGATGCTTCCATTGGGTATCAAATATTTAGTAATCATTATAGCTTCGAAACTAACAATGCCCACTATTTTGTTCAATTACGTTATCTAAAAAATATTTTTAAAAATAGACCCTTAGATTATTTAGCACAGATTGATAAAAATTATCAAAATATTGAAGCTTACTTAAGTTCATTTACCTTATTCAAACAAAAAATTATTAGAACTCAATATTTATATGGATTTGGAAGAAATGAGGATTTACCAACTGGTAAATCTTTGGTTATCACTGCAGGCCAATATCAAAGAGAACAATCACAGCTCCCCTATTTGGGTATACAATTAGAAACTTATACAATGTTTCCAAATGAAAGCTTTAGACATCTCAATATTAGTAGCGGAACTAGTTATGAAAACAGTCAATTGCAAGATATTCGTTTTTTAGCCAGTATAGAACAAATTAGTCCATTACGCTATTTAGAAAGTGGCTATAAATACAGATCAATCCTTAATTTTAGTTTTACTGAAACTTTAAAAAATAAGTTCAACGAGGCTTTACTTGTTAGTAGCAATTATGGTATCCCTCAATTAAATAAAGAGCGAATTTATGGGGGTACTCGAATCTCTGCTAATTGGGAATCTGTTTGGTACAATTCAAGGTCTTTTTTTGGCTTTAGAACTTCCCCCTTTGCTTTTGGAAATATCACCTATCTGAGAACTGTTGGAAGTCCTATTGGAGATGGAGATATCTTTTCTTCAATTGGCTCAGGCATGAGGGTAAGAAACGAGAACCTCATTTTTGGTACCATCGAACTCAAGGCTTTCTACTTTCCAAGAACCAATCGTCAAGTGAGCCCCTGGAATATCAGCCTGATTACCAACCTTCGTTATAAGTACAATTCAAGCATTATTAGCAAGCCAGATTTTGTTCAAATTAATTAGCATTTTTGAGCATAAACTACCCTAATTCATTCAACCTTTCCTACTTATTTTTGTTATATTATTTATGGTTCAAGCGTATAATTTTTTAGCAAGCTGGCAGCTTTTCCCGGAAAAAAGCGAATTCGAATATCAACTAGTTCCTAAATCTGGAAACTACAAAATTGAAAGCGTTCAAAATGGCCATGCCCTTAGCTTTAGTCATAATTGGGTGAATATTGAAAACGAGGCTTTTTATGCTCAATATAGCGTTGTCCCAAATGGAGTGGCGCAGGCATTTGAAAACCCATTATTAGGAAATGAAGTGATTGCCGAAATTAATAATGGCTCTTGCTTAACTGTTCAATTTAACAAAGACAATAAGGAAGTACTTAAAGTGGTACATGAAATTTTAGCCAACGGTTTTTTAAAAGTATCGCAGTATGGCTATAAAGAAAATGGAGAAGCATTCAAGAATATAGAAGTATACCATAAACAATTAAGTGTTCTTCCATATGCTTCATCTGCAAGCAGTGTGGCTATTCGTCCTACTAAAGAAGGCGTTATTAAACATAAGGCTTTATCTGCCATGGAGGATCAAACCAACATGCAGTTAAATCAAATTAAAGAGCAAATCGAATTACTAGCAAGACAAGCGCAGGAAATTAAAAAGCGCAAGGAATTAAGCTTAATGATTTACGAAGCTAAAATTACTTTCAAACCGCAAATAGGACAAATATATCATGTGTATGAAAAAACAGATAGCACACATGTACTTTCTTTAGTGGCGCCTAGTGAATGGGGTGGCGGCTCTGGACCTTTTGCAGGATTTGTGGCTACCGTTAAATTATTAGCCGACCATACTTGGGTGGAGGTTTAAAACCCATACTTACTCAAAATAGCGGTAACCTTTTTCTCTACCTCATTGTCTTTTACCACAGCAGGCGCATGATGCTTTTTAATAGTGGCATCAAAAATAAGTGGCCCCTTGCATCCCCAATGTTTATTATTAATATAACTACCTACCCCATCAATATCCTTAGCAGGATTAGTTCTTGTAAATGCAGCCCAAATAAAATTATTAAAATCTGCAGCCATCCAAGTAGCGTCTTCAGTAATAATAATCATGGCTATACCATCTTGTTCTAACAAAGCTTCCCCTTGTCCCTTTAATTTTTCTTGAATAGAACATATAGATGAAGTTGCCGCATTCACTGCAATCACACCCGGCATAATTAAATTTGCATTGGCTTGGAGTGCTGTAATTTTTTCAGGAATTGATGTGGCTAATTTTCTTCGAACATCACCATAAGCAGCTAGTACTAGTTTAGAGCCACTGTTTAAACCATCGCCAGAATAATCCAAGGTATCCATGGTGGTATGGGTATAAAAATGCAAGTCATTTGAAAAGTCCATTCTACTCAACATATACTGTAAAAACGCAGGTACATTATTTACATCAAGTTTATTTGTAGCAAATTCAGTTCCACTTATACCAGTTGCTTGATTATCTTCTGCATTATTATCTTTTAATTCAATCCCTTTTGATTTTTTTGCTTCTGCCGTTATCCAAATAAATTTGGCTAAACTTAATTGCCCAGTACCTAAAATATGATTGGCAATGGTTAAAATTTCTGCAGGTTTTTTATTCTCTAAAAACGGCGTATACCTTTCACTACCTATGGCAAGTAATAAGGGATGTACTCCTGCTGCATCTACTGCATGCACTTCTTTTAATCCTGGTATTTCATTAGACACAGCCGAGCCCGTAATATGATGAATGAGTTGACCAAAACTTGTATCTTCTTGAGGAGGTCTTCCTACTACGGTAAAAGCCCAGATGGCATTTTTTCTGGCATATACTTTATGCACTTTCATTACAGGGAAAGGATGTTGTAAACTATAATACCCTAAATGATCTCCGAAAGGGCCTTCTGGTTTATTTTCTCCAGGAAATACTTCTCCGGTAATTACAAAATCGGCGTCGGTGCTTACACAGAAGCCATCAACATAAGTATACCCAAATCTTTTTCCGGCAAGTACGCCTGCAAAATTCATTTCACTCATGCCTTCTGGAAGCGGCATCACTGCAGCAACACTATGCGCAGGTGGGCCACCCACAAAACAACTTACTTTTAATGGAAGCCCTTTATTATTCGCCTTGGTTTGATGCACACCAATACCTCTATGCAATTGATAATGCAAACCAATTTCTTTATTCAAAATATAATCGTTTCCATTTAATTGAATGCGGTACATCCCTAAATTAGAACTGCCCATACCTGGCTTGTCGGCATCTTCTGTATACACTTGTGGAAGTGTTACAAAGGCACCCCCATCCATGGGCCAATGATGTATTAAGGGCAGATCACTAATATTTATCTCTTCAAATAAAACTGGTTTTGAAATTGGATTTTTATTCGGAAGTGCATTGATAGCAGCCGGTAATGCAGCTAAAGATTTTAACGGATTCTGAATAGCCGCTAAAGGATTAATTTTGATATCAATTAATTGCTTTACTGAAGGAAGTGTATCTCTAAAAATAAATTCACTTCTTTCAAGTGTACCAAAAATATTGGAAGCGGCTCGAAACTTAGAGCCCTTCACTTTTTCAAATAAAATAGCAGGGCCTTTTTGTTCAAAAATGCGCAAATGAATGGCAGCCATTTCTAAATAAGGGTCTACCTCTTCTTTGATACGCAATAACTGACCCGTACGCTCTAAATCCAATAAACAAGCCTCCAAACTAGAATAAGCCATTTCTTATATTTGAGATGCAAAAATAACTTAAATTCGCCTATGACTCGTTTAAGTGTGAACATAAATAAGATAGCCACATTAAGAAATAGCCGTGGCGGTGATAATCCTAATTTAGTGCAGGTGGCAAAGGATTGCGAGCGTTTTGGGGCAGAGGGTATTACCGTGCATCCCAGACCCGATGAAAGGCATATTCGCTACCAAGATGTTTATGATTTAAGCAAAATTTTGACTACAGAGTTTAACATTGAGGGCAATCCTAAAGAAACCAAGTTTGTGGAATTGGTTTTAGACAACAAACCACATCAAGTTACCCTGGTGCCCGATACCTTGGGCCAATTAACCAGCGACCATGGTTGGGATACCATTACAGAACAAGATTATTTAAAGCAAATTATTGGGGTGTTTAAAAAGGAAGGCATTCGCGTTTCTATTTTTGTAGATCCTAATGAAAAAATGATTGAAGCCGCAGCTAGTACTGGAACAGACCGTATAGAATTATACACCGAAATGTATGCGAAAGAATTTGCTGCTGGAAATAAAGAAAAAGCCATTGCCCCTTATAGGAGTGCTGCAGACTTAGCTACAAAATTAGGATTAGGTATTAATGCAGGTCACGATTTAGATAGATTTAACTTAACTTATTTAATACAATCTATTCCAAGTATTGATGAGGTAAGTATTGGCCATGCTTTGATTAGCGATGCCCTTTATCTAGGTTTAGAAAACACGATTCAATTGTATAAAAGAGCGCTTGAAAATCATTCATTGTAATTCTTAGTAATTATATAAATTCCTTTTATAAAAAAATAACCAATATTCTTACAAAATAGATTCTTATAAATATCTAATAAATTTTTATGAAAAAATATATTTATTTGTTTTTCACCACAGCCTTTTTCTTTTTAGTATCTAATAATATATTAGTCGCACAAGAAAAATTTGGACCCACTCCTACCAAGCAACAATTGGCTTGGCATGAAAAAGAATTTTATTTATTTATGCATTTTGGCCCCAATACTTTTACCAATTTAGAGTGGGGCAAAGGAAGTGAAGATCCAAATGTATTTAATCCTACTCAAATAGATTGTAACCAGTGGGCACGCATTGCAAAAGCAGCAGGGGCTAAAGGCATAATTATTACAGCTAAACACCACGATGGTTTCTGTTTATGGCCAAGCAAATTTAGCAAGCATACCGTAAGAGAATCTAAGTGGATGAATGGGAAAGGAGATGTGATTGAAATGTTATCAGCAGCTTGTAAGAAAGCGGGCATTGAAATGGGCGTATATATTTCACCATGGGATAGAAACCACCCACAGTATGGTACTGCAGCTTATAACGATACCTATATTCAAACCATGAAGGAACTTTTAACAGGTTATGGCAAGTTTACTGAACTCTGGTGGGATGGCGCGAATGGAGAAGGCCCTAATGGTAAAAAGCAAGTCTATGATTTTACAAGATTCAAGGATTCTGCTATGTCTTATCAACCCAATATTGTAATATTTAGTGATATTGGACCACATATTCGCTGGGTAGGTAATGAGAATGGACTCATTAATGAAACCAACTGGAACTTATTAGATACTGCCGGATTTAAAAGAGGTGAAGGTGCTCCTCCCAATGATACTTTGAATAGAGGAAATTTTAATGGTAAAAATTGGATTGGTGCTGAAGCAGATGTATCTATTCGTAAAGGATGGTTTTATCATGCGGAAGAGGACGCTACAGTAAAATCGGGCAAGACTTTATTTAATTTATATTTAAATTCCGTAGGACATGGTGGTAACATGATTTTAAATGTGCCTCCTAATCGTAAAGGTTTGATTGCTCCACAAGATTCTGCCGCCTTAATGGATTTTAGAAAACTAAGAGAGACTGCTTTTAAAAATAACTTATTTAAAAACGCCACTACCAAGAATAATAAAAATGAAATAGAAATTTGTTTAACTGCCCCAGTTACTATTAATAGCATTCAACTGCAAGAGCAAATAAAATTTGGACAAAGGGTGATACGCTTTGAAATATATGCAGGAGACAATGAAGGCGATATGAAAAAAATTGCGGAAAGCACTACCATTGGAAGAAAAAAAATTATTCAATTCCTTACTACCACTTCAAAATGCTTTAAAGTAAAAATAATAGAAACAAAGGCTACCCCTATCATGGGCGCTGTGGCCGGCTATTTTATAAAAAATTAATTAACTTGCATCAAATAAAAATTATGTCTACACCTGCACAAGTTGGTATCATCATGGGAAGCGATAGTGATTTACCTATCATGCAGGCAGCTGCAGATACTTTAAAAACTTTCAATATTCCTTTTGAATTAACGGTCGTTTCTGCACATCGCACACCCGATCGTATGATGGAATATGCAAAAACAGCACGCAGTAGAGGTTTACAAGTAATTATCGCTGGTGCCGGTGGTGCAGCACATTTACCAGGCATGGTGGCCGCTTTAACTAGTTTACCCGTAATTGGAGTGCCTATTAAATCAACTAATTCAGCGGAGGGCTGGGACAGTATATTATCTATTTTACAAATGCCAGGAGGAGTACCTGTAGCCACCGTTGCTTTGAATGGTGCTAAAAATGCAGGTTTATTAGCCGCTCAAATTATTGGAAGTACCAATGCTCAAATTGGTCAAGCGATGGATGACTATAAACTAAATATGGAATCGGAAGTAATGACCAAGGTAGCGCATTTGAAAGGAACTTGGAATAACGAGTTTGATCAAAAATAGTTATTTAAAATATATAGTTCATTGGTTTAAAGAGTAGTGTTTTCTTTTAAACTAATCACCCTATACTATTAAATATTTTATAGCAAGCGAATACTACTCTTTAGTAATAGTAATCATTGTAAAGCTTGGGTTCAATGTAGTTGAATTTTCTAAAACTACCTCTACCCAATCCCAACCGTAGGCGCCTACCCACTCTGAAAAGTTTTCTACTCTTTCTTGTAAACTATGATTAGGAAATAAAGAACCTTTAATGGCCTGAATGCGGTCTATGGATGTTTTCTGTTTTCTTTTTTCTGCACGAATCATTTTCTTTTCTAATAAGGCTAATTTCTTTTGCGCCTGTATTGATAAATTCTTAGCATGATCCCCTAAAGAGTTATCAATTTTAATGACATCTTGCTGAATAGATGCATATAAATTGTTGAGCGATGCAATATGATTGGTTAAGGCTAAATTTTCCTTCGTTTGATTTTTGACGTAGTCTAATTCTAATTCCAATAGAGGTTTAAATATATCTTCCAAGGAGAAGCCCAAACTATTCCATTGAGTCGTTTGTTTTTCATTCATAAACATAAATGAATTACGTAATTGCAAAATAGGATAATGCACTTTTACTTCATCAAATACATTTTTAAGTTCCATCCAGTAAGCTAGTTCTCCACCACCCCCAATAAAGGCAATGCCAGGAAGTATTGTTTCTTGGTATACTCCTCTTAGTATTACATTGGGGCTAAATCTATCTGGATGTGCATGTAATTCTTTAACAATTTCTTCCTCTGTAAAAACAATATTGGTATCTACAACTATATAACTAGGGCCTTGTTTTTCAATTCTGGCACGCGTATTGTCTTTTAAATAAAATAAGTTTAAATCACGCCCATCAGACTGCACATGATAAGTATTAGCTAATTTCTCTTTTGTGGGTCCTATAGCTTTTTGAGAAAATCCAGTTGTTAATTCCTTTTCCATTACCTCAATAAAAAGCGATTTCAATTGAGTATCATCTGGCTGAATTACTATTAAACCATACTGTCCAAAATAGGCATGCACCAGGGCTAAAGTTGCCTCTGCAATTGTTTTTCCTTTTTGATAAGCCTGCTTTAAAACTTCCAAAGCCTCCTTGCCCAAAGGTTGAACAGACCAATAGCCTTCGAGATTTTCTAACAATTTAATTAATTCATCATCTACCTTCATTCTACCTATCGCCCCTTTTTGCTTGGTATTCCACTGATAGGCTTCGCCGGCTAAAGTATAGGCACCTACTTCTTCCAAGTCGGCGTCTTCAGAACCCATATAATAAACTGGTACAAAATTATGTTGAGGAAATTGCTTTTTTAACTCCGCTGTTAATTGAATAGCATGCACTATTTTGTAAATAAAATAAAGCGGGCCGGTAAAAATATTGGGTTGATGTGCAGTGGTTACAGTGAAAGTATTTTCTTTTAGTAGTAAATTGACATTATCGTTAACCAATTTAAATGCTTCTTTGTTATTAAAGGCATTATTACTTAGACCTATATTGTTTAGACCTATATTATTTAGCGTATTAGAATCATTCACCTCTTTCGCTAATTGAGTATACTGATTTTGCAAAACCTCCACCAAAACTTTTCTATTAGTAGGAAAAGAAACCCTTTGTTCAATGGCTTTTTTATAACCCTCTAGGTTTGGGGCATACTGCACAAAGCTACTGGCCTCTCCCTTTGAGTCTATGTAATCATTCACCAAATTACTGAATAAACCAGTGGTACGATAAGGAATTAGAGTGGCTTTAAATTTCATGAATGACTAAATCTATCTGGATGGTAAAAGCTGATATCAATACTGGTTGGTTTTTCATCTATAATTTCTGAAACTAATTTCCCCGTACCTGCACCCAAACTTAAACCTACCATTGCATGCCCAGTGGCCATCACTAAATTGTTCCATTTTTTTGTCTTACCAAGATAAGGTAAACCATCGGCAGAACAAGGTCTATAACCATACCAAACTTTGTCAATGGAAGGAACGGGAATTTGAAAAGAGGGATAAAAGCTTTTCACTGCTTTTAGTATCCCTGCCACCCTTTTTAAATTGGGCGGCTCATTGGTGCTGGTAATTTCCATGGTGCCTCCAAAACGCATCTTATTGCCTTCGAATGGAGTAATTGCCACTCTGCCTTCCACTAATACAGCTGGATAAATTGTTTGATAAGGCGTATCCTCGATGGTAATGGAATAACCACGACCAGGCATGAGCAACAAATCCAAGTCTAATTTTTTTGCCATCTCTCTAGACCAAGAACCAGTCGCCAAAACCACTGCATCTGCCTTATATTTATTATGAGGGGTGAGGACCGCATTTATTTTTCCTACTGTTTTTTCAAAATCCACCACTGCTTCGTTGGTTTTAATAAGTACTCCTTTACTTTTTAAATCTGCAATGAGTTGTTGCATTAATTTATTGGGATACAAATGTCCATCGCAACCAAAATGAATGGCCCCAATGGCATTGATTGGATGGCTGGGTTCCATCGCTAATAATTCCTGCTGATTTAATAATTTTGTATCTGTCAAGCCTAAGGCATGTGCTTGATGCACTAAATGCTTTGCATGTTCACCTGCTTTTTCCGTTTGAAAAATTTCCAATAAGCCTTTGTGCTCATAGGCAAATTCAAATTGAGGCAAAGCATCCCAATCGGCATATAATTTTTTAGAAAACAAAGAATAATCTCTTAAAGGAATAGCTGCTCGTTCTACTTTTTCTGGAGTTGCTGCTTTCATAAATTGTAAACCCCATTTGATTAAACTTAAACTCAATCTTGGTTTGATATAAAAAGGGCTTTCTGAATTCAACATCCACTTTAAACCCTGTTGAACAATACCAGGCGTAGCCAAAGGAACAAAATGACTTGGACATACATAACCACAATTGCCATAAGAACAATTATTGGTCATATCGGATTGATCAATAATGGTCACTTGATGACCTGCTTCTTGTAAATAATAAGCGCTGCTCAATCCAATAATTCCTCCTCCAATAACAACTACTTCCATAAAATTTATTTAAAAGCAAATTTCGTAAAAAATTGGCGCATATTCCACTAAATAAGGATGGATTTTTGAGAATTAAAATACCTTAGACAACTTGAAAGCCCCCTGCATAAGGATCGTCATTTTTATCAATAGATATAGTATTAAAACCAACTATCTTGGCCCAGCCTTCAATAGAGGGGACAATGGCTTGTTTGTCTCCAATGGTGGTGGTGGCTTCTACTTTACCTGTAAATACCGATCCAATGATGCTTTCATGTAAAAAAGCTTGGCCTACTTGAAGTTTGCCCTTGGCATGCCAATGTGCTAACCTAGCCGAAGTGCCCGTACCGCAGGGCGATCTGTCAATGGCTTTGTCTCCATAAAAAACAGCATTGCGTGCTGTGTTCTTTTCATCTAATACCTTGCCTGTCCATAATATATGTGAGCAGCCATTAATGGTAGGGTCTAAGGGATGTACAAATTTATTCGATTCATTAATGCGCTTTCTTAAAATACCACTCCATGCAATCAATTGTCCTGCGGTATAATTTTCAATGCCTTTGAAATTTTCTTGCACTTCCACAATGGCGTAATAATTTCCGCCATAGCAAACATCAATATTTAAACTGCCTAAATCGGGGCATTCCACTTGAATGTTTTCAGCTGCCATAAAAGAAGCCACATTGGTCAATTTCACCGAACTAACTTTTTTACCCTTCATGGTATATTCTATTTGCACGAGTCCTGCAGGGGCTTCCATGCGAATTTTTCCTGGATGTTTAGATTGAATTAAGCCCGCTTCAATAGCCACCGTAATGGTGCCGATAGTGCCATGGCCACACATAGGTAAACAACCACTGGTTTCAATAAATAAAACAGCTACATCATTTTCAGGATCATGAGGCGGATATAAAATACTTCCACTCATCATATCATGACCACGGGGTTCAAACATTAATCCTTTTCTTATCCAATCAAATTCTTTTAAAAAATGTTGTCTTTTTTCACTCATGGTATTGCCTTCCAATGCAGGACCACCTTTGACTACCACTCTTACTGGGTTGCCACAAGTATGTGCATCAATACATTCAAATACGGAACCCCCTAAGGTATAGGAGCCAAAATTTTCTACACTAATTGGATTTGTTGTGGCCATGAGATAAAATTAATACATTTGTAACGCAAAACTTAATTGTTAGTCCAAATTTATTGAATATGGAAACTTACGGTAAAATTTTATTGATTGCCATGCCTGCCTTTTTATTATTAGTTTTATTTGAAAAATGGTATGGTTGGAAAAAAGGCTTTGAAACTGTCAATACCTTGGATATGATTTCCAGTTTAAGTTCGGGGGTAACCAATTCAACCAAGGATGTTTTGGGTTTAAGTATTGCTATTTTAAGTTATGGCTGGTTTGTGGATCATTTAGCCATTGTGCATGTACAATCTAGTTTTTGGTTGTATTTGATCGCCTTTTTGGCCTTAGATTTTGCAGGATATTGGATGCACCGTTTGGCCCATACCTATAATTTTTTCTGGAACAACCACATCGTACACCATAGCAGTGAGGAATACAATTTAGCCTGCGCTTTAAGACAAAGCATTTCGGTGTTCTTTAGAATTTATGCCTTTTTATTAATACCTGCCGCCATTTTTGGCGTACCTGCAAATGTAATTGCTGTTGTTGGGCCCTTGCATTTGTTTGCACAATTTTGGTACCATACCAGACATATTAAAACGATGGGTTGGTTGGAATATATTATTGTAACGCCTTCGCACCATAGAGTGCACCATGCCATCAACCCAGAATATTTAGATAAAAACTATGGTCAGATATTTATTTTTTGGGATAAACTATTTGGCACTTATGTGCAAGAACAAGAAAGCATTCCTGCGGTTTATGGTATTACTCGACCAGTTCAAACCTGGAATCCTATTAAAATTAATTTCATGCACATGTGGCTGTTGATTAAAGATGCATGGCGAACAAAAAATTGGAAAGATAAATTTACTATCTGGTTCCAACCTTTAGGCTGGCGCCCTGCAGATGTGATTGATAATTACCCTGTAGATAAAATAAAGGATGTATTTCATTTTGAAAAGTACAATACCCCAGCCTCTGCTGCCATGAAATTATACTTATGGATACAACTTTTTTGTATGCTTTTATTAGTAAGCTATTTGTTTGGAAATATTACCAGCATTGGCCATACTAATATATTTATTTATGGTGCCTTTATATTTGTACAAGTGTATGCACTTACTGAATTGATGGATAGAAATAAAAATGCTTGGATATTAGAAGCGGTTAAAAATATACTTTGTATTTATTGGATAGTAACAAGTGGTGATTGGTTTGGATCAAACCAATTGTCCACTGCCATAGCCCCGATTGCCCTATTTTATTTTGCGGCAAGCACAGTGGCTGTGTATTATTTTTCAACCATTGAAAAACCAGAGAGGTTGAAGCAGGCAAGTACCACTGCTAAATTATTTATTCAGGACTAAACGACAACTTCCTCCTTAGTAAACGCACCATTCACATTTCTCCAAATACCTAAAGGGTTGCTATTCTGTAAAGCTAAGGGCAATAAATGATTGGACCAGTTTTGAAAAGAAATAGGTCTGATCCATCTTTTAGCCGCGTTTACGCCTACTGCAGTGAATCTACTATCTGTGCTAGCTGGATAAGGCCCACCATGCACCATGCTATCACAAACCTCCACCCCTGTAGGCACTCCATTTAATAATACACGCCCTGCAATACTTAGAGACCTATTTAAAAGTTCAGGTGCATTAGAAAAATCTAAATCCGTGCCCATCAATGTGGTTGAAATTTGACCTTGAATACTTTTCCAAACTTCTTTTAATTCCTCCATCGTAGTGCATTGCACTAATATGGAATAAGGGCCAAATACTTCTTCTGCTAAATCAGGATTGCTTAAAAATGTTTGGGCATCCACCGTAGTTAAAACCGGATATCCGTTATTGGCAATTGGTGTTTTTTTTGTTAAACAAGTAATTCCTTTTTGCGCTAGTGCATGACTACTATTTTTTAAATAAGCTGCTTCTATGCCTGCATGCAACATTGCAGCAGGTTCAATGGCGTCCATTTCAGTAGCGAGGGAATGGGCAAAAGTAGTTAACGCTTCACTTTTAATGCCTATTAATATTCCTGGGTTGGTACAAAACTGGCCCATACCTAATGTAATAGAGCCTGCATAATTTTTCGCAATGGTTGCTGCATTTTTTTCAAGGGCATCTTGTAATAATATTACCGGGTTCACAGAACCCATTTCGGCAAAAACCGGAATAGGGTTTTTTCTGCTGCTTGCATAATCTAATAAAGCACGACCTCCTGTTCTTGATCCTGTAAATCCTACAGCATAAATATTTTCATCTTGCACTAAGGCTTTGCCTGTTTCAAAACTAGTATCGCTTACATGTTGAAATACATTGGCTGGCATTTGAGTAGCTATTGCAGCTTGAACAATCGCATCAGCCACCATAGTAGAGGTAGCTATATGTGCTGGATGTGCTTTGACAATAACTGAACAACCTACGGCCAAGGCACTTGCTGTGTCACCGCCTGCAGTGGAATACGCAAAAGGAAAATTGCTTGCCCCAAAAACAACAACTGGTCCAATAGGATGCATCATTTTACGAATGTCTGGCTTCGGTGGAGTTTTTGTTGGAATGGCTGTATCAATACTTGCTTCCACATAATTTCCTTCTTTTAACATAGTAGCAAACATGCGTAGTTGAAAACAAGTACGACCTCTTTCGCCTGTTAAACGAGGCAGGGGTAAATTGGTTTCTTTATTGGCTTGTTCTAATAAAGCGTCACCCAATGCTTCTATATGAGTAGCGATAGTTTCTAGAAAATTAGCTCTTTGCAAAGGCGTGGTAAAAGCATACTCCTCGAATGCAATGGCCGCCTTATTAGTGATTTCAGAAATATTGCTCATTGGATAATTTGTAAAATTTATAAAGAATGAAATTCAGGAAGTGTAGGTCGGTTTTTTAAACCAGTATCAATAATGGATTCAATTCTTTTTCTTTCTTCTCCTTCTAAAATTAATCTTGGCTTTCTTACGGTTTCAGAACCAATGCCTGCTTTGGCTTCGGCAAACTTGATGTATTGAACTAATTTAGGATGAATGTCTAATTCCAATAAAGGCATAAACCATCTGTAAATTTCGGTGGCTTCAGCAATCTTACCTGCTTTAGCTAATTTATAAATAGCAACGGTTTCAGCAGGAAAAGCACAAACTAGGCCAGCTACCCAACCATCTGCCCCTACTAATAATTCTTCTAGCGCTAATGTATCTACCCCACATAATAATTTAAATCTATCTCCGAATTGATTGCGCATTCTAGTGACATTGGTCACATCGCGGGTAGATTCTTTAACTGCTTGTATATTAGGCACAGCAGCCAATTCAGCAAACATGTCAATGGTGACTTCAATTTTATAATCTACAGGGTTATTGTAAATCATGATAGGAAGTGATGTGCTTGCCGCAATGTCTTTAAAATATTGTACGGTTTCACGATGGTCCGATTTATAACGCATAGGAGGCAACAACATTAAACCCTTGGCACCCCATTGCTCGGCATCCTTGGCACATTGAATGGCCACAGAGGTACTTCCTTCTGCAATATTAATAACTACAGGAATTTTTCCATTGACTATTTTAACTGTCTCTTTAACTAGGATTTCTTTTTCTGCATTGGTTAGCACACTTGATTCTCCCAAGGTACCGCCAAGAATAATACCATTCACACCTGCAGCTATTTGTGCATGAATATTGATGGTAAATAAAGCTAAATCTAATTGATCATCGCTAGTAAACTTAGTGGTTACTGCAGGGAATACTCCTTTCCAATCTATAGCCATAACTTGTAGTTTTTATATTTAAATAGTAGTTCAAATTAACGAAAAATAATGAAAATCGAAACTCTAATCTACCAATTCACCCTCTAAATCATAGTCATAAGCCTTGGTAATTTTAACAAGGACAAAATCACCCGGTTTCAAGCGTTTGCTGGTATTAATCACCACTTCGTTGTCTACCTCTACACTATCAAATTCGGTGCGGCCTAAATACCTGCCTGCTTCTTTTTTATCTACTAGCACTTTTAATACCAAGCCTTCTTTTGCTTGGTTTCTAGCTAAACTAATTTCTTGTTGAACTTCCATAATTTCTTCAGCGCGTCTTTGTTTTTCAGCTGCAGGCACATCGTCTACTAAATCATGTGCGGAAGTATTTTCTTCATGGCTATAAGTGAATATGCCCACTCTATCAAATTGATGTTCGATTAAAAACCCTTTTAATTCTTCAATGTCTTCCAAAGTCTCTCCCGGAAAGCCTGCAATTAAAGTAGTACGAATGGCAATGCCCGGAACACGCTTGCGAATTTCTTGAATGAGTTCACCCATTTCCTCACGGGTAATATTGCGCTTCATCGCAGCTAGCATATTGTTACTTGCATGTTGCAGTGGAATATCTATGTACTTACAAATGTTATCGCGCTCTCTCATTACATCCAATACTTCTAATGGAAACTTACTTGGATAGGCATAATGTAAACGAATCCACTCTAGGCCTTTTACATCGGCAAGCGCATTTAATAAATCGGGAAGCGCACGCTTTTTATAAATATCTAATCCGTAATAAGTTAATTCTTGTGCAATGAGCATTACTTCCTTCACCCCTTTTTTAACTAGGCCATCTGCCTCAGCCACTAATTGCTCAATGGTTTTACTTACATGCTGGCCGCGCATCAATGGAATGGCACAAAAAGAACAGGTTCTATTGCAACCCTCACTAATTTTTAAATAAGCATAATGCGAAGGCGTACTTAATAAACGCTCACCAAGTAGTTCTGCTTTATAATCGGCATTCAATTGATTCAACATTAAAGGAAGTTCCATGGTGCCAAACCAAGCGTCTACTTCAGGAATTTCTAAAGCTAAATCGGCTCTATATCTTTCACTCAAACAACCTGTCACATAGACCTTGTCTAATTTCCCTTTTTTCTTTAAAGCAACTTGGTCAAGTATGGTATTCACACTTTCTTCTTTGGCTTTATCAATAAAACCACAGGTGTTTACTACGACTATATTATGGTCTAATTTTTTATTCTCATGCACCACCTCAATTGCATTGGCTAGTAGTTGTCCGCTCAGCATTTCACTGTCCACTAAGTTCTTACTACAACCTAAGGTGATAATGTTTACTTTATTTTGTTGGAGCGTTTTAGCCTTCATGATTATTTATTGATTTCATTGGTAAAATGAAAAGTAATATCGGGGTTATTGGTAATTTCTGTATTCAAGAACCATTCACTTTGCGCCAAATACACCGGCGCTTCATCTTTATCCATGGCTGCATTTTGTTGCTTGAATCTTAAAAAATCGTTTAGCTTGTTTTGGTCTTTTGAAGTTAACCAACAGGCTTTGTAGAAAGGTAGGGTTCTAAATTCACAGGCCGCCCCATATTCTTGTAATAAACGGTATTGTATTACTTCAAATTGTAAATCACCTACGCAACCAATAATTTTTTTATTCCCCCCAAACTGCGTAAACAATTGCGCTACTCCTTCATCGGTTAATTGGGTAATGCCTTTTTCCAATTGCTTGGTTTTTAAAGGGTCTTTATTTACTAGTTCTTTAAATATCTCTGGCGAAAAAGTGGGTATACCTGTGAAATAAAATTTTTCACCCTCAGTTAAAGTATCTCCTATTTTAAAATTACCTGTATCAAATAAACCCACCACATCTCCTGCATAAGCATCTTCAATAACATCCTTGCTGCGTGCTAAGAAGCTATAGGGGTTACTAAAACGAACCTCCTTGTCTAGCCTAACATGTTTATAATAGGTATTGCGTTCAAATTTTCCACTACAGACGCGCATAAAGGCAATACGGTCACGGTGTTTAGGATCCAAGTTGGCATGAATTTTAAAAATAAAACCACTGAATTTATCTTCTCCTACCGCTAAGGTTCTTATACTGGTTTGTCTATCTCTGGGGACCGGTGCAATTTGAATAAAAGTATCTAGCATTTCTTTGACCCCAAAATTATTCACCGCCGATCCAAAAAATACAGGGGCAATTTTACCCGCTAAATAATCAGCAGGATTGATTGCACCATATACCCCATCAATTAATTCTACATCTTCTCTTAAAACAGCAGCATCTTTCTCTCCAATTTTTTCTTCTAGTACAGTACTTGCTAAATCTTCAATCGCTACTGTATCTTCTTCTGTAGCCTTCGTACTTGCAGCAAATAAACGTAAGTTTTTATTGTGTAAATTATACACCCCTTTAAATTCCTTGCCACTATTAATAGGCCAGGTCATAGGGTGTAATGAAATTTTTAATTCATTTTCTAATTCTTCTAATAAATCAAACCTATTCTTCCCATCACGATCCATTTTATTAATAAAAACAATCACAGGTGTGTCACGCATGCTACAAACTTCCATAAGTCTTCTTGTTTGCGCCTCTACTCCATTCACAGAATCAATCACTAGTATAACGCTATCTACTGCGGTTAAAGTACGGTAGGTATCTTCAGCAAAATCCTTGTGACCAGGTGTGTCTAATAAATTAATTAAAATATTATTGTATTCAAAAGACATTACAGATGTGGCCACCGAGATACCTCTTTGACGCTCAATTTCCATAAAGTCACTGGTAGCGTGTTTCTTTATCTTATTGCTTTTTACTGCACCCGCTGTTTGAATAGCACCACCAAACAACAATAACTTTTCAGTTAAAGTAGTTTTACCAGCATCTGGGTGAGAGATAATGGCAAATGTTTTTCTTCGGTTAATTTCTTTTTCGTACTTCATTATTGTTAAAAATGGCTCGCACTCAAATAATTTGAATCACGAGCCATTCTGTATTTTTTTTACACTAGTTAGATATCGATTGCTTCACCATAAGCAGCTGCTACTGCTTCTTTTAATCCCTCACTCATGGTTGGGTGCGGATGTATCGCATTTAATAATTCATGAGAAGTAGTTTCTAATTTACGTGCTACTACTGCTTCTGCAATCATTTCAGTGACATTCATTCCTATCATATGACAACCTAAGAACTCACCATACTTTGCATCAAAGATTACTTTTACAAAACCTTCGGTGGCCCCTGCTGCACTTGCCTTACCACTTGCCATAAATGGAAATTTACCCACTTTTATTTCATAGCCCGCTTCTTTAGCTGCTTTTTCGGTGTACCCCACACTTGCAATTTCGGGAATACAATAAGTACATCCTGGGACATTATTGTAATCAATTGCTTCAGGCATATGATTGTGTTTCTTTTCTTGATAAGCAATATGCTCCGCAGCATTGATCCCTTCTTTGGCAGCCACATGCGCTAAGGCTTGGCCCGGAGAGCAATCGCCAATAGCGTAAATACTTGCAATACTTGTTTGTTGGTATTTATCTACAATAACACGACCCTTATCAGTTTTAATACCGTTTTGCTCTAGTCCTATGTTTTCAATATTTGCTACCACGCCTACTGCACTTAAAACAATATCCGCTTCTAATGTTACAAATGAACCGTCTTGTTGTTTTACTTTTGCTTTTACTAAAGCACCCGATGTATCCAGCGATTCTACAGAAGCATTGGTCATAATTTCTATGCCTTGCTTTCTATATTGTTTTTCTAATTCTCTTGAAATATCTTCATCTTCTACAGGTATAATTCTTGGTAAAAATTCTACAATCGTTACTTTCGTGCCCATGCTATTGTATACATAAGCAAACTCAACACCTATGGCACCACTTCCTACAATGATCATGCTCTTAGGTTGCGTAGGAAGTACCATTGCTTCTCTGTAGCCAATTACCTTTTTACCATCTTGTTTTAAGTTGGGTAATTCACGCGTGCGGCCACCAGTTGCTATAATAATATACTTGGTATCAACTACTTGTGTTTTTCCTTCAGCGTCTTTCACTTCTACTTTACCTCTTGACAAAACTTTGCCATAACCCATGATCACTTCAATCTTATTTTTCTTCATTAAGAATTGAACACCCTTACTCATTTTATCGGCCACTCCACGGCTACGTTTAATAACTGCACCAAAATCGTGATTCACACCTGTAGTGGTAATACCATAAGTAGCACTATGTTTTACATAATCATAAACCTGCGCACTTTTTATCAATGCCTTAGTGGGAATACAGCCCCAGTTTAAACAAACACCGCCTAGGCTTTCCTTTTCCACAATAGCTACTTTTAAGCCTAATTGAGAAGCACGAATTGCTGCTGGATAACCACCAGGACCACTGCCAATAACGATAACGTCGTATGCCATTGTATAACTAATTTGAGTAATGAATGAGGGTGCAAAAATACCCCGAAAATGTGACTATTCAAAGAAAACCCGAACCATCTGGAAAAACCATTTATTATCGTTGGGACGCTGTTTATTCAGTTGATTTTCATCAAACTTGCTTAATCCAAATAGCCCGGCCATATTGCCCCCTCTAACGGCTATTTCTAAATAGCCTGCCGAGTTAAACCAGGCCAGTTTATCTGCAATAGGCACTTCTCCATAATGATGACTTAAATCGGTGATGGTTTCGTTGCGGGTAAAAACAATTTTAAAAGTTCGGCCTTTGGCTTGCAGATCAAAATCTTCCTTGCGAATATTCACCACCACATTTTCAAACTGATCAATAAATAAAATTTGACCTTCCATCCAATTCGGACCCAAGGTGGGTTGCATTGGATAAATTTCTTCAATCTCCTGAAAAGCAGTTCCAGCAGCACTAATAGAATTTGCTTTTACAAAAGCACCAATGGCTGTAAAAATTTCTTGGGTAATTTCTAAAAATGTATGGGCCTCTTTAAAATCAATTTTAATAATTTCTTTAGGCTTGCCACCCAACATCATGGTTAAAAAACCATTGTCGGGGGTGATAAAATATTGATTGTTGTGCTTGGTTAAAAGTGCATGCCTTTTGGGGAATTGAAAAAAATTAACCATGATAAAATGCAAAGTACCTGCAGGATAATGCTTGGCAGCATTGTTAAAAATATAAGCCCCTTGTTGGTAGTTTTTACTAGATAAATAATGGGTGATATCGGCAATGCCCATGCCTGGTATGGTTGATAAAATTTGCCCCTTCACAGCGCCAATGATAAAATCTTCTTGGCCAATATCGGAGGTTAAAGTAATGATGGGCATCTATTGATAACGAAAAATCGAGTTTTATATTTTAGTAAAACCAGTATTTATTTAATCCTACAGTTACTTTACAAGCAACCCATCTTTAAAGAAAAAATGGTGCACCAATTTATCGGCCCAGGCAGGAAAATACTTATTCATAAAAACGGTGCGCTTGCCTGTAAAAGTAAGCACCAAACTACGCTCTCTTTTGTCGATGGAATGGATGATATGGGTGGCACATGTTTCCGAACTCATCATGGCCCCCTCGTCCATGGGCGATTCACCCTGGGCTTGCGCATTCTTATCCAAGGCTGCATTTCGGATATTGGAGGTAGTAAAACCTGGGCAAACCCACATCACATGGGTTCCAGAACCATACAATTCGGTTTTTAAGGCTTCTAACCAGCCATTTAAAGCGAATTTAGAGGCAGAATAGCCGCTGCGGCCAGGAAGGCCCCGATAGCCAGCAATGGAAGAAACCCCCACAATCACCCCCTTGTTTTTCTGAATATAAGGCAAAGCCATTTTGGTGCAATAAACCGTCCCCCAAAAGTTAATGTCCATCACTTGATGCAATGTTTCAAAGGAAGTATCCTGCACCAAGGCCCTCATGGAGATGCCTGCATTGTTGATCAAAATATCAATAGTGTTCCATTTGGCAATGATTGCATTCATAAATGTCTCAACTTCTAAAGAGTTACGCACATCTACTTGCATCGTAAATAAATTCGAATGGGGATTTTCTTCTGCTAATAAATCAAGCTTGCTTTGATTTCTACCACAGGTAGCTACTTTAGCACCAAGCGCTAGAAACTGCTGTACCAAGGCTTTTCCAATGCCATCAGAACCACCAGTAATAACTATAATTTTGCCTGAAAAATTGGACATCTTTTAGCGTTTGTACAAATATAATTCTTATTTGAAGATGAACGACTTAGAGGGGTTTTGAGTGGGGAAAATAAATACCCCCTTTTATTTGGATAGTTTTCATTAATGCTTATTTTTGCACTCCCCTAAAAAGGCGGTTAGAATTGGTAGCTCAGTTGGTAGAGCAATACACTTTTAATGTATGGGCCCTGGGTTCGAGTCCCAGCCAGTTCACAATCTAGCTAGTTAATAGTCACAAAAACTCCGAAATCGTCAAAAAATCGGAGTTTTTTTATGCACTTGTGGCACGCTTTTGTAGTCTTTTGTATTGTTTTGTGTGGCTCGTTTAGTTGTACATGCTTTAATGAAAAAACCACCCTCGTTTTGGAGAGTGGTTTTGGTATTTACTAAATTGTCAAATATTTTTTCAAATCAATCCTTAACTAAACGAACTGAGAACCCATTCTTCTTATCGTAGCCGCTCCTGAAGAGGTAGCCATCGTCGTAGGCCAGGTAGCGGTACCAGGCGAAAGTAGGACTGAACTCTGTAGCGCTCCACCAGTAGCCGACGAGGCCAACATTGTAGAATGTACCCTTGAGGTTACGGTAGCCGCCCGGAAGACCTGCATAACCACTCTCATTGGTAGCGCTTGTATTGGGTGTGGTCCATCTAGTGGTGCCTGTACTTTTCATCTTGCCTCCTGCAACACTATTCCCACCTAAACTAGTCCCGAGAGTAGTCCATTCTGCATCAGAGGGTATATGCCAGCCTGTAGGAGCTAATTTTTTTCTTTTAGTAACATCTGTTTTAGATGCTTCATCGAAAATTCCGGCTACAGCATACCAATTGTATAACTTTCCATAAGTAGTTCCAGTTGCAGAATTATTATCGTAATAACACCATGCGCCTGTTGTTAAACCGGCCCAAGCAGTTGGGTCAGTTACCTCAGGTATTGATGTGCCATCACTATAAGTTGTAACATCTAAATTTTTATCAGTCCAAACTTGTGTGCCAATTGTAACACTATTTTGATCAACAGTAATTGTTGCTGTTTCTCCTGTAAAGCCTGAGGTTCTTGAAACGGTTGTAGTTTGATCCGTTACACTAACTAATGTGTAAGTAGTAGTTACTGAAGGTGTTCCTGTAGTTACACTAATAGTAGATCCGCTAGTTACATTGGTAACTGTAACATTAGAACCTTCAGCAGGCTGATAAACTATTGTGAATGGCCCTCCGCCATTGCTAGAAGTATAAGTTAACTGACCTGTGCCTCTTTTACTAATCGCACTTCCAGTTAAACTTCCTTGTGGTCTTGCTGTAACACTTACTGTAGAAGTTGTTGAACTTACTACATTACATGTTGTGCTTACTGTTACATAATAACTGCCCGCTGCACTTGTTGTATTAGTAGTCGTATATGAATAACTAT
>Ga0209188_1000061_pt1 | contig 128065 bp, 136 predicted proteins | sample C_130625_EF_Meta_FD_187307 | JGI IMG/M metagenome (GOLD analysis project Ga0209188, IMG submission 187307) | Freshwater microbial communities from Lake Croche, Canada to study carbon cycling - C_130625_EF_MetaG (SPAdes) (version 2) | ecosystem: Environmental > Aquatic > Freshwater > Lake... | reverse complement strand
AAATAAATAACATGAAAAAGAAAATGGGAATGGCTGCTTATGAGAAATCTTCTTATGATAAAAAAATGGATGCTAAAGGATCTCATAGTAAAGAAGGTTCTAAAAAAGATATGGCTGCTGATAAAAAAGCTGCTAAAAAAATGGGATATATGAAAAAAGGTGGTTCTACTTCATTTGGTATGCTTTCTGTAAAAGCAGGAGTAGATAATAATCCAAAACCTACAGCAGCTGATAGAATAGCAGGTGCTAAAATGAAAAAAGGTGGATCTGTTAAAATGAAAATGGGTGGATCTATGAAATCTAAAAAATGCTAAACTATGGCAAAGAGTCCAGCATGGCAGCGTAAAGAAGGCAAGAATCCTAGTGGAGGATTAAATGCTAAAGGTAGAGCTTCTTATAACAAAGCTCATGGTGCTAATTTAAAAGCTCCTCAGCCAGAAGGTGGGTCTAGAAAAAAGTCATTCTGTGCTAGGATGTCGGGTATGAAAGCTAAACTTACATCTGCCAAGACAGCTAGAGATCCTAACAGCAGGATTAACAAGTCACTAAGAAAATGGAAATGCTAATATGAACAATAATCTATTACAAATAAAAGTTAAACAGAGGCTTAATAAACTAGCTTCTTTTGACTATGATAACTTAGAGTGTTGGCAGATAGCAGAAGCTTTTAATAAAGCACAACTTTCATGGACTAGAAGACAAATGTATGGTATTAATATTCGTAAAGAGGGAGCTGAGCAAAGTAGTGGTTTGGTGGACGATCTTCAGAGATTAATGAAACACGAACTATTACAGATGACACAGAAGGGTATTTTCTACCAATCCCCTTTACCAGATAACTATCTTCACTATGTACGTACAGATGTATTTGCTCAAAAAGAATGTTGTCCTGCACGCAGGATGATGGTGTACGAAGTAGAAGAAGCTAACATATCTGTTATATTAGATAATAAAGATAAGCAGCCAAACTTTGAGTGGGCTGAGACAGTGGCTACATTAATGAACAATACACTTAAGGTATATACAGATAATAAGTTTGATATTTCAGAATGTCATCTTATATATTTTAGAAAGCCTTTAGAAGTTCAGTTTAAAGATTGTATAAACATTGCAACTGGTATAACATTTGGTGCAGACCAAGAGTGTGAGTTTAATGATGACATAGCTGAGATTATAGTGGATGAAGCTGTTAGTATTTTAGCAGGAGATATAGAGTCTGTCACTCAGTATCAGAGAGAACAACAAAACGTACAATCAAATAGTTAAATAATATGAGATCTTTACAAAAACCAGGAATTTTTTCAGTTAGTACTGCAAGCATGTCTGCTATGATGCCTCAAGCTGAAACTTGTGCAGTGTGCTTACAAACAGCAGCTTTAGCACAAGACTTACTAAACTCTGTAACTACTATTCATAAGATTCATCTTAAGGTAACAGGTTTAGGTTCATTTGCAGCTCATAAAGCTCTTAATGAATTTTATGATGAGATTGGTGATCACGCTGATTCAGTGGTAGAACAATTCCAAGGTGCTGAAGAAAAGCTTTTAGAAATGCCTAATACAGCTCCTGTTGAATTAAATTCAGTAGAAGAAACTATTGACTATCTTAGAAAGTTAAAAGAAAAGACTGCAGCTTTACAATCTATTATGCCTCATAGTGAGATTGTTAATCAGTTAGATGAAGTGAAGAGTCTTATAGACTCTACAAAATATAAATTGTTATTTTTGAAATAATTTTGTATATTATATTATAGAACAAATTTTTTTATTTATTTATAAACCCCTAAATTCTATTTACTATGTATTTTAATCACGCCTTCCAGAAAACGTTTTTACCCGTTGCTGGAAACATTACGTTAAGAACTACAGGTACTACTGCTGATCTTACAGCAGGGCAACTTGGTTTCTTTAATCCTAAAACTTCTGCTGCTATTGCATCTGCTACAGCTGCCACTCCATTTATCTTGGCTCAAGGTTCTTGGTTTAAAACAACTAGTGACAAAATTGGTCCATTTCATGGTGGTTACCAAGAGTCAGTAAAGTCTAAAGCTATTAATCCTGCTTACATTAGTCGTGTAATCAAGATTAATTCTGTAACAGCTGCAAACCAAATTAAACAAGTTTGTGTATGTAACTTAAAGTGTAATGACACTTATAGATTACGTATTGATCTTAAAGGTTCACCTGCTTTACGTTTCTTGTCTCATAACATCTACCGTACATTAGATGCTTACACAGGATGTTGTGCAGATCCAGATGTTCAAACTATTGTAGATCCTACAATTGTAACTATCCTTTGGGCTAAGCAAATTGTACAAAATCCTATTACTAGTCAGTTCTTGAAACTTACTGTTAATGACTGGGATGGTGTTGAAGTAGCTTCTCAAGCTTCTACATCACAAGCTGATATTGCTACTTTTATAGCTGATTTGGATGCTTATGTTTCTACTTTTGATCCTACATCAGGAACTGCTGCAACTGATCAATCTTGTCTTATTATGGAAGTGGCTTACTTGGATACTAAATTTGGTATCTGTACTTTCACTCCTACAGATAAATATGACTTGGAACCAATTCGTATTTATACATCTATGACAGATGAAACTGGTAATCCTTGTAATGTTCAGTGTTTTGTTGAAACAGAAAATCAACCTCCTGTTCAAGCTCAAGGTGTTGGTGAAACTGTTCTTCGTGAAATGATCTTAGATGGTCGTTACAGACAAGAAGCTTATCCTGATAGTTCTAGAGTAGAATCATTAAGGATGAGAGAGATTGAGCAAAATCCAGGTTTGGCTAACATTGACAGAAATGGTTACTATGATCAAGTGTTAATCTTGCATAATGTTCCTCGTTTTAACAACCCTAGTGGTACATTTGACAATGATCAGTATTTGTTAAAAATTTGGGTAGAAGCAGGAGATACTACTACAGCAATAACTAACTTCGTAGTAGCTGCAGCTAATTTAGCTCAAGGTACTAATGCTATTGCTTTAGAAACTTACTAATCTATAGTTTCTTATATAATTAGAGGGAGATGTAAAAAGTCTCCCTCTTTTTTATTTTGGAAAAGTCTGTAAAATATGGTATATTATTATTAAGGGGGTGTGTATAATATTTCCCTAAATCTATAAAGTTTATACAATGGCTAGTAAACACCAATTAAGTTTAGAAGTTCCAGAAACTAATAACTGTCAAGTATTTAGAATATTTGATACAAGTATATATACAGAAGACTTGGCTGTAACATGTGGTAAGTTAGAAATAACATCACCAGGTTTTAATGAACCTGTTGTTATAGATGCTCTTCCAGGATTTAATCTTATTCTTAATGCATGTACATTAGGATTACAAACATCTGGTTGTGGTACAACTAGTGAAGTTATTCCTGATGGTATATATGTAGTTAGATATTCAGTTAGTCCTAATGATAAAGTGTTTGTAGAATATTATTATTTAAGAGTTTGTCAAACTTTGAATAAATATTTTCACGAGCTTTGTAAATTAGAACTAGTAGCGTGTGAACCAGAGCCAGATGTAAAAGAAGATTTAGCAGAACTTAGAATGATTAAATCTTTTATAGATGCTGCTAAAGTGAAGGTAGAAGAATGTAACAGTCCTGATCAAGGAATAGAACTACTCTTCTATGCACAAAAAAGATTACAGAAGTTTACAGAAGAATGTTAAATAAATAAAACCAACTACTATGAATTGTCCAAATTGTAAAGCAGCTATTACATGCGGTTGTCAAAAACGTACAGCATCAGATGGTAAACAAGTGTGTTCAAGTTGTCTACCAGCTTACGAGAAGTTTTTAACAAACAACAGTAAGGCTAATCCGAAACCTTAACAGATGAGAAATCTACTATTTGATAAACTAAAATATGATAAGAACTTTGCAGACTCTGTGTACAACGAGATGCGTAAAATTAAGTATGGTATTCAGTCTTGTAAAAAGGAAAGAAAACTATGGCTTGATGAAGTTCGTAAACAGATAGTAGAATACCAAGCTCATGATGATGGAGAGGCTCTCACTCAGGTTAGTATCAACCATATGGGTTGGTTACCTGTATACTACCCTACTACAGATGAAACTTGTGAATACAGACCACCATGGTGTGACGTTAGTAGATACCAAATACAGAGATGTAGTACTGGACCTAGATCTATAGGTATGAACTATGCTACACAAAATGTTTCTACTAACATCATAGAAGTTAACTCTGGTGGATGTGTTACACGTATTAATGTAAACCCTGCAGTTAGTATAACTAACAACTACGGTACAAATGGTGGAGCATCATTTATACATGATCAAATAGTACCAGCTACAGTGTGGTTAATCAGTCACAACTTAGGATATGTACCTAACGTATGGGCTGTAGATGGTGCTGGTGTAAACATAGATGGTACTGTTACCGTAATAGATAATAACTCAATTACATTAACATTCAGTACAGCTGTTACTGGTAAAGCCTACTTATCATAATGCCTCAAGTAAAAGAATACTTCCATGATGTAGATCTAAAAGCTAACCAACTATTTAATAGTAGGCTACACAACATTACTACAGCTGATAGAATTACATTAGGTGGAGGACTATCTACAGCTGATAAAGGTTATCAGGTGTATGATATAGATCTTCTCACTCCTTTTTTCTGGGATGGTGGACAATGGAATGCAGCCAGTAGTATAACTATTCCAACATTACAAGAAGTAACCACAGTAGGTAATATTACTACAGACCCCATATATATGGGAGGTCTCTATGTATATGATAGTGCTAATGGAACATATGCTAATATAGATACTACAGATGGTTTTTCATTTACAGATGGTGCATATCGTACACTTGTACATCTTGATAATACAGGATTATATATAAATAATGTAAATGATCCTGCAAATGTTGTATATGGTTTATTTCAACCAACTGGTTTAACAGACTTTAGAACATATAGTTTACCAGATGCAACTGGTATATTAACATTATCAGTAAATGGTAATTTTGCAGATAAACTTGGTAACATTACAATAAGTGGAGTGTCACAGAATCTTCAGCAAGTTACTGATCAAGGAGCTAGTACAACTAATTCAATAACATTATCTAATACAAGTGGTCAGATTATATTAGATAATACAGGACTATATGGTACTACTCCAGGTATTCAGATATTTGATACTGTAAATAGTGTATCTGCTTCAATTAATACTAATGTAATAACACTTCAAGATTTTGCTAATCCTGTTTTAACTGCTGATTATTATACAAATGAAATTGCTATTGGAAATAGTTCTGGTAGTTTTGTATTAAGCTATCCTAGTCAGAGTGGAACATTTGCATTAACTTCTGATTTATCAAGTTATCTTACACAGACAGCTGCTGATTTTTTATACTATCCTCTATCTACTAATCCAGCTGGTTATCTTACATCAGCTACTATACCTATTCCTACATTACAACAAGTTCTTAATTTTAATCATGAGCTTACTAATGGAAATAATTTTCAAGGAACAGGAGCAGGTTTAGGAAATACAGGTCAATATGTTATTGCATTAGGAGATAATGCAGCAGCTAATAATTCAGGATTTGGAGTAGTTAGTATTGGTTCTAATGCTGGTTATAATAATACTGGACAGATTGGTCTTTTTATTGGTCCTAATGCAGGAAGTTCTAATTCTGGTTTTCAAAGCTATGGTATTGGTTATGGAGCAGCAACTAATAATTCAGGAGATAGTATAATTGCTATTGGTAATAATGTAGCAAATACTAATTCAGGAGATAATTTAATTGCTATTGGTACAAGTTCTGGTTATAGTAATACTGGTGATGATGTAATATCATTAGGTTATTATTCAGCATATGGAAATATATACAATAATGTAACATTAATTGGAAAAAATGCTACAGCTACAGCTAATGATCAAATAGTATTTTCTAAAAGTACAAGTCCATTTACTTCATTTAAAACAAGACTTCAACAAACAAACACAAGTGATATATTAATAAATATTCCTGATGCTTCAGGTACATTTGCTCTATCTGTAAATGGTCAACCAGCAGGAACAGATGGTAATATAACTATTCCTGTAGGAACAGGTACAGTAACAGCTGTAACAGCAACATCTCCACTATTCTCTTCAGGAGGAACCACTCCTAACATAACTATACAACAAGCCAGTGGATCACAAGCTGGTTATCTATCTTCTACAAATTGGACTACATTTAATAGTAAAGAACCAGCTATTACAGCTGGAACTACTAGTCAATATTGGAGAGGTGACAAGACTTGGCAGACCTTCCCCACTATACCAACTGTTGGTACTTGGGGTACTTTAGATTATCCTGCATGGACTACAGGTACACCATTTGTAAAAATGGATGCAGCTGGTTCATTTACTCTTGATACTACTTCATATCAACCTTTACTTACCAATCCTATTACAGGAACTGGTTCAGCTACACAAGTGGCATTTTGGGATACAAGTTCTTCTATAATAGGAGATAATGGTTTGTGGTGGGACAATACTAATAAATATCTTGGTATAGGAACTAATACACCTACATATCCTTTACATGTTAATGGAGCAGGATATATAAATGGAGACTTAACTATTAGTTCTCCAAACTATTTGAACTTGTCCTATGTAAAATTAGGAGGTTCTGTAAATGCTTTTGGATTGGACTATGCTACTTTTCAAGCTACAAGCACTGATACAGGTACAGCTATAGTGGTTGTACCTAATGGTAATCCTGCTGGTTATGGTTATGATTTTCAGTTTATAGCTAACCAACAAAAAAATCAATTATTATTTGTAGGAGATAATACTACACAAGCTCATTATATACATACAGATGCATATCCAAGTGGTGCTGGTTGGCCTTTAATATTTGGTGTAGCTCCTGCAGGACAAAGTTGGAATGTATCATCAAAGTTATTAGTATTAACACCAACACAAAGAGTTGGTATAGGTAATAGTAATCCACAAGTAAGATTGCATGTTGGTGATGGTGGTGGAAGCATGGGTTTCCCTTATGAGGAAAGTATTATAGAAAGAAATGGAGATACCAAGTTTGGTGTGTACACTTCTGTAAATACTTTTGGAGCAGGAGGTTCAGCTATAGTATTAGGTGCTACAAATATTACTGATGATAATGGTTATTTTCCAGGGTTTGAGTTTCAGTTTAGTCCTGCTTTTGTTGCTGATGATAATTTTATAAGATATAATTTTATAGAAAGAGATTCTGCAGGTGGTGTTGCAGGCTCAAACCAAAATATATTTAATATATATGCAAATGGTAGAGTGTCTTTTCAAACACTAGCAGGAGGTGGAACACAGATGGTGGTTACAGATAACAATGGTTTTATTAGTACACAAGCTATCCCTGGTGGTGGAGGAGGTATAACATCTCTTAATGGACTATCAGGAGCAACACAGACATTTACTGATGACACCAATATCACAATAGTATCCTCAGGAACAGCTCATGCTATAACATGGGCTGGCACACTTGCAGATAGTAGAATAGCTTCAGCTTCTACATGGAATGGTAAGCAGGCTGCTTTAAGTGGTACAGGTATAGTTAAATCTACAGCAGGTACAATATCATATCTCACTGATAATACAACTAATTGGGATACAGCATATACAGATAGAAATAAATGGGATGGTGGAGCAACAGGATTAGTAGCAGCTACAGGTAGAACATCTTTAGGATTAGGTACTTTTGCTGTAGCAAATTATCCCACATGGATATCAGGAACTCCTTTTGTTAAAATGACTGCAGCAGGTACATTTAGTTTAGATACAAATACATATCTTACAAGTATAACATCATCTGATGTAACTACAGCTCTTGGATATACACCAGTAACAAATGCTAGAACATTAACAATTAATGGTACAACACAAGATCTTACAGCTAATAGAACTTGGAGTGTAGGAGATGTAGTTGGACCATCTTCAGCTACAGATAATGCTATTGTAAGATTTGATACCACTACAGGTAAACTTATACAAAACTCAGGTGCTACATTAGATGATGATAATAATATAACAGCTAATTCATTAATTACAGGTTTTTTAAATACTGCTGCATCAGGAACTCAAATTGTATTAACAAAAGCTTCTGTTCCAGATTATGTAATAACAGGATCAGGTGGACAAACATTTAAACTACCTGATGCAACTACACTAGCAAAAGGAACATCTTTTTCATTTAATAATAATCAAACTAGTGGGGCTATTACTGTTAATAATAATAGTAATACATTAATAGTATCAATACCTTCAGGGGCATACACAACAGTTACATTATTAGATAATGCTATTGCAGCTGGTAGTTGGGACTATCATGATCAAGCACCAAGTAATGTATCTTGGTCTACTAATACATTTAATTATGGTGGCTCAATAACCTCTGCACAATGGAATGGTACAACTATTGCATATAATAGAGGTGGTACAGGTCAATCATCACCTTTTGTTCAAGGTGGTATAATGTATGGATCTTCTACTTCTGCATTAGCATCTACAGCAGCAGGTACTTCAGGTCAAGTTCTTATATCAAATGGAACTAGTGCTCCAACATGGGGCACTGTAACTGGTTTTACAAGAGTTGTATCTTCAGTAAATTCAAATACAGCAGCTGGATCTACAGCTAATACAGACTACGTCTATCTTGTATCAGGAACTACAACAGTTACACTTCCAGCAGCAGCAGGAAATACTAATTTATACACTATAAAAAGAGTGGGAACAAACACTGTATCTATAGCAACTACAGCTGGAACAATAGATGGTAGTGCTTCACCAATAACTATAACTAGACAATATGTATCTCTCACTTTGGTAAGTGATGGTACTAATTGGAATATAATTTAAGACTATGGCATATAATCCTCAAAATCCAAATGGTTCAGCAAGTAGTGCTAACTCATCACCAGTTGTAATAGCTAATGATCAGGCAGCTGTACCTGTATCAGGAACCTTTTACCAAGCTACACAGCCAGTGAGCATTGCTGCTTCTGTAGCAGTAACTGGAACTTTTTATCAAGCAACTCAACCTGTATCATTAGCTTCTCTTCCAGCATTAGCTACAGGATCTAATGCTATTGGTTCTATAACTAATACAAGTTTTGCTGCTACACAAGCTACAGCTACAAACCTTAAAACAGCAGCTGAGAATTATCAAGGTGGGTCTGCAGTGAGTTCTTCCAATCCTTTATATGTAACATCTGTATCTTCTGCTACAGGTGGTGATACTACATATCACTTAGTGTCTGCAGCATCAGTTAATGCTACAAACATTAAAGCTTCTGCAGGAGTGGTAACAGGATGGTATATTTATAACTCAAATGCTAATGCTAGAAAGGTAGCTTTTCATAATACAGCTGGTACACCTACAGCTGGATCAAGTGTATTCTATAGTATAGTTATTCCTGGTCTTGCTGCAACAAACGTAAGTTTTCCTAATGGATTAGCTTTTTCTACAGGTATAGCTATTACCACTGTAACAGGACTTGCAGATAGTGATGCTACTGCTGTAGCTTTAAATGATCTTGTTATTAATATATTCTATAAATAAAGTATAATGGCTATTAAAACATGGGTTGGGACAACTGCTAACTGGAACGTAGCTTCCAATTGGAGTCCTGCTGCTGTTCCTACAGCAACAGATGACCTTGTGTTTAATAACTCAGCTGATTGTAACATAAATGCAACTTACACTTTTAATAGTATTGATTTTAATGGATATACAGGTATACTTAGTGGAGGAAATAATCAAACTATAACAGGATCTAGTACAGGAACAGTAACAGGAGTAGCTTTACGTTTTTCTACAGGTATGACTCAGAGTTGGACAGGTGGAGTTACATTTACTTCAGGTGTTGGAGGATATATAACTCTTAATGGTAAATCTTTAAATTCAGTAACATTTAATAATGGAGCTGGTGTTTGGCAAGTTTTAGATGTTTTGAATGCAGTAGGTAATTTTAATATAGTAGCTGCTAATGCTGTGATTATTAATGCAAATGTAACTATCTCAGGTACATTAACTTTAACAGCAGGAACTTTAACAGCTTTTAATTGTGCAAATATAACTGCTGCTTCATTTAGTAGTAATAACTCTAATGTAAGAGCTCTTTATATGGGATGTGGTACTTGGACATTAACTGGTACAGTTCCTTGGAGTACTAGTACAATAACAAATTTAACATTTAATGCTGAACAAAGTAGAGTACTATTAACTAATTCAAGTACAAGTAATCTTAGTTTTAATAGTGGTGGGCATTCTTTTTATACATTAGAAATAGCAAGAGGAGCAGGAACTGGTCTTGTTATAACAAGTGGTAGTAATACATTTGTAAACTTCATAGATAATACATCTACTGCAGGTCATGGTATCCAGTTTACAGGATTTAGTACAAATAACTTTTATAGGTTCATTGTAAAAGGAACTCCAGGAAATCCAGTTAGTATACAAAGAGGAGCATTAGGAGGATACTTTGTAAATAAGCTAGGTAGGGATGTAGTATCTTCTTCTGATTATATTACATTTGGTGGAAGTTTTACAGCATCTCCTACAACTAACACCTGGTATATAGGGCCTAATAGTACAAATAGTGGAAGTACAGGACCAATACTATCAAACCCTCCAAGTGTACAATCTCTTCTAGGATGTGGTGGTGTGGGATAAAATAAATTGGATAACTCTTCAAAATTTAGTATATTATAATATAGACTAGTTAAAAATTAATAAAATGGTACCAATCAGGTCTAACTCAAATAAAGAAAACTGTTCTCCCATATCCTCTAATTGTGTGGTATGGCAGGGTCCAGATTTACCTTGTATAAATCTTTGTAAAGGAGATAGTATCTCTGATGTGGTTTATAAAACAGCTGTAGAAGTATGTCAGCTTAAAGCAGACTTAGGACTTACTGATATAGATTTAACATGTCTTGTACAAGTATGTCAGACTACACCAGAGCCAGAGAAAACACTTACTAACATACTAACATTATTAGTTAATAAAGTATGCTGTCTTTCTGATATTGTAAAGAATATTCCTAACCCAGGCACTCCATATGTAGAACCTACTATTGATCTTACAACTTATTGTCCAGAAATAACTGGTGGTGTTCTTACATCATTAGTACTTAGTGACTTAGTTAAAAGAATAGCCACTGTGCTATGTAATGCATGGGCTCAAATAAATACAAACACTCAAAATATAGCTCAACTACAGCAAGATGTAATCAATTTACAAAATGCTACTACCCCTACATTATCAGTGTCTAGCTGTTTATTAGGAGCTATAGAAGATATAGATGTAGTGTTAGAAAACTTAGAAGGTGAGTTCTGTAGTTATAAAACAGTATTAGGTAGTACATCACAGTTAACAAGCTCATATGCTCCAAGTGTAGTGTGCGTAACAGGATCTACTAAACAATTGGTTAATCCTAAACAGACCATGTCTGCTATTACAGGTTGGGTTAACACTCCTACAACACTAGCTCAGAACTTACAAAACTTATGGCTCACTGTATGTGATATAAGATCAGCTGTTAATCTAATACTCACTACATGTTGTCAAGTTAGTTGTGAAAATGTAATAATCAAGATTAGTTACAAGTGGATAGATAAGAACACTCTTAGATTATTCTTTACAGGAACAACCCTTCCTATGGGCTTCTATGACTGTGGTGGAGAAACAGTACTTACACTTACAGATGGTTTGGGTAACATTGCTACTACTGTTGGTCTTAAGTTAAGAGATGCTGACCCTACCATTCATGACGGTGTGTTAGATGATCTTACTCTTAATCCATTATACAGTTTTGATGTTACAACACTTGGCGGTGTAGATGTCACAACAGGTCTTACAATATCAGCTAATGCATGTTTTACTAATGATGATATCACTTGTATTAAGTGTTTGAATGTAAGCGTAATACCATACTTTGGAGATTGTTGTACAATCAGCAATACTTCTACAACAGGAGAAATATTAACCGTAGTTTATAGTATTTAAAAAATTAATAATATGCCAGTTTATAAATCATTAACATTAGCTCCTGGTGATAGTTATGTTCTACCTGCAGGTGCTACTATTGTTAGTCTATCTAATCCAGATATATTTTCTTCACAAAATGGTTGTGCTAATACAGATAATTTACAAAAATTAGGTTGTTATATATGCCCTATTCCTATTGCAGCAGATGATGGAAATAATAGACAATATTGGGAAGCTCAAGGTGGAGGTGATCCTTCTTTAATCGGTTATGTTTTAAATGGTGTATACACTGCATTTTCAACAAGTTTTGGATCATGGGATCCTGGTAGATTTAATGATCCTACAGCTTTAAAAAATGAAATTTTAAATATTCCAGGTGTAGCATTTGTAGATTATAGTAGTACAAATAATGATTTTCATACTGGAACACTTAATTATATATTAATAACTACTATTTCTTCAATAGCTAATAATTTAGAATTAGTTGTTAATACAACTGCTAATAGAATAACTCCTCCTACAGATGCTAAAGGTTATTTTAAATTTGTAACATATGCAAGTATGAATGGTTATTCTGGTCTTCCAACTTGTCCTTTAACTTAATACTTTAAAATTTATATAAATGGCTGCTTGTTTAATAACAGTTTCAGGAACATCAGGTGTAATAAGAATTAACTACACTATAAGTGGTACACCATATACTATAGAGACTTCTATAGGAAGTTTTTACATAGAAGATACTGCAACAAGTGTTACATATACGACACTTAGTGGTGATCTTACAGCATCATCTGGATGCCTCACTATTACAGAACTTCCAGCTAGTTGTTATATATTATTTTGGAAAGGGATTGCTAGTAATAATTATAAAACTAGTGCATTAATATTAGGTTCAGAAACAATTACAGTATCTGAAATAAATTTTCCAATAACAGGTAAAAGTTTTGTATCTATGGTAAATGATTTAGGAGATGATAGAATTAAAGTAATAGGATATAAAATAAGTTATTCTGGAAATAATAGTATTCCTGAATTTAACTCTGAACAATCATATATTCTTAAAGTATTAGGAACAGACTTTCCTATTCTTAAAGTGAGAAATGCAGATAACACTGGATACATTTATATATATGGTGAACTACAGGCAGATTGTTTACCACAAACAGGATATACTATAGTAGATCCTTGTTATAATAGTTTACCACCAGCACCTTAATAAAAACTAATAAATGGCTTGTAATTGTAATACTGCTTCTAAAACATGTGACCCATGTATGTTCTGTACACCACCAGGTGTTACAGGACTTACTACTTGTCAGCCTATTGATCCATGTGAAGAAAAGCCAGATATTGATTGTGTAACTTATTCAGGACCAGATCATGAATGTATAAATGTTACTAATGGTCAATCATTAATGAGTGTGTTACTAAACATTCTTGCTGTATACTTTCCTCCAGAGGTTTGTTGTCAGTTGGTAGGTGGTACAGCCGAGACTTATTATATTACTACAACATCTACGACAACCACAACATCTACAACATCCACTACCAGTACGACTAGTACCACAAGTACAACAAGCACTACAAGTACAACGACATCCACTACATCTACTAGTACCACGTCTACTACTACGGCTCCACCAGAAACAACAACGAGCACTACATCTACAACCACTGCACCTCCTTGTGGTTGTTGGACAATGGTTAATGGTAGTAATTTAGAAGGTGTTAGTTATTCGTTTAGATATGTAGATTGTAATAATAGAAGAGTTTTAGTTACTTTAAATTATGGTGAGTATATTGATTTTTGTACACAGTCTATAACTACAATAGCATATCTTGAAAACCCTACACCTTTAGGTTTAACTGGTCGTAAGGGATTTTGTGGTGATGCTGCTTGTATAACTACACCTACTACAACCAGTACAACATCTACTACTAGCACTACATCAACAACTACAGCTGCTCCAATAACTACTACTAGTAGTACTTCAACTACATCTAGTACCAGTACAACATCTACCACGAGCACAACCACTGCTGCTCCTACTACAACAAGTAGTACAACAACTAGTACAACTCTTAACCCACTTAGAAATTGTATTAACCAGTTTAATAACCCATCTTTTGATACAGATTTATCACAATGGGAAGTAGGTAAAACTGCTCTTCCTAGTGCTGCTACATCTGATTGGGTATGGGATGCAGGTAGAGCTGCTTATAATGGTGGTACAACAGGTGGTTATATTGGTCAAAATGTATTAACTGTAGGATTTACATATAGAATAACATTAGATCTTACTATTATAAACTCTGGTTTTTTAAATAATAAAAGTATAAGAGTTTATGCAGGTACAACAGCTAGTGCTATTCAGAATGTTATAGGTAACACTCTTGTAGATGTTACATTAACATGTACAGGAAATGGATACCTTTCTATATATGGTGTAGATAGTAGACCTGGGGATGGTGTTTATTATATGTTTATAGATAATGTTTGTGCTATACAAACCATTCCTCCTACAACAACTACATCTACCACAAGTACCACCAGTACGACTACAGCAAGACCAACTACTACTAGCACAACGTCTACATCTACTACAAGTACAACTACAGCACCGCCTACTACGACATCTACGACAAGTACTACGTCAACCACAACATTGGCTCCTACTACTACTAGCACCACTAGTACTACGAGTACAACAAGTAGTACTACGTCCACAACTAGTACAACTAGTACAACAACACTTAGACCAACGACAACTAGTACTACGTCAACAACGTCCACTACTAGTACTACTACGTTAGCACCTACTACTACAACTAGTACTACGTCTACTACAAGTACGACATCCACTACTAGTACCACTACTAGCACTACTAGTACTACCACCACTATACCTAATTTTAACAAGTGTACAGATTGTACTCCTTCATTTCTTAGTCAAGAACCAAATCCTATTGGTTTTATTAATGTAGGAGATCTTTTTTCTCCAGTAGGAGGAGCATGTATTATAAGTGATTATGTAATAGATTGGTATAGAAAAGATCAATTAACTGATCCATTAGGTACTGTACAATTTGTAACAGGTAAAACAGCTGGTGCTGCATTGTTTGGTTCAGCAGTTGGTACAGCTCATCCTCTTACAGGAACCAATACTATTCCTGTTATTGCAGGGTATTGGGTGCCAGTTATTAGATATGCAACAATAGGTGGTATTACATATACATCTACTCCTAGATCAGGATATAACTCTGCAACGGATCTTGCTACATGTCTTACACCTATACTAGTACAAAACTTTAATTGCACTAATGGTACTGTTACTACTGGTAACTATACGCATTTAGTAGCTTATCAAAATGGTACTCAGTTAGCTTCAGAAGCTTCTAAGACAATAGCCTTTGATCTAGACGGTACTGTACAGTATTTTGCGTATTTTTTTAATGGTTATCTCATAGCTGATAGACTTAAGTTTTCATATGTAAGTGGTGCAACTGAAACTGTAATGCATGATTTAGTTATAGGTACTGATAATGCTACTGATAACTATACAGTAACACCTAAATTAGTAAAAAGGGAAAGTTACAAAGATGTAATTAATTTAACACCTTTTACATATACTCCTGGTGATTATATAAAAATTACAATAACAGCTTCATATAATGCTCCTGCTAATGCTAATACTAACTGGGATTTATCTATGAAGTGTTTAGCATCCTTTAGTTTAAATTATACAAAACCAATATTAGATGTATGTCATCCTACTTTAGCATATGATACTAATGCTTGTAGATATACATTAGATATGCAGTTTGCTCAATATCCTGCTATAACAGGTACTGGTGCTAACCAAGATACTAATGCTTCATCAGATTTAATGAAATATATTGGTGTTTATGGATATTATGATGGTCAATATGGTGGATATACTTGGACATCTTCTACACTAAATATTAGGACTTATTTAAGAAATCAAGCAAGTTGTGGAAGCAGTAATGTAGGAAATACTGGTAATACTAATATATTAGCAGCAGGTGGTTATACTATTAGTAAAACAGGAACTACTGGTAACGTAACATATACATATGTATTTAGTCAACAGGCAGATTATGATTCATATTATAATGACTACTTTACAGCAATGGCTATACATGTTCCTGGATATAATCCATCTAATAGAACATTTACTCTTCCTTCTAATACTACTATAGATTATTATAAATATGTAGTATTTAGAGTGAGAGTAGCCAACACTCCTGGTGATACTATTATTAATAAAGATTTCATTTTTCACTATGGAACATTTGTAAACTTTGATAATGCTACTAAAACAATATCATTAACACTTGCTAATATAGCTTATGGTTATATTACTCCTTCATTATGTCCAGGAAGTTCAGGTCTTGCTACTAATTGTGGAACTTTAGGAGTTTCTGATCATAATGGTGCTAACACTATTAATACATCAGGTCCTGCTTATAGCTACACAACATATATAAAAGTTACTGGTTCATCATATGGTATACAATGGGCTTTTACTGCTCCAACTTTACAAAATCCAATGTTTGCATGGATACAAGATTATATAGTAGCAGCAACTTGGGGTAGTATTTATAGTGTTTTTGGTACGTCAACTATTCCAACAGGATGGTGTCGTGATTCATATCCAGGTAATGTTTCAAAGTTTCTTAGATCATATAGACATTTTTATAGAGCTACTATTACTAATACAGCAGATGCTTTAAATAATTATAAAATAGAAACACTTTTAGATGCTAATGGTTGTTATACTGGAGTTGGAATAACAGGAAATGCAATTTATACAACAGTATATGAAATATCTGGTGGTGCAGTGATAACACAAAATTGTTCTAATTTACCAACAACAACAACCACTAGTACAACCACTAGTCCTCCTTAATAGAATATAAATGGCACAAACAGCAATCATAACAGTAAGTACAATAGGTCCTGGAACAGGTCCCTTTAACTTCTATTCTCTAGATAATACAGGAGTGGTTACAGGTCCTTTTGAAACAGGTGTTACAAGAGCTCAGCTTTTGGCTGGGTTTGTATCTATTAATGTACCTAATGATGCTGTTACTATAAGAGTGGTATCTACTGCTATAGATTGTCCAGTTAGTTTAGACATCTTTTTAAATATCATTACTACTACAACTACCACTACATTAGAACCTATTACAACATCTACAACGACAAGTACTACAACACTAGAACCAACTACTACAAGCACAACTTCTACTAGTACAACGACTAGTACAACCACTGCTCCTGGTGTTCCTATATTATTAGGGTATGGTGGAACTACTAATTCAACATCTTGTATTACAGCAGGAGAAGAGTTTTTACTCAATCCTACAACATACTATTTACCTTCAGGATGTTTCTCATTAACCCTAAATCCTCCTTGTAATACATTATATGCTGATCCATATCTTACAAGTGTAGTAATAGATGGTACTTATTCAGATGGCTTTAACTGTTATAATATTAAAGCAGGTGTTATAAATGATATTACACCACTACCTACAACTACTACTACATCTCCTACAGGTAGGCCATCTCCTTTTAATATGTATGATTGTTATGGTCAAGAATATGAAGTGTATAGTAACTGTGAAACAGTAGGGCTAGGGTGTTATATATATGCAGATTCATATGGTACACCAGTAAATCCTGGTTTATATAGAATGTCACTAGATTCATATGATACTGTATATAGAGTTGATGTTACAGGTTTAATAATAGATTTAGGTAGTTGTTTTTAAAACATTAAAATATAAATAAAATGGCGTGCGGTTGCAATAATTCATACTATAACTTACCATGTTGTTGTCCTCCAGCTAAGGTGGGTACTACAACAACAACCACAACAACGTTGTGCCCTGATGCTATAATATGTGAAGAAGCTTATCAGTCTGATTGTATTATATACAATGGACCAGACTTAACATGTTATGGTATAACAAGTGGTAGCACTGTAACACAGATTCTTAATATTATTATTGCACAGCTTGACCCTTGTACAACTACCACCACAACTACTACCACTGTATGTGTAAGACCTACAGGATTGACTACCTATAATTTTAATACTGCTATAAATGGTGTAAGCTTTAATGCTAATCTTGTAGATGCTTGTAATGCATATAACCAATATCTAGCTGATCCAGGTGGAAATACATTAACAGGTATAACTGCACAAGGTTCTTCTTTATCATATGGATCTGTTATATATAATGGAGATACTACAGATTGTACACTTGTACCAAATGGTTATTATATTATTGGTGGTCAGCCAGGAGTGGTTACAATGATCAATGGTGTAGTTAATGCATTAGATTTATGTCCTACAACTACTAGCACAACAAGTACTACGTCTAGCACTACTACTACAACAACAGCTAGTCCATTTGCTCCATTCTTATGTGAGTGTGCTACATATACTGTTACTAACAATTCTGGTTTTGATGTAACAGTTCCATTTACAGATTGTTTGACAGGTCTACCTGATCCTAACGGTGTTGTTGTACTTGGAGATCCTTTAAATAATACAGCAGAAATCTGTGCTTGTTTAGATTCTATTCCTACAATAGCTGGTGTTACAGTTACACCTGGTGTAGCTTGTCCTGCTCCTAATCCAGCTCCTAACTGTCATTGCATAACCTTCTTTAACACATGTGCTGTTTATTCTGATCCAATTGCAGCTAAATATAATGATTGTAATGGTATATTACAATATGTACCAAGTTTACCTCCTGGAGGATCTTATACAGTTTGTGGTTCTAATCCACTTATTGGTGCAAATTGTATTACTTCATTTATAGAAGGTCCAGATTGTGTTCCAGTTGGTACACAATATGTATGTCAGGATATTCCTACTACTACAACTACTACCACTGAAATACCTACAACTACTACAACCACAACAGCAGAACCTACTACAACGACCACTACTATAGAACCTACTACAACTACAACTACAACTGTAGAGCCTACTACAACGACAACAACAACAGCTGATCCTGCTATAACAACAACCACTAGTACAACGACTACAGTTAATCCTACTGTTACTATAATGCATATTCAAAATTCAGATGTTACTTATGGTATGGAAATACTATCAATAACTGATCTAGGTTCAGGATTACCTTTACCATTAGATGCTGGAACATACCCTCTTACATCATTACAAGATGGTACTATTACATTACCTAATGGTTTATATGATTTTGAAGTAACTATAAATAATTTTGATATTCATGGTTCTGTAATATTAACAGATTCCAATGGTACACCAACTTGTGTACAAATAACTGCACCAGGAGTTATAACATTTACTGGAGTATTCCTTGATGATGCTGGAGGAGTAAGTGGAGCAAGTATTGTATTAGTTGATGTAGCTTGTTAAAAAATAAAACCAAACTAAAACCAACATATGAGATTTATTTGTGCACAACCTGCTATAGACTACTATACTTGGCAGGTGGAGGTTATGATTAACAACTTTATTAAAAATGGAGTTAATCCTAATAATATAGAAATAGTAGCTGGTTATTCAGGAAAGATTCCAGAAAATTGGACTAAGCTAGCAGCTAATTATAACACTGTTAGATTTTTCTTTTACAAAGATGAAAGAGTTAAACCAGGGTATATTTCTAGTATACGTCCCCATATTCTGCACCAGCATTGGCTGCGTTATCCTGAACTAGCAAAGGAAACAGTATTCTACCATGACTGTGATATTATTTTTAGCAAACCTATAGACTTTAGTGAACTATTACAAGATGAGATAAACTATGTAAGTGATACTGTCAGTTACATAGGTGCTAACTATATACGTTCTAAAGGAGAGCACTATCTAGATTTAATGACATCTATAGTGAATGTAAACAAAGAACATGTAGTTCTTAATGAGAAAGAAAGTGGTGGAGCTCAGTATCTCATGAAAAATATTCCTGTAGAGTTTTGGAAGAAAGTGTATTATGACTCTGAAAATCTTTTTAGAATGGTTAATGACCAGATTAAAAAAGATAACCCACCTCATGCACTACAGATATGGTGTGCTGATATGTGGGCTGTACTATGGAACCTATGGTTCTTTGGAGGTGTTGTAAAAGTTTCTGATAAGCTTTCATTCTCATGGGCCACTTCTCATATATCAGACTATGATAAGCATCCCATCTTTCACAATGCTGGCGTAACAGCAGACAGAAAAGATCTTTTCTACAAGGGTGCATACATGAGCAAGCTACCATATGCAGATATAGAAAACCAAGCATTTAATACAAACTTCTGCTCTTTTAACTACGTTCAAGAAATTATAAAAACCAAACAAACATCATGTCTAAAATAGGAATAGTAATACTAGCTACTAACTCCTACTTCGTTCTAGGGGTTAGATTTATTAAAAAGTTTATGCATCATTATAAAGGAGAGTCTGAAATTAAGTTTTACTTTTTTTCAGATGAAGATCCTGCTGCTTATATATCTGATGATATAAAGGTAGAGTATCATCCTGCTCATCATACTAGTTGGGTGGATGCTACAAATGATAAGTTTAGAAACATAGTAGATCTTGCAGATTGTGATAGTGATTATCTCTACTACTTTGATGCTGATACTAGTGTGTCTAGAGACTTTACTGCAGATTGGTTTCTTGGAGACATGGTAGGTGGAGAACACTATGGTAATAGAGACTGGTTAAAAAATGGTGCTGGTTTTGACAGGTTTGAAAAGTCTAAAGCTTATGTACCATTAGATAGTAAACTACCATATACATATCACTATGGAGCATTCTTTGGTGGTAAGAAAGATAGAGTGGTAGACTTTTGCAAAACTCTTAGAGAGTGGCAGATAGAAGATAAGAAAATACCGTATGAACCTGGTGTAAATGATGAGAGCTATATAAATACCTACTTTCATTTTAATCCTCCTATGACGGTACCATGTGAAAAGTTTGCGTTTGAAATAAGTCATAAGGGTGGAATAGGTGAAACTAGAAATACTAAACTAGATGTTGAACATCTTAAACAAGAAATGCTTTTGCATAAAGATGCTACATATGATATAGCTAATGGAAAAATTATAAATATAAAAACCATACATAATGCAAACACTTACTGAGCTGTTTAATTCTAGAGGTTATTCATATTATCAAACAGATAAAAACACTGCTCATTCATATTTAGAAACTTATGAAAAATTATTTAAACCTTATAAAGATGAGGATATAGTTTTTGTAGAAGTGGGTGTTAGAGAAGGAGGTAGTATCCGTTTATTTGGAGATTATTTTACTAAAGCTATTATTTATGGGTATGATATAATGGATAGTGCAATACCTAATACTTTCAATAACAGAACTAATTATATTGTAAAAGATATAAATAAAGTTACTTCAGAAGAAATAACTGGTATGAAAATTAAAATAGCTTTAGATGATGGTTCTCATATGTTACAAGATCAGTTAGACTTTGTAAAAAAGTTTTACCCTAATATTTTAGAAGGTGGTATGGTAATAGTAGAAGATATTCAGAATGTTGATTTAGATAAAAAACATTTTGAAGAACTTGGATACCCTTTTGAAATAATAGATCTAAGAGGTGTTAAAGGTAGGTATGATGATGTAATATTTTTATTTAAAAAATAAATTTATAATGAACTATCCAATATATTTAACTAATATGAATAGGCTTACCACCACTAAAAAGATGGTGGAGGATCTGTTTAGGTTAAATGGAAATGCTAAAATAAACATAATAGATAATGCTTCTACATATCCGCCATTGCTAAAATGGTATGATGAAATAAAAGATGACGTAAATATTATAAAGCAGCAGAATAACTTAGGACCATGGACATTTTTTTATAGTGGACATGCTTCTAAATGTACAGAAGATTTTTATGTATACTCGGATGCTGACCTTGAGCTTAATCCTAACATGCCATCTAACTGGCAAGAAATAATGATGGACTATTATAAGAAATATAATAGAAAACCAAGTCTTGTTTTAAGATTAGATGATGTACCTGAAACCGATATAAAGAAACATATTACACATCATCAATCTGTTTGCTGGTATCCAACAGAAGAAGAAAATGTTTACAAAGCAGTTACAGATATGACATTTTCATTTGATGCTAAAGCTGCAGGTTATAGATATGAAAGTGTTAGAATAGGTGGAGACTTTGCATGTAGACATGTTCCTTGGTATATAGATCCTGCTACTATAAGTGAAGAAGAAAAATATTATTTAGATAGTATTGATAATAAATATCCTGATGCTGTGTGGTCTAGAATGAATAAAGAAAAAATAGAAAAAAAATAAAAAGGAGGTTTGTTGGTTCCTCCAATAACAAGATCCCTGGCGTGTCTACGCTGGGGACTACTTTTAATGTGGATAAGTTTTTAATAAAATGTTAAAAACTTTTAGTTTAATTTGTAAACCCTAAACCCATGAATTTATTAAATCAGGTTTACAGTAGCATTAGATGGAAAAAATCTGATGACTATTGTGCCTCACGCTTAGGTCTCTCTCTTGATGAATACAAAAGTTTAAAAGCTCAAGTACAAAACTCTCCCCCCAAACCTACCAATAAAATTATAGAGTGGAAAGAAAACCTAGATGAAGGAACCGCAGAACTAAAAGGTATTCTTGTTTCTGAACCACGATCATCTGAAGAAATCATAGAACTTTTAAAGATAGATACTACTAAATGGAAGCTCAGTAGTTACTGGAACAAAGAAACATATAGTGGTTGGATGGTATCAGCTATGGTGAGTGCTCTTAAGCATCAACCTATAGATATATTAGCTGAGGTGATAGCTAACTTTAAACCTGAGTATCAACCAATTGGAGAAGTATTTATAAATGAAAAGTTTGATAGGGATTGTATAGGTGTATTATCTACACAGGATCTACACTTTGGTAAAGAAGATAACCAGTGGATATTCCATCACTTTAAACAATCTATAACTAACTTAGTTCAGAGAGCTTTTATGTCTCATAAGCTACACAAGATAGTTTATGTAATAGGTGGTGACCTTCTTAACATGGATACATTCTCTGGTACTACCACATCAGGCACACCACTAGATAACCATCAGAGAGCTCAGCACGCATACACGGAAGCATTCAATGCTCTCTATTGGTCTGTAAGTTACATTAAACAATTCTGTGAAAACTTACATGTTGTCTATATACCAGGTAATCATGATAGACTAAGTTCATATCATCTAGCTCATGCTCTATCTAAATGTTTTGATCATGAAGATTATAGCATTTATTTTGACGTAGAATATGCAGAAAGAAAAGTTGTGGTTTGTGGCCATAACTTTTTTGCTTTTGAACATGGAGATGTTACTAAGAAAAACACACCTTTAGTTTATGCTACAGAATTTCCTATGTCGTGGGGAAAGACCAAATATCGTACATGCTACACAGGACATTTCCATTCTAAGAAAACTACAGAGTATATAACAGAAAATGAACATAATGGTTTTGCTATTAAGCACTTACCTAGTTTATGCTCCACTGACTACTGGCATTACCATAATAAGTTTGTAGGCTCTAAGCGTCAAGCTCTCATGGAAGTGCATGATGTAGAGAAGGGTAAAGTATCAGAGTTTATATATACTGTTTAAACTATTAAAGTTTAAGTGGGAAACTTCATAAATTTTTCGTAAATTAATAATATAAGAGTGTATGGCCAAAGCTTGTAAGAAACCAGATCTTAATGCTCCTAGGTATAGACCTAAAAAACTAAATCTGACAAACTCAGATTTTTATGAAAGGTTTATAGAAGATAACCCTAAGCATGCAGATGTGTCTTTAGAAAAGTTTAAAGAGATCATTACAAGTTTTAATGGTATGATATGGAATACAGTTGTAAAGGAGAGAGATGGTGTACAGCTGCCAGAACAACTTGGTTTTCTTTTTATAGGAAGCTGTCCACGTAAGAAGAGTAATGTAGACTTTAAAAAATCATCTGAGTATGGGCTTGTCTTACAAAATCAAAACTGGGAATCTGATCAGTTTATGGCTAAGATTTTTTATACCAATTATGAAAATAAATACAGGTTTAAAAATCATGAGCTCTGGGGGTTCAAAGGAGTGAGAGACTTTACAAGAACTGTAGGTCAGACATATCCTAAAGAGTGGAAGAAATATATACAGGTGGATAATATGATAAAGGTGAGTAGGTTATTTAGAAAGCATAAGTCAGAAAATAATAGAAAGATAGAAACAATAGATCTTCTTAAAGACTATGACGAATTTAAATTAGATTAACATGGCTAAAAATACTATAGGAGATGTTGTATCAAGATTGCGTATACAGTTTAAAGGTGTACGTCAAGATAGTTTTATGACTGATCGTATGATATATACATTTGTTCTTAAGCATGCTAAGTGGTTAATGAAACGTGAGGATGCTAAGAATAAGCTTATGGCTTTTTCTGGTGTTATTCAAACAATGGATTATGTAGAGCTTGTAGAAATAGATAAGGTGGAAGCATGCTGCACTGGTATAAGATCTGATTGTAAAATAAAACGTACTAAAGATAAACTTCCTGTGTTCCTTCAAGGATACTTTGGACCGCTTATTAGAACTATTAGTTCTATTGATGGGTCAGAAGAATTACAACCTATTCTTCCTAGTATATACATAGGTATAGCTAATTCTAAAAATTACAGGTTTAATAAAACTAAATACTACTGGTTTCTTAATGACTATCTCTACTTTCCAAATTTAGAATGGGAGGCTGTACGTATAGAAGGAATATTTGAAGATGATATTAGTAAGTATACATGTGATGAAGATAATTGTATAGTTAAACAAGAACAAAGTTTTAATGTACCTGATTATTTATTAGGAGAACTAGAAGGTCAGGTGATGAAAGATATGATGGGTTTGTTTCAGATTCCAGCTGATCCTACAGCTGATAAACAAAACATAGCACGCTAATGAATACTAAAAGATGTAATAAGTGTAAAAATGATTTACCAGCAACTACAGAATTTTTTCATTACAGTGGTGCAGCATTAAGCAGATGTAGTAGTCATTGTAAAAAATGCAGAGAAGAAAGTTATTATTTAAAAAGAAAACCTAAAGAAAGTTTATCAAGATTATTAACTGAAAGATTTACTGATTTAAAAACAAGAATAAAAAATAAAAGAGTAAAATATAATGTACCATTAGATTTTGATATTTTATATTTAGAACAACTATATAATAAACAAAATGGTCTTTGTGCTATATCAAATATTCCAATGACATATGTATTATATAATGGACATAATAATACAAATATATCAATAGATAGAATAGATTCTAGTAAAGGCTATATAAAAGATAATATTCAACTTGTTTGTTGTATAATTAATAAAATGAAATTAAATATGACTTTAGACGAACTATTATTTTATTGTAAACATATAATTAAAAATAATGGCTAATACAGAAATTAGGTATCGTACGTTTGACGAGCTTCTTCAAGAGGTTGGTACAGACTTTATGATATATAATAATGAGAATTTAATTGAACCTGCTCAACTTATTAAAGTGGCTCAGCGTGTAAATTATGATCTTGGTCTACGTATTCATGGAACTAAAGAAGTACTACTTGATGTAGAAAATAAAAAGGTAAAATTACCAGATGATTTTTATGTATTAAACTATGCCTACTTAACTGGCACATATAAAGTTACATATAAATCTATGGCAGGTAGAGAGACCGAGAACGTTATCATTGGAAAGGGACCTACAGAAAAATGTCCTAAATGTTATAAGCCAGAAGTAGATTGTTGTTGTGAAGCTACATATAGCGTAGAGTGTCAGAATGGTGAAAGTATACATGTGCAGGTGGTAGAGAAACGTAAGACTGAAACTAGAATATATGAAACATTTGATAGAATTAGAATAGCTACAGACACTGGTAGAAGAGATGCTCTTAATGATAATGATAATGTAGGGTATATTAAGAATGGTTACATATATACTAATTTAGTAGAAGGTAAACTATATATATCATACCAAGGTGCTCTTGAAGATGAAGAAGGTAACTTATTAGTTATGGACCATCCAATGATCAATGAATACTATGAGTATGCTATTAAACAACGTCTTTTAGAGAACTTGTATATTAATGGTGAGGATGTAACACAGAAGTTACAGTTGGTAGAACAAAGACTACGTGGTGCACGTAACAATGCTCTTACTATTGTAAACACTCCAGACTTTGCAGAAATGAAAAAGAACTGGGAGCTTAATAGAAAAGCAATGTACCATAAGTATTACAATATGTTTAAATCATTTAATGATTATTAATGAAAGCTACGGCCACTATAAAATTGGAAACTTATAGTTGTGCATTGGTTATAATTATAACTGATCAGTTAAAGGCTGAGTCTAAGAAAATATACAAAAAATATAAGATAGATGCAGGTGAAGAAAGTGAAGATGAAGGAGTATTTATAACAACAGATATTAGTAAGTATTTTTTATTGATAGATAATAAATATTTAAGTCACAATACAATAGCTCACGAGATATACCATGCAGTGGTCGGAATAACAGAGGATAGAGGAATAACAGATGAAGAAGCTCAGTCTTGGTTATGTGGGCATATAACAGGTGTGATGTACAAGTTTATAGAAAAAAAGAAGCTTGAAATAAAACATGGCTAAGAAAAGAAGAACATCAGATGATACTACTGATAGTACAGCTAGCCAAAGCGGTACCACTAATACATTTAGTAAAGGTATGCTTAAGGACTATAACGAGACCTTTGTAGGAGAGGGATTATATACGCATGCACGTAATGCTGTAAACAACTCTCATGATGGTCAAGTAGGGGTTATAGGAAATGAACCTTCTAATATAAAATGTATCACTCTACCTTATGATCTTATTGGGTGTGTTCATACATATGATGATCAATGGGTGGTATTCACTACAGATGACGTTAGTTCAGAAATAGGACTCTTTGATGAGTCACAATGTTCATACACTAAGATTGTAAACGACCCATGTTTAAACTTTAAAAGGTCACACTTAATTACAGCTGCTTTTAGATACAGATATGACTGTGAAAGAATAATCTATTGGGATGATGCTCTTAATCCTAGTAGAACTATGGATATAGATAATGTTCCATTTAAATACACTGATAAAGTTGTGGCAGGTTGTATACAAAGAACATATACAACGGCATTAGATTGTGAAGCTATAAGAATGGCTCAACTTATAAAACATCCTTGTATAAAACTTAACAAGTCTAATGTAACAGGTAGTTTACCTAATGGATCTTACCAAGCTGTTATAGCGTACACTATAAACAAAGTGAGAGTTACAGACTATATAGGACTATCAGAAGTGCAGGGATTATTTACATATCAAAATGTAAGCTCTGCATTAGAAGTTAAAATTTTAGAAATAGATGATAGGTTTGACGAGTTTGAACTTGTTATAGTAAGTAATATAAACTCTCAAACTATATGTAAACGTATAGGTTATTATTCTACAGTGCAGGGTACAATCTATGTAGATAGATGGGATCCTGAACTTTATGCTGTACCGTTAAGTGAAGTTGTTCTTAGAACACAAGCTATAGAAAAAACAGATGCAATATATTCTGTTAATAACTATCTTATTAGAGTGGGCACTCATAGTAAGTTTAAGTTCAACTATCAAAAACAAGCTAACCTTATTAAAACTAGATGGGTGGCTGTAGAATATCCTGCTGACTATTATGTAAAAGGAGGAAACAATGCTGCATACATGAGAGATGAGCAGTATCCTTTTTTTATAAGATGGATATATAATACAGGTGAGCGTTCAGAGTCTTATCATATACCAGGTAGAAAATCTTCTAACGCTGATATTACTAATGCTAGTGGGTTAGATGCTTTTGAAATGTCTTCAGGTGTTCAAGTAAAAACCTGGCAGGTTACTAACACAGCTAATGTTATAAATAGAAATACTAGTACACTTTCTGACGGAGGTGTAGTTGTTGCTACAGGTGCTATGGGATATTGGCAGAGTGAAGAACTCTATCCTGCAGACAGACCTGATATATGGGGTAATCTTTGTGGTAAACCTATTAGACATCATAAGATGCCTGATGAAACAGTGGATGCTATATTAAATACATACAATCCTATAAACAACACTATAGTATTACTTGGTGTACAGTTTGATAATATTAGTCACCCTTTAGATCAAGATGGTAATCCTATTGATAGTATCATAGGTTACGAAATCCTCAGAGGTTCTCGTGAGGGTAATAAGTCCATTCTTGGCAAAGGGTTGTTTAACAACATGAGGGAATATAAAATTCCTGAGAATGATACGGTTAAAGGACTATACCAAAACTATCCATACAATGATCTTAGACCAGATGTATACTTAACTTCTGAAGAACAAAATGGTTTAAACGGAGATGCTCATGATAATCCTAGATCATCTCAACTTTCTACATACAGAAAAGATGTATTTTCTTTTCATAGTCCTGAAGTTACATTTACTAATGTCTATCTTAATGTAAATGAAGTGAGGCTTTATCAACAACTTAGTGGTACATCAACAGGTAGTTTTTCTGTACCTTATTTACATCCTAAGTTTAAACAGATAAGTAATAAGCTTGATACTATTATAGATGTATTTGTAACAGCTATTACAGTGGTAGAAGCAGCAGCTACACTTGTTGGTGATTATAATAAAATTATATCAGCTAATTCAAAAAAAGATTTACCTGCTACTAAAACAGGTGTTGGTAAAGTATTAGCTGAAGGTGTTCAAGGAGGATTGGGAACAGCATTACAAGTTGCAGCTGCAGCAGCTAACGTTATTTTTAATACAGCATATAGTGCATTCTTTGGATCTAAAGTTCAAAAGCAACAAGTGTTAGATATGGTGTTGTCTCTTATACCATATAGACAATATGCTACACAATATAACTCTCATGGATTTTATGATACAGGGATAAGTTCTGTAGAAGGGAACAGACGTAGAAAAGTTACTAATACAGGATATGTAGGTTCTTCTCTTAATCAGTTTACGCAGGATTATTTGGTTAACAATGTTATGCGTAGCCAGTATGTAATTATTAGAACAGATGGAACATTTGAAAACTCTACTGTTGCTGATACTAGTAGATTTAGCATGGGCCAATCTGCAGCTGTATTAAATAGAAATATTACATCCACTATATCATCTCATTATGGAGCACTAAAGCTTGCTGTAGGATCTCAGTATGGCCAGCTTGAATCTGTAAAACAGTTTTCTATATCTGAATGCATTCAACCATCTTTTCCTATAAAAGCAGCTAGAGTAAGTTCTTCTGTATTTTTTAGTGGAGATACCTATATAAACAGATTTACTGAAAAGAACACAATGTTCTTTTTTAAACAATGGTTAATGGATGAACCTGATGGTACACAGTTTGACTACACTCTCTACCCTAATCTTCCCTATCCTAGATACTGGATTAACTCAATAGAATATATTGGTTTGTTTGCAGACCAAGCTAGTGAACATAGAAGTTTAGATAAGTCAGTAAACGAATCTACTAAAACTAATAAGTGGTATGTAAACAGTGGACACTTCTATCTTTTTAATTCTGGTGTTAGAGACTTCTTTTGTGAGAGTGAAATAAACTTAGCATATAGAGATTGGGAAGATGAAACAGGAAAGCGTCACTATGATCCATACGGGTATACAGATATTAACTCTATGTTTAGGAGTGATGTTATTAAAAACGGTAACTACTATAAGTATGATTATTCTTTAAGTATTTCTAAATTATTTAATAGTGGTATAACATGGGGAGACTTACTACCAAGGGATTATGATCCATTAGTACAAGCAGCATGTTATGTATACAAACCATTAAGAGCCATCTACTCTCTACCACAACAGTATGAGTCTAAGAAAGATAGTTGGAGAGTTTTCTTAGCTAATAACTATTATGACTTTGATTCTGAAATAACTTCTATAAAGTCTATCAACAAGACGGGTGCTTTATTTATGATGAGGTATACAAGCCCAATGTCTTTCATGGGTGTAGAAGAACTTCAGATGGATGGTACAAACACTAAGATTACAGTGGGTGATGGTAAGCTGTTTGATAATAATAAACAGCTTCAATCTGTAGTAAATGTAGATGATGCTTATGAATATGGATCTTGTCAAAATAAATTTTCTGCTATTAATACGTTGCACGGTGTATTTTGGGTGAGTCAGAACCAGGGTAAGATATTTAACTACATGGGAAAACTTGCTGAGATATCTAATAATGGAATGAAGTGGTGGTTTGCAAGATATCTACCATCAGAACTTCTTAAAGTATATCCTGACTATCTTTTATTTGATAATCCATTAGCTGGTGTAGGTGTACAAACTATATATGATAATACTAATGAAATAGTATACTTTAGTAAGAAGGATTATAGACCATTAAGATCTGATTATACATTTGACGATGATGGAAACTTTTACTATAAAGGAACTCAGATACAGTTCACTGACACTAGATATTTTGAAGATGCTAGCTGGACTATATCGTATGATCCTAAAGCTCAAACATTTATTAGTTTCCATGACTGGATACCTACATTCTTAGTTCCAGGTAAGAAACATTTTATGTCTGTAAAAAACAGAACCATTTGGAAACACAATGTAACATGTACTAGCTATTGTAACTTTTATGGTGTAGACTATCCATTTGAAATAGAGTTTGTATCTAGCACTGGACAAAGTGTAGTTTCTATGAGAAGTATAGAATACTTACTAGAGGCTTATAAAATAAAGAATGAGTGTAGAGATAAGTTTCATATCCTAGATGAGAACTTTGACCAAGCTATAATATACAACTCTGAACAGATATCAGGAATACTTAACTTACAGATTAAAACTAAGAATAATCCGTTAGCTTTGTTACAGTATCCTAAGATAAACTTTGACTCTATAGATATACAGTTCTCTAAAGAGGAAAACAAATACAGATTCAACCAGTTCTGGGATATTACAAAAGACCGTGGTGAGTATACTAATGCTGAAGTACCACTATTCATAACAGAAGCAAATGGCTATCAATATAACATAAACCCCACTGCTGTTAATTATACTAAGGATACATTACAACGTAAAAAGTTTAGACATAATGTAAGCAGAGTGTTTCTTAGAAAAACTATTAGTAATGATGTAAAGATGCTGTTTAAAATATCTAACCAAAAAACATTACAATCTTACAGATAATGAGAAAGGATTCTATCTTACAAAACTTTTATAATTCTAAGCTTCCTAAGGCTAAGAAGGGAGGACCTGTTGATAGAAATGGTAAACCTAATTTAAGTCAGATTATAGAGGCTAATAAAGATAAGACTAGCCACATAACTCGTAAAGCTAAAAGCAGTTTACCTAAAGAAAAGTTTGGTGGTGGAATGTTTCCTGAGTATCATAGTTATGCTCCTCCTAGAATGGCTAATGGTGGAGGACTTCTTAGTAGAACAGTGACATGTTCTAATTGTGGATGGTCATGGAAAGCCGTAGATGGTGGCTCTGATCCTATGACATGTCATAAGTGTGGAGGAATGATTAAGATGCAACAAGGTGGTAGTATGCCTAGGTTTGATGAAGGTGGACCAGGTGATGATGTAGTTGCAAATGAAGCTAAAGCCAAAGAGTTTTTAAGGAACTGGTATACAGGAAGAGCAGAACTTCCTCAGTTTAAAGATGTAGCTACAGCAAGATTAAAAACTCTTAATGATTTAAACTATAAGTTTGCATCAGGTTCTGATAATAAAGCTCATGATCAGATTGCATATTTTCCTGTAGAGGGGGGTAAAAACATATATCTAACAGATCCAAAGGATCCTAACTTTAATGCTGATGGTCTTGGTATTCTTCCAGAAGTAATAGCTCATGAATATACACATGCTTTAGATTATAATAATCCACAGGAGAACAGAGGTTTCTTTAGACCTGTTCCAGCTAAAGTTGCAGGGTTAGAACCATCTATGCGTAACTGGATGATGGGTATGCAACGTGTTAAAAATATTGATGAAAAAGGTAAACCTTTATCATGGTGGAGAAGTGTTTCTGGATATGACCCAGGAAATCCTGATAGAGTGAGAACACAAAATAATCCAGAACCATCTGGTGTAATAAATATGTTTAGAATGAGTGAGGGTATTAATCCTAAACAAGTGTGGGATGAGAAAAATATTATGCCATATATAAATAAGTATAGTGATAAGAAATATATAAATGACCATACTAAAGAAAACTATACACCATATCTTATACAAACATGGATGAAGCAGTTTGGAAATAACCCAAAAGTTATAGCAGACATGTTAAATAAGTATGTAAAGAATGATGGTACACAGGCGTTAGATATGGGTAGGTATGGTGGTATAAAAAGAATGGATGATGGTGGACAAGGACCATGTCCAACAAATATGTATTGGGATACTCTATCAAAAAAATGTGTACTAAGACCTGCTCCTTTTGTTACTTCAGATGAAGATGAATACAATAGAAGACTACAACTTGCATCTGATAGTACTAATGCTGCAGTTGATTCAAGACTTAATATACAAGAAGCTAATCTTAATAGTGCTAATCAGAAAACAGTTACTGACTTTAATCAAAATGCTGGATTAGCAAATACTGATAAATCTTATAAGGATAAACCAAAAGTTGCTAAACGAGTTACTAAATATAATAATACTCCTTCTCAAAGATATACTACGGAGCAGTATAAAGAAAATTTAGTTAAACAAGGATTTGATTCAAAAGCAGCTAATGACTTTGTTGATAACTCAGCTTCTGTAATAAGTGGAAATCAAACAATTAATCCAGTTGCTATTACAAATTATTCTATAGATGGTAAACATTATGATGAGAAAGGAAATCTTATTGATACTAGTACTTTCCAGTATATTCCAGAGTTTCAAGAAGCTAAACAAGAAGTTAAATATAAAGAAACACCATCAAAGTATAGTGTTACATATTCAACACCAGATGGTAAACAACATACATTTCCTTATATATATGATTATGAAACTTGGAAATTAATAAATGATAGGTTTGTAGGTTCAAGAGCATATAGAGGTAGTCAAGAGAAAGGAGATAAGTCAGAAGCTAGTACATTACTAGCTGGTTTAACTGAAGAAGATTTTAATAACATATTAAATGAAGAGTATATTGAAGGAAATACTAAACCTATGGATAACTTATTTGATAGTAAACCAACTTCTTCAATAGCTTCTGTAGAATATGTACAGGCTAATAATAAAAAATATGGTGGGAATGCATATACAAAAAAACTAGATTATTTTAATCCAAAATTTAATGAAATGGGTGGTAGAATTACAACATCGGCTATGAACTTAAGAAAGTATGTTAACGGAGGTGCTCTATGTAAAGACATGTTTGGTAATACAATAGATTGTCCTCCAGGATATACAGCAGGCTCTACAGTGTTTGCTACACAGTCTCCTAATGTTAGCTCATCTACATCTGCAGGTGTTCCTCAGAGAAATGCTGAAATGCTAAATGATTTAAGATTTAGACAAAGTGTTCAAAACCAAGCTTCTGTTGGACCAGCTAGAATGCAAACACTAGATGAGCAAAGACTTAATCAACAAAGGAAACAACAGTTTGTACAGAATAATCCAAACACTCAGTTGAATGATCAGAACACCATAGTAGGAATAAATCCAAATAGAGGTTTTCAAGGACAACCTTTAACACCTAATGCTAAAAGATTTGATAAAGGACTAGGACATATTGCAAGAGGTCTTGATGCAGCATATAATCTTACAGGAGCAGGTATAGGTATTAATGCTTTAAGAAATAGATTAGGAAAAAAAGTTTCTACTTTAGCATTAACTGAAGAAGAAATGGCTCAAGCTATGGCAGAAGGTATTGATGAAGCAGGTAGTTATGGAATTAGTCCTGACCAGTATAGAAAAATGTTACAGGATCAACAGCTTAGACAACAATCAGGAAAGATGGTTAGAGGTATGGAAAAAAATCCATCTGATCAGCATCCTATAGATGAGTGGTTTAGAAGTTCTAACAGTAGAGAGTTTGGAGATGAGATGAGAGGACTAATGCGTAAATTAGGTTATGAACCTACTAATCCAAAAGATGTTGAAAACTTTAGAACTTTCTTTAATAACAGATCAGGACAGTTATTTTTAAATAATCAAAAACCAGTTGGATATGGTCAAACACTTACTAACATGTTTAGTAATCCTATGAACAAATATGGTGGTTCTATAGATCAATATGGTCCAGGTGGACAAACTACAGATGGTTGTGGTCCAGGCTTTGATAGACATCCTATATTGGGGACATGTATACCTAATGGGTGGAACCCTCCTACTCAAACACAAGTAGGACCTACTGTACAAGCTGCAGAAAATATGAGAAGAGCTAGAATGTTGAATGATGTTCATGAAATAGCTGCTAAAGCAAGATATAAACAACTTCAACCTAACCAACAACAAGCTACAGTGGGAAGATCATATGGTGATGAACCATGGAGACAGAGACAAGCTGCAGAAATAAGAAGACAAGAGGCTATGAAAAACACTGAGCTTGCTCAAACATTTGCTAGTCTTACACCATCTGGTGATATTAATGCAGGTGTAATAGGAGCTAATACATTTGTTAACATGACACCTGGTATTGGTATTATTCCAGCATCATCTAGACTTGCTACGTTTGTTAATTCTGTAGGACCTAATAATCCAAGAAAAGGAGAGAATGCTTATTACTCTAAAGATAATAGTTTTGGAGAAAATGCATTAGGAGCTTTAAACTTTGTAGGAGATATTGGAATGCTAGGAATAGGTAGTCCTTTTAAAGGACTTAGTGCTGAACCTACACCTGGTGTCACTCAAGCTGGGTTTAATCCTATTAGAGGAACTAAGAAACTTATTAATAAAGCATATGGTGCTTTTGATGAAATGTTTGGAGGTTCTGGAGATGAAGTATTATTTAATAATTTAGAAAATAAACCTAAACCTTCTAACGTAACTCCAGAAGCTGAGGTAAGTCCACGAGTTGAACGTACCTATCCTTTTGAAAATCAAGCTGAGATTGTACATAATAATAATACATATTTTGTAAATAAAGATAACCCTACAGAAATTATGATGATGGAAGAAGGTCAGAGGACTCTTACTCATGCTTCTGAAGCTGATATTCCTAAAGTACAAGAAAAGTATAGTGCTACACTTCCTAAAGAAACTACTACTCCTGCTAAAACAGAACCTGTTCAACAAACTACAACACCTGCACAAACTAGTACTCCAAAACCAGTTTCAACATTAGAAGAAAATCTTAATAAAGCTAGAGCACAGTCTGATCCTACTCCTCCACCATCTACTACAGAAAAAAATACAGGACAAGCAGCCCCAGCTACACCTCCAAAAAAAGGAAATGGATTTGGTCAGGTAGTTAAACCAGTTCTTAAAGGAGCAGGCGTACTTGGAGGTATAGGTTTAGGTATGTATGGTCTGAATAAACTTATGTCAAACTCAGCACCACCTACTAAACCATTTAGTAATAGTCCAACTAATAATGTAACTCCTTCTGATACTAACTTTTATAGCAATCCTACTATAGATACTTCTATGAACCAATATGCAGATACTAGTGGTTATGCAGCTCCAGTAAATATAGACAGTAGTATAAATGCTCCACTAACACCAGAAGAAATAAGACTAGCTTTAGATACATCAGGTGTTCCATCTCATAGATATGGTGGACAACGTATGAGATATGGTGGGTATAAATTTCAGAATGGTGGATCTATATCAATAGAAGGTTTACAAAATGCTTTAAATAATATTAAAATATAATTATCATGTACAGTTTTTACGATTACCCAGCAGATGCTCAAGTACAAATGGCAGCAGGTGGAACAGCTGATCAACAGCAACAACAGCTAATGCAGATCATACAGATGTATGCTCAAATGAAAGGACAAGATCCTAAACAGATTATACAACAATTACAGCAGCTAGATCCTACAGCTCAGAAACAAGCTTTACAACAGATTGTAGCTGAAGTACAACAAGGTGCTCAGAGCCAACAACAAATGGCTCCACAACAACAAGCTGCTCCTATGCAACGTATGGGAGGACAACCATGTTATAACTGTGGTGGTATGTATGCTACTGGTGGAGGTTTTGAAAATGGAAGTTTTTTTAATGTCCCAGCTACACCTACACCTGAAATTTATCAAACTGCTCCTTACAACATGGAACATTTTAAACAGTATATTCCTGAGTATAAAAATACATACGGTATTCCAAGAATAAATAATGGAGATACTTATGATAAATTTACACGTAACTTAGTAAAAAAAGGTGTTCCTAGTCAAGAAGCAGGTAATATTGCTACTTTTATGAATAAGTATTATGACACTGAAGGCAATGTACAAAATATTCCTTTTACCAATCCTTATTATACACCACCTGTAGATCCAAATTTTAAAGGTATAGATGATCCAGAAAGACAAAAAGAAAGAGAAAGAAAAGTAATGCTACAAACAACAGGAAAAGGAGCAATGGAAATATATGCTTATGGTGGTGTAAGTGGACAGAACCCTAACCCTGGAACTTATGAAGATGGTTATAGTGGTACGTCTACTGCAGGTCAATATTTTAATAATGGTGGAGCTTTCGTACCTTCATACGGTCAATCTGCATATGGTGCTATGATGTATGGTGGCGGCATGGCTCAAGGTGGTGTTGTAATAGGAGGAGTGTACGATGCTGACCCAGCTATGTTACAGAAATTACAAGCAGGTGGATATACATATGAAATAGTAAACGACTAATAAGATACTAATATGAAAATACGTATTACAGGAAAGAGAAAGTTACCAAAGGCTAAATTAGGAATGACAACTGATTCTTGTCCAGAAGGTCAAGTATGGGATGAAGAAAGTGGTCAGTGTGTAGATGGATATTGGGATCCTATTACACATAGTGCAGTTAAGTCTGGAGATTTAACAGATAATGACTATTGGGATAATAAAGAAATAATGGATCCAATAATTAATGATCCTTCTTTTTCTAGTCTTTCTGCAGCTGTTGGAGAAAGAAATAGAAAACAATCTATGGGGATGTCTCTCAACCCTTGGAAAACTACAGGTAATGAAGGAACACCATCTAATCCAATGGATCAGTCTAGAGTTAAACCAGATACTTCTGGTCATACTTGTGCTGAAGGATATAGATGGAGTGAAAAAATTAAACAGTGTGTACCAGAAGGACCAAAAAATAACCTTTTAAATAAAGCATATTTTTTTAATGAGGCTGTTCTTAATCCTTTAATGAATACTGGTAGATTAATATCATCTCAGATAGAACAGAATACTACAGGAAAACAAGGTGAGCGTAAAAGAAGAATGTTAGACTTAAATGAATACTCTCTTCCTGTTAGACAAACTAGACTAGGAAACTTTACGCATGTTATGGACTCTGGTTTATTTGATCCACGTAACACAGGTTTTAAAAGTGAGGGTATGGCTACCAATCCTTTCTCTGCACCCATAGGAAGATACATGGCAGGTGGTGGACAGTATGATAGTCTAATGCCTCATGCTCAACCTATGCAGATGAGTTCAGAAATGATCCCCGCTGCAGAGTATTCTCCTATGCCTACAAGTATGCCTACATCAGCTGGTGCTCCTTCAACATCAGCAGCACCAACATCTAGTTCTTCAGTTAATCATAAGTTTGCTCCAGCAGATAGAAAGTATAATAAAAATACTGTAATCACTCCTGATGAAATTACTTTCTTAGATGCCCCACAAATGAATGTAGATAAAGTGTTAGATGTTTTAGCATCTAATGAAAAATCTGCTATAGGTAACCAAACAAATCTTGTTGGTCCTAATGGTCAAAGAGCTTCTGCTATGGGAAGATGGGGGATAACATCTGGAACTAGACAAGGTATTTATGAAAAGAATTTTAAAGGTCAGATGTCAATAGGAGAGTTTGAAAATAAATATAACACTGATCCAAACTTTGAAAGAGAAGTTGCTAGAAAACTTGTAGAAGAAATGCTTCCTAAGTATGGTTCACTTATATTTGGTGCTTGGTACTATCCTGAATATGCTGAAAAGTATTTAACAGGTGATACTAAAGTTCTTAATATGGTTCCAAGAGCAGATTATGGAAATGCTATAACTTGGGGAGGTTATCTTAAAAAGGCTCAAGATAAATATTTTAAACTTGATAATCCTGTAGCTACTTCTGATTTCTTATCTGGAGCTACTGATTTTGCTAATCAGTTTAATTTTGATATAACATCTACTAATCAAGGTCAGCATAATGTTGGTAGTAAGCATTATACAGGAAATGCTATGGATGTTAGAACACGTAATAAAAGTGATAAAGAAATTGCAGATTTTATACAAGAAGCAGAACGAAGAGGATATAAAGTGTTAGATGAAAGACAAAGACCTGCAGGTCAACCTGTATGGGGTGGTCCTCATTTACATATACAAACTAGAAAATTTGGTGGACAAAATAATAATAAAACTATGAAAATACGTATTGTATCAGGACCTAACCAAAAAATGGCATATGGTGGTCAATCTGCTTATGCTTTAAATCTTGGTCATAGAGATGTATATGCTCCTATGAATAAGAACCCATATGATAAATCTTCTAAAACTATTGGACCAGTTCCAAGAGAAGAAGCTAATATAGAAGCTGAAAGAGGTGAAACTGTATACGGTGATATTAATGGAGATGGTCAGAATGAACATATGCAGATTGGTGGTGAGCGTCATACTAATGGAGGCACACCACTTAAAGTACCAGAAGGAAGTTTTATATTTTCTGACACTAAGAAGATGATGATTAAAGATGAACAAATTCTAAGGTTCTTTGGTATGACAGCTAAGAAAGGAGGATACACTCCAGCTGAGATTGCTAAGAAGTATGATGTAAATAAGTATAGAGGTGTGTTAGAAAATCCTCAATCAGATGTTGTACAAAAGAGAACAGCTGAAAGAATGATAGAAAACTATGAAGCTAAACTTGGATACCTTGCTCTTATACAAGAATCTAAGAAAGGTTTCCCTCAAGGTATTCCTGAGATTGCAGAAAAGGTTGTAGACACTCAGTTAGGTCAACAGATTGCTGGTGAGTATTTACAACAACAGCAGCAAATGATGCAGCAACAACAAGGTGAACAACAGATGCCTCAGCCAGGTGGTGAAGAACCTAATGGTGTACAAGAATATCCTGAAGGACAAGAACCTCAGCAACAAGGTCCACAAGAAGAAATGATGGAAGGTCAACAAGAACCTCCTATGCAAGAAGGTATGGAACAAATGCCTCCTATGCAGAGATATGGTGGTGGTATAGGGTATTATGCTCAAGGTGGGTATGTTCCTGAAGATCTTGGTATGATGGCCTATGGTGGTTATGCTCCTGTTCAAACATTTGCACTTGGTGGAACTTCTGCAGATCCTATATATTATAATAAATATGCTAATGCTGTTATTAGTAAACAAGGTGCGGCCACTATTATAAAATATCCTGATGGTCAAATTGATACTATATTTCCTAATGGTAGAGTAAAAATACAATACTCAAATGGAACTTCTAAAATGGTTGATGCTGCAGAAACCATTGTAGATATTAAAAAAACGTCTGATGGTACACCTATAGTTATATATGGTAATGGAACAAAAATGACCCATTTTAAAAATGGTAGATCACAATACATATATGCAGATGGTAGAAAAACTATGGGGACTGTTGATGCTGCTGGTAAGATAAAATGGGAAGATGAAACAGATAATACACAAGCTGCACCAGCTCAAACTACTACACCAGCTCAAGGAACTTCTGCATCTTCTCAAAATGTTCCAGCTAATACTGTTGGCTCTACTCCTAATGTTAAAAACTTTAAAGACGTAAAAGAAATTTCAGATTATTATAAACAGTTTGGATATAACGGACCTGAAAATATTGATAAACTTCAAAAATGGATAATAGAACAAGCTGGTGGAAATAATGATATTAAAGCAGAGCTTGTAAATTATCTTAACGAAGTACCTTTAACAAATAAAGGATTAAGGCTTGCTAAAAAATTAAGAAAAACAAAAAGTCAGTTTACAGATGATGAGTTGTTTAATCAGTTTAATGATGCTTTATATGACTATCGTTTTCCTAAACTAGAAAAATTTAAAACTCCTCCTTCTCCTCCTGTAGTTCAAGTAACTCCAGGTACACCTGCTGGTCCAACTCCTACACCTCTTCCTCCTGTATATCAATGTGTTAATGGTGTAGTGTCAGCAGTAGATGACGCTTCTAAAGTTCCAGGTCAGACATACTATGCTACTGATGCAGAAGCTCAAGCTGCTTGTAAACAACCTACAGGTTCTACCACTGAAACTAAACCTAATGAATTTACACCTGTTGGTTCAGATGTTCCTTATGGAAGAATGAGACAAGATGTACGTAATATTGGTGCTGCTAATTTGAACGCTGCTCTTATAAAAAGATTCATAGCTCCAAGGATGAATGTTAATGCTGAGTTTTCTCCATTTGTAGCTAGAGATCCTAGATTTGATGTAGCTACAAGACAAGCTCAGTTTAATATGGTTAATGGTGATTTACAACAATACGGTGCTCCTCAAGCATATATGGCTAACTCATCACTAGCTGCAGGTAGAACTGGAGAAGGTGCTGCTCAAGATATTAAAGGTGTTAATGATTATAACGTAACAGGGTATAATCAGAAACTTGCTCAAGATGCTGCTATGGCTAATCAGTTTGCTATGTATAATGCTCAGAATGCTTTATCATCTAGACAAGAAGATCAGGGTAATGAATCTAAGTATCTTAAAGCTTTAGGACAAGGATATGATAGAATAGCTGCAGCCAAAAACCAAGCTGATACTAATGCTGCAATGTTAGCTGGTGTTAATGCCACTAGTCCATACTTCTACTACAATCCATGGGATCAAGACTTAAGATTTAATTCTGATGAAGCTCGTGCTGCATATTTTAATAACTTAAAAAATCCTGATGCTTATTCTCAAACAGAAGCTGATAGAAGATATGCTCTATATAAAAAGTATGTAGCAGATGGTACTGATCCTAAAATTGCTTTAGGTATAATAAATGGTAATGGTGGAGGATACACTACAGATTATGAGTATGATCAAGATCGTAAAAAGAATAAACAAGTAACTAAAACACCTACACCTACAGTACAAAAGTATGGTGGATATGTTATGAACAATCCTTACTTAAAGTAAACCTAACAAGTTTAGTTTTAAACTTTCAAAATTTTTGTTTAAATTATTAATATAATGCCAGCAGATATTCAATATAATACATACAATACGGCCACTGTGCCAATCCTGTATACCCCAGACTTTAGTTTTCTGAAATATGTTCTTGACAAAAAGAACCAGAACTTTGAACAGGGTATGTCAAAATCCATTGCTGCGTATAGTAGTGTTTTAAATGCACCCCTTACTAAAGATGCTAATAAAGAATCTAGGGATGCTTATGTTAAAAATGCTCAGGAACAGATTAAGAAAATAGCAGGTAGTGACTTATCTCTTCAGCAAAATGTTAATAGTGCTATAAACGTATTCTCTCCTTTCTGGGATGATAAAGATGTTGTTAGTGATTATAACTGGACAAGACAGCAGACAGCAGAAATGCAATCACAGTATGCTATGCAGAACTCTAAAGATGAAAAGATAAGAGATCAGTTTAGTACTATACCGATAGCTCTTATGCAGAATGCAATGCAGAAAGTTAAAGGAGCTAAGAAAGGAGACATGAGTGTTTATGATCAAGCTATTATTAAGTCGACACCTTTTTATAATCTTACTAAAGAGGCTATGGAGTTTATAAAGGATAATGATTATAAAATAACAAACACTGTTACACGTAATGGTAGAATAGAAACTTATGTTAACGGTCCAGGTACAGTGATGACATTTGAAGAATTAGCACAACAGCTTAGAGGTGCTAAATACCAAGGTCAAGATCAGCTGACAGGACAGTATCACGCTATGGAAGCTATTCAGAATATTCAAAAAGATTATGAGGCTAAGGGTATAAAGATGTCTGAAGAAGAAGCTAAGAAACATATATTAGAATATCATCAGGGTAGTTGGATAGCATCTCTTGAAAAGTATAATGTAAACATAGGAGAAAGAGCCACTAAGTTAAAAAAACAACTAGATGATTTGTGGGCTAAGAATGATCCAGCTAATATAGAAACTATTGCAAAGTTGCAGTCTGATATAATGATGTTAAAGGATAATCAGAAAGACAATCTAAAAGAAATAGAAGACTGGAAAAATCCTAACTCTAACACATACATAGAAGCTCAGAAGGGTATATCTAGAGATCCTTCTAACTTCTTTACAAACTTATATAGAAGAACAGAAATAAGTAACACTGCAAGAATACTAGCATCTAATCAGTCTACTAAAGTAGAATTTGATCAAGGGTATTGGAAAGGTAAAGAGTTAGAACAACAAGCTATACTAGCTCATGAGAAAAATCAGAATGATATTATTGTAAAACAGATGGAGATTGCTGCTAAAGGAAAAAGTGGAGATGGATCAGATAGTGATGGTACTGGTACAGGAGGAGCTTATAGTGATATTAATAATAATAGTATTAATGATCTAAAAGAAAAAGATGCTGTTAATGTAAACTATAATGTTCCTACAGTAGATGTTGCTAAAGCATCTATAGCAACAACTACAGATAAAGTTGGGGTTACTAAACAGTTTATATTTGATCAAAAGAATCAAGCTATAACAGGTCAGTTTGAATTATTCCAAACAGAAGGTGCAGCCATTGTAGGAAGTTATATACAACCTACGGAAGCTGCTATAATAAAATCAGCATTAGCTAGTCAAAATTTTAAAGACCCTGCTTATAAAACTGCATTCATGTCTGTTGTAAAAAGATTAAAAGATGCTGGTAAAATTCAGAACGAAAATCAGATTACAGGACCTATTACATTAATGTCTACACTATCTTCTGAGATAGAAAAAGACATGGAAGATAAACTTAAATTAGCTAATGCTAATCGTACTAATCCAGATCTTAGAGCAGAAGCTATGCGTGAAGCTCAGGTTTATTTAACATTAAAAAGTAATCAGAGTAAATTAAATGATCTATATGCTAAAGAAAAAGAGTTTGATAGAGCTCTGAATGCAGAGATGGCTCAACCTGGTTATGAAGAAGTTAGAGTGAAAAATGCTGATGGTACATTTACTATGTTGAACACTCAACATATTACTAGTGAATATGGCATACCACAACAACTTGCTGCTAAGTATTTAAATGGTACGCTTGATCTTAAGTCTTACTATACACCTACGGGAAGTAGTGGGATTTCAGCATACTCACCGTACACTATGGGAACTACTAGTATGGCTGTTAGTAATGCTCCTGCTCAAGAAAAAAAGTATTTCTACGAAGATGCTAATAATGCATATGACTTTACAGCATTAGTAAACAAATACGGAGAGTCTAAAGATATAAAAACTAAAATGGATACAGCTTTAAAGAAAGCTGGTTCTATGATAGAAACAAACTTTACAAATGTTTTCAATACAGGAAACATGGGTAAAGCTATTACATACGGTTCTGATACTAAACAAGAAAAACAGGACATGGGTGATATTGTAGCTGCAGATATATTAGGACCAGGATTAAAATATGAAATGGTTAACGATAGTCCTATTGTAAATTTCTCAGACAATGATGAGGCTAAAGACTTTGCAAACAAATTAGTAGCTAGACTTTCTCAATCACCTGGTGCAGGTTTAACAGGTGTTACTCTTTATACGATTGGTCAATATAATCCTGCAGCTAAAGAAGTAAAACTTAAATATTCTTTAGATGATATACAAAAGTTGTTTACAGCAGATGAACAAAAGAAATATGCGTCTCAGTTTACAGCATATGCTAATAGTGGAGAAGGAATAGTACTTCAGCTTAGACCTAATGAAACAGTGAAAGGTTTTCCTACAGCTGCTAACGTTAGTTACTATGATATGTTATTAAGTCAGGGACCACAACAACATGTAAAAAGTGATCCTATTGAAGAACAACTTGGTATTAAATATGATATGTACAAAGACGGTACAGGAAAAATATATTATAAGTCTGCTGTAGAAGTTGTTACACCAGATCCTAAAGCACCTGGAGGGTATACAACAAAAATGGTAGATCCTTTAAACCCTTCTATCTCTGAAGACTATACTACATATAGGGTACTTCCACCTACAACAGATTTAGAAGTTTTTGTACAAGGTTTAAAGCAAAGTGCTATAGCTGTTTTTGGAAAAAACTCTACAACAATTAGTAATGTTACTAAACCAAAACCATCATTGAGAGATGCGTATACTGATCTTTGGAAACAGTACCAACAGATACAATAAAATAATTTATATTTACATAGTAATAAATAAGATATGCCTGAATATAACAGCCAAGTTAGTCAAGATATAATTGGTAATCCTGCGGTTAAAGAAATTCCACAAAGTCTTTCATCTATAACACCTCTTAACTATACAACTCCTACGTATAAGTATGATCTAAACAGATTTGGAGGTGGTGACTCTAACCCATTGGGTGACTTTCTTACTAAAATAAATACACAGGCTCCTTCTTTAGAACAGCAGATGCGTCCTATAGGTTTTGATGCTCAAGCTATGAATGTAGAAAGATATAGATCTTCTCCTGACTTTCAAAAACTTGGTATTGAACTAGATGGTTCTAATGAAGAAAGATATGGACTGAACCAATCATGGGGAGAAGTTATGTCTAATGGTTTTACTGGAATGAGAAAACTGGCAGCTAATGGTTTTGTAGATAACTGGAAAGGTTTTGGTAGAATGTTTGATGCTTTAGTAACATGGGACTGGGATAAACTTCATGGTGATGCTACGTCTATGTTAGAGCTAGACAAGTCTATGAATGACATCATGAATGAAAACCCCATCTATGCTACAAAAGAAGGGGAGAATACATTTTGGAACCGTCAAACATGGGGAAACTTTTTACAGCAATCTGGTTTTACTGTAGGTGCTATGGGTGGTATGTTATCTGAACAACTTATTACTAAAGCTATAGAGGCTGGATTAACTGCTACTGGTATTGGTGCTCCTGCTGCAGCTGCTTTAGAAACAGCATCAGATATAGAAACAGCTGCAAATATTACACGTTTAGGAAGAGTTGGAGAAAAAACTAAAGAGTTTTTTGATGCTGCTAAAAACTTTAAAGCTCTTAAAAAACTTGGTGATATTTGGAAAGAAGATAACATGGTTAAAGACTTTATGCTAAGTGTAGGTAAAAGACTTCCTGTTATTGATATAGGTGTAGACTTAGCTGAGACATATAGAGCTGCTAAAGTAGCAGGGATAGGTGGAGCTGAGCTTGCATGGGATTTAACTAAAGTGGGTGTAGGTGGCGTAAAGAGAACTCTTAGTGAGGCTAACTTTGCATTTACAGAAGCTCGTATGGAAGCTGCTGGTACATATTCAGATTTGTATTCTAAACTATACCAAGACTATGTAGATCTTAATGGTAAAAGACCTGATGCAGATGCTATAGAAAATATGAACAAGATGGCCATGGAGGCTGCTGATAGAAACTTTAATTTCAACACTGCTATTCTTGGTATATCAAACCGTATTCAGTTTGATAACATCTTTAAGAACAGTAAAGTGATGAATCAGATTTTATCTAAATATGGTTTAGATGAAGCTGTAGAAAATAGGATTAAAGTGGTAGGTAGGTTAAATGGTACTGATAAACTTGTTCCTCATTATTATGAAACAGGAATATTAGGTGGTGTAGGAGCATTTAAAAAAGTAGCGGCTGATTTTGGAAAAGCAAAAGCATTTGAAGTAGCTGGTATTTCTCTTCTTAAAAGTATGGCTAAGATGGAAATAACTGAAGGTATACAAGAACTTTTACAAGAAGGTTCTAATGTATACTTCCAAGACTACTATCGTAATGCATACAACGTATCTATTAACCCTGACTATCAACCAGAAGGAGATAGTTTTAAAAGAGCAGTAGCATCACAGCTTAACATGCAGGGCGTTAAGACATTTATGTCTGGTGCTCTTACAGGACTTATATTACATGGTCCCACTGCATTAGGTGGTAGAGCTTTAAAGTATGGTAGTGAAAAGATAACAGACATGCAGAAAACTTCTGGCATGACTGCAGAACAAAAGACAGAATACTTTAAAAATAAAGAAACACAAAAAGGAGCAGCTGGTAAACACTATGCAGAGTTTAATGCATTTGCTAAAGATCCATCTGCAGCATTCCAAGAAGCTGTAAAAAATCTTAACTTCCAAAAGGAAGGATCCACTGCTTTAGAAGCTGCTGCTAAAAATCAAGATAAGTTTGTGTATGAAAATATACGTACAGCTATGCTTGATAAAATGATAGCTGCATCTATACGTAATAATACTTATGAAGGATTAAAAGATACTCTTACTTCTTATGGTAAACATATGACCAAAGAAGAGTTTGAAAAAGCTTTTGTTGGTGCAGAGTATACAAGTGAAAATAAAAAGACTGTAGAAGACTACACAGATAAAGTGGTAGGAGCTATAGACTCTTATACTAAGACATGGAATAAACTTCAGGAACGTTATGGTAATAAATTTAACCCTAACAGATTTAAACCTGGAACCAAAGCTTTCATGAATGAGCTAATAAAAAAGAAAGTTCTAGATGATATGATAGAACATTTGGCTAGTAATGAATTTAAAGCTACAGATGCTCTTGATCGTATTACAAACATATTCCGTAAAGTTTCATCTAACAAAAACTTAGGAGCTTCTCTTGCAGATGCATTCCATATCATGGGATCAGAAACGAACATGACTGCTGAGGTTGGTGTACTAACGGCAGAGATTAAACTTAACAAAGAACAATTAAAGTTAGAAGGTCTTACTAAAGAAGACAGACAAAAACTTGAAGATAGTCTTGCTATAAAAGAAGAACAGCTTAAACATATCAATGACTGGAAAGCATCTAAAGGTGAGCTTCTTAATGAAGCTGTTGTAGATAAATCTTACAGAGCTTTTGCAGGATACTTAGCATCTAAGAATAAACAAAACGGTAGAGAGTTATCTGTAGATAAACAAGATACAGAAGATCATTTCTTAGACTTTATAGATTATATAAAACTACATGAAAAGCATAACTCTCACGTAGAAGCTATAAACATGCTTAGCAATCCTGAGAACTTTATGAAGCTTCATGAAAGAATGACTATGGGAGCTAGTAAAGCATACATGGAACTTCTTGGCATGGCTGGTGCTGAACATGTTAAGAAAACTATCGGTGATGGTAAAACATTTATTCTTAGTATACACGATGTACATGCTTTATATAATCCAGATGGATCTCTTATAGAAGTGTTTGATACAATAGATGAAGCTCGTAAAGCTAAAACAGAAGCTGATAAAGGTCTTACAGGAGAAGCAGCAGCTGTTGCTACTACAGTACAAGCTGAGAATCCAAATGCTACAAGAGTTACTATTAAAGTGAAAGATAAGAATGGTGTAGAAAGTGATGTAGAACTAATAGAAGGTAATAAGTTTATTACAGAGTCCACTCCTACAAAAAGAGTGGGTAAGGATAAAAAGATATACACTACGTATGATCAGGATATTATTAAAATTAATAAAATAGATGTTGAAGGTAATACAGTGACCATCACTGTAAACAATGATCCAGAATCTGTAACATATCAGATGGAAGAGTTTGCAGAACTTGCTGGTAAAATTACAAACTTTACTAAACTAACACCTGATCAAAAAATATATTTTGAAAACAGAGATAAGATATTAAGAATAAATGTTAGTAAAACTACAGGTACACTTCATAACATAACAGGTGTTCATGCTAAGAGAGATTATACTAATAATAGTATTACTATTTCTGCTAGACTAGATCTTGTAAAAGAAAATGACAAGTGGGTGTTGAAACTTAAATACACCAATCCTGTTACAAATAAAGAAACCAGTGTAGATTTTAACATGGCATATTATAAAAAGTATGCTCAGAAAGATGCTAGTGGTAAAGCTGCATTAGAATTAAATGTTCTTCCTACAGTTGCTGAAGCTCAAGAGCTAGCTCGTAAACAAAGAGTGGCTTTAGTTTATCAACAGCAGTTGGATGCTCTTAAGTTTTTAATCCAGGAGCAAGAAAACAAAGTTGGTTTACGTCAGAAGAGATCTGAAGAAATAGATAAGCAAATAGCTGATCTTAGACAGAGTGTAGAAGACATGCAAGTTATCCTTCAGATAGCTGAAGAAAATATTGCAGACCTTAGAACCAAACGTTCTAAGCTTGCTAATGCTGCAAGAACAGAATACAACCAAATCATAGCTCAGTTTCCTGGAAAGATAGAAGCTGCTAAAGAACTAGCTGCTAAACTTGAACAAGAGAAAGCAGATGTAACAAAAGAACTTGAAGCTTTAAAAGAAGCTAAGAAAGTATATACAGAAGGTCTTGCTGAATTAGAAACTAATAAAGAACCATTCTTAAGAGATGAGAGTGGAACTATATACGGTGAACAACAAGAAGCTGTAAATGAAGCAGAAGGTAATCAATTACGTACAAGAGTACCTGAAGAAAAATTAGATGATGTTATTCTTGGTGTAGAAATAGAACAAGAAGCTCTTACACAAAAACTAAATATAGTTTATGACTCTATCAAGATGATGGAGAAACTTCTTTCTCGTTTTGTAAAGTATGATGATCTTATTAACACCATTTTTAGAACAGACAATATGAGTGATAAGTCTTTAGGTAGACTATCTAAAAACCTTGTTGCTCTAAGAAATCAAGAAGAACAGAAAGATAATCCTGACTATGAAAAGATAGATCTGATAAATACACTCATAGGAGGTATAAAGAAAAATCTTAAGTCTCTCATAGAACCTGGGGAAGCTATCATTAATCAAGTGATGTCTAAAGAAGTAATGCAAGCTTTAGCTGCTCTTACAGAATATAAGTTTGCTAAAGAAGACATGTCTGATATCTTAAATCGTATGGCAGAACTTCAAGACAAACTTGATAGACTGACATTAGCTAAAGAACAGATAATAGAACTTAAAGATTTAAACTCTCGTTTACAATTCTTAAAAGATTTACAAGCAGCTATTACAGAAGGGTTTCAAAAAGCTGCTGCTATTAATCTTGTTACACAAACAAATAAGGGAGTTACTGCTATTACCAAACAAGCAGCTCAAGAGTTTTCAGAGTTTGGTGATATCATGAGTGATGAAGAAGTGGTAACAGATGATGAGAACGATAAGATATTTATTAGTGATGTAGATAAACCTTTATTAAATGAAGGTGGATTATTTAAAACTGCAGACAGACACTACTGGAATGATAGTGATCCTACACCTACTAATCCTCAGGCTGCTAGGTTCTTTAGATTTTCTGAAACAGTTGCACTAGATGGTACATATTATTTCATGCCTGTATCTAAAGCTAACGATGAGTTTGGTATTACTATAGAGTCTTATGATGAGTTTGGAAAAACTGTAGCTGTTAAGGATGATATTAAACTTGTTCTTGTAAAAAAGGTTGGTGATAAGTTTCAGTATGTAGGTGTAGATGGTAAGATACTAGACAACCCTACTAAGGATACTATTGTATATACATCTATGCCTAATAATGTAACTATTATGGAAGGCAGTGATGAACAAGTTCTTAACTATCTTAAAGATGCATCATCACCATTTACTACTAAAGGAATGTCTGATGATGAAATACTTAATGAAGTTAAAAGGTTCAGAGGATTCAGAGCAGATATTCTTAACAAGACTAAGAACAAAGAAGCTGTACATCTTAAAGTAACGGAGAAGTCTAAGGGTAAACAAAAAAGAGAACCATTAGATGTAGCTACTAACAAACCACAGGAGCTTTCATTACAAGGAAGACTAATAGAAAACAATCCTAACTTTTCTGATCTACGTCATCCTGATGGATCTAAGATAGTGTTAGAAGTAGTAACAAATAAGAATAGTGGTAATAGAAGAATTAAACCAGGTAGACTTGTTATAATTAAAACTAAACAAGCAGAAAACGGTTCTAAGTCTGATACAGAATTTCAAGTGTATAACAGACAAATGGAAGAACAAGAAAAAGAAAACTTGTTTAATGTTTTGTTAGCCATGCTTCCCATGTACGGAAGAAGAAATCCTTTGTCAGACGAGCGTAAAGAAAAACTTAATGAACTATTTTCAGATGGAAAAATTACATCTGAACAACTTGTAAGACTTACCACTCAGCTTACTAATCAAGAAGCAAACCAGTATGACTTAGCTATGTCTTATATAGCTGGGCTTGTACACTTTAGTCAGCTTGACGCTGGTGAGACAGCAAGCAAGAATCAGTTTTATATAAGTGGAGGATTGTTCTTTATACGTGGTAAAGAATATATGTTTGAAGTGGATGGTCAGTTAAACTTAGATGCTATCACTGCAGCTAAAGATGAAATATTAAACGGACTGTACCACAATGTAAATAACACTATGCTTAGTGGTAAGCGTAAGAATGATAAGTTCTCTACAGCTAAAGTGGTAGATGGTAAAATTGTAGAAGATAAGAAGTTTAATAACTACTTAGAATATCTTCTTACAGATAAAGTAAAAGGTCACACTCCTGTTGTATACACTAACATAGTACCATACAGTGCTGTAGAAAACATAAATGATCCACAGCTTAAGAATGTATATTTAAAATTCCAAGGTCCCAAAGAAGAAGCTGCTGGACAGAAACCAGCTCCTGCTACTACACAAACAAATACTCTCGCTGCAACAAGACCTGCTATAGCAAAAGATATAGATCCTGAGTCAGGACTTCCAAGTTATTCATTTAGCTGGAAAGGAAACACTATTCATTATAACACTGAACAATCTGCTAAAGAAGCATTAGATAAGTTAATGGGTGTTACTCCTGCTGCTGTTGTGGCTGCTCCTGTAACTACCACTCAAACAACATCTACAACAAACCAAGTGTTTGATAGTCCAGTAAAGGTTCCATTAGTAAAAGGAAAGACTGTTGTGTTTAGTCGTGTACCTGGTGACAAACAAGGTATGCTTAATGTGTTTGCTGAGTGGAACGGTGAGAAGTTTGTAGTCACTAAAGTAGAACGTACAAATGGTGCAAAGTATGATGATGACCTATATAATAAAATAGTTGTTCAAGATGAAGAGTTTCTAAATGATTTTTATGCAGGTCCTCTAAAAGGATACATTGAAAGATATAGTGAAATAAGTAAACCAGATATTAAACAACTAGTTGATGAAGAAATTGCTGCACTTAAAAAAAGATATACACTTATAAGTACAGAAGGTGCTGCAGCTCCACAAGCAGCAGCTCAACAAACTACAGCTGCACAACCTGTAGCTACTGCTCTTACAAAAGAATCTGAACTAGAGGCTCTTAAGAACTTAAAGAATGGAGATATTGTATCAGCATTTGCTGAGGACGGTAGTATAATCCAAGCTAAAGTTAGTGACTTTGGAAATGGAGAGTTTAATCTTACATCAGTTGATCCTTCAAAAAATGTTAGAAGTGTTCCTGGTGGTTTATATAGTGTACCGATATTACAAGCTGCTATATCTGAAAAATATAAAACTCCTACTGCTACACAAACAGCTCCTGTTTCTATAGATACTAAAGTTATTGGAGTTGAGTATGTAATAGAAAATAAAGAGCTTACAGTAGATCATCCAAAAGGAGAAACTGCAACTCCTATTATTGATTATAAAGCTGCTTCAAAAGAATCTTATGAAGGAACTAAAGTTAAAGTTTTAAGTACTACAGCTGATACTGTAGAAGTTGAAGTAACTTATCCTGATGGTGAAAAATTCAGTGAGACTTTTGATAGAAAAGATTTTGAAAATAAAGTATTTAAACTAGCTGCTTTAGAAGGTAAGCCTACACAAACAGAACCAGTAGTACAAGCTTCTGATCCTGCAAGTATAACTGCAGCAGCTCAAGCAGCATTACAATTATTAAACTCACGTAATAAAACTACATCTTCTGATAATGGACATCATCGTCTATATTTAGAACAACTAGTTAAAGAAAAAGAAAACATAGAAGAGTTTAAAAAAACATTAGCTAGAATACTTCCTCAGATTCATTTAGAAATAGCAAATGATCTTATTGATGGTAGAGCTATGGGTAAATTTATAAAAGGTGTAATACAGATTTATCAGAATGCTGGAGCTGGTACAGGTTTCCATGAAGCATTTGAAGCTGTATGGAATAGTTATCTTACTGCTAAAGACCAAGAGAAATTAATAGAAGAGTTTAGAAATAGACCAGGTAAGTTTACAAACATCTTTACAGGAGAAACTAAAGATCATTCTAAAGCTACAGCATACGATGTAAAAGAAATGTTGGCTGAAGAGTTTATTCCTTACATAAGAAGTGATAAAGGTGTGGTTAAAGAAAACTCTCCAGTAAGAAATACATTGTTTCGTAAGATATTGAACTTCTTTAAAAGTATCTGGAAGTATATACAAGAAGCATTTGGTATAACAACTGCACAACCTGAGAATAGTGCTATAAATGAAATGTTCCGTAAGATAGCAGCAGGTGAGTTTGCTAATGCTAAAGAGGTAGAAAATGTACAGCCACAGATGCCTGCATTCCGTTCCACTCTTACAGGTACAAATGCAGAGTTTACACAGAAGTTAATGGAAGGTATGGCTGCTCAGTTCTTTATAGATTTATATGCAGGAGAAAATAATATTAAAGCTTTGTTTGATGGTAGCAAGCCTTTATTATTTAATCAGTTATATGCTGGTGTTGCTAATAATGTAATGGATAGGTTTGATGAAAATAAAGACTTTATTTCTAATCATCTATCCCAATTAGGTTTTAATCAAGAAGCTATTAATAATCAGTTGATATCTATTCCTGATATGTTAAATCAGCTACTAGCAGTTAACTCTATAAATACAGAAGTAAGAGACCTATTTAAAAAATATATAAGTCAGTTTGGTTTAGAGTTTAAAGATGTAAAGAACAAAATAGATGATGAGGTTAAAGAAACAATGGCTGCTGAGGAAATAGAACGCAATGATAGATTGGGTATTGTAGAAGCTATGTTTATTGATCCTAGAGATATGACCAAAGCAGAAGTTAAACTTCTTATTGCGTCTTTACCTTCTGATGAATATAGTGATAATGGTATTACAACTAACAGACGTAATGAACTTGGCCTACCTATACTAGAAGACTATGCTCGTAAGCTTAACCTCTTACATAATGAATTACATAGTACAGTGGCTGTTACTAAATACAATCCTAAAACCAAAAGACTTGAAGAAGTATCTGCACTGGATCAGATGTTTGAAAAGTTAGACAACAGGTTTAAAAAGAACGGAAGATATAAAGTGGGGTATGAGTGGATAGCTCGTCTTAAAAGAAGACTAGCCTATGAAGATTTAAATGGTACTAAAAGAGATATTACTTCTCTTAACAAAGATGAAGTAGCATTGTTAGTAGCTTTTGAAAGTTCATTTAGTAATAATAGAAACAGCCCACATAAACTTATTGTTGGAGAAAACGGTGTTATATATTCTGATAATACTCTTGACTCTACAAATGCTAGACGTATTAGAGAAGACTGGCAGAATAATATAAAATATAACGCTAAAGAATTTTATGGTAGTTCAGAAGAGGACTTTAAAAAGGGTCCTATGATCTACATCAATGCTAATGCAGAGATAGTATTTAATACTTTATCAGAGCAGTATGCTAAAATAATGAGTGTTACTAGTCCATTACAAATGGTAGATAGTCTTAGAAAGTTAGGTTTTGAATTTAGTGCTACAGATGAAGAAGTGGTATTAGAAGCAGGAGCTAGTCAAATATCTAAAGACTTCTCAGCTATTAAAGCTAAGTTTGATGATGGTACTATAAGAACCTTTGACGACTTGTTTGGTAAACAAATTGTAAATGGTCGTATAAATAATCTGATTGCCGTAGAGCAGAAGTTTACAGGAGATGAAACTATTCTATCTACACGTAACGCAGAAGGTAAACAACAATATAGTATTACACAACCATCTGCAGTGAGTTATATAGCTAACTCATTTAAAGCAGTAGATAATCTTACAGACTTTATAGCATCTAATCCTCACCTGGGTCAGGTAGATTTAAAAACAGGAGAAGTTAAACTTAATCCATATGTAGTAGGTTCACATCTTCTTAAGAAGGATGGTCCTTTGTTTGATAGTACGGGTAAGAAATTAAAAGATGCTAAGTTTGAATACCGATATATATTAGGTATTTCTAGTGAGTCAGAGTCCGTAGGAACAAGTACTGATAGACTTGAGTTCCCTGATAAAGTGGTACAAGAGATATATCATATTTTAGATGGTACATATTTTACAATCATCAACTCAGATAAGTCTAGTGAGTTTGGTTTAAACTTTGGACACTTTATAAAGCTTGGTGATGTTAAGCTTGGTTCTGTTGCAGAGACACCAGAGATTGTAGATCTATACAAAGAAGGATTAAAAGATGAACTTAGAACAGCACTATTTGAAAGTGGTAATACTAAGTATAAAATAAAGAACTATTCTGATAATGTTGTTAAACTTGGTAACTTCAGAGAGATCATTAAAGTGGATAGCAATGAGACAGTTAAAAAGTTATTTGCAGATTACATGGCTGGTAAAATATCAGAAGAACAGTTTGCAGATAGTGATATAGTGACAACTCTAATAGTAAACTATGCTAATGCTAAAGTTGAAGAAAATATTAAATGGTTACAGGATTTAGGATTAGTTAAGTATGATAGGGTTGCAAACATTTACAAGACTAATATGTTTTCTAAAGAACAGCTTGATGGTTTAGGTGAAAAGTTTCCGTATAAAGATGGTGCTATACCTGCTCGTGATTTTAAGAAGCTGATTACATTTATAACAACTAATAGACAGATGGCAGTGTTTGAACAGCACAAACTTTTGTTTGGACACCCTGCATTGTATGGTAAAGAACTTGCTAAACGTTCATCAGGTATTAACTCTCAGAAGCAAGCTATCACTGAGAACTCTCAGTATCTAGGTTGGATGGATAGTAATATGTCACGTTTTGATGGTAAAGAACGTACTAATACATTTAGGTTTGTCACTCATGAAGATCCTGAGTCTGTGTCTGTGTACTTAAACAATATAGCAGAAGGGATATATGCTAGTATGAAAGCTACATATGAAAGTGCTAATAAAGAGATTACTAAGAAAGATAAAAAACTTATAGAGAAACTTATAGGTGCAGAGTTTAATGATGACGGTACTGTAAGTGAAATAGTAGGTGGAAAAGGTACAACGATAGACGGATATATTAATGCTAGTGAAGCTGATGGTGGTGCTTATATTATGCCTGACTTCTTTAGAGACATGCACTTCTTAAGTGGTAAGTTATTATCTGAACAAGATTCTCTTCTTCAATGGGAAAATGCTAATGAAATAGTAGATAGATCTAATCCTAAACATCCTATGTATGATGTTCCAGGGTTTGCTAAGACATACACTCAAGATGAGATTGATAATGCTAAAGCTGTAATGGCTAATCCAAAACCTAAAGCTATACTACAAGTGTTAAAACCTCAAGGGTTTGGATATCAAAATACTAAAGGTTTAACTCATACAAGTATGCTTAAGCATTCAGTTGTTCCTCTTGTATGGTCTAGAGTGGTTGATAAACGTAATATGCTTGGTAAGTATTTACAAGCTCAGACAGATCAGGTTGATATTGTAGGTTTTGTTTCTGGACAGAAAGTGGGTGTTGTTACTAAATCAAAGACTAAAGAAGAAGGTACAAGAACTATACAACCTTTGTATGATGAGAACGGTGCATTTAATCAAGAAGCTCCTCCTATACAAGAGATGTATACTAAGTATTATGGCTTCCAGGTAGAGATGGCTGCGTATAGTAAAGACAGCACTATCTTTGGTAGTCAGATGAGAAAGATCAATCTTAGTAATATTTCAAAAGATAATACAGAACTTAGAGCATTTGCAGAAGAGTATAATAGATTAATAGATAGTCTTACAGCCACTGAGTTTAGAGGTGTTCTTAAAGACTTAGGATTACGTCAGGTGGGTGAAGAGTATATTACAGATGATCTTAACGGAATGATGGATACTCTTAAGTCCGAGATGGAACGTAGAGATCTTCCAGATAATGTATTGGATATGCTCAAGGTTATGACAGATGCTAATACAGGTGTTCAAAGAGTACAGTATAGATTTGATGCTAGTCCTGTACGTGAGAAGCTTGATAACATTCTAAACTCTATTGTAGATAGTAGAATACTTGCTCAGACTATGCATGGTAAAGCAGCTGTTCAGGTTCCTGCTACAATGTTTGAGACTAGTGATAGAATGTTTACGTACAAAGAGAATAGTAAGTATGTAGCTCCAGTTAAAGGATCTGAACTTACAAAAGCTCAACGTAAAACAGCTAAGATGGTTTCTGCAGATCTTAACTTCTACACGAAAGAGAAACCTTACATGGAAGTTTTGGTTCCTAACTTTTTTAAAGATGTATTCAAAGAAGGTGAGGAAATTAAATTATCAGAACTAGATCCAAGATTACTTCAAGCTATTGGTTTCCGTATTCCTACACAGGCTCTTAACTCTATAGATAGTATTAGAATAGCTGGTTTCTTAGACTCACAATGGGGAGACATGATTGTTGTTCCTTCTGAGATTGTGGCTAAGGCTGGTTCGGATTTTGATATAGATAAGCTAAACTTATTCTTAGCTAACTATTATATAGATAAGAAATCAGGTAAGCCTACATACATTGAGTATAGCACATCTGATGCTGAGGTGGAAGACAGATACACTCGTTTTATTAATGAGAGTGTTGACTCTGATACTAAGAGTTATGTTAAAACTCTTGAAAGATATTCAGGTGAAAGAACTAGTCTTCAAGAAAAGTACGGTAGTAACAAGGATGATATATTTAAAAAGTTTAATAACGCTAGACAGCAATATGATGATCAGTATGAAAATGCTAAAAATGAAATATTTAAGATAGCTAATGAGACCAAGAGTAATGATGATACCATAAGTAGATATAAAGCTGAAGGTCTTAAATTATTTAAAACTCTTCCTCTGTCTATTAAACAACCCTTCTATGATTTAAAAGATGAGGGTATATTATCTGTAGCAGAAAATAAAGCAGTGGCTGAACGTCTTCTTCAAGCTAACTCTGATGCTAAATATGCTCCTACACTTATGCAGATGATCCAGTATCATGAGGCTATGTTAGATGTATATGGTCAGATAAATGCTTGGACAGATGAACAGTTAAATTCTTTAGCTGATAGAGCTAATGATGCCCTTGGTAAATGGGAAAACTGGAAAGAAGATAACCTGGAAAAAACAAGAGATGAGTTTTTAAAATCTCTTAAAGAACAAAGACTAGAGTATACAAAAGAGCTTGCTCGTGTAGGAGGATTACCTAGTTTAGAAGAGTTTAAAGAACTTCCTATAGAAGAACAAAATAGCAAGAAGGCTCGTCAGAATAGATTGATAGAACTTATGGGTAATATTCTTAGTCACCCTGATAACTACCGTCAGATGGTTGTACCAAATGCTGCTGCCACTCTTAAAGCTATTGCTACTAAAATACGTGAGCTTAAGAATCTTCCACCTGCTGATCTAGATATGACAGCTATGTCAGAGTGGAAAAACATGACTGAAGTTAGAGAGCGTTATATAACGGGTAAGAAGCTTGTAGGTGTGATAGCTTTACAGATTACATCTCATAGTCTTTCTCAGTACGGTGATGTAGAACTAAACGGAGTGTACTACAAAAATGGTAATCCTGTAGCCATAAACATTAAGTTTGACTCTAACACTGCAGAAGGTAAGTATATGCTTAACCTTATAGAGGACAAAGGACACAAGTGGATTTCTGAACTTTTATCTGAAGCTATGACTGCTGCAGTGGATGCTGCTAAGGATCCATTTATATTTGATCTTAACCTTACACTAAATACAGCAAACGTATGGTTCTACTTACAGAAGCTTGGTGTAACTGTGGATGATATAGCATACCTACACACTCAGCCTATTATTGAAACTTATTTTAAAGAACTATCTAAGAACAACTCTTTAATAAATAAGGTTAATGGTGCTGAACTATCTAAGTCTACTGTTAGATATCTTGCTATGGAACAGTTCTTAATGAAAGCTTTTCCTGAACTGGATAAGTTTATTAAAAATACATTTAAAGGAAATGATACTTTCCAAAGTGCTCTAACATCTCAGTATGCATGGAAAAAAAGAAAAATTATAGAAGCTATAGATAATGCTTTAAGAACATTAGATCCTGTAGATATGTACAAGACTAATGAACTTGTAAATATGATTAAACCTACCAATCAAGATGGTACATACAATCTAACTAAAGAAGAAGCTATTAAACAGCTGCAGCTTTTACAAGACTATCAAAAGTATGAAGACCAGGGTAGACTCTTAGGTAACTTTATTAAGGCTATCTCTTATGATACTAGCAGAACTAAAAATATAAACGAGAACCGTTTACAAGAAGCTGCATATAGACAAGCTGAAAAAGATGGGTTTGTTACAGCAGACTCTTTAGAGAGAGTTATGGAGAATACATTCTTAGGAAAAATGAAAGATATTAAAGATGATGTTCCTAAAATGTTTAAAGACTTTTTTATAACAGCTCACCCTAAGAGTAAAGCTGTAATGGATAAAATGTTTGATGTAGTGTTGAATGATGAGTTCATGAGTAAAGATGATAAGATAGATTTATTAAACCGTTATCAAAACTTTGTTCTTAACTACGTTTTACACACTGTTAAGTTTAAGGCTCCTTCTGGTAAGTATATAAGTGTTTATAGTTACTATAAAAATTTATTTACAGGATCTAACTCTATAGGTAGACAATTAAAAGAGTTCCAAAAACTATATCCAGATAATAAAGCTCTTCAAAACTTATTTGCTGTAATAAATTCAGACACTAAAGATACAGACAATATCAAACTGTTTAACACAAGACTGACTTCGTTTGAGATGAACTCTATGGGGGAGTCTTTAGAACAGCTTAAAGAAATAGCAGATAAGAAACAAGATAAATATCTTCAGAGCTTTGTAAATAATCTTAGTATATTTTTAATGGCCCAGTCTGGTGTGCAACAGAGTCCTATATCATTCAGTAAGATAATGCCTATATCTTTGTATTCAGAAAGAGTGCATGATATTATAGATAGTTTTATGACAGATGATTCTAACTCTATGGATCCCGATACAGTGTGGAGACAGTTCCATCAGAATAATTATAAAAATGCTAAGTTTGTAGATGTAGTAGGATTAAAAGATTTAGATAGGTCTGAAGAAGAGTATGATGAAAATAAACTAATACATGATCCTGAATTTCCAAATGTAGAAAGTTTTCGTAATAAAGGAGAGTTTGTAACGGTTAAACAACTTTCTAAAGAAGTTTCTAATGATAAAGAACTACGTGAAGAGTATGCTAAGAAAAAGATGTGGGATAAGATAAATAGTTACACTCTTTATGAACGTGTGGGAGAACCTAATGAAAAAGGATACTATAGTTATGTACCTATTAATAAACTAGGAAATGGAATGTATATGATAGAGGTTAGTCCTGATGAGTTTGCAGAATCTATATTAAAAAAGAATGATGTTTTAAACACTGTACAATCTAAAGTATTTGCTAATAAAGTAAAAACAGAAAAAGGTAAGTCTTTTGCAGATGAGATGGCAGAACAGAATGTATCAGCAGACCCTGCAAAGGGATCTATTAAACTTAATGTAATAGAAGACTGGGTATTAAAAGGTACAGCATCTGCCACAGTGCGTAGTAACACATACCATAAAACTTTTTATAAAGGAGATGGTGTGTATAGAACAGAAAAAGGTAACACGTTTTCTATAAAGTATCTTGGCTTAGTACAGATGAAAGAAAATAATATAGTGGGTGATGGTATCTCTTACACTAAAGATGAGTTTGCTAAGAAAGAAGGATATGGTACATGGGAGAACTTTAAGAAAGATGCTAAGTATGCAGGTAAGAACTTAATGAGAGGTGAGATGGTACACATGTATGATATTAGTGCATATAAGTTAGAAACTACAGCAGCATCAAATATTAAACAAGCTACAGAAGCTCAGAAACAAGATATAACTAACAGAATGCCTGAGGTTATAAATGAAACAGCTAAGAAATATCTTCCTAAAGAACAGTTTAAAACAAGACAAGCCACTCAGTATATAGGTGAAGGTTCTGTTAAGAGTAGCACAGATAACTACAAGAAACTTTATGATCAATATGGTTTAGCTAACACTGGTGTTTATAACTCTTCAGATTTAATATATGTAAGTAGTAATGGATCTCGTGGTGGTAGAGTTAATCCTGTAGAAAATGGAGTGTTACAGTTTGCTTATAAAAATATAGACAAAGCTATTGCAGCTGGTGCTAAGTTCATAATGGATACAGCAGCACATATAGAAAACACAAAAAGTTATAATATAGGAGAAGTTGCATTAGCTAAGTATCTTACAAGTAAAGGATATATAAGACAAGATGAAACAGGTATCTGGGTTCCTGGAAATACAAATGTACAACCAGAAGGTTTTCCATCTATTGATAATAACAATCAAAACAGCTGTTAATAATGAGTAAATGTTCATTAGATATTAAGAAAGATATAATAGATAAAGTAGGAAATAAACTTACTGATAGAGGAGCCACTGTACAAGATACAGCTGGCTACTTTGCTAATCCTAACAAAGCTTCTAAAGCTATTGCAGAAGTTAATGCAGAGTTTAAAGATCTTGTTATTAAAGAAGGAGAAAAAGGATCCTTCTTTATAGATCCTTCTGATAAACTTGTAGATACATACTTTACAAAGTATAAACAAGATGAACAGAATAAACTTATAGATGAAGCTCGTAACCTTCAGGACGCAGAACAAGCTAGAGGTGAGTATAGTGAAGAACAGCGTGGAGAGTTTTTTCAGAAAGAACAACAATCTCCTAAAGAATCTAACGAACAAATAGATGGTAAGATAAAAAACTTCTTAGCATCTGTTGGTGTGAACATACAAACACTATCTCAGATTAGAGACAGAGCTGGTAATGTACTAGATGCTGTAGCTAAGGCTGATATGCTTAATAAGATTATACAAGTGGTAGAAGGCAGAGCTGATATTACTACACTCTCTGAAGAGGCTGCTCACTTTTTTGTAGAGATGCTTGGTACAGAGAATGCTTTATACAAAGAGATGTACAACCAGATAACTGGATACAAGATATACAAGCAGACAGTTGATGAGTATAAAGATATTAAGATGTACCGTAACGCAGATGGTACTATAAACTTTGATAAGCTTAAGAAAGAGGCTATAGGTAAACTCATCATGGCTCATATAATAAAGAACGAGACAGGTGAGGAAGTTAGTGATAAAATAAACACAGTTAAGAAATGGTGGAATAAAGTGTGGGACTTTATAAAGAAAGTATTTAACGTAGCTACCACTAATCCTTTCCAAACTGCTGCAGAAAGTATTACCACAAATGACACATCTCAGCTAGATACACAGAAACAACTATCTGATGAAGAGTTTCTCCAAGCTAACAATGTTAACTCTCCTGAGTATTCTACAAACAAACTTATAGCTGACCAAGATAAAATTAAACTGGACGATAATATAGATCCTGCCACGGGGGAGAAGAAACATATATATAATGTAGATGGTAAACCTGTTGTAGACAAAGAAGGAAAAGGTAGAAGTGTTAACTCTGTGTATGTAGATGCATGGTATAAAGAAAGATTCCCTACAGATAATAGATCAGAGCGTCAGAAGATGATTGATAGTCTTAAAGCTGATGAAGGTACTAAGATACACAAGGACATGGAAGATATCATTAGAAGATACTTTGATGAAAAGGGTATTCGTAGAGCTACAGCTGTAACTAAAAAAAATATATCTACCACTACTGATGTATATCAGAAGTTAGAAACATACTTCACTGATCTACTTAAACAATACTCAGATCCTAAAACTAGATTTTTAGCAGAGGTTAAGATATACGATCCTGAAAAGAATGTTGCTGGTACAATAGATCTTGTTGTTATACTACCTGATGGTTCTGTAGATATCTATGACTGGAAGTCTCAAGAGATTGGTAAAGATCAAGATGAACTTAAGTGGTTTAAAGCTCCTGCTTACAGAATCCAAATGGAACAGTATAAAAAAATACTAAGTAAGCATTATGGGTTTAGTAAGTTTAATAAGCTTAGAGCCATTCCTATTAAGACAGAATATCTTTACAGTAGAGAAGTGGGTGGGTTAATGTTAAAAAATCTTACAGGTATAGAGATAGGAAATGCTGACCCTGCTAAGACACCAGATACCAAGAATTATCTTCTTCCTGTAGTTATGTTATATGAAAGTACAGGTGATGAAAATCTAGATAGTTTGATTACTAAGCTTAATGCTATATATGATATACTATCAAGTAAGAAAGTAAAAGCTTCTGAAAAGAATCTTAAGTCTCAAGAACTAAATGATCTTGCTAGAACCATAAGAGATCTTCAGGTTAGAAAAGATATAAACTCTTTTGTAGATAATGGTTTGTTTGAACTAACTAAGTACAAAAAGAAGTTAGATGCTAATGAGTTTACTATTTATGATATAGGAGAGGCTATAAAAACCATGAGAGTTTATGCTCAGTCTCAAAACTATCTTCAAGAACAGCTTATAGAAATAAACAAACAAATAACTGCTTCCAAAGAACCCACTGTTACAGAATATCTAAAAGGTCTTAAGGATCAGTTCCAAGATATGATAGGTAATTCTACTTACGTGCTAGGTAAATTAGTAAAAAGAAGAAATGAATTAGCTGATGCTTATGCTAGATCAGAAGGTATAAATACATTACTTAATGCTGAAAAATCTATGGATTGGTTCAAGCGTAACTTTAGATCTACATCTACACTTGATACTGCTGCTATGCAAACTTTTTATAAGACTCTTAGAAAAGCTCAGGGTATACGTGATCGAAATGTACTAACTAATCTTGATGAACTTAAAGATATAGAAAAAGCATACACAGAATGGGCATCTATTAATGGTAAGTCTGGCACAGATATGTTTCAGTATTTACTAGAGTTTGATGATGAAGGAAAATGGAATGGTAATTTGTTAAACATATACTCTAAAGACTTCTTTAAACAAAGAGATATTGCTCTTAAAAATAATGACTTTGGATGGTTTAAAGCTAACACTGATTTTGATCAAGCTGCATACACTGCTGCACGTTTAGAGCAGATTAAACTTTTAGAAGAACGTTATCCAGGAACAGACGAAAAGATAAAAATAAAACGTGATAAAGCTTTATTAGCATGGGAAGAAAAACACAGTAGCAAACATGACTTTGCTTATATAAATAAGTATAATACATTTATTAAACCTGCTGCTAAATGGCATAGTGATAAGTATAAGTTTATCTATCAGAAAAATTCTAAAGGAGAATATGTAAACAAACCTGTTAAAGATGCTTATGAGTATTTTCAGAAGCTTACAAGACGTGCTGCTGACCTTGGTATGATAGATGGATTTTCTGCAAGATTTATACCTAGTATTCTTACTGGCACTGAGTTTAATCCTGGTAAAATATTAGATGACTTAAAAGTAAAATCAGATCAGGGCTTTAGTAATATAGATGAACTTACAGGTGATCTTAGAAAAGAAATACCAGTATACTATACTAAAGAAATAGAAGATGTTAAGAGAAAATCTCAGGATCTCTTTAAAGTATTTGGACAATGGGGCGTACATATAGAAAACTACCAAGCTATGTCTGATATAGAAGACATATCAGAAATGCTTTTAGAAATAGAAAATGATAAACAAAGCTATGCTGAAAACCAGTTTGGTAAAATAAATAAAGAGAAAAAAATAAATAAAAATGAAACTAATGCTGAGGTTTTAGAAAACCATATTAACTACTATTTATACGGTAGAGAAACATCATCTAATATAGATAAAGCTATACAAATTAATGGTGAAGAATACTCTGCTGTAAAAGGAGTTAGAAAAGCTTTAAGGTATATGGCTATGAAAACCCTTGGTCTAAACGTATTGAGTGGTACAGCTACGTTTGTAGGTGGTACAGCCAATGCTTTCTTTATAGGTAGTAAACGTTTAGTGTTTACAGAAGGTGAGTGGGTGCAGGGTGTAAAAGATTATACATCTAAAGATGAAGTAACATTAGCTGCCATATATCAGTTTGGACTTAGTGTAGAAGACGAAACTAATAAAAAGTTAAGAGAGTTATCTGTAGAAGGTGTAATGAAACATGCTACTAGTGACCATTTAATGTTTATACAGAGAACAGGTGATAAGTGGGCAACTCTTCCAGTATCTGCTACAATGCTTAGAACATATATGATAGGAGAAGATGGTAAAGTTGTAAACATCCGTAACTATGTAAAATCTAAGAACAACTATGACAACTTTTATAATCTACCTATATCTGAACAAAAAACTTTAAGAGCTAAGATGGAAGCTGAAGTACAAGACTTAATGGATAATAAGTCTTTAAAAGCTACAGCTAAAATAGAAAATGGAAAGCTTGTTATTCCTGGCATGACTGATAACATAGAAAACACTACAGCATTTAGAGGAGCTGTACAAAAGACTATAAAGCAAATTATAGGTAATGCTAGTCGTCAAGATATTAACCAAGTAAGAATGAGTCTAGCTGGTAGTATCATGATGCAGTTTCGTTCATGGATGCCTCAGATGATGGCAGAACGTTTTGGAGACATGACATATGATATGGACATGGAATCATGGCAGTACGGTAAAGCTAGATTGTTCTTTAAGCATTTGGCTAATAAAAACATTCTTCCTCTTATCGGAGAACTTACTACAGGTTTTGGAACAAATACTATAGATAAAGCTAAAGAACGTTACAGAGAGTTTATTGTCAGACTTAAAGAAGAAGGAAAAATTAATGATGACTCTGAGTTTATGACAGAAGCTGAGTTCATAGATATGTATGTTGGTAATCTAAGATCTATGATGAGAGAACTTATTATGTGGTTAGGGTTTGCTAGCTTAGTATTCTGGGCTGCAGGTGGTGGAGATGATGATGAAGATAAATCAGGAGCTAGAAAATGGATAGCTAAAGCTCTTAGAAAATATAAGAATGAGTTTGCTTTTTATTATAGTCCTGGAGAGTTTACATCTATGATAAAGAGTCCAGTTCCTCTTATAGGTCTTCTAACAGATACTGAAGACTTAATTGGTAATACTATAGGACAAGGTGTAGGTTTCTTAAGAGATGATGAAGAGCAGATGAAGAAGAACCATCCGTTAAAATATCTTAATAAGATTTTACCTATCACCAAAGAACTACAGAGTAACTATGCTTTTATTAATGATGACTTTAGAAAGTCTTTTGACATAAAATACTAATAAAAAAGGAGAGATTATTTCTCTCCTTTTTCAAAACTAAATACAAATTCAAATAGTACTATTAATAGTCCTAGACTTATTTTGTAAACGGGAAAAACTTTTCCCGTATTTAAATTTTCTGCTTCTCCTTCATCATAAACTAGTCCTATTACAGTATACTGTTTAGGAAAAAACTCTACTGAGAATTTATTTTTCATTATATTATTTTAGCATGCTTTAAAATTCCTCTTATAGTTTCTTTAAGAGTGTATATATCAGATACGTTGGCTATTCTATAATCAAACTTCCAACCATCTAAGCCTGTCTCACTAGGATGATCATTAATAGGTGATACTCCTGGTCTGTCTATACGGATCATAATTCCACCCTTGTCTTTGATAGCTTGAGCTTCATTAGGAAATCTAACATCTGTAATAATCCAGTTGGGTAGCTCACCAGTTTGATCATCATTTACATAATCAGACATAAGAGCGTTCACCCACACATTATCATGTAGGCCTATACGTAATGCATCTGTACCAAGTTTCTGTAAGAAGTCTCTTACAGTCATTGGCTGATGACCTTCGTCACATATGGTCCACCACTCAGGACCTAAGTTAGTTTTCTTAAACTCTTGGTCTTCAAAATCTTCTATGTCTATACCTGTTAGATGAGAGGCTATGTCTTTAAGCTTACCTGCAAACTTTCTAATCTCCCATCCAGATTGTTCGTCTAACCAGTATTCATATTCTGAATAGTCAGCACACATCTGTTCTATAGATGACTGTGGATTAGAACATTTTAAATACTGTATAATAGTTCCGACTGTATCTTTGCCAGAACCAGAGTAGCCGCTAACGCCTATTATCATAAGGAGTTTTTTTAGTGAGTGATAAAATAGCTAACCATATATGGTGTAGCCAACCTCTTAATGTATTTTTTCTTTGGTACATAACATAAAAATGGAGATGACTACAATATGTAGCCACCTCCTGCTTTCTTGGGTTATAAAAAGTTTACACCATACAACGACTGGCTCATAGCATCTGCTTTGTCTATGTCAAAGTCAGCTCCTCCTGCTGGACTAACTGGTTCTACAGTGTAGATTTCATCTTCTTCTTCAGGATCTACACCTCCATCTATTTGAGGAGGTGTATGTAGCTGACCAAAAGCATCTACAAAGTATCCATGTACTCTCTGATGATCTTTCATGAAAGTACTAGGATGAGATTCTTTTAGAGCAAGAGTGATATGGTTGTACATAGTCCATGCTGAATGAACATCTGCGTTATACGTATGAGATGGTTTATCCATTTCACGTTTTACTATACCCACTTGAGTGAGCGTAAGTATCTCATCATACGCAAACAGCTCACCTAATATCTTACCCTTAAGTCTAGGAGTGAGAGTAACATTCTTAAGCATCTGCTTATCACCAAGTAGTATATCATAGTGTTCTTTAGCATGAGCTATCTGATGATTAATCTCAGATATAACATCTTGTAATGCTGTACCAGAATGCTTTCTAGAATAGCTGCCCATGTCTCCTCTAACTACACCGTTACCACATATGAATACATATGCACCAACAGCACACTTAAATCTCATGGTTTTATTGTAACTATTACTCCACGCAAACATCATTCCCATGTCGGGATCATTTGCATAGTCTAAATGATAAACACCCTGAGCAATATTTCCATCATTACTCATTCTATATTCTTCTTTCTTAATGGTGAAACCAGCACCTAATATCTGGTTCTTTGCATTGTCTATAACATCACCATGGCTTACCACGGCATATCTTCCCCCATGATTGGGAAGAGCAGCTAATCTTACTTCTTGTTCTGCGTAGAACGGTACTTTACTTGGCATAATTGGTTTATTTTACACTTTTTTAATTGTTAAAATAGGGAAAGCTGCGTCATACTCTTCTGACTTACAACCTGTATACCCTCTATTTGTTTATAGATCTCTTCTAAGTAATACTTCTTGTCTATATCATATTTATCATATGCTATAGAAGGATCTAACTTATTCATTGTGGTTTGTAACCACTCACCAGATTCTACCTGGATCTCACGACCATCTTGATGACGTTTAACCATCTTACCACCTTCATTAGATATATAATATCTAACAATCTTCTGTAGTTTATCATTAACTACTATGCCATCTTTTACATATCTCTGTTCAAAATGCCAACCAGCTTTAGCTTTAACAGCACCACAGTAGTCATATATATTCTGATTCTGATCTAAGAAATCTTCTGGCTTGGTTCCGTGCACAAAGAATGCATAGATAGCTTTTGGTATAATCAAGAAGCTTTTATTTTTGTGGAACGTTGCTACCTTTTTCTTAGACAGATCTTCCCACTCAAAAGCACCTTTACATTTAACCTTAGCTTCTTTACTAACAGCCATGTAGTTGTTTACATCTCTAATAACCATCTTACCATACTCATCATGCTCAAGAGAAAGCTGTGTCATAAGTTCCCATACACTACATATACTATGATAGGTGGCTATCTTATCATTGGGTATCATCATTTCCAAACCATCTGTATTAAACATAAGAGGCTGGCATTCTGGAATAGCCAAACTTAACATTTCTGCAAGTTTTGATAATAGTAGCTGACCGTTTATAGTAATCTGCATAGTCATTTTAGGATCATATAGAAAGCTATTCTCGTCACCTGTTAAGCCGTAGGTAGAGTTTAGAATAATCTTGTACACATAGTTCTTAGGATCTGTCTTAGGTATCTTCTTTCTCTCTTCAAAGATCCACTCATACAAATTACAGAACTGGTCTTTAGGTAGATGTTCAGGATGAAATTTATTTTTAATAGCTAGATTAGGATAGTAACTAACAACGTCAGACGTCATTATTGTCCATCCTGGTTTAGCTTCATAAACTCCTGCAGGTGCTGCACCATGTATACCACCTAGCCCATAATCAACCTTCACTCCTTTAAGATTAACACTATGCTTAAAACCATCCTTGGTAGATGTAATCACCTTGGTACGGAAATAATCTAGTACACTTTTAAACTCAGGAGTTTCAAAAGATATATAGGGTAGGATACAATCAGCTAACACTATATAGTCTCTAGGTGTACGCAGAGTTTTGATCTCAGCTTTATCCCAGCCTAGACGTTGCTGTAAGAAATGCAGAAAGAGTTCTTTGGATATACGTGGCTCTGAAGCAGAATATAAATCTATACCATACTCTGTACTAAGAGTCTGTCTAAGATTAATCTGTTCTTTAGAATGATATAACACCTCTTTAGTAGATAGTACATCATTAATACAATACTCTATAACAGAGTTCAAAGTGTGATCATCTGTCACGGGTTGGTCATGTCTGTGAGGCATCTCCTCTACGTTCTGCCAGTCCATGGAATATTGTATCCACTTTAGACTAGACATCTTAGCTTTATTATCCCAGTGGTTTAGCTTAAACAGATCTATCTGTTTAATCTTCATTTTAAAGGGAGGATAGTCTAAGAATGTACCTCTACTAGACTTTTCTATTACACTCTGTGCATAATGATATATAAACCTAACTACAGATGCAGTGTCCATAGCTAGAAGTTTCTTTTGTTCATCTAATATCTTATTAGTAATCTGAGCGTCAAAGTTTAGTCCATTAAAGGATATATGCCACTCGTTGTTCTTAATATTAGATTTTAGAAACTTTATAAACTCAGGTAGGTCATTTCTCTGTTCGCAAACAACGAACAGCTTTCTTACTGTAGGATCTTTGTAATGTTGGAATACACCTATGAAACAGTTGCAGATGGTTTCATAATCCATGATCCAATGTACTCTTTCTTGTGCCATTTTGTATATGTTCAGTTAAGCTGTTCCCCCTTTGAGATAAAAAAAGGAAGTGTAGAAATACACTCCCTTGTGTTGGTTTTAAAATAGGACTAGATAGTCTGAATTAAACTTGGTGCAGCTTCTATCTTGCTCTTTGGAGCACCATCTAAGTACACAGAGTAATCAAAACTATCTGAATTTATAGCGAGACTAGTTAGTAAGTATTTAACTTCTTCTACATTCTCTACATAATACTCATAGAATGTTTCTAATGTTTTACGCTCTTCAGCATAATCTTTTCCGTTAGGTCTCTTTCCAATTTTCATTGGTGTAAGATCACCCCATTCATTAAGCTTAGGTAACATGTGCATACTCTCTTTCTTTTCTTTAGAAATAAGAGCTAACACTTTACTATCTGCATCATAGATACCTTCATTATAAGGACAATCATCTGTAACAGGGATAAGCTTAAATGTTTTCTGAGCATTACTACCCCAGGTAGAGGTAATTAACATCATTGTTTTATTCATACGTTGGTTTTATTTTTCAAATTTATAAAGTTTTTGTCATAACTTCCAAATTTTCTTTAGGTAATTTTAAAGTTTCTTGCTCTAAATCTGCAGCATCACAGAGTTCTTTTGTTTTTTCTAAGATATTTATATCTATATCTAACAGTTTAGCATACACTGGATAAAACTTATCAGGATATAGAAAGGTTTCTATGTAAGAATATTCTTTAGATCTTTCTCCAAAGTGTTCTCTTATGGCTTTCTTCAATACATTAGATAGTTTGGAATACTTTCCAAGTATAACATTAAAAAAGTCAGACTCATATATCTCAAGACTGAACACGTACAGGTTAGCATCATCTGTTTCTATCTTTTCTAGATAGAGTGGACTACTGATAAGCATGTTCTGTTCAAACTCTTTGTATCTATCTGAGGCATCTTTTTTGAATAAACATATTAGCTTGCACTCATGAGCACCCACCTGCCCTTCTAAAGACAGGTAGGTGTTCAGAGGAGAAGCGTAGCTATTACGTTTTATACCTAATGTAGGATATAGAAATGACTTTGATTTCTGAAAGTATTTATTGTACAGTTTGTCTATCATTTCTATAAAGGTTTAAGGGTTATAATGATACAAGACCCTGAGCAAATTCGTATGGTAGATTAAAATTATTATTAGTATAATGCCATGCTGCTTTATCTAAAACATGTTCCAATCTAGATAACCAAGTCATTAGTGTGCTTTGGCTAACTGGAAAAGGATAAACATTATACATTTTATCTATCACTACAAAGTTAAACTTAACATTATAACCTGCATCTATCAGATGTGCATAGTTAGAAACAACTAAGCTTGCATATACAGCTGCTTGCATCCAATAAGAATAAAACTCTACAGTTTCAGGAAAATCTTTTAAGTCTTTGCTAGTAGTCTTTACATCATTAATATACACAATTTTTTGGTCATGGTCTATAACTAAATTATCAACAATACCCTTAAGACCAAATGGTTTCATGTTCACATTACAACTTAGTTTTATCTCATTAAGAACTTCCTTGTTTTCAAACTCATTTACATCACAACCAATAAGCTTGCATACATCTTTATTACTCCTAATAATTTCTACAGCACTACCACAATAGTTATATGTTTCTTCATCTATAAGATTCTTATCTCCTTTAGCTCTAAGAAAATGCCAATAGTTTACAGCCTCTGGTGTAAATATTTTATCTAATCTTTGTTCATCTGTTTTTAAACTTTGATGAAGGTTCATATCTTTAAGAATATCTAGTATAGCTTTAGCAAATTCTACAAGATTTTCTCTCTCATCTCCATTCTTAGCAAGCTCTACATGATGACTATACACTCTGTCTATGACAGTGCGTGTGTTACCTGTTGGTAAGTTACTAGGACTAACAATAAAATTATCTAAAAACTTTTCAGGTTCTAACAATAATCCATGAATAATCTTACCATTTACAAGATGAGCATCTGTCTTCTCTTCTTTTAATCCCAGTACATATAGCTGGTGAAATACTGCTGGGTTCCACATAAGCTTGTTAAGGCTACTATATGAAAACTCAAACCTCTTACTGTAAAACTCTTTCTCTAAATTTTCTATAGAATCATTCATTAAATCTTCTAGTTCCATACACCTAATAGTTTTAAAAGTATTCTAATTCTTGTTGCTGTTTCTTTGTCTTTAGTTAGAGCCTCTTCATACTCTAAAAATTCTATAAGATGTTGAATGTTGATAGGATCATTTAGATCCTTTCCGTTTGTTACTTCTGCCATATTTCTCTAAGTTGTTTTACAATTTCTGAATCTGATGCACCACTGTTTACATAAGCTTTAAAAGCTGATGTCACTTGGTCTTGCTGTTTACTTTCTAAAATATCAGCTATTCTTTTAAGCTGATGTGCTATATCTGGTATTGTACCTTCTATAAGTTTTTTACCAATCATGGTATCATGTAGTTGTGGTGTCATCTGTTAAGTGTTTAAATTGTTTCCAGTCTTCTTCTGGTAAATATTCTATCAAATTATCTACAGATAGAATTTCAAGCAGTCCTTCTAAAGATTCATAATAACCACAGTGGACATCTTCTTTAATCTGTTCCACTACTTTTTCTATAAGGTCCTGTTTACTTTTTGGACTTTTCATGTTGTGTTTTTTTATTGTGGCAGGTAGAACAGAGCACCTGTAGATTGTCCACTTCACAAAATAATCTTTCTACAAAACCTGGAAGATCATCAGCACACCTTAAAGTACCAGCAGGTACAACATGGTCTACATTGATCTCCTTATCAGGAAACCAGTTTAAACACTCTGCACACTGATACTCAAACTTCTGTCTCTTAAGTGGACCTTTATAAGATCTCTTAGCTTTTGCTTTAGCTTGAGCTATAGGTTTCCACCATCTAGACTTCTGTCGTAGTGCACTTCTTATGAAACTCCAGAAAGCAGCATCTGTCATGGTCCCTGCGTTTCTTGTCTTGGGAGCTGTTACTCTCTTCTTCTTTGTCATATTTTAATTTTCTATCTAAGATAGGAACTAATCTGTTTCTAACTTCTTTAGCTCCAAAATCTTTTATACTATCTGATACATCCTTACTCATAGGTAGAACGGCCACTTCAACATAGGGATATGTTTCTTTATATTTCTTCATAGCTGCAACACCTGCATCATCATTATCAAACAACACTACAATGTTTTTATATCTTTCATGTAGTTGTTCCATGACATCTGGTTTAAGCATGGTGTTCTCACTATCAGGAGCTATAACATCTATATCAAGCTTTAAAGATTTAATAGACATAACATCTTTAAGACTAGACGTGATTAGCAGATTATCAGTTCTGTGTATCTGCTCATATCCTTGTATATAATCTGACACTTTAATAAACTTCTTATCTAGTGTCTTCGGTTGGTATATCTTATATAGCGTACCGTCCTCTTTAAAATAACCATAGAGATAGAGTCCCTTTATACAAAGTTCATCTTCTTCTTTGGTCATACAATAACTTTCTAAAGGTTTAACGTGGTGTGCGTTTAGTAACTTAGATCCAATGTTAAACTGTGTCCAGTAATACTGGTCCTGTGTTGTCCATGATCTAGGCTTAGTACTTGTCACCTTGTACTTAGATGCCCTCTGAAACTTTTGTATATCTTGTCCTCCATTATTGTGTAGTACAAAATCATTATAGTTTTCTATGATGAGCTCACAGGCTTTACTAAAAGCTAGTCCTGTTATTTCTTTTACAAGCGTAACACCATCACCACCTTTACCTGTAGAAAAATCTTTAAATAAATACGTTCCATCTTTGTTTACATAAATACACATACTAGGTGTGCGTTCATTAGGATTGAACATACTTTTAATCTTAACATCTTCACCTGTAAGTTTATGTTTAAGCTTACAGAAATGCTCAAATATCCATGTTCCAGGAACATCTTTTATATTATGTATAAGATCTTTAGTTTTGAACATACATTAAAGTTTATTACAAAAATAAGGGGAATGTAGAAACATTCCCCTTGTCAATCAGAAAAACTAAACCTTTATATAAATTAAAGACCTCCGAAGTCATCACTAGCTGGTTCAAAACCTGATACAGGTTTGTTAGTTAGTGCTATATAGTGATACTTATTGTTCTTGTCAAACTTGTTAAGCTTGCTTGGATCAGCCGCACAAAACTTATACTTTGGAAGAGACAATATCAAAATAGTTTTACCGTTATATTCTTTCTCAGTACCTACTAAGAAGAAATATAAAGATTGGTTTTTAAGAACATTAGCTGCAGCTTCCACCCACTGTTCAATGGTAGTGATACTACCATCTCCAGATAGAGCATCCACTTCAGTTCTAAGACCAGCTTCATCAGCAATAGTGATGATCTTTCTTAGAATGTCATTCTTGTTAATGTCACTGCTATCATAATCTGCAGTGTAGATGGTTGCACTAACTTTAGCAGACTGGCCTCTAAACTTAGTTCCTTCTTGGTTATTTTTATCCACAGCCCAACCTTCAAAGTTTTCTAGAGCTGGTCCTTCAAGAACCAATTCTAAACATTTCTTTCCTGTAGATGCTGTTCTTACGTTAGCACTATAAATGTGTGCTAATGCCACTCCTGGTTCTAAAGATTTAGAAACGGAGCTACCTTGTTTTACTTCTTGTCCTTTGGTACTAAACATTTTTTTGTGATTTTAATTTATAATAAAAGTTAATTCTCGTAAGCTATAATAGAGTCTCGTACAAGTTTAAGGTCGTTTGGTATTTCTAATGTATCAAACATACCTCTAGGACTCTTACATGTATTCTCACCGTTAGTCTGAGTTTCAAATACATATCTGATTTCTCCCTCTTTGTTTTTCTTGGTCTTACCAAATAGAACAATAGAGAACAAACCTTCTAGGGTAAGCTTTTCATCCACCATCTTACCTATGGTCTTAGCCTTAAACTTACGTTTACCTTCTAAGTCTGTAGACTCTTCAGCATGCGTAAGAAAATAAATCTGTAAGTCTTCTCTTAGATCCTTGGGCATTCTAGCTATACGAGCTAAGTGTGCACCAATCTTAGTGAACTTCTCGTACCCTTTCTCATCAGCTTTATCAAAGAACTCAAAGCTTGACATGTACTGAAAGTCATCTACTACTACTGTCTTAATTTCTGGACGTTTCTCACTAATGTATTTAAGACAAGCTTCTATATTCTCAGGACCAGCTTTGTCATACATATTTCCAGAAGGATTTTCCTTACTCCAGATACTGTACTTCTTACGCCAGCCTTTAAAAGGTAGAGCTTTGTTAGCTACATTAATAATAAATGTTTCTGTAGGATCGAGAGTCTCGATGCTGGTAGATTTACCAGCACCTGACTCTGCAATAATTAAAATACCGTGTGCCATATTACTTGTTGTTTTTTATAAGTTCGTTCAACCAGTTCTTAGCACTTACTGGTTTACCACTATGAATAGCATAGTAGTCTCTGATGGTCATCTCACTATAAGCAGCATCTTCCATAGGAGCTGGAGCTTTGTATCTTTCTACTAAAGGCTGTGTTCCTTTTAGAAAGTTATCACTAGCTGTAACAGCTGATGATTTACTAATAGCTACAGAGTCTGGATTAACCACTCTTAGTTCTTCAACAGGAACAAGATAAGAACCTTTTTCATTCAGTTCATACTCTTCTTCATAACTACCACTAGGAGCCACTCTGTAAACTTTGCGTTCTTCGTCTGCAGGGTCTAGCTGTCTTGTTACTAGTTCAAAGAAGAAACCTTTGTCCTTCTTAAATTCTGAGGCAAAAATGCCTACAACCATTCTAGCTTTCTGATCATAGAATGGCATCTTCATGTTAAAATCTGATCTTTCAATACCAAGATCACTAATAAGTTCTTGGTGAAAACTACGGATAGCTTCTAGCTTATCCTTTTTCCATTGTGCATTAGTAGCATCTACTTTTGCTTGTTGCAAGTTTGTCTGAAACATGTTGTTTGTTTTAAATTGTGAATGTATTGGGTGAAAATGTTAAATGTTTATATCAGCATCTGTGGACTGTAATCTACTTCTACTCCTTGCTACAAAGGTACCTGAGGGGTTACTAGCTATAGGAGGAGGACTTTCAATCATACTCTGTTTCTTAAAGTCTCCTTTCATGTAAATGATATTATCATCATCAGAACCATTTCTAGATTTTAGAATATGACCGAATATATCTTCTTTAGTAGTTTGAAATTGTTTAGGACCATAACATCTGATCTCTGATCTAAATGGTCTAGTAAGAACTAGCACCATATCTGAACCCTGCATAAGAGCATCACCACCAAATATGTCACTACTAGTTGGGTAGTTTTGAATACTACCTGGTGTTTTTCTTCCTGGATCTTCTATATCTCTGTTAAGCTGAGATATCATAAGTACAATAATAGGTAGCTTATTTTTAACCTGCATAAGCATTTCTACAGTGTTATAAAGAGTGTTAATCTTCTCTTTATCTCCTACGTCTTTTTTCATAAGCCAGCTATGATCTATAGTAACAATCATAGGTTTACCACCCATTGCATTATAATAATGATGAATAGCCTTTTCCATGTCTTTATGTGTAAGAGGATTATTAATCTGTAGTCTATGTACACCTTGTCCCTCAAGCCTTTCAGTTTCTTTTACATATTTTTCCATCATCTCTACAGAATAGTCATCTACTGCTTGTCTAGTACTTAACACTATATCATAGTCTAAAGCTGTAAGAGCAGCAAAATCTCTAGATGCAGTTTGTTTTGGAGCCATCTCAAACTGAAATTCTAAAATATTAAAATCTTGTGTGGGATTTAAAATTTTACTCTCTCTTATAATATGAGAAACTAACATTGTCTTACCTGCACCTGGACGTGCTGCTATTGTTAGCATAGCTCCCCACTCAAGACCACCAACACCTGCGTTGTTTAAACTATTCCATGGGGTTTTAAAAGATTTTATCTTACCAGACTTTCTATCTTTTATATATTGAAGACCTTCGTTGAGTATTTCAGAATACTTCTTTGCACCGTAGTGTCTCTCTGCTTGTGACATGTTATTGTGATTTTGCTTTTTGTACTGTAAATGTATATAGTTTTTTTTAAAACACCAAAATTATTTTATCATCTTTGTTCAATTTTGTTTAATTCTGCAGGGTTGTCTAATATAACCTGACATCTACTGGCTAAGTCAGATGTAGAATCTTTAGTCATATTATTAGTTTTACTAATAAAATATAAACTGTTTACCATAAATCTATAATCTTTCTTTTCAAACTCTTGTACATAAATTTGAGTGGCATCCAATACTAGATTCCAATCATACTCTGGATAGTCTTTAAAGAAAACTACAAACTTTTTTTCTATATCATTTTTACCTTGTCTAGCTGCTTTTCCAGAAGGAAGCGTCATAGCAGGCCATAATTTTATGTACTCTTCTACTTTAGCTTTAAAATCTGGACCTAAAACTTCTCTTGTTATAGCTTTCTTACGTTTAACTAAATAAGCTTCAAACTCATTTAATACAGTGGCTCCAAGGTTAGTAAGCTCACCTTGTTCATTAATAAGACATTTAGCTACACATATCATTTTCTCAGCATCCTGATTGATGATACTACTTGGTTTAATGCTGGATCTACAGCAGTCTAAAAAATACATTTGGTTTGGACTAATTCCATGCTTGATCAACGTGCTCCATAATTGATGACTCATACTTTTGTTTTATGTGGTTAGTAATACGTTTAAATTTCTCTCTAAATGCTTCATCTGTTTCATATAAGTTCTTGAAAACCATTACACTGTGTACTACAGTGGTATGGTCTCTACCACCTAGATATCTACCTATAGTGGTCACTTTAAAGTTCATGCTTCTAGCTAAGAAACAAAATACATGTCTTAGCTCTGTTATTTCTCTTATTCTTTCTCTACTGTTTAATGGTATAATCTTATTACGTAATGTAGGCAGAAAGGGTGTAAAGCATTCTTCTAACTGACTCAGACTGAGTAAGTTATAATCATCACTAGCTCTTTCTTTGTTTATAATTACTGTAGGATAGTAATTAAACTTTCTATAAAACCTCTTTACAAAGTGTTTAGTAAACTCTTTTTCTTCTTTTATGTCTCTAGGCATAACTATTTTAAGTTTAAGGGGTGGTTTATATTTTATGAAGTAAAAAAATCGTATATTATATTGTGAACTTCATCACAAAGGGTAACAAATATATGAAAACTAATTAAAAACATCTGTCTAAAAATGACACCTGTGCAAAACTCCCAAAAACATAACATTGGAAATACTGTAAAAGTATATTTATTTCCATCTTTACTTAGTATCTTAGCAATGTTAATCTGGAGAGATGTCTCGGAGCTAAGATCAGATGTTAAAGCTTTATTAGCTCAGTCTAATATAGACAAGACTAAGATTGAAAGTCTTGAGAAAGATGTAAAAATGTTAGAGCAGGCTACGTTTAATAAGAAGTTAGTAGGTAATGTTGAAACAGTAAGGCAGTCATCTTATGATAAGTATTTTAAGCATGAAGAAATCTTTGACATTAAAAAATATATAGAGCATGAATCCTAACTATACAGACATATTTGGTAGACTTAACTACAATGACAGAAGAATAAGAGCTGTTGCTCATACTGTAAATAACCCTTCTTATAAAGTGTATACAGCTTTAGTAAAACCAAATGGTACAAGTGATCCTATAGTAACAGTAATAGAAAATACACTTGGAAATATTGTTTGGACTTATGAGGGTTCTGGTCCATTAATTAAATGTTTTGGAGAGGGGTTATTTACTCCTAATAAAACTTCTGTATTAAATACATCAATTATTTCGTATGGAACTGCGTATCCATTACATATTCAATATGGCTATATTGATACAGATCAAATTTATTTTTTAACTACAAACTATCAAGGATCTAGAATAGATGTTGTTGCTAATACTTCATTTACTATAGAAATAAAAGTATACAATTAAAAACAAACATATATGAACAAGTACGCAAAGTATGCATTAATTGGACTTGGAATAGTAATAGGAGTTATTATTCTTGTAAATGTCCTCACTCCTAAAGTAGTATTACCACAAGACACTAAAGAACTACAAAAGAAAATAGAAGATCTTGAGGCTAATAACTTAGAACTTATTAAAAAACAGATAGAGATAGATAGTCTTACAGCTCAGTATGATGCTAGAATTGAAGATATAGAAAACAGACTTACAGATGTAGGAACATCTAGAGTGGTTATTCAGAAAGTGTACAGTGATAAGATAACTAAGTCTAGAACATCTACCCCATCAGATCTTGATACATTTTTTAAACAACGTTATAACTATTAAACTATGAAAAAACTCTTACTGATTTTATTTTTATTGCCTACCATAGTATTTGGTAGAAAGTTTTATTTCAGTTCTTCTACTGGTAATGACAACTATACATCTACACAAGCTCAGAACCAAGCTACACCATGGCAGACTTTACAAAAACTACAAAGATGTGTAACTAGTGGAGTTAGTACTTTTTTACCTGGTGATACTATAGCATTTAAAAGAGGTGATGTATTTGCCAATGGGTTTGTTAATGGGTTTTCTAGTATGCAATGGGCTAATGATGGTGGTACATATTTTACAGCTCCGTCAGGTACACCTAGTCAACCTATAGTAATTACTAATTATGGTACAGGAAGTTTGCCAAACTGGTTATATCCAAGTGCTACATATCCTGTAAGTACATGGATATCAAGAGAAGGTAGAGGTATAGTATATTTTGCAGGCGTACATGATATCATCATAGATGGTATACAATCTAATGATTATAGAGTACCTGAAACTGATAAAGCTAATCCAGGTTATTCTGGTGGTTGGATATTAGGAGAATGGACACAAGGTACAAGTGGTGGTCTTAAAAATAGTTATGGAGATACTAGTAGAAGAAAATACATGGTCACTAGATTTACAGTGAGAAACTGTGTGTTTAACAATACTATGTATGGTATACAAGGAATGGCTACTGTTGATTCTAAGATAACAAATAACAGGTTCACTAACTTCAAGAGTTCTGCAGATACAGCTGGTACACATGATATTATGGCTGGTGCTATAGAGGGTATTGCAGCTATTAGAACAGAGATTAGTTATAACTATATTAAAGGAGCTTGGGGTAAGAGTGGTAGAATAGGATCTTGTCAAGGTTTAGGTGGTGTAGCTATGGATATATTTAATCTATACAACTCTAAAGTTTGTTATAATACTATTATAGATTGTGGTGGAGCATATGAGATTGGTAACCTTGATAGAAATGATAGTAACTCAGGTTCACAGTATGATACATTTGCTTTTAATAAAATAATAAACTGTGGTCAGTTTGCTTATATTCATGGTAGTGTAGGTGATGCTTTCCAAGGAAATAATCATCATTTATCACATTGGAATAATGTAATTATATCTAATAATAATGATAGACTGAATGGTTTAGGTTTTGGTAAAGATGTATATGGAGATGGACAAGGTTTTAGACCTGGTACAACACAACCTTGGTGGTTCTGTAGAGATATAGCTAATACATTTAATCCTCCAGGCTATCCATTAAGACCCACAGTTAGTACTACAGCAGGTTCTAATGTTATTACAGTGAGTAATGCCACAGGTATATTCGTTGGTTCAGTTTGGTTTACAGATGATGATGATCTTGCTAGTATAGTATATAAAACAGTAACAGTCACTGCTATTAATGGTCTTAGTCTTACACTTAGTGATCCATCTACAAGATCAGAATCAAACTATACATGTTCTGGTATGTCAGGTTTTTATCTTCCTGTATCTAATACAACATGGAGTAATCCTAGTAATCCTGCTTATCAAAACTATGGTGGAACTAGATTTACTATGCAGTATTCAGGGGATGCTACACTATGGGGATCTAACATAGATACAATGATTGACAATAGAAATAATATATTTTATTGGACTACGGGTATACAAGCATTATATGATAGAAATAGATACAAGCGTTCTGCTAATATTTATTATTATTTAGGTGGGGCTAGATATGCATCTGCTGTTGGTGGTACACTTAATTATAGAGGTACTAAAGAAAGAGCTATGACTAGTGGTCTTTTATTTAAAGATACTCTTAATAGTATATATCCAGAGAACTGGGACTTACATTTAAATGACACAAGCTATGCTCGTAATAATGGCGTGGCTATATCAGGTTTTACTACAGACTTTGAGGGTAATAGTATTGTTGGTATTACACCATTTATTGGTTTGTACAAACCATCAACTAGTGTAACATCATTAACAGCCACTGTAACAACAGGAACAATTACATGTTTTAATGGTACAACAAATGTTACAGTTGGTGCTACAGGTGGTGTTCCTCCGTATAATGGAACTGGAACATTTATACAAGCAGCAGGAAGTACGTCTTACAATATAAGTGATGCTGTTGGTTCCACCGCTAATATATCTGTTACTTTGTCACAGCCTACAGATGTAACAGGAACAGTATCTTTCACTCCTATCACTGTTCAAGGTGGGACTACTACTGTGACAGTTAGTGTAACAGGTGGTACAGGAGCTAAGACGTATAGTCTAGATGGTGGAGCTTATCAATCAGGTACATCTTTCACTGGTGTAACTTCTGGTGATCATACTATATCAGCTAAAGATGCTAATGGTTGTACACATGACTTTAACTTTACAGTTACATATATTTCTTCTATTATTAAATCACGTTTAAAATTTAAAAATTAAAATTATGAAAGCAAATTGGAAAACAACAATCGGTGGTATTTTAGCTGCAGTGGGTAGCTACTTAGTAAATTCTCAAACAGGAGTGTTACAAATAGTAGGACAAGTATGTCAAGCTATTGGTTTATTCTTCTTGGGAGCTTCAGCACAAGATGCTAAAACAGTTTAATTAATCTAAAAAAAAAATAAACACATGAAAAAACTATTATTTATTCTTGGTATTCTTTTCTCTTTTGGTGCTTCTGCACAAACTATGGTTTATGACACAACAGTTGTTAAATCTCCCTTAGGAGTAGTTAGAACTGGTGGTGCTGTAAAAGACACTTTGTTTATGCAAGCTGCTACAACATCTGCAAATGGTTATATGACAGCTACAGCTATGACTCAGCTTGCTGCTTTAGTTGGTGGAGCTACAGCTTACCCTGCTGGAAATACACAAACAGGTAGCATCTACACTGTAGTAACTGGTGATTTTAATAAACTAGTTAGTATGACTACTGGTGGTGTCTCTACAATTACTCTTCCTGCAGGTTTACCTGATGGTTGGACTTGTAAGGTGTTACAAGCTGGTGGAACTATTACTTTTGCAGCTGCTAGTGGTGTGACTATTCACAGTGTATTTAATTACAGACGTTCACAAACACAATATGGTGTTATTACAGTTATATGTCAAGGGAGTAATACCTTTAGTTTATCAGGTAATCTTAAACAATAATTTATATGAAAAAATCAACAACTACAATCTTACTATTAGTTTTAGCATTTATTTGTAATGCTCAAAAGAATACTGACACGGTGAGGGATGTTTGCATCCCTTATCCTGTCATTAAAAGTATTCAAACAGATCTTTTAATTGGTGACTCTGCTAAAGCTTTGTTATCTGTTACATCCACTGAATCAGCATTGTTAAAAAGACAAGTGTTTGATCAGATGAATGCTATAGACTTATACAAATCTTCAGAAACTAACTTAAAAGATCAAGTTAAGAACCTTACAGAACAAGTTAATATGTATAAAGGTGCATATGCTCCTTTAGAAAATAACTTTAATATTCTTTCTAAAAAATATAGAAAGAACCAAGTGAAGAATACTCTTTGGGATATTGTTCTAATTGGAGGAGCATTTATTCTTACAGGGGAAATGCTACATTATAGAGATCTCTACATAAAAAAAATGTAATATGAAAAAAGTATTGTACTTATTAAGTTTTGTTATTATTGCTTTTTCTTTTGTACTAAGCAATCCAAACTGTCCTACAGGTTACACTATGGCTCCAACATCTACAGGATCTACAAGAAACTGTACTAATTGTCATGGTGACTATAGTCTTAACTCTGGTGGTGGTAACATCACTCTCACTGGCCTACCTACTACATTCACTGCAGGTGTAGCTTACCCTTTTAGTATTAAGATAGCTCATGGAACAGCTGATAGAAAGGTGTGGGGATATGCTATTAAAGCTGTAGACACAACCACTAACACTGTTGTTGGTACATGGACTAGCACTAACGCTAACAGTTCTATTAAAGGAACAGCTGGTGGTGCAACATATGAATTAAGCCATGCTAATGCTGCTGTTACTACAGTGGCTAATAACTACACATACACAGGACTTACATGGAATGCACCAAGTGTAGCTCCAAGTAAAGTAAAGTTTTATGTTTCTGCAGTGGCTGGTAATAATAATGGTAATGAAGCTCAGGATTATGTATACACTACAACATTTAGTTCTACTAAATATGTAGCTCCTCCTCCAACTGCTACAGTGCCAACTACACAAGTGATTACACAAACTCCAGTTTCTGGACTATGTGACACTTTAAGAACATTCTCTGTTCCTGTAGAAAGTGGTGTTAATTATGCTTGGAGTATATCAGGTACTGGTAATTATATAATCAGTGCAACAAGTGGTCAAGGTACTAATAGTATTACAGCTGCAATTAAAGCTGCAGGTTCTGTATATCTTACATTAAGTAATAATGCAGGAAGTATTCCTACAGTGTCATCAGCTTTTACAAGAGCATTACCTCCTGCTCCAGTTAGTATAGTTGGTTCTGTAGCACCTTGTCCTAATAGTACATTTACATATACAACAAGTGCAGCTATTCCAACTTCTTCTCAAGTGGCTAATAGTGTATTTAGATGGACAGTTCCTGTAGGTAGCACAATTACAGCTGCTAACACAGATAGTTCTTCTGTCACTATAAGATTTGGTTCTACTTTTAGTACAGGAGCTATTACAGTTAAATGTCAAAGTGCTTGTAATATAGTTAGTGCAGCTAAGAGTTTAGCAGTGGCACCATCTAAACCTTTAGATATGTCTTCATCTACAGGATTTTGGAATGGATGTATTGGTAACAGTGCTACATATTCTGTAATCTCTGCTGTTCCAAATGTATCAATTCCTCCGGGGGTAGCTTTTAGATGGACTAAACCAGCTAATACAACATTTACATATGCTAATGCAGATAGTTCTGTTGTAACACTTCAGTTTAACACTGGTTACACAGGTGGTCCTTTAACAGCTAAAGCCACTACATTATGTGGTACACTTAGTACACCAATATCTAAAACACTTACACATATTAATTGTGCATTTGGAACAAGAATAGGTGTAGAAGATTTACAAAAAGACTTAGTTGCTCTCTATCCTATTCCTAATAATGGAAACTTTACACTTAATGTACAAAGTACCATCACTAAGACAGCATATGCTAATGTAAACATTATTGATATGACTGGTAGAACAGTGTATAGTGAAAGAATTAAAAGTGTGGATGGTGTACTCAGCAAAGACTTTAGTTTAAATCTTGAGCGTGGTGTGTATGCTCTCTATTATATTATAAATAACAAACGTACAGTGGTTAAATTTATTGTACAATGAAACTAAAAGAATTTGGAATAAATCTAGCTGACAACATAGCTAGCTTTGTAGGAAGCTGGACATTTATAATTTTACAATCAGTGATACTTATAGTATGGATGCTGATTAATTTAGACAATGTTGTAGATTTTGATCCATATCCTTTTATATTAATGAACTTGTTTCTATCAGCACAAGCAGCTTATGCTACACCTATGATTCTTATGTCAGGTAATAGACAAGCTGAGAAAGATAGAGAACATATGAAAAAAGATCTTGAGGTTGATGAAGATTCTAAAGAGTTATTACAAGCTGTATTAGTTCTTCTTATGAAACTTGAAGAAGATTTAAAGCTTGATAGAAAAGCTATAGAAGATCATAGTAAGATCTTAAAAGAAATTAAAAAATTAAATAAGAAATGAAACTACCCCAAACATATCAATGGCTAGCTTTAGAAGATGCTCCACGGCATCTTCTAAAAGCTATTGAGCTTTATGGTACACAAGAAGTGGTAGGTTCTAAACATAACCCTGTTATACTTGGATGGGCTAAAGAGTTAGGACTTAGTGGTATATATACAGCTGATGAAATTCCATGGTGTGGGTTATACATAGCTGTAGTTATGAAAAGAGCTGAAAGACCTGTGGTTTTAAACCCACTTGGTGCTCTCAACTGGAATAATTTCGGTGTAAAGGTGTCAGCTCCTATGCTTGGTGATGTTGTTACATTCACAAGAAAAGGTGGTGGACACGTTGGGATATATGTAGCAGAAGATGCTACAACATATCATGTACTTGGTGGTAACCAAGATAATAAAGTGTGTATTAAAAGAATTTTAAAGTCTAGACTTTCACAAGCTAGAAGACCAGCTTATAATCTACAACCTGACAATGTTAGAAAAATAATTATTTCTATTGGTGGTGATATATCTGTAAATGAGGCATGATAAAGCATAGACCTGCACATACTAGAGGAAACCCAAGAGCTAGCTGGATTAGTTCTTTTAGAACATTTAGCTTTCCTGGATACTTTGATAGAAAGTATATTCACTTTAGTGATCTGCAAACTATTAATGATGACAGGGTGCAACCAGGTGGTCATGTTCCAATACATGAACACAAGAACATGGAAATCTTTGGGTATGTTGTAGAGGGTGTATGTAGACATACAGATAGTCATGGTGCTGTTTTAGATATACCTGCTGGTGCTGTACAAAGAATGAGTGCTGGTAGTGGTATAAAACATACAGAAGGTAATGCATCAGATACACCTAATAGGTATTTACAGCTGTGGGTAAGACCTAATGTATTAGACACTGAACCAATACATGAGTGGCATCAGTTTACTAGAGAAGATAAACTAAACAAGTTCTGTAACATCACTGAGAAACTACCAATAAAACAAGATGCTAGATTTCTAGCTGGTATTTTTACAGAAGAGTATACGTTTGAAATAGATAATGCACGGAGCTATTATCTATACGTTATATCAGGTGAGCTAACTATTAATGGTTATAAGTTAATAGAAGGAGATGGACTAAGTTTTACAGAAGAAAACAAAATAGAAATAATACCTACAGCAGAATCTGAAATAATTCTGTTTGACTTAAAATAATAATAATGGCAAAATCAGCAGGAGATCTTAGAAAGGTTACATTTGGTAGACGTAAGTCAGGATCTGCTAAGAAGAGCTTTAATAAGCATAACCCTAGACCTAAGAAATACGTAGGACAAGGACGCTAACCCTCTATATATTCCTATATAGTCCTTATATAGGAAAGAGGCCCCTGTATTTCTACAGGGGCTTTATGTTTCCGTTCCCCGTAAACCCTAATCTTTTACAACGTATCCATTCTCATTTACATACTTAATGGTATGTCCGTCAAATACAATAACTTGATCTTTTTCAGAATACTGTTTAATAACATCTTCTTGGAAGTAGTTAAAATTAGCTCCTTGTAGGCCAATGAAGAATGCTTTTTCAGAATATGTATTACAATGATCTTCTGCGTCAGTGAGAACAATAGCATTAACACCATTTCTTTCTATACTTTTGACAGCAGCATCGATGGTTGTACCACCGCTTATGTCTAGCATAGAAATACTAACAGGATCTTTCTTGTACTTCTTTACCCTGTTGTTAAATACATATACATCATTAAGCATGTCCATCTGAGATAGTTTAACTACCATAGATTTACAAAAGTCTAGTCTAGTAATACTATTTCCTTGACTATTTTCAATACCACAACCACTGTCCATAGAACCAGAGATATCTATATAGACATCTATCTTACCTATAGACTTGGTTTCTTTCACTTGTAGATCTTCTGCAAAGATCTTTCTAAGCTTTGGATGTAGTAGTTCATAGTCTTCTAGCCCTGCTATGTTATCTGAGTTAAACAAGTCATCGTATGTAACTTGTTGTCTAGAACTGAAATAACTAGCAGACTTATCCAATAGTTTTTTAAGTTTCTCTTTAACAGATCCCATAGAAAGCTTTATGTTTTCTAGTCTAGAAGTAACTTGTTTGATATAGTTTGGACTAATATCACCTGCAGAACAGTTTTCTCCATGTTCTGTGGCGTTGTCAAACATTTGTTCTTGTATATCTTCATCCATAGCGTCATCCATGTTCTTACAAAGCTCTGTAGCTTTATTAATAGCATCTTCCATAGCTTTCTTAGCTTGTGTACTATTACACATATCATCTACAGCTTCAGCAGCATCTTTAGTATCAAAGTCAGAAGCTCCGTTGAGCCCTTTCTTAATACTTTCAGATGCATCTGGATCTACATAGTCTAGCATAGTCATTCTCATAATGTAGTTTGCTAGAATATTACGAGCAAAGATTGCAGACTTTAGATTAGAACCCTGAGACATAATCTTAGCAACTGGATTATTGGCATTCTCTAAGAACTTAAACTTAGTGTTGTTCTTGTCTGTACGCTCTTCAAACTCCAACTTTTCCATTGGGTTGTTGTACATCTTGAAAATGTCCTTTATCATATGCTTAGGAAACTTTCTGTAGTTATCTAAAAACTTTTGATGAAAAGTTGATGCATCTGGTTTCTTACCATCTGGAATCTTTTTAGTATAGTCTGCAGTTTTTGCAAACTTACTAAACTCCTCTGAAACTAGTTTACCGTCTGTTACATAAGCATCCATGATAGCATCTATCTTATGCTCATCTAACCAATGCATGTGTGGTTTAACTAAATCAGGTTTCTTATAGAAGTTTATCTTACCAAACAAACCACCATCATCTTTTTTATAATAGGTGTCTATCTCACCCTTCTTTACTTTTTCAAGAATTGTATATACATTCCTATATTTTTGAGCCATTTTGGTTTTGTTTAATTTTTTCATTAGCCTGTCTTACGAGATCTTCTAATGAAACACCAGAGAGTGCATTTACACTCCCTGGGTTCATTGGCTTAAGAAAACCTCCTATTGAAAAGATGGTGCATCCTCTAACATAGCATCAAACTCTTCAGACGTTTGATAGTCTTTACGAGCTGGATGGTTCTGTAAAATATACTGCATAGATAGTTCTATCTCTTCCACTTGTCCCATATCCATTACACCTCTTGTAGCATAAGCATTAATCAAGCTTTCTATCTCAGCCACTGCTAGCTCAAGAGCTTCATTATTACTATGAGAATGTAACATCTCCACCTTAGACATCACTGCCTTAACTTCTGCTGACATAAGCTTATTCTGTAGTTCAGAACCTGCTGTCTGGTCAATCATAATCTGAGCAGTCTTTACTAAGGACTTATCTACAGAGATATCCCATATATAGCTTACAGCTCTAGTTAGATTAGGTACAAACGTAAGAGTACGATCTGAACTCTTAGCATAACCCACTTCTAAATACTTCTCAAGCTTTTTAGTTGGAATTTCTACACCAGCAATCTCTGCCTTGTTAGGAATACCAATCTTAAAGTTCTCTTTGTAGTTACGTGCACCCTTCTCATAATACTTAGCCATCTCACCTGCAGATACACGGTTAACCGTCATCTTTAGCATAAATCTATCCCAGAAAGGACTGTTAGCCTCTTCTTTAGGGATTTCATTACAAGTGGCTACAAACAGCTTCCATTTACATGGAATCTTATGCTTACCGTTAAACAAGAACTTCTCGTTCATAACACCTAGCATTGCATTTCTAATAGCTGAACTAGCTTTGTCCACCTCGTTGATAACTACTATCTCTGCATCTGCAATAGGAGTGTTAAGATCATACTTGTTATCTGTAAATAACCTTTCAAGATCTGGCATACCCTTGATCTCTGATGCTTTAGTACCCTCGTCAGTCTCTAGAACATAAATCTTGTTCATGAAATCTTGTTCTGTCATCTTACCGTCCTTGTTCAACCATGCCTTAGCATAGTCTATAATAGTTTTTGTCTTTGCTACACCTGGCTCACCTACTAACAATAGTGGTAATCCTGTAGCTTCTGCTAACGCTAGCATCTTAAATACTTCTTCCTTATTGATCAAGGAAGTTTCAATACTACGAACCTCTTGTGTCGTTTTTCTCGTAATGGTTTTGGTTGCTGTAGCCATTGTAATGGGTTTTGGTTGTTGGGGTTTTGTAATTGGTTCTTCTACTAGTTCAAATGTGTGTTCTGCTATCATACCATCATAAAAGCTATGAGCATTGCTGATTGGTTTACTGTTTCCTATAGGTGGTGCCACTTCATATCCTGGATATCCACCATAGTTTCCTTTTCTTATAATAACTACTTCTTTATCAAAATCTTCTGGACCACATCCTGATCCAGATTCTACTACTTTTACTTTATCTCCAATTTGGAATTTATAATTAAAACCTGATCCTAATGGTCTAGTTGGTATTGGTGGTTTTACACCAGCTGCAGATACCCATCTTTTAACACCATTACTATTTTGTGTTACTACCCATTGTCCACCATTATTACCTGTCATTTTTGTACCTGGAGGATATAATGTAGCACTTTGTGAAGGACTAGGTCTTGTTGTTTTACTTGCCATATTATTAGAGGTTTGCGAAGATGTCTGCTGCTTCATTTGAACCCACCTTTGTAGGCTCACATACCAAATCCAATTTTGGTTGTTCCATATCACTACTTGTCCTTGTAGCTGAGGATTCTGTGGAGGAGCTATTTTCATTCTTAGTGTCGTCTATAATGTTAAAGATTGTAATAGTAGTCTCAGCATCTTTAAGAGATGGGTGCTTTCTAATAGCCATAATCTGTGGAGCATTAGCACCATACTTAGTTTCTATAGAACCATAGCCAAGATCATCTTTCTTGAACCATGTTAAACCTGTGTTTAGGTCATTAATAATCTGAGAGACCGTTAAATCTACTTTGTTGATAGCCATTACCAGGTAATTTTAAATGATGGACCGTTCTGTCCGTTAATAATTTTGTTTACTTCATTGAACATGTTACCACTGTCCCATGGTTGCTTAGTATAACTAGCATACGCTGGATGTGTGGTCTTAATGATATGATGATGTTCTCCAATCATACCCTCTAGTTCTTGTGCTTGTTTTCCCATTAGGACAAAGATTAGTCCTGTGTCTGTAAAGTTTAATATATCTAAGGTGTACATAATAAACTCATGCCATACAGCATAGTGAGATCCTACTTTGTCCACTTGACATGTTAGAGCTGTGTTTAATAATAACACACCCTGGTTTGCCCAACGTGTAAGATCTACATCATGCTCCCGTGGAGGGAACTCAGAAGTATACACTGTATTATCTATGTTCTCAAGCATTTTAGCAAGACTTGGTTGTGCCTTACCTGTATTACTACAAGAGAAAGCTAAACCATCAGCTACACCAAAATGTGGATAGGGGTCTTGTCCTATCATGATAACTTTTAGTTTATCATGTGGACACTCTTCAAATGCTCTAAACACTTGTTTAAGAGGAGGAGTAAAACGTTTACCGTCTTCTCTTAGTTTATATAATGTTTCTAGGATTTTATCAAAGTCAGAGCTTTGAACAAAACCCTTAAGCTTACTAGCCCAACCTGATGGTTGTAAACGTTCTACTAGCTTTAGTTTTACGTCTTCTAAATTTATTTGGTCTGTCACAATTTTACAGTTAAATTTGTTACAAAAATATACCACATGGAAAAAGTAAAGATGATTAAACATGATGCTGTAATAGACATCAAGATTGGTACAGGTTTTCTTCAGAAATTGCAGAAGATGTTGTTGTACATGACAATGGATCTTACACCTGAAGATATGGAACTGTATAAAAAGCTTAACGAAAAAAATGAAGAGCTTACAGAACCATGGATGGAACATCTTACTACCCTATCTATTCTTCTTAAAGAGATAGAAACTAAAGCAGAAGAGCAAGGTTTCACTTATGAAGGAGATATATCGGATACAATCATCCCAAGGGAAAGTTAATCTGCTCACCAATTTCAATAGCTGCTTGTATAGCCAGAGATAGTTCTTCTCTAGAACATTCTCCAAAGCTTTTAGCCAAGAAGTATTCTCTACCAGACACTTCTCTTGCTATACAAAGTCCAGCTCTGTCTTTTATCAGCAGCTTCATGTTCTCTGCTGTCTCACCAATATGTGTGGCTAGTTGTTTAATCATAGCGTGAAGCTTAGCTAACTGTGGTAGCGTACCATCATCATGTTGTACTTCGTAGAAAAACTCTACAATAGCTCCATCTTCTAAATGAGAAACAAACTGTTCGTACTGTTTCATACTACCTATTGTCAAAGGTTTTAATAAACCTCTTTCCTTTCTATATTTACCTGATAGTATCATCTATATCAAAATATTTAATTTTCTTCTGATCAAAGTCTTTAAGAGCTTCTGTCACCCATCTATCATCTACAGTGTCTCTATAACAAAGTATATGCACTATAGCTGTTTCTGTAGGGTTAAGTCTAAGTAGTCTACCAATACGCTGAGAGCTTTTACGCTCATTACCATATGCATGCATAATTATACCTGCTCTAAGCTCTGGTATATTTACACCTTCGTTGAGCTGTAGTACACAAGATAGTTTATCTATCTTACCATGCTTGAACATATCTAAGTTCTCTTCAGACTCTGGATTATTAGAATGATAGGAGTGACTACACATGTAGTCTGCTTGGTCTTGTGTATTACAAAACACTATGCATTTGTCTTCTATATCTTCTAACAGTTTCTTGGTGTAATCTTCTTTAGTCTTAAAGCCCATAATAGCTTTCATACGCATGATAGATGCTATCTGCTCTTGCTTTTTAGTATTAGCCTGCATTATCCTTTGTGTCCAATAAGCATAGTTCTTAGATTCTGATGTCCAGAAGTCTTTATCTTTAAGCTTTACATGTAATGTATTAGCATGAGATAACGGCATCCTGTGTACGATGATTCTATAATCATTTAATATGTCATCATCTACAGCATCATCTGTAATATACTTATAAACTATAGGACAATACTTAGCTACTAAAATTCCTTTCTCTGAATTATTATGTCGTGGTGGCGTACCCGTTAGTCCTAGTATTCTACCTCTGTAGTTCTCAAGAAATACAAGAGAACTAGATAGTAAACTATGACACTCGTCTAATACAACTACATCATAAGCGTGTGGGTTTTGTTTATATAAAGAGAGATAAGTGGTAAACTCTATATTAGTAATGTCTATATTGAACTTTTCAGCATCATCTGTCCAAGATTTAAATATAGAGAGCTTGGGTGCTACAACTAGCACCCTAAGCATCCCCATATTTTGTCCCTGTAACCTATTAATATACTTAAGTCCAATAAGAGTTTTACCAACACCCATACTTACTCCCAAACCACAGCGTTTATGCTTCTGTGTTATTTCCAGAGCTTCTTTCTGGATGTCATCTCTTTTACTCATTTTATAAAGTGTCTTAAGTGTAATAACCAATTTATAAAAAGTAGAAAGGCTATAACTGAATATGCAGTTATTAAACTTATTATAATGTAAATTATAATAACTAACCTATTATACTTTTTCATTAGTCAAATACACGTTGTACTGTGTTATCAAATGGGTTAAACTCCACCTGATTGTATGATCTGTATTTACCTTTAGGAAACACCATCTTATCATGTTCATCATGTGTAAGAATACCCATGTCTTTCAGCATAAAAGTTATGCTGTCTGTAGTTTGAGAATACTGCATGTCTTTCTTAGACTCTAGAATATGCTTGTGTCCGATGATTTCTCCCTCACCTAACACAATACGTTTTGCTTTTTGCATGTTATTTTATTTTTTTTATTTGTTTAAAAATATCTATTAGTCCATATACACAAACTGAATAAAGAACTAATATTATTACACCTGCTAAAATTTGCATAACTTTTAGTTTTCATTAACATCAGACCAATGTTCTAAGTCATAAGTTTCATATAAGTTTTCTAGCATTTCCTCAAGTTTATCATTAGCTTGATCTATTGGATTATAAGCTAAACCTGCTTTAAATGCAGCTTCTGCTAAGTTTTCACAACTATCAATATTACCTATTCTAGATACTGCTGAATTTAATTGATGTTTAATCTTAGCTAAATCTGTATATAATGCTTCTATCTCTTTTATTCTTGCTATTTCAAGAACTTTAAGATCTACTGCAGCTTGGTTAATTTCTTTTTTAACTACTGCTTCTTCTGTTTTAATTTTTGGTTTTCTACCTCTAGGCATAATTTTTATTTTTTAAGTTTCTGAATACATTAGTGATAAATATTGTTCTTTAGAAAGATGATATGGATTAAAAGTAGATACTGTAGCTTTAGCTTTATCTTTCATTTTAGCTACAATTATATCACCTTGTCTATATATCTTTTCTACGTTCTCTTCTGGTACATCTATTCTAACAGTCCAAGCTATAGCTCTGATAGCATCTGCTCTAGCTTCATTATCTTGATCACCTGCCCACCATGTACTACCTAATGCTGCTTCTCTTGGTACATACAACCAATATTCTCTATTAGTAGTAGTACACCAACATCTAACTGCATAAATATGTTCTCTAGGTTCATTACCCCATCTGTCTGTTTTAAACATCTTTTTAGCATCTAGTTCATATAGTTCATACACATCTTCAAACGTATATGTATACTCATTAAGCTCATCATCCCATCTTGTTCTATTCTTATCTATCACTTGTTTGTCTAGAAGTTTAGGATCAAGACTCTTAAATAGTTTTTCTATACCAATAGCATCAAAGAACACTCTTCTGTCTTCTGTATTTTCTTGTTGAAGAGCTTCTTCTACTGTGACAGGTTCTATTCTGTTCCAGCATTCTTCTACAAACAATCCAAAGTCTTGTAACTGGTCGTGTGTAATAACATCTTTAAAGAAGTCTCTAATATCATCTTGATACTTGGTCTTCCAAAGTCTTAGTGCTGCTGTAAGATGGTATCCATCTCTACCGTTAACTACATATTTATAATTTGCATAACTACTCTGCATGTTCTTCTTCGTTTAATTGTTCGTCAATAGCGGTTACTGTTTCTTCATCTAGTTCTAATACTATACCTCTTTCTTCATTGGTCATTACTTGTATGTCCACTTGTTTTATGTAGAAAAGTAAATCATCACCAGACTCTACAGCATCAGCTCTTTCTAATATCCAGCTGTCTGTACAACTGCTAAATTCATAACCTTCACTAGACTTATAATTAGCAAAAAGATCAGTAAAATCTTTTCCTAAATCTGTCTCTAAGTTACTACAAAATTCTGTATGTTCATCAGTTAGAAAGCCATTTTTTACAAGTAATCTTACAGACATTTGTGGCTCATCATCATAGTTAGCTTCTACTTCTACATGTAATGTATCAAACCATAATTTTTTAGGAACTCTAACAGTAAAGTCTACATCTAACACTTCACTAGTATCTTCTCCGTAGAAGTCTGTACCCTCAAAAGCATTCTTCTTTGGATCATATATAGCTTCACCGCTAGCATTAAACTCTCCTGCCCATGAACCATAGTTAAGAGTGTTGTCTATTCTTTGTAACAAACAGTCTGCATACTCATTGTCTATAGTTTCACCATCTATCTCAAAATAACACCAGCCACTATCTCCACCACCTTCCCATTTCATTTTAATTTCTCCACCTTCATCAGTTTTTTCTTTTAGCCAAGCTAAGATTGATTTTTTCATGTTATTTAGTTTTTAAATGTTGAGGTTTCTTTTTTCTCCAAATATATTTTGTTATTAAAACAAATAAAATTAATTGTAAAGGCCACACCCAAACTCCTAACAAGGCTGCAATAGCATCTGATGTTTTAGGTTGGGTTTTCCATTTTGAGTATCTATAATACCATATATTAAATATGGATACAAGAAGACCAATAAGATAATAAAATAGTATTATTATAAAATAATAAGTTATTGTTATAAATTCTTTTTCCATGTTTAAATGTTTACTGTGTAATCTAATTTTTCTTCTCTAATTTCTTTTAATACTTTTCTACCTTCTCCAGGCTTATACATCCAACCAGCCTGGTTCATTTCTTTTAGGTAGTCTGCTATAGTGGGAATAAATCCCACATCTTCCATAACGTGTTGTTCTCCTATAGCTCTTACTGGTACCATTTTACCATCAGAGTTGGTTATATATGTACCAAACTGTTGTTCTAGCCAAAAAATACCCTCAGAGTGGTGTCTGAGGGCTCTATGACGCATGTCTGGAAAGTGTGCTTTAGTTTCATCAAACCAGTTATGTAATTTTATATAATCTTCTATACTACCTCCATGTTTCTTTTTACTAGAGATAGCGTGGTGTAAGGGATGGCTCATTATTCATAAAGTTTTAATAATGGATATTCTTTGTTCCATCTGTTTACTAAGTCTTTCCAATAGCCTCTTTCACTACCATATCTCTGAATAACTTCTACAAGTTCGGGATATCCTTTAGCAATCTTGGCTTGATTATGTACATCTCCTTTAAAGATGACATTTATAAGAGAGGTCATAAATGAACCTTCTTTACCTAATTTAAAAAAGCAGAATATTTCTTCTGCATCTGTAATTTTAGTTATTGTTTCCATTATGTAAGTGTTTTTATGTATATGCCTAATGCATTTAATAGTTTAATTTTATACTCTGCATCTGTAGGGGCATCTAGTATAATTTCTCTAAGAGCATGAAAAGCTTCATCTCTTTTATCAACTGGGGGTGTTGTCTGTTTCTGTTCCATTTTCGTTTGGTTTACAAGTTTCACAATATTGTGCTGGTAGCATGTTTTCATCTTCTGATAGAACTAAGAATAGCTCATCATTAGTTAAGTCTGCTCCTGTCTTAATTATCTTATGACAATAAGAACATAGTACGGCTAGGTTGCCATTATTAAATTTTACTGTAGCTTTCATAAATTACAATGGTTACAATATTCTTGTTTTATATATTGATGTATAGCAGAATCCTTAACATAGACTATTCTATGTATAAACACCATGTACCAACATATTATTTTATTTCTTATTTTCAACTAGACGTAGTATTAGTAGTATGAAAAATATTCCAGCTATAAAATAAGGTACTCTTGTAAGTCCCTCATCTAAGTGGTAAAAGTCATTGTCTTCTGTAATTCTAAGAAATATTAATAGATGTTTCATAGGTTATATGTCAGGTTTAAGCTGATGTTAAAGATATAAAAAATCAGTCAGGGTGGGATTTTCACCCACACACTCTCTGCTACAAGCAAAGGCTCTAAGAGTTGGAGCTACCTGACTAATAAGATTTTGCATGAATTTTTACTAAAACTACATGCAGTTTTGTCGCAAATATCTACTAAATTTGTGACCAATTTCCTTAAATTAGTAACAGATTTGTCAAGTTTTTGTTACAGTTTACTTGACATCTTTATCTGGTTGTTCCCAATACCTACAGTAGAAATGTTCTCCTAGTTCATCTATTAATTCTTGAGGATAACCTTCTTCTACTAACCAAGTTAGAGAGTCATATCTTCTATCTTCAGGAATAGGTTTAGGAAACCCATATTTCCACCCTGATGGTGGGTCACATATTAGTGCCATAATGGAAAATTTTCTATGTTTTTAGTGTTATAGTGGAAAATATTCTACTATTTCATTATTTTGTCTATAATTTTTAATATAATAAGAGTTATAACAAACCCTGCTGTAAACTGTATCATTCCAGATACAGAATCATTTACTGCATAGTGTAGTATTGCTAATCCTATTATAAAGAATACTAGAAAAAGAGATAGATTAAAACATCCATCCTTCTGTTGCTGTTTATTTAGTGGTAGATCTCTCATAACTTAATTATTTACTATTTTTTGCCAAATCTTTTTTACAACATACTTAACTGTTTCCCAAAGTATTATTGTTATAACTAATGTTTTTTTCATTGTTTACTTTTTAATTGTTCTCTATACCATTTAATTGCTGCTACCCAAGCAAGTCTTGCAGAATCTCCTGTATATCTTTCCCAAGCAACATCCTCTATTTCTTCATCTGATATTTCTGTGGTATCAGTACAATGGTTTAATAGCACATCCAATGCTTCAGTCAACTCTTTTGGTTCACTCATTACTATATCAGCACCTAATCTCCATTGCTGATGTATCTTTAAGATACTTATTGCTTCTGATATTATCATAATTAATCTTTTTTAGCTTGTTTTAATTGTTCTCTATACCAAAATGCACCTTGTTCAAAATGCAGTAATGGTGGTCCATAAATAACACTGTTGTCATAATCTCTTGCTGCTTTCTCTATTTCTTCATCTGATATTTCTTGTTGGTGAACTTCTACCATTTTGCTGATGTCAGAAATATGGTTATTACTTTCATTACTTACAAAAGTTTTATGATAATATTGTTCTCCCAATGTAGGATATTCATTACTAGAATAAGAAAAATTGGAATCAACAGCATCTATTATCTCTTGCTTGTGCATTTCTTTGGCTTGGTTAAGTATTTCAAAATTCTTTTCTTGGAAACCTCTTTCCATTAATTGTTCTATTAACCATTCTATTGATGTCATATGTTTACTTTTTTAGGTTGTTTACGTTTACGTAAACTGTTGTTTATTATCTACAAAATAGGTTAAAATGTAGGTAAATATCATCACAAAAAGCTATTTTACTGTTTTCTGGTGGGATTTACCAACTCTAATACAATCTAGATTTCTAGTAAGTATATCTACACCTTTTAATGCTGCTAAATACTTTTTAATAGCTTCTACTGTTACATTGTTACCACCTTCACATAATGAAATAGTACTTCTATGAAGTCCAGATTTTTTTGCAAGTTCCTCTTGTGTAAGTTTTCTAGACATTCTTTCAGTTTTTAGTATATTACCTATGTTAAGCACTAAACTTACTAGAGAATTAAACTTAGCATCATCATCCTGAGTTCTTACTTTATTAATAGTTTCAGGTAGTGATTGAATATTAAAAAGTTCTGGATTTAAATCATAATGATAGTCTATCCAGAACTTCTCTCTTTCTGTTAAATTTTCTAATAATATATCTCTTTCTATAACATCAACAGCTGGTACCAAACCTAAACTTTCAAGCTGGTTTACCCAATCGTTAACAGTTTTACTATGAGATTTTGTTAAGTGTTTAAGAGGTCTTTCATAACCTACTGTAGTCTTACCAATGTAATAGTATACATCATTTCTAGGGTCTCTGAGACCATAAATTAAATTTGTCTTCATAATACAATGTACAATATATCCATCATTATACCAAATATTTTGAAGTTTTTAACTTAATGTATGGTTTTTAAGACATTTACAATATTGCATACTACAATATGCTTTTAAGCATAATGGGTCATTAATGCTACATATAACATACATTATAACTAGTAATATAATACCTATTATGCCCTGTTTTGTGTGTTTTATGACACATTATAGGGTGTTTAAGTAATATATTACTGAAGTCTAGACTCTGAAAACCCAAGATCTTTAGCTGCATCTGGGTTAAGCTCAATCCATGAATGGCACGACCTACATACAGCAAGCCATGTGTTCATGTTTAGATAGTTGTCTCCTATACGGCCAGCTTTATGGTGTACGTCATTACTTAAACCTGTACAGCCAGGCATTCTTGCTTGACAGTTAGTATGTAATGTTAAGAATGCTAGTCTTTTCTTAGAATACTCATCCATAGCCACCTGCCTCTTTTCAGAGACAGGAGCTATAGATTTAGGCTTTTCTATTTTGTACCAGCATTCTTTACAATACTTATCTTTCTTGTCAGACTTCCATATGTGTTTTAGACTTTGGCAGCCCCGACACATCTTTAGTTTCTGCTGCATCTGTTTTCTTTTTTCTAATGATTAATCCGTCCTTTACAGACTTACCCAATATACTAACAGGTTGTCTGATAGTATCTAGTTCTAAGGGTCCGTCTTTTAAAAGTTCTGCTAGAAGAAGACGATCTAAGTCATCTTCAGGTGATAGTATTAGCTGTACAGTTCCATTGGTAACAAATATGTGTTCCATGTTTAGGTTTTAAGTTAGTTGATAAAAATTGTTCGGTAGGAAGCCATATTCCATAAGCTTGTTAGCTATGGCTTCTCTGGTTATTCCGAGATCTTTAAACGTAGTGTTAACGGTTAGGTTATCATCATAACCTTTTACAGCTGTCATCTGCTTTATAATAGGAGAGTTAGGAAATAGCTTTATAAGTAAGCTATCTATCTTCTCATTTATAAGTTCTTGCTTCCAGCGGTTCAGTATGCGGTGAGCTTTGGTGTATGTAACAGTGATGTTAAACTTACTAGTTTTAGACATCTGCTGTATTTCTTCCTTTGTATATGCAGAAAAGCCATATACAATCTTGTTATACATTTCTTGTTGTAATAACGTAAAATGTTTAGTTTCAGTATGTTGGTACTTACTTGTACCCTCCACCTGAATTTTATTAATAAAGCTATATCTACTCTCATAGTGAGTAAACATATGCTTGTTAACATCTCCATAAGATATAATTATACCTTTAGAGTTAGCACTAACTGTTTTGTTAGAGTTCATGATTTAATATTTAGTTGTTAAAGATAATACTAATTTCTATAAATAAAAAAGGGCTCGGTTTCCCAAGCCCTTTTTTAACCTAAAACATAACCATCCTAGAGAGTAACTGGTTCTTTATCAGAAGTTAAGTTAACCATAGCTCTTTGTGCAGCTTGTACTTCTCTAATTTCTTCAGAGTTATTATGAGTAATTAACTCATCAAACGCATTAAGATTAGAAGTAAAGAATGTCTGCCTGTAGATAGGCTGATCATCTATACGACATATAACACCAGTATCACCAGCAATCTTCAGATCTCTATCTGGATTAACAGGATTAAATGGTTCTAAACTCTCGCGTACTACAATCTTACCAGGAATCTGTGTTCCTTCTTTGTAACCTGTACCCATTAAATCTTCCACCTTACCTTTGATAAGAGCGGATCTCTTTACATTACGTAACCAACCTTCATCATTAATTTGTGTAGTTGTTTGTTCTACACGTAAATACCCATACTCTGGGTTGTTTGTAGAAACGCCTATTACGTTTCCGTTCTTGTCAGCAGCAACTGTTACTTTTTCGTTCATGCTTTTTGTTTTTTGTTATAAATAAAAATCCCCAGGTTTATACCCAGGGAATGACTACACACATTGAAAACTATTATTCAGGTTCTATATCAGCATCTAAATCCATAAGCTTGTCTATTTCTGGTATGTCTGTGATATCTGGTAGTATATACTCATCATCGATAACACTGCTTGGCCTATTTAATATAGACCCGTGCCATGGGTTCTCCACTACATCACCATAGTTATAAGCTATCAGATACTCCAGTTCTTCATCCGACATTTCTATAAACTGTTCTGTGCTTATCTCTATACATTTACCGTTTGGTAACTGATAAATCATTGATAAACATTATGTTGTTATAAAAATAACAATATAATATTGAATAAACTAATAGTTTATACAGAATAGGTGGATAATAGAGCTATAATTAAGCGTCTAATGGTGGTTTTGGATAACCTGTGCTTTTTTTAGCTTTTGGTTTCTTTTCACCACTCATTTGCTGTTCTTTAAGTTTCTTTTTCCAATAGGCATTAGTAGTATTAATATGCTCTTGCTTTTCTGCAAGTTTGCCACTACATTCTTCTAATGCTGTTTTAAGACTTTCAACTTCTTGTTGTAAAGCTTTACTTTTTCCAAAAAGGTTTAATAAACTCATTTTATATATTTTTAAATGTTCTAAATAACCCAGTAAACCTGCCTCCAGCAGCTCCACCTTGGTTTAAATCTTCATCTAATTCTAAAGTTACATTATCTACAATATCTCCATCTTTAGTAACTTGTTTACCGTTTCTGTGAATGTTGTATATAATAGTTTCAGTAGTATCTTCTGTTTCCATACTCACTATAACCACTTCTTTCTTAATAGGTATAGCTTTCCAGTTTTGTTTATCTACATCAAAGTCTGCACCAGCTATTCTCACCCAAGCTTCTGCTGCCCATGTTATACAATAAGGCTTGAACTTTTGTTTCATAGCTTTAAATGCTGGTGGAAGCTCTTCATTAACAAACCTATCTTTAGAATCTTCAGATTCCATATAATGAGGTGGTATAAGCATATGAACAAGAGCTGGTTTTTTAGAATCTTTAGTATCTATATGATCTGCAAACACTGTTATGTGTGCAGGTATGCTACCTATTTCAGACATCATACCTGTAAGATGATCTATGTAGTTTTCTTTTAAACTACTGTATTCTTCTTTTGTCATTAAAATAAGTTTTGAATTTTATCAGTTAAATTATCCCACTGATCTGCTAAAAAGTTTAATACAGTGTCAATTGTTTTATCAAACCAACTATCTCGGGTTTCTGTTATGGGTCCACTAGTTATACTACTATGAATTGCCACATAAAACATACCAAAAGCTATTAAAAATGTAAATAAATAAACTTTAAATTCAGTTTTAATAGTATCATATTTATGATATTCTTTTGGTTCCATTTCTATATCAAGTATACCATTTTTTATAATCTGAAATGTAGTAAGTTTTTTACTTTTAGGACCTTCTGTATTAATCTTTGGTAATTCTTTTCTATAAATTTTATTAGGGTCTGGTTTCTTTAAAAAGGTCATACACTACTTTTTTTAATTAATTCATCTATAAAGTTTTCTACTTCTAGACGTTGTTGCTCATCCAAATGTATAAGCTTATCATTGATAGCTTCTATCATGAATGAGTCTCTAAGTTCTTGTTTAAATACCTCTCTGTTTTCAGGTGTAAGTCTATCACGCATACTATGTATAATAAAATCACATTTGTTAATATAGTTATTAAACAGGTCTTTAACGGTTCCTTTGGTTTCTCTTTTAACATCTTCTAAATACTCTCTAGCTATGTTTATATGATGTAAACTTTTAGCTAGAGAGTATGTAGTGTCCACAAAGTTTTCTTTTTCCATTATTTAGTTTTTACATAAACCTTCATAACATCGTTTCTGTATCCAACTTCTATACTTAGATTTTCACCTATATAGAAAGACTCATCATCATTTATTATTTCTATGCTTGTAGCATTAATGTGTGACTTTTCTATTTCAGGTTCTGGAAAACTAGAACGTGCTATTTTTACACAATATAGTTTAAACTCTACTAAATAACAAAGACTATATTGTACAGAATATTCTTTAAACTTATCAAATACACCCATTTGATCTTGTTGTTCAGGATGTATAGGAAAAGATCTTTCTTGACCTTCTTGTGTAACTAACCATTCTGTTTGGTTATATTTTAGATTTCCATTCATTTGATTGTTTTTTTAGGTGTTTTACTAATAACGTTGCACATATTACAGATGCTGTAGATGTACATGATGCTAAGATTAATAATGTCATTTTCTATAATTTTTTAAAGATGGTTGGGAATATTTCCATGTGCTATATTTCATAGCTCTGTTTATTTCTCGTCTAGTGGGTGTCTTACAAATTGTCCTACGAGTAGAACAACTTGCAAGCACCACAAGCAATATAAGAGCTATCCTCATATGCTTTTAATAAAAGTTGTTTCTAAAATGTCACCCTTGTACAAACCATACTTTTCTTGAGAGTTTATAAATGATAGCATAGCAAATAGTTCTGCCATCTCAGCATAATCCATAGCTTTACTAAACTTTGGATTAACTACATAACCATCACCATCATCAGTGACAGTCATAATCTTTTCTCCTCTTCTGTTTTCATTCCAATAATGGTTCATACTATAAGACATAGTATACACTATTCCTGCATCTGTAATTTCTACAGATACATCATAATCATGACTGTAACCATCACCAGCTGTATCTACAATTTGAAATGTTCTTTTGTTCATGTTTTAAATTTAGATTGTTTCTAATTCTGTTTGTTTTAATAACTCGTCCATACTAAAGTCTGTATCATTACAGTCTTTAATAAGTTCTATGAGCTTTTCTAAGTTTTCTTGTGTAAACGCAAACCTATGAGCAAGAAAATACTCATACGGATGACAAGACTCATCAAGTTCTATCTCTGCTAAATGGAACGCTAATTGTTTTTGTGGCAGTACAGTGACAGTGTATATCACTGTGTATGGCTCACCTTTTTTAACCCATTTGTTAGCAGGTATTTCCTTGGGTCTGTCTTTATCATTTATACATATGCATTCTACCATATAACAAAGTTAATACATCCGAGGGACATACTTTCTAATTTAGAGATACCATTGATCCCATAGCTACTTACATTTTCTCAGTTCCCAGGCCCTATCTGTCATGCGGGTTGATACTTATGTGTTCACCGTACATACTTGGATCCCACTTCTATACTCGTATGGCTCCTCAGATCGTATATTATTTTAATAAAATGGTTTTAAATGATTGACCAGCTCCTCTTCGTTCACGAGATATTATCCCTTTCTTAAGAAGCTGGTCAAGTATTCTTTTAACAGTGCTATGTCCTACATCACATTCCACTGCTATCCTACTAACGCTAACGTGTAATTCGTTATTTATATCTGCATACGTACATAAGTATGCATAGATGGCCTTTTGGCCGAAGTTTAAAGAAGGGTCTATTATAATGTTCTTATTAACAATACCATAAGCATTACTAATACGTGGATTTTGTTTCATTGTTGTTTTGTCTTGTGTACAACAAATATAAACTATTCCATTATATCAGCAATAAGCTCCATGTATTTGTCAAAATTGTACCCACTCTTTTTAACCATCTTAACTCTTTTTACAAGATTAGTTGGTGCTAAACTTCTCACTTCATCAGCCTCATCCATATCTAATTCTTTAAGTCCTGCTAATAGCTCCAAAAGCTTCATCTTAGTTCTTGCCTCTTTAGTTGTATCATCACTAAGAATCTTATAATGTGCAAGAGCTTTATGAGCTAAATCATGTGTGTTATTAAACGTTAACAACATATAATCATACTCTTGCTCATTAGCTAAGGCTATAGCTTTCTCTAGTATCCCAGTAACAGTGGTTAACTGTGCAGGAACATCATCCTTGTTATCAAATAACTCTTCTTTTACAAGAGTGTTACTGAATGTAGAGAAAAATATCTTCTCTCTAACATTGTCTTTTACTTCATCTGATAAACACAATGCTTTATGCATCTGTTCTTCTTCATGCTTAAATTTTAGCATAATTGTAAATTTTTAAGTGTATAAAAAAATACAGGGCTTAACCCACCCTGCATGTATTACTACTAGTCACTGCAGCAGCTCTAAGGCTCCACATATGGTAGATACAGGACAAAGTCCCAACGTAACAAGGGTGTAATAGGCTGATCACAATTACAGGTTATGTTTTCATCCCTGATTAGTCTAGAATCTTGTCTAGACACACGTTCATGGTTGATCAGTGTCCTGAGTTGGATTGGTTAGAGCAAGAACGTGCCCCTTATTCCTACACTACTCGCGATAATGTAGGTACTAGCTTATGCTAGCCTCACCTATTTTAAAACTTGATGTTTAGAAACATCTGTCCGTTTTCATTTGTAATGTTCCAGTTGTTTACTGGAATTTTAAATTCATTCTTTGATATTTTTGCTACAGAACTATCTTTTACAAGATCTGCTTTAGGCATAACTGTTTTATTTCTTGGAGGTTTTGCATTTCCAATGTTTAATTTCTTTCTAAACTCATAAACTTTTAATCCTGCAGAATGAAAAGATCTATTATAGTCTTTACAAAACTGTTCAAGTAATTTTTTATTAACAGGAGCTTCTGATACAGCAAGCTGATGTAATGCATTAAGTTCTTCTCTAGTGTAAAATCTTAGTCCTTTTGACATGGTTTTTTAATTTAAATGTTTTTAAAAATTGGGTTTAATTAACACCATAGGTGTTGTATCATGATACTGATAGACAGTATATGATAAATCTTCAAAATGCAGTATATGCATTTTGTAGTTGTTTGTAACCTGTACATTTAGTTGTATGTACGGTTTAAGATTGCTTACTAGTTTACAAAACTTCTTTAATGTAGGCATTAAACCTATTTTTCTTAAAGCAAGTGTAACAATAGCATTCTTCTTGAATCTTTGTATATGGGGTGCTGCATTCTTAATAGTACAACAAAAGTCAAGATCGTACAATACATCCTGATATAAATCAGCAGTGTATATATCTTGATACTTTACAACAGTTTTGATAGGTGGTTTAAAGTCTGCCATTTGGTAAATGAGATTAACATAGTCTCTTTCATACACTTCGGCATGTTTTATACCTTTACTCTTAACAAAAGAAAGATAATCAGTAATGTTTGGACCAGCCAAACCAATTAACTTATTTATCCCTCTTCTTTTAAAGTCATCAAATACTATCTGTTGAACTAATTTTTTATTGTGTGCTTTAGAGTAATCAGTTTTTCTCATAAACTAGAATTTATCTATTATCTCATAAAGCTTACAGGCTTGTGGGTAATCTGTAGCCCACACTCTTATATCTTTAATAACCCACATGGATAATCCAGACTCTAGGTTTATTTCATCTGGTGGTGGATGTAATTGATTATCTGCAGATGTATATCCTGCAGAGTCATACTGTGGACCTTCATCGTTCATTTGGTCTATGACCAAGTCTTTCATTTTTCCCATATAATAGGTTTTAAAATGTTATTAAAAGTGACACTCTGTTCTTCCCAACTTATAAGTGTCGTGGCTGTCCCTGCAGGAGGCTCTCTGTTCTCCCGTGCTGTTTTGTCTAGGCAGGTTAGGTAAACATATTGAATTGTTGATTCCAGGATGTTCTCCTGGATAGAACCATGTCCTATCAGCATACCTATATGGTTGTTATACCATTTCTTATCATGTAAGGCACACTAGGCAGTAACTACTTGCCACGTATCTTAAATATCACCATCATATTCAGCAGCTTCTTGCTCAAGTTCTTTAACCCACTCTTCTTCAAAGCTTTTTGTAATATTACATGGTGATGTTACATTTGGTTTATTATCTGCTAACAACGTCTCATAATAGTTTAAAATGGTTGCTACAGATGCAAACGGTAACACTTTACCATCTATAAGATTAGTAAAACGTTTTATGGTCTCTCTTTGTGCTTGTTCTTTAGTCATAAAATTTAGTATTTACCATGTCATTAATTCAGATGCAGTGAATAAATAACTAGAAGAAGCTATAATGCTTTCATCACAATTAAACCATGGACTATTATCTTTTGAGTTTCTAATTATATGCGGACTTTGAGCTGGTGTATATCCTTCTGCTAACATAAACATCTTATGTCCTTCAGCATTTTCTACAATATCTATTACAATTTGTACATGACCAGGAAAACCACCTCTTATAAAAACATCACCAATATGTATATCTTTTATATCTCTTGGTTGTAAATGTTTACATAAAGACATGCTACCACACATACCAAACACTGTTTGTTTATACTGTTCAAAGTTATTATAAGGACTAGACAATGTATACACACCGTTTTCATTGTCATAAAATACAATATCTCTATTCTGAGTTCTTAAGTACAACATTCTAAGTTTCATTACAAAATCTGCACACTGCTCTAACTCACCATCAAGAGGCAGTGCTATAACTGCATACTGATTTTGGTCATCTCTTTTTTCTTTATTGTAATAATAAACTGTGTTATCATTTGATAACTCAAGAGTTCTTAAAAAAGTACCAAATGACGTATCAGAAACTATTGTTCTTTTATATCCATTGGGTGCTTCAATAAGATCAATAGTTTTTAGCTTAGAATAATACATATCATCATCCATTCCATAAACTAAATGTTCTTCGTCTTTTGTTGTTCCTATAGAACAAGAAAAAAGAAAAGGAAGAACTAATAATGTTATCTTTTTCATTGTTAAATATTTAAAAGTTTAATGTAGATGAGCCCCTACACTTATAAAAGTTTCAGGGCTCCATCATACACCTTATGAGTTTAATAAGGTCTATTTATCCTACGCTCCATGTGTTTCCATGATTGGTTACCATGGCATCCATATCCTGTACGGCAAGAGGTCATAGCAAATAAGACTAAACTACCAAGCGTAATAATTGTCAATAATATTTTAATAATGGTGTATTTACTCATGTAAATGTTTTTTAAGTGTTATGATGTCATAAAAGGATGAGCCCACCAGTGAGCTCTAAACATTACCATTATACTAATATAGTGGTATTGTTTACAGCCCATCAGTGGGCTCATGGTAAAATAACAAGAATTATAAACTGTAGCTAAACACTAGTCCAATAGTAGACAACGGTGTTTGTAATCCAGATAGGTAATATCTAGCATCTACGCTGATATGTCCTTTCTGATAACCTAAGTATGGACTGTAGCCAAACTCTGTGCTACCATATCCCTTTTTGGTTGAGATGGTAACACCTGCAGCAGCACCAAAGTACCACTGATCAGTTACAGAGTATCTTGCACCCACAAACACAGGAATCTGTGAAATTGGAGCATCTGTAGCTGTTAATCTAATGTATCCTACATTAGCTGTTGCAGAAATCTTTTTAGAAACCTTTTTAGAGGCTTCTAACATTGTGCTACCAGCATTAATACTTGTGCTTGTAACATTAGCTGGTAGACTAGTTACTACACCTACTTTGTAGGACATTTTTGTTTTCTGGGCATATGCGGTAGTTGTAGCACATGCTGCAAGAATAAGAATGAATTTTTTCATTGCTGTTTTTTTATGGTTTGTTAATTAGTTACAAATATAAGGATTATTGATTATCTTCTATCATAAGACTATCTAATGATCCGTCTAACTTAATCGTACCCACTGTTCTACCATAATCATATACAGTGATGCTATCATCTGTAATGATAAACTGATATTCTGCAGTGTCTTTTATACGCTGTAATTCTTTAACTTTTCTACGTTGTTCAAAAGAGTACATAAAGCTTACTACCAATCCTGTTAGTAGTATTACTATTATAGCAATGTTAAGTGCTGTTTCTTTAATAGTCATGTTTAATGTTTTTAAGATTAATGTTTAAAATACCAGTCTCCAAATCTTATTACGTTTTCGTTTATATATCTAGCACCTCTAAAGAAATCATCTTGAGAAAACTGCCATAGATACATAATACCACCTAATAACATAGATAGTATAAACAATACTGCCCATACAGGAGAAATTAATACATACTTCATAGTGTATATAATTTAAATGATGATGAAATAAAAAAGTGTTTTTGCTCTAAGAGCTCTGAGGTTGACACTAAACCTTCCTACTATCTTATATTTTACTCACTGGTTTCTTGTTATGTATTTCGTTGATAGTCTCCATTATTAGTGGAGACATACATATCCATAGAAACCAATAAAGAACGCTTACACCCCAGAAGTTTCCGTTCTGAAATATATCTAAAGGATTGTAACTAAAACCAGTGAGAATAAAACCCATCCATACTAGTATAAATGGTATAGCAGCTGTACTGCAAAAGATGATAAACTTTTTCATACTAATAGCCCAATAGTTCTAACTGATGGGAATCAGCTTTAATAGTGATGAAATTGTTGTTTACACTAAACTCATATATAAAATGAGCAATGTCTTTAAAGAGATAAAACTCTTTAATTGTTAATGTTACCTGTTTCATGTTAATGAATTTTTAGGTGGTTAAGAATTAATTTTGTCCATCTTTTGTTTGTGGTGTTCTTTGGTAGAAAACATAAGTTCAACAGTTTCATCTGTTGTTTTATCACTTGTTCTACCATCGTAGACTAATACCTTCTGATCTAAAGACCAGAAATACATGTCTCTAACCGTTTCAAAGGTTTCTACATCATCAGATGCTTCTTTGATTAACTTGTAGCCAACAATCTTATTGTCAGCATTACGTGTAAGTTCCATTTTCATGTTTAATGAATTTTTATAGGTGTGATGAATATGAATACAAAATAAAACAAACAGGTCCGCTAGATGTGTTAGTAGGGCCTCAGTCCCATACCTGTTTTTTTCCTATATGCAACAGATGTAATATATCCGCAACCTTTTTTAAAGGGTTACATTGACGTAGATAACCACTGCCACTTGTTGAAGGTGGACGCCCTTATGTGGATTCACTACAGACATATTATATCTGATGCATTAGGAATAGTGGGCTCGTTACCACCATTGGAAGGTTGTTTTACATTACACACCATGGCCTACAAGCGGTGCAACCCTGATCCAGGGAATTAGAAGTTGGTTACATAAATGAGCCACTTAACGTATGGCTTGGGTCAGCATAATGTTCCCCTTACGACTTTGTTTGTTTACCTTAAGCTAATAGCATTGTTGTTCTCCTTATGCTTAGAGCCTTTTCCCTATGATGTTCAGTACTTAAGATAACGGGACATACCTATCCTGTTAGGTATAATTAGATTTACTACTGTATTGCTCTCTATTACAGTAACTAGAGTATCACTAGTCATTCGGTAGCCTTTTATCTCCCTTATGAGCAAAAATTGGGCTGTACACACCCAATGCTTTAGAAACAAGCCATTACATCATCTTCTATAGTGAAGTGTATCCACTGTCCTCTAAACTGGAACTTACCTCTGATAGGACTGTACCATTCCATTATAGTGGTGTAATCTAAATGGTTAATATCATAGGCTATCACCCATGAACCATTTATCTTCCTTGTTTCTACACTATCTTCAGACTTTCTATCAAAGAAGCCCTGTAACAGTTCCTTACCTCTTGAACAGCTAGAAAGAGTTACTACTTTAACACCATCAAATGGGTTAATTTCTTGTTTTTTAGCAATGTTATAATGTATCATCATGCTAATTGTGGCTGTGTATGGTAGCCTTACCGTTTGTTTTAAAAAGAAATGGTTGGCCTCCCTATTACTAGTTCAGCCAACCTTAAATAACTATAGAGCAGCTTCTACAACCACTCTGTTCCAATCAGTATGTTTAACCCATTGAGTGTTGGTATCCATTTCTCCTTTCTTATTAGGAACCTGATACTCTATTCTCAATTTTTGATCTCCATACTCATTAATCTCTATTATCTTACCACTCTTTACAGAACCATAACAGCTGTCGTTCTTCTCAATAGACTCAGGTGTCCAATAAGCATAAGCTCTAAAGCCAGAGTTAGAACTAACTTCATCACCTACTTGAAAGTCAATAGTTGTAGGATAACCATTAAGAGAGTTATATAGATATCCTAATGAACCATCGTTCATCATTCTACCTACTATAGCTTCTGCTACCAATTCTTTGTGTTTAAACTCTGGAGACATAGAGTCTAATAACATGTTAGCAATAGAGTCTACTGATACTTCTACGGTGATAACTTTATTAAAATTTTTCATAACTGTTGTTGTCTGTTATAGAGAGACATACTCTTTAAGGTTGAGCTACCATGCCCTTCTGTTATTTATCATTTGTTTATACTCTCTGAAAGGAACACATAAGAGTTATAGCTATCTGATCCGACCCAAAATGGTCTGTATAGCTAAATAGAAATAGTTTAAGAAAAGATGTGTTGGTTGTCTACTACACATATAGACACACATAACTCATTGATTATCTGCGGATTGTATGGTAATGTTGTGTATATATAATAAAAAAGAAAGGGCATTAGCCCTTTCAATTAACCTAATGCTTCAGCTTCACGCTTAAGCTTAAGAGTTTCAGTACGGTTACGTAAAGACTGAATGCTTACTACTTCGACAAGAGAGTAAGCATCTTGAGCTACAGTTCCCGTGCCCGAAGGGTGTGGTTCGCCTTTCTTAACGAACTGAACCATTCCGTCTAATCCCGCTAAGTCAACGGGTGACGACACAGCGTGAGTTTTACCGTCAATGTTAAAAGTGTTACGATAGTAGAGTACTACAACACCGTCTTGAACTTTTTGACGAGTTAATGAACCTTTAAAGGTTACTGCAGTTTGTTTTAAATGTTCTGACATAATATGTTTGTTGCAGGTTTTGACGGGGGTACCGTGTCTGCAAATTCAGGGTAGGGCTGGTTCAGGGATAGGTAACCACATTCTGTAACACGCTATATTTTCTAGGGGGTAGAAAAATATTTTTTAAAACCACAGAGAAATATTGTATATTATATTATAAACTAAATAAGACATGAAAACATTTTTTGTAAAAAAGAGCAAAGGAGCTAAGCCTGTAGTGGGTGCTTCTATAGTAGAGAAGAAACCTGCTGTAGGTGAGTATATAAATTTTAATGTTCCCACTAATATTAAATACGCACTAACTGCACAAGGTGCATTATCTGTAAGAGGTGGTGCAAAGATGAACACTTTAGTAAATGCAGATAACATAGAACTTACAATAGATACTAATTTTGATGGAAGCCTAGGAGGTACCAGTTTAACTTTTAGTACAGCTATTGCTCCACTTAATGCAGATAACACTATAGGTGCATTATTAAATGCTCTTAACACTAGACTAGGTGGTATGGGTCATATAGTGTTAGAAGATGGTATATTCTATTTAACTAAGCTTGGATTAACTGGTGGTGAGGTTACTAATGGAGTTATAAATGGAACAAATTGGTGTTAATATAAAATTCCTATGAAATATATAACAAGGCCCTTAGAGAAATCTAAGGGCTTTGTGTTTTATAAACATAGTGTTGATAAGTTATAATCTTTAGAATAATATAATAAATTAAATTTGGCAAGTTTAAACATTTAAAGTATATTATATTATGAAACCAACTATTAAACATCTAACCACTGACGAAGGAGAAGAGCTCCTATCCCATTATAGAATATCTACAAACAAGTATGGTCAAGAAGTAGTAGTCCCTGTCGTAGACGTTAGAGATGGTTGGACCTATAGAGCTATGGCTTATCAAATGGAAAAGTCAACCAACCGTTCTAAATACATCAACTATACAGAATACCATAGATCACAAAAACCTAAACAACATATATAATATGATACACGAATGTAAAGTACAATGCCACAGTATGAACATTAAAGACATGGACGCTTTGGGCATAGAAGATAATGGTAAATGGTTACCATTTATATTTGACATGGATATGGTGGAGGCAGCCAAGCTCAGCTCTGATGAGCTAGACTCTCCAACATACAACTGCACCACTATATTTACTAGGGGTGGTGATACGTATATTATAGATACTGATCCTCAAGAGTTCTTTAAGAAGTTTACACAGTGGAACAACTTTAGTATTCTTGATAGAGAAGATGACATCTCTGATGAAAATGATTTAGAATTATAAACCAATAAAACCAATAATTATGTCAGAACAAACGACAGCTCAAGAACCAGTTCAAACACCACCGTCTAAAGAAGAGGTGATTAAGTTTTTACAAGAACAGATTGAAGTTAAAAAAGTACAGCTAGAACTTCAGGAGATTAACACTAAGCTAGCTACGTACAGAGCAGATGAGCTTAAGGCTCTTAGCTTTATAGCTCAGATTACTAATCCCCAGCCACCAGCTAATGCTCAGCCTCATGTTATTACACAGGAAGACATGGATGCCAATCCTGAAATAGCTGAACAAGGGTTTAAGGTGGGTGACGAAGTGTTAGTAGAAAAAACAGAAGCTCCTAAAGCAAGGGGTTTAAAAAAAGATAAATAATGGCTTTAGTAAACCAAATAGATAAACGTGTTAAAATGGATAGGTTTGATATTGTAAAGTATCAAATACTAACACACTGCTATCTAAACAAGATATCCGTAAGTGAGGCAGATTTAAACTGTCTCACTTATTTGGCTTTAGAGGGAGACCAAGAACTAACTGCTTTCTGTAGTAAGGCTCATGGCCAACATATATTTAGTTCTATACAGAGTGTGCGTAACTGTCTCACTAAAGCTGAGAAGAAACATCTTATAAAGAAGGAAGGAAAGAACCGTAAAAAGATATTCATCCATCCAGATTTAAAAGTGTTCTCTAAGGGGAACATTTTTTTAGATTATAAATTTTTAAGCATTGCGACCCAGGAAGTCTAAAGAGTTCATACCAATCATAGCTAATAAAGCAGATGTGTCTGTAGAATTAGCTGAGGATGTTATTCTCTACTACTGGAGAGAAATACGCAAAAGTTTGTCTGGTCTATCTCACAGCAGAATACATGTCACAAATCTTGGAGATTTTGTGACAAAACATTGGAAGATAGATGAGAAGATAGAGATGCTAGAGAAGTGGGAGGAGAGTAATAAACTAAAAGGAATGCAACAAATAACAGCTAGGTTTAAAACAGCTGAGAGTTTGTTTGATCTAAAGAACTTAAAGAAGATTGTAGAAGAAGAAAACCAACGTAAAGATTTTATAAAACTACACAAGAATGAATCTAAAAAACATAATACAGATTTGGAAAGCAAAGGGACAGATACTGGAGGGAGTGAAGAATAGTGTATTTAAGAAGGAACATGTAGAAGAGATTGCAGAAGCTAGAATGAGTATTTGTCATTTTTGTGATTTGTACACTGAAGATGATAAAGGATGTATGGTGGTAGGAACATCTCCTTGTTGCAATCAAGATAAAGGAGGATGTGGGTGTAGTCTAGGATTTAAAACTAGATCTTTATCAGCTGATTGTCCAATGGGACATTGGAAAGCTGAACTTACACAGGAAGAGGAAGATGCAATAAATCAAAAATTAAACATATGACACTTTTAAAATTCACACCACACAATCACAAGTATATAAGTATTAAACCAGAAGATGAGAAAGATTGGCTGAGTGTGACAAGTTTGATTTCTAATTTTAAACAACCATTTGACGCAGACACTATAGCAGTGAAGTCTTCTAAAAATAAAAAGAGTAAGTGGTATGGTATGACACCAGAAGATATTAAGGAAGCCTGGAAAAGTGAGGCTAAGAGAGCCACTGATCTTGGTACATGGTATCATAACCAACGTGAGACTGATATATGTGAGATAGAGAATATGGAAAGACACGGGTTCACTATTCCTATATTTAAACCCATAGAGAAAGAGGGTATTAAATACTCACCAGAACAAAAACTTAAAGATGGTGTCTATCCAGAACATATGGTGTACCTCAGATCTGCTGGCGTATGTGGTCAGTCTGATTTGGTAGAGGTGGTGAACGGGGTGGTGCACATAACAGATTATAAAACTAATAAAGAGATTAAAGTTGAAGGTTTTACAAACTGGGAAGGAAAAACACAGAAGATGTCTGGTCCAGTGTCTCACTTGGACGATTGTCATCTTAACCATTATGCTCTTCAGCTTAGCATGTATATGTATATTATTCTTAAGCACAATCCTAAGCTTAGCCCTGGCATTCTTACAATTCATCACATACTGTTCGAAGAAGCAGGTAGAGATGTTTTTAATAATCCTATATCTGCTCGTGATACTCATGGTAATCCTATTGTCACAGATATAGTGCAGTATGACCTACCATATTTAAAGCAGGAAGCAATTGCTGTAATACATTGGTTAGAAGATAATAGAAGTAAAATAAAAGCAAAATGATTATGATATTACAACTAAATCCTACAATACCAGTGGTATGTAAAGATCATGGAGATGGTGAGGCTATAATGATTATAGACTATGGACTAAATGTAAATACTGTGTGGGTAGTTAGACTACCTGGTGGTCATATAAAACACTTTTATAGTGATGATATAAGAATGTATGACAATCCTATGAATGGTAATGGGTATGATATAGATAAATCTGACTGGTCAGATAGAGTGACAAAACTACCTAAAGATGCTAAACATAATATGGATTTTTTAAAAAAAGTATAATGGAAAAAGAAAAAAAAGTTCTTAAGAATGATATTAAATATAATATACAGCTTAATGACGAACAAAAGGAAGTTAAACGACTCATCCTCGATAATCAGATTGTTGTTATCACTGGTAGAGCTGGTTGTGGTAAAAGTTTGGTGTCTGCACAATGTGCACTAGATTTCCTCTTTAAAAAAGAGTATAGTCAAATATTAGTTACAAGAGCAGCAGTTGAGGTGGGACATAGTTTAGGTTTTCTACCTGGTAGTTTAAATGATAAGTTTGATCCTTATCTAGAAGCATTTCAGGAAAACTTAATTAAGTGCTATGACAAAGTTAAAATTCAACAGATTATTCTTGATAAAAAAGTGGTTGCTCTTCCTGTACAGTTTATCAGGGGCAAAACGGTTGATGATATTCTTATCGTTGAAGAAGCACAAAATCTTACTAAAGCTGAGATGTTGGCTATTCTCACCCGTCTGGGGAGATCAGGAAGAATAATTATTAATGGAGATAATGAACAAAAAGATATAAAAGATCCATATAATGGCTTATCTTATATTATAGACCTATCTAAAAAAATAGAAGAGATTAAATGGATAAAACTTAAGCATAATCATAGATCAGATTTAGTAGGTAAAATATTAGAATATGAATATTCAAAAAAATAATATTCCAACATTAGAAGAACTTCTGAATGAATTTGAAGCTGGTAAAATAGAAGTGGGAAACTCAGCTCGTAAGTATTATATGACAGAAGCACACAAATATAAAAACATAGTAAGCTGGATACATGACCATGAACTTAAGAACCAAATGCTTCTTAAGAATATGGGCAAGAGATCTAGCAGAGATTTATTACGTAATAGTAAATAACATGATAAGACTTTTTGATATACAGGGTGGTAAAGTGATAGCTAGTGAACATTGTTATACACTAAAGTTTCTTAAAGATATAATGGATGAGTTTCCAGAAGATCATTTAAAGATATACACATATTTATTCTACATGACATGTCCCAACCCAGACATGAACCCTTTCTTTGATATTCCAGAAACAGACAAAGAAGAAATCATTCTTAAAGAAATAGATGCAGACTTTAGCATAGATGAAGAGTCTATTATGCATGGATTAAAGATGTGTGAGAAGATGTATCAAACACCTACATATAGGGCATACCTTGGTATTAAGATATTCTTAGACAACATGGCTAAGAGTATGGCAACAGAACAACTCACCTTTGGTAGAGATGGATCTAGTCCTGCACTACTAAGAATGGCTGAGAAGTATGATGGTGTACGTCAATCATTTAAAGGTGTATATAGAGACCTTATGGAAGAGCAGCAGTCAAGCGTGCGTGGTGGACAAAACTTAGCTTACGATCAATAATTTAAACCCCTATAAAACAATGAAAAAGATTTTATTTATTCTGAAAGAAAGATTTGACTATGGATCTGATACCACCACTGGTCAGGTGAACTTTGCAACAGGACTTCTTAACTCTACGCAGTACGTGGTAGATATGCTAAATAAAAATGGCATAGAAGCTAAGCTTGTTGTAGTAAAAGATAATAATAGTATAAATAAAGAAGTTACAGAATATAAACCAACAGATGTTATTATAGAAGCATTGTGGGTTGTGCCTGTAAAGTTTAAACAACTATCTACTATTCACCCTACTATTAAATGGTATGTACATTTACATAGTGACCTACCATTCTTAGCTAATGAAGGTGTGGCCATGGAGTGGATTGCTGCATATATAGAGAATCCTAATGTAATGGTTATTGTAAACTCTAAAAGATTATTTAGAGAACTTGCATTTATACTTAGACATAAACAAGACATAGAAGATGATGTGGTAGATGATAATCTTGTCTATCTTCCTAACTACTATCCAACCACCACTCTTCCTAAAAAAGATTATACATTCTCATCTGATGAAATAAACGTTGCTTGTTTTGGAGCTATACGTCCTATGAAAAATCAGCTTACACAAGCAGTTGCTGCAGTGATGTTTGCAGAAAAGGCTAAGAAGAAAGTGGTGTTTCATATTAACTCATCTAGAGTGGAACAAAGAGGTGAAGCTGTTCTTAGAAATATACAAAACTTTTTTGAGTCTATTAAAGACAAAGGACATAGACTTGTAGAACATTCTTGGTATACCAAAGAAGAATTTGTAGCTTTATGTGGAACCATGGACTTAGGTATGCAATGTTCATTTTCAGAAACATTTAATATAGTGTGTGCTGATCTTGTTAGCCAAGGTGTACCAACAATTGGTACTTCTGAAATACAATGGTTAGGTAATGTATACACTGCTGATCCTAATGATACATCAGATATAACAGACGTATTGAATAAAACATACAGAGTGCCTAGAAGAAATGTTGAAGTTAATTTTAAGGGATTGGTTAAACATTCTCAAAAGGCTGAAAATATTTGGGTGGAGTATTTTAAAAAATAAATGTTGAGTAATAATTTTATAGAGGTTCCTACATACGAGAATGGTCTCTGGACTACTACTGAGTTTCAAACAAGGGAAGAGTTCAGAGACTTTCTATTATCTATATTTAAAGAACCAGGGAAGTATGAGTTTGACGAAAGTTCTTTAATATTTAATGCTGAGGCTAGAAAGTTTCAGAAACAAAAGTATTACTGTGATGCTCCTGTAAAAACTAAAGACTTTATAGCTTATTGGGATGATCAAAAGAATAAATGTCGTAAGGGTGTAATTATTAAGAACAATGATAAGTCATGGTTTCTTAGTAGAGACTATTACATGTGGCTTAACTTTCTTCCTATTTATGATAAGGAAGAAAAGAGGTTTGACTTTGCTAAGGTGAGAGATGCACAATATCACATGGCTCTATATGAACACTTGGCAGAACTACATTGGAAGCATGCTGTAATTTTAAAGAAACGTCAGATAGCTTCTTCTTATTTTCATATGGGTAAGCTTATAAACCAGTATTGGTTTGAAGAAGGTGCCGTGTTAAAGATAGGAGCTAGTTTGAAAGATTATATTAATGAGAAAGGATCCTGGAAGTTCTTAGATGAATATAAGAACTTTTTAAATGAACACACTGCTTGGTATAGACCTAGTGAACCAGATAAGGTGGGAGCTTGGATGCAGCGTATTAAAGTGAGAATAAATAATCGTGATACATATAGAGGACTTAAGAGTAACATATCATCTTATTCATTTGAAAAAGATCCAACTAATGGTGTTGGTGGTCCCGTAACATATTTCTTTCATGAAGAGGGTGGTATTGCTCCTAAGATGAATGACACTTATGGGTTTATGAAACCAGCTCTTAAATCTGGTCATATGATTACAGGACAGTTTATAGCTGCTGGTTCTGTGGGTGATCTTGATCAGTGTGAACCTCTTAAAGAATATATACTACAGCCAGAAGAGAATGGTTTTTATGGTGTGCCATCTAATCTGTTAGACAAAGATGGTAGTGTTGGTGTGACAGGACTATTTATTCCTGAGCAGTGGTCTATGCCACCATATATAGACAACTATGGTAACTCTAAAGTGGAAGAAGCTTTAACTGCTCTTGATGAAGAGTTTGAGAAAGCTAAAAAGAATATGGACCCAGCTGCGTATCAGCTCACCATATCTCAGCATCCACGTACTATAGAAGAAGCTTTTGCTACTAGAAAGGTGAGTGTATTTCCTCCACATCTTGTTTCTAAACAGATGCAAAGGATAGCAGAGAAAGAATATCCTGTAGAATATTTAGAACTTAGTAGAAATGCTGAGGGTAAAATAATAGACAAACCATCTAGAAAGATTCCTATTATGGAATTTCCTATATCTAAGAAGACAGAAGATAAAGAAGGTGTGATATGTGTATATGAAAGACCACACAAAGATCCTACGTTTGGTATGTACTATGCTTCTGTGGATCCCGTAGGCGAGGGTAAGACTACTACATCAGACTCATTATGTTCTATATACGTATATAAAAACCCAGTGGAGATTATACAGGATGATGGGGATGGTAAGGTGAAGAATACAATAGAACGTGATGCTATAGTTGCTTCATGGTGTGGTAGGTTTGATGATATTAATAAAACACATGAAAGACTAGAGCTACTCATAGAATGGTATAATGCCTGGACTATAGTGGAGAATAACGTAGCTTTGTTTATACAATACATGATATCTAGAAAGAGACAGAAATATTTGGTACCAAAAGATATGATATTGTTTCTCAAGGACATAGGAGCAAACAGAAATGTATTTCAGCAGTATGGTTGGAAGAACGTAGGTACATTATTTAAGGGTACTATTCTATCATATGGTATTGAGTTTTTACAAGAAGAGCTTGACACTGAAACTTTACCAGATGGAACTATAGTTAAAACTATATATGGCGTACAGCGTATACCTGATGTTATGTTACTTAAAGAGATGCAGGCATACAGAGATGGACTAAACGTGGATAGACTTGTGGCATTCTGTTCTCTTATAGCATTTGCCAAGGTACAACAATCTAATAGAGGACTAGCTAAACGTATAGAAGTTAAGAAGGATAATTTGGTTAACTCCCAAAAATTTAGTAAATTAAACTATAGCCCATTTAGGCATATTGGTAGTTCTACCAAAAGTAATGGTCTTATGAGACCTTCTCGTAACGCATTTAAAAACATGAGATAAAATGAACACTATTACAATCACACCTAGTACAAATGTTTCTGTTAGCGTGTCTACAGAAAACGTAAGATTTGATGTTACAACAGCTACAGCTGAATTTGTCACACTAACTATTTAATAATCATGCAGATATATAACGCCCTACAACTTAAGAAAGGAGCCAAGGTGGAGTACAACAAGATGGGTACTCTTATACAGCCTTTTCAGTTTGTATCAGAAAAAGAAAAAGATGAAGAGTGGAGAGCTTGGAATCTTGATTGGTTAGAGTTTCAGGGAATGAAACAGTTAAGAAGAAACGCTAGACGTTTGATGAAGAACTATAAACTAGCTAAAGGTATTATAGACAAACAGGATTATATTGTAGAGGAAGATAATGAAATGGCAGATCTTATTGACACTCTTACAAAAGAAGACGTATCAGCATTTGAGCTTAAGTTCTATCCTATTATTCCAAGTGTAGTTAATGTTCTTACAAATGAGTTTTCTAAACGTACTTCTAAAATTATGTTTAGAGCTACTGATGACACTTCTTATAATGAGATGTTGGAAGAGAAACGTAAGATGTTAGAAGACATTTTAGTTAAAGATGCAGAAAGAAAAATAGGAATACAGCTTATTGATCAAGGTCAAGATATTAAATCAGAAGAAGCTCAAAAAGCTATGTCTCCTGATGCTATAAAACAACTTCCAGAATTAGAACAATTCTTTAAAAAAGATTATCGTTCTATGATAGAAGAGTGGGCTGCTCATCAAAAAACTGTAGATGAGGAAAGATTTAAAATGCAAGAGTTAGAGGAAAGAGCATTTAGAGATATGCTTATTACAGACAGAGAGTTCTGGCATTTTGATATGAAAGAAGATGATTATGAGGTGGAACTTTGGAATCCTCTACTTACATTTTATCATAAATCTCCAGACATTCGTTATGTATCTCAGGGTAACTGGGTGGGTAAAATGGATATGATGTCTATATCAGATGTTATAGATAAGTTTGGTTGGATGATGAACCAAGATCAGTTGGAAGCTTTAGAAGCTATATATCCAGCTAGATCTGCAGGATATGCAATACAAGGATACCAAAATGATGGTACATACTATGACCCAACTAGATCTCATGAATGGAACACACAAATGCCTTCGTTGGCTTATAGACAGTTTACTTCTTTGTACGATGCTGGATCTCAGTTCGGAGATATTGTACAATGGATTTTATCAGACTCTGAAGATCTTCAAGATTTTGGTAAGTCATACATGTTACGTGTTTCTACAATTTATTGGAAGAGTCAAAGAAAGGTGGGCCATCTTACTAAAATAACTCAAGACGGAGATCTTGTACAAGATATTGTAGATGAAACTTATAAAGTAACAGATGCTCCTCAGTATAACACTGTAGTTTACAAACAGAAAACAAAAGACAATCTTATGTTTGGTGAGCATATAGATTGGATATGGATTAATGAAACCTGGGGTGGAATTAAAATTGGTCCTAACAGACCTGCATTCTGGGGTATGAATAATCCAGGAGGTATCAATCCTATATATCTTGGTTTACAAGGTGGTAAACCAGGACGTGTACCTTTTCAGTTTAAAGGAGATTCCACTATATATGGATGTAAACTTCCTGTAGAGGGATGTATATTTGGAGATAGAAATACTAGATCAGTAAGTTTAGTAGATTTAATGAAACCATTTCAGATTGGTTATAATATTGTAAATAATCAGATAGCTGACATCTTAGTAGATGAATTAGGTACTGTTATCATGTTAGATCAGAATGCCCTACCACGTCACTCATTAGGAGAAGATTGGGGAAAGAACAATCTATCTAAGGCATATGTAGCCATGAAGAACTTTCAGATGTTACCATTGGATACCACTATTACTAACACTGAAAATCCTCTATCTTTCCAACACTATCAAGTGTTAAATCTAGAACAGACACAACGTTTAATGTCTAGAATACAGTTGGCTAACTATTTTAAGAATGAAGCTTTTGCTGTAATAGGACTTAATCAACAACGTATGGGTCAGCCTATTGCTCAACAACAAACAGCCACTGGTATAGAACAAGCTATGACAGCTTCTTATGCTCAGACAGAACAATACTTTGTACAGCATAGTGACAACCTAATGCCTCGCGTACATCAGATGCGTACTGACTTGGCTCAGTATTATCATTCTACAAAACCTAGTGTGCGTCTTCAGTATATTACAAGTACAGACGAAAAAGTAAACTTTCAGATGAATGGTACAGATCTTTTGATGAGAGATCTTAATATATTCTGCACCACTAAGACTAATTCTAGAGCTATATTAGAACAACTAAAGCAATTGGCTATACAGAATAACACAATGGGTGCTTCTATATATGATCTTGGTAATGTTATTAAGTCTGAGAGTATTGCTGAACTTACTGGTGTTCTTAAGAAGTCTGAAGAAAAAATGCAGGCTCAGAAACAAGCTGAAATGCAGCAACAGCAGCAGATGCAACAAGAACAGCTTCAGGCTCAGCAACAACAAATGCAGATGGCTCAACAGTTTGAAGCTGAGGAAAACCAGAAAGATAGAGATGCTAAGATAGAAGAAGCACAAATTAAAGCAGCTGGCTATGGTTCCACTGTAGATATTAATGAAAATAAGCAGTCTGACTATATGGATGCTTTAGAAAATATTAGAGCTGATCAACAACACCAAGATCAAATGAATCTTAAAAGAGATCAGGAAACTAATAAGACCATGATGACTCAGCAAAAGCTTAATGTAGAAGAACGTAGACTTCAGACACAAAAAGAAATAGCTGATAAGCAATTACAGATTGCTAGAGAAAATAAAAATAAGTATGACGTAAAGAAGCCAGCGGAAAAAAAGAAATAAATTATAGCTCTATAATCCGTTGCTTTGATATTTCAAAGAAATAATTTTAAATTTTTATAGTTTAAATTAGTATATTTTTACTGTAGAGATAAACAAAAAACCAAACATTATGATTGATAACCAAACATCTGTACAACAGATAGACCTTGACATTGACAGTTTATTTTCTGGAGCTCCTGGAGCCGATAGTATTGTAACACCGTCTGGGGAACCTACAGAGATTAAACCAAACATCTTTACAAAGAAAGGAGCTGATCTTTCTTTTTTAGATCCTGATGGATCTCAAAAAGGTGTAGAAGAAAAAGAAAAAGAAGTTTCACGTGAAACAGCAAAAGAACTTCTTACAGATATTTTAGATGAAGGGGTAGCCCCAGAATCATTTGATGATGAAGTTAAAGGAAAGGGTGGTAGACCAAAGACTGAAAAGTCTGGATTGGTAGAGTTCTTAAAAAAACGGATAGAGTCTAAAGAGATGTTTGCTTTTGATGACTACGATGAAGGTAAACAATCATTAGATGAGTATCTTGGTGGTCTTGGAGAAAAAGACGTAGAAGAACTTTGGAAAGCTAATGTAGATAATCTTAAACAAGAGGTGGCTGCATCAACACCAGCTGAGTTCTTTCAAAGTCTTCCAGAAGAATTACAATATGCTGCTAAATATGTAGCAGATGGTGGTTCTGATCTTAAAGGATTATTTGCTGCTTTAGCTCAAGTGGAAGCTGTAAGAGAAATGGATCCTAGAGATGATAATGATCAAGAGTTCATTGTTAGACAATATTTACAAGCTACAAACTTTGGATCTCCTGAAGAAATAGAAGAAGAAGTTGTAACATGGAAAGATCTTGGTGTACTTGAAAAGAAAGCTAAGCAGTTTAAGCCAAAGCTTGATTCTATGCACGAACAGATTGTTCAAGCTCAGTTAGCTGAACAAGAATATAAAAGACAACAACAAGAAAACGCAGCAGATGCGTACATGAAGAATGTCTTTGAAGCTCTTAGACCTGCAGAAATTAACGGACTGAAACTAGATAAAAAAGTTCAAGCTCAGTTATATAGTGGATTGGTTCAACCTCAGTATCCTTCTATATCTGGTAAACCAACTAACTTGTTGGGACACCTTTTAGAGAAGTATCAGTTTGTAGAACCTAACTATCCATTGATTGCAGAAGCTCTTTGGTTACTATCTAACCCTGATGATTATAGAGATTCTTTAAGAAAACAGGGAAAGAATGCAGCAGTAGAACAAACAGTGAGACAGCTCAAAACAGAACAGTCTCGTAAGTATGCTTCTACATATGAAGAAGAAGAACAAACAAAGTCTAGAAAAATAGCTAGACCACAAAATATTTTTAAACGATAATTTTATTAACCCTTAAATTTTAAGCCCTATGGCAACCCCAGTTTTAAACAATGGTATATTCCTGCGTGATAATAACTATCAGACTAGTTCGCACGTAGACTCTTACCACCTTTCTAACCTCCTTAAATCAGCTGAGCCTACAGATTTAGGTCCAGTGGATCTTTGGGCAATGGCACAAAAAGTAGAAATGCCTTTGTACCAAATGTCATCTTTTGGTGGTAAGAACGTTATCATGGTAGATAACGCTCGTGGAGAGTACAAATGGCAGATTCCTGTAGCTCAGGATCTTCCTTATTTCTTAGAAGATATTGAGTCAGGCAATGCTACAAAAGGTATTGACGGTCAAACTTTTAAGATCAAGATTAACAAACGTTACTTTGGTCATGGTGATATCATCACTTATGATAAGTACAATGGTGTGGAAATGTACGTTACTGCTGATGATGTTATTCCAGCTGGTGATGGTTTCATCTACACTGTTCAGTTGGTTAATAATGATAACAACAAGTTTTTATCTAATGCTTACATCACTACTGGTACCAAGTTGTTCCGTAAAGGTTCGGCTCGTGGAGAGTATGGTGAGCGTTTTTCTGACATTGGTAATGTATCTGCTGGTTTCCGTGAGTTCTACAACTATGTAGGAGGAGCAGAAGCTCACGTACACTATTCTATCTCTAGTCGTGCTGACTTGATGATGAAGGGTGGTATGAAAGCTGATGGTACTGTACCAGTAGTAGAAATGTGGAGAAACTTTGACAAAACTCTTGATCCTTCTATCACCAACTTGGAAACAATGGCTGAGAAGATGGGTAAAGACTATGTTAAGAAGGCTTATGCTAATGGTCAGTTGTCACGTTCATTCTTGACTACTTTAGAAGCAGCTCACTTGACTAAGATTGCTAATGACATTGAGACCTACTTAATGTGGGGACAAGGTGGACGTATTAAGCAAGATGGTCCAGATGATATCCGTTTGTCTGTAGGTCTTTGGAAGCAGTTGGATAATTCTTACAAGAGAATTTACAACCGTGGTTCATTTAACTTAGACTTGTTTAAATCTGAAATCTTTAACTTCTTCAATGGTCGTGTGGAGTTCCAAGGACCAGAGCCTAACCGTTCTTTGATTGTTCAAACAGGTATGGGTGGTATGAAGCTTGTTAACGAGGCTATTAAGAAAGAGGCAGTTAACTCTGGTTTAGTTCTTAATGCTCATGAGCTTGGAGCTGTAACTGGTAAAGGCATGGATCTAAACTTTGGATTTGCATACACTAGCTACGTTATTCCGTTCTTGGCTAACGTTAAGTTTGTGTTGAACCCAGCGTTTGATAACATCCACACTAATGATATTGAGAACCCAATCATTGATGGTTTCCCATTATCTTCTTACAACTTTATCATTTTTGATATCACTGATAATACTAACGATAACATCTTCTTATTGAAGTTATCTTGGGATAATCAATTAAAGTGGTTCTATCAAAATGGTACTATGGATTACATGGGTAGAACTCAAGGGTTCCAGTCTTCTGGAAACTTTAATGGATACCGTGTGTTCATGACACAAACAATGCCTGCTATCTGGGTTAAAGATCCAACCAAAGTGTTGAAGATCGTTATGAGAAACCCAGTTACTGGTGGTTCATTCTAATTATAACAGTACCTGCTAGCATACCGTAAGAACTGCTAGCAGGTCATTATATAGTTTAATCACAATTTAAATATAAAACAATGGCTGGTAATCCAAAAACTCCAAAAGCTGTAGCTCCTAAAACTGCTCAAATGAAACCTGGCTCTAAAGGTGTTAAGGTTGGTATGAATGCAGGAAAAGGTGTAGTAATGTCTACAGCAGTTGGAATGAAGAAAAAGAAATAATAAAATTTGTAGAGGGTCCCGTAAGATCCTCTACTTATTTATTTCATCCCCTCCCACCTATTGTGTGTAGACACACCACACTGATCATGTGAAAGGCTCAAAACCTTTATTAGGTTCAATGTAAAATAGTTAGACTATTATCGGAGTATTTCCGATAATCTATATATAAAAAACCAAAAACCAAACATGAGTAACTTAGTAATGGTGGAGAAATACCCACAAAACAAAAAGTCAACAATAGCTATTCGTCCTTATTTTGATGCTGCTGTAGAAAACATGGGACTTCAGAAGTATGGACTTAGTCTTTTTGACGGAGCTTTTCATGAAGAAAGTATAGCTTGTTTAGAGATTAACGGAATAAAAAGATATTTGACAGGCTTGAACGAGTTTGCTCCAGAAGTTAAAAGTCTTCCTTTAGAAGAGCAAGAAGCTAAGATTAAACAGATTAGAACTATAGTAGCACAGCTTGAAAAGGAACTTGCAGGTAATGTAGTAGATCCAGAAGATAAAGAGTTTTGGAATAAAATAAAACTACTTAGACATGATAATGGAGAGTTCTGGGATAAAATTAAAGTTAGATGTAGTAATGCTCCATTACATTTAGATCCAGAAAAAGATCCATATGATCTTATTAGATTATATGCTATAGAAGCTGGTGGTTTTTCATTAGTATCTAGATCTTTAGAAGAAGCTCGTAGTAAACCTACACCTACAAAATTCTATTTAGATAGAATAGAAGAGACAGCATCTCTTAATACAGAAGTTAAGAAGCTTAGAAATAAAGCTCTTTCAGAACTTCAGAAGTTATTTGATAAGAACCAAAACAAGTTATTCTATATAGCTAAAGTGCTAGATGTTAATAGCACCCAGTACAAGAAATCTACACCTAATGATATTATCTATGATAACATGGATAAATTTATTAACGGAGAGTCTGTAGATAAAGATAAACGCAGAACAGGACAGAAGTTTTTGGATGCCGTTAATCTTGATATGGAAACACTTAAGATTAGAGCTATTGTAAAAGATAGTAACTATTATAAGTTAATTGCCACTAAAGCTGATGGTTTTATTTGGCATATTGAGAAGAGCGTACTAATGGGAAGAACAGCTACAGATGTATTGGAATATCTTAAGAACCCTTTAAATGAAGAGATTCTTATGGATCTTACTAAGAAGGTAGAACAGTATTGGAACATGTAAAATTATAAATAATGAAAGCTAAGTCAAATACAAGAGGAGCATCTAAGAAACAACCATGTACTGGTTGTGGAGATAAAGGTATCCAGTCTTATATGAAAGGTAAGGCTGATAGTAAAGCTGCTTTTATGAAACTAGGAGCAGAAAAGAAATTTGCTAATAAGTTTAATAAAAAGAAATAATGGCAAAAGATAAGAAGTGGATACAAAAAGCAGTTAATCCAGCACATAAAGGATATTGCACTCCTATGACTAAAGCCACATGTACGCCCAAGAGAAAAGCTCTTGCTATGACATTTAAAAAAATGGCTAAAAATAAATAGTATGGCTAAGAAGGTTAAAGTTTCAGCTGGTGGTGAGAAGCATGTTATATATAAAAAGACTAGTGCAACAGGAATAGGTAAAGGTAAACAAGGTCATATTATGGTAAACCATCCATCTACAGATAAAGGTAAATGGGATACTATAGATCTTACAGAAAAAGCTAAAGCTAAAACTGTTAAACAAGGTGTAGCTGCTACTAAGAAATGGCATAAAGATAACCCCTATAAAAAGAAATAAAATGTTTAGAAACGGAAATAACAAACCCAAGAAACCTTATGTATTGCGTACACCAGATGGTGCTGTAGTAGCTGGTTCTTTAACATTTGCATACAAGGCACCAAAAACTGGAGATTGGATAGAGGTGATGAATGAGGCCAAGTATTATAATAACCCATTCATTTATACAGATAGAGTTAATGCTGTATATCCTAATGCAATATATGCTCAGGATATGGGTTTAAAAATAAAAAGATTTTTAAAAGGTTTAGGATACAATCCTGATAATACATTAATGTCTTTATCAGTTTGTGCAGATGATGTTAATGCTCCTAATTTTTTAAATGTAGATAATTTAGGACAACATCCTTTATCACTAAATAATTTTTTAGGACCGTTTATGTCTGGTGGTTTAGCTGGTTATCCTCATACAGGTATTACTGGACTTGGTGCTTATGCTAGTCACATTACAGATACAGGACATTTATTTGTTTTTAATATGCCACATATTGGTATATCTAGTAATGGTACTGTAGGTTCTATAATTAGAAGAGGACAGACAGGACAAAACACTTCATGTGGTGCTGTACTTGCAGCTGTTACATGGGTGTTAGCAAATGGATCAGCTCCTACATTTCCATCTGTTGCTTTTCCAGAAAATGATTACCAACAGTTTCTTTTAACTGATATATTGTTTCCTACTAAAACTGCTCTTGCTGCATTAACAACAACAGGGGAAAGAATGGTAGCTGCTACAGAAACAATAAGAGCTGCTGGTGAAACATTCTTAACAGGACCTACAGGTATAGAAGCTATAGGTGGTCTTAGTAAAGATGTATTCTTCTGTAGTGGAATATTTATAAATGTAGACGATGGTTACCTACCATATATTACTATAAGTTCATTTAAGAAATGGATAGTTGCTGATGGTTGGGTAGATATAACAGCAGACTTTAATTAAATATTATTACAATGGCTAAACAAATGATTAAGCGTAAAGATGGGTCTACATCACAACGTGGATTGTGGGATAACATCAGAGCTGCTAAAGGTTCTGGTAAAAAGCCCACTCCTGAAATGCTTAAACAAGAACGTAAAATAAAAGCTAAATCTAAAAAATAATAACATGAAAAAGAAAATGGGAATGGCTGCTTATGAGAAATCTTCTTATGATAAAAAAATGGATGCTAAAGGATCTCATAGTAAAGAAGGTTCTAAAAAAGATATGGCTGCTGATAAAAAAGC